>Ga0102592_1001099_pt1 | contig 33755 bp, 31 predicted proteins | sample AraplaCol_mMF_r2_FD_76861 | JGI IMG/M metagenome (GOLD analysis project Ga0102592, IMG submission 76861) | Arabidopsis root microbial communities from North Carolina, USA - plate scrape MF_Col_mMF_r2 (SPADES assembly) (version 2) | ecosystem: Host-associated > Plants > Roots > Endosphere...
GATTCGTGCCGGCAATGCCCGTCGTGCGAGGCCGGCGAGCAGCAGTATTGCGATTTCGGCATGACCGGCACCTACAACAGCTTCGAGCGCGATCACGTGGATCGCCGCCGCCAGGACCGCACGCGTCCGACCTACGGCGGCTATTCCACGCAGATCGTCGTCGACGCCGGTTACCTGCTGCGCATTCCCGACTCCATCCCGCTCGATCGCGCCGCGCCGCTGCTTTGTGCGGGCATCACGACCTATTCGCCGCTGAAGCATTTCGGCGTGAAGCCGGGCGACCGCGTCGCCGTCGTCGGCCTGGGCGGGTTGGGGCACATGGGCGTGAAGCTTGCCGCGGCGATGGGCGCGCATGTCACGGTGCTGAGCACGTCCGAATCCAAGCGAGCCGATGCGCTCGCGCTTGGCGCGCAGGATTTTGCCGCCACGCGCGATGGCGAGGTGTTCAAGAAGCTGGCGGGGCAGTTCGATTACATCCTCGATACCGTTTCGGCCGAGCACGATTACAACGCCTACCTCAACCTGCTGAAGCTGGACGGCACGATGGTGCTGCTCGGCCTGCCGGAAGCGCCGGAGTCGGTGGCCGCGGGCGTGCTGATCCGAAAGCGTCGGCGCCTTGCCGGTTCGATGATCGGCGGCATCGCCGAGACGCAGGAGATGCTGGATTTCTGCGCGGCGCATGGCGTGGCGTCCGATATCGAACTGATTCGCATGGACGAGATCAACGAAGCGTACGAGCGCATGTTGAAGTCCGACGTGCGCTATCGGTTCGTGATCGATCTGGCGAGCCTGAAGCAGGCGTGAGTCGTGGGATGGGTTTCGCGCCGCGAAGCCCATCGTCCGGAGCGCTTGGTGTGTAGCCCGGGTAAGCGAAGCGCGCCCGGGTTGGGCGTGACAGGTCCCGGGTGGTGGTGACCTCGCTGCCTTATAGTGCGGGCCCCACCCGCCGGTTCGTGCCATGTCCCCCTCCCGCAATTCCCACCAGGGCCGCGCCATGCTGACCATGCTGGTCGCGGTGGCGATGTTCGCGATGATGGATGCGGGGCTGAAGCAGCTGACCACGCACTATCCGCCGTTCCAGGTGGCGTCGCTGCGCGGTGCGGCGTCGTTGCCGCTGGTGCTGGTGTGGGCCCTGGCGACGGGCGGGCTCGCGCCGCTGCTGCGCGTGCGCTGGTCGCTGCACCTGCTGCGCGGCGTGCTGGGCGTGGCGATGATGGCGACGTTCGTCTACGCCGTGTCGAAACTGCCGCTGTCCACGACGTATTCGATCTTCTTCGTCGCGCCGTTGGCGATCACCGCACTGTCGGTGCCGGTGCTGGGCGAGAAGGTAGGCCCGCGCCGCTGGGCGGCGATCGTGGTCGGTCTGATCGGTGTGATCGTGCTGCTGCGCCCGACGGGCGAGGGCATGATCAGCCTCGCCGCGCTGGCGGTGCTGGTCGCGGCGCTGATGTACGCCATCAGCGCGATCACCGTGCGCATCCTCGCGCGCACCGACAGCACGCAGGCGATGATGGTCTGGCTGATGGTGATGATCGCGGTCGGCGCCGGCGCGTTGGCGTGGCCGGAATGGGTCGCGATCCGTCGCGAGGACCTGTGGCTGATCGCAGGCATCGGCCTGGCTGGCGCGTTCGGCCAGTACGCGATCACCGAAGCCTTCCGCATGGGCGAAGCCTCCGCGATCGCGCCGCTGGAATACACCGCGCTGGTCTGGGGCGTGCTGTTCGACCTGACGTTCTGGGGCGTGCTGCCCGATGCGATCACGTGGCTGGGCGCGGCGATCATCGTTGCCAGCGGCCTGTACCTGATCCGCCGCGAGAAGGTGCACGCGGAAGCCGAGCACCCCTGAGCCTGCGGCGGTGCGTCACTCCTGCACGTAGAGCTTCTGGCACCGCTCGCAGAAGAACGCGCGCCGCTGCGCGCGCCCCAGCTTCGCGCGATACGTCAACCGTTGCCCGTCGCGCGGGCAGATCGTCTTCGTATGCACCTGGTAGTGCTTGCGCAGGACGTAGGCCTTCTTCCAGCGCAGGAAGTCGAAGCTGTATTCGCGCGCCTGCGTGACCAGCTCGCCGAGCTTGCGCGGCGACAACGCGCCGATCTCGCTTTCCGGATGCACGCGGATGCGGTGCAGAACTTCGTTCTTGATGATGTTTCCGACGCCGGAAAAGATCGTCTGGTCAAGCAGCGCATCGGCGGCGAGCATGTCCGGCCGCGCCCTCAGCTTGCGGCGCGCCTTCTTCGGATCCCATGCGTCGGCCATCACGTCGCCGCTCCAATCGTAGACGACGTCGAGGTCGCCTTCGATGTAGCGAAGCGAGCAGGCGTAGAAATTCAGTTCCTTGCCGCCGGCGAACTGCAGGCTCATGCGAGGCGCGGCTTCGCGGCGCTCGTTGATGCGATAGCTGCCGAACAGCATGAAGTGCACGCGCATCGCGAAGGTGGGGAAGGCGATCAGAAAATGCTTGCCCCAGCTGCACAGCGCGGTGATGCGTTCACCGCGCATGCGCTGCAGGTCGAGCCGGCTGTTGCCGGTGACCTGCTTCACCACGCGCCCTTCGAATCCGGCCGCCTCCTCCTTCAGGATGACGATCGACGGACCTTCGGGCACGGACGGATCAGCGTTCGGTGCTGGCCGACAGCGCCGCGTTCAGCGCCGCATTGCCGTTGGCCAGATCGGCCCAGCGCAGCTCCTGGCCGTTGCGGCGGCCCTTTTCGACCAGCTTCAGGCCATCGGCGTCGATGGTCAGGGTGTAGGCGCGCTCCTCGATCTGGATCTCGCGACGAAGGGGCTTGTCGAGCTTCGTGGTCATGCTGCAACTCCTCGCAGGGATGATTCCGGGTTCACCGCGACCCTACGGGGACGCGGTTAGCGTGGCGTGAATGCGTTCAGCGTGCGGTCGAGCGCGCGTGAGCGCGGTGTATCCAAATGACGTGTCGGAAACGAAACGGGCCCCAAGCGGGGCCCGTTTCCCATGCATGGAACGATGCGACGTGGGCGCTTTAGAAGCGGGCGCCCAGGCCGACGCCCACGGCGACCGGATTCAGGTCGGCCTTGCCCGCGTTGACGCCGTCCACGGTCACGTTCGGCTGGCCGGTGGTGTCCTGCATGTAGCGCACGTCGGCGCGGGCGAACCACGTCGGGGTGATGTTGACGTCCACGCCGGCGGTGGCCATCGCGCCCTTGGCGGTTTCCACGCCGATGCGCTGGCCGGCAAGCGCGCCGCTCGGTTCGGCCTTCTCGCCGTCGGTGTTGGCTTCGTAATAGCCCAGGCCCACGAACGGACGCACGATGCTCTGCGTGTTGCCGAAGTGGTACTGGCCGCTCAGCGCGTACGGCTGCGTGTCGACGCTGGCGACCTTGCCGTTGGGCGTGCGCATGCGGTTGCCGAACTTGTCGGCCGCGCCCCACGCCTCGATGGCGATGTTGTCGGTGACGTAGTAGCTGGCGCTCAGCGTCGCGGCGCCGTCGCCATCCACGTTCGTGCGCTGGCCGGCGATCTGCGGATTCTTGGTCGGTTCGGCCAGCGAATAGCCGCCGACGACCGCGAAGCGCTTGCCGCTGGTGTCGGGGCCGGTGATCTCCTGCGCGAAGGCAGGCGCGATGGCGAGGGTGGCCACGACGGCCAGGGTCAACTGACGAAAATGCTTCATGGAGAAATCTCCTGTCTGTTTTTTGATTGACGCCTTGGGGGAGGCTGCCTTTGCAAGGCGCGGCCAACGTAACGATTGGTCGATGAACCGTTCTTGCCTTGCGGATCGACGTCGCCGGAACTTTCGCGTGGCGTTGACGCAACGCGCCGCGCACGCGTCTGCCATGCGCGCGATGAATCGCGCTTGACCCGTGCACGTGGTCATCGACGAAACCTCCACGCACCGACTTTCCGACGGACGTGCAGGCGCGGTGGAGGACAACGCGCGACGCAGGAGGCAAGATGGAAACCCACGGAAAGGACGGGGAAGCGCTCCATGAATCGACAGTTAGCGACGTTCTCGCTGTGCATCGCGCTGGTGGCTCCCGCGGCGTCCGCGGCGGACGTCCACATCGACGCGTCGTGCGACATCGACAGTGACTACGACCTGACCATCGACGAACGCAGCGTCATCCTCACGCGCGAAGCGGGCACGCCGCACGCGATCGTGATGCGCCAGGGGAAGCTGTTCGTCGACGACCGCTGGGTCGAGTTGAACGCCGCCGACCGCCAGCGCATCGCCGACTTCGAACAGGGCGCGCGCGCGGCGATGCCCGAAGCGCAGGCCATCGGCCGCGACGCTGCCGACATCGCCTTCACCGTGCTGGGCGAAGTGGCGGCCGGTTTCGCGAGCGATCCGAAGGCGGTCAAGCAGAAGCTGGACCGCGCACGCGCGCAGATCGACGCCCGCCTGGCGCGTTCGGTGACCGCCACGCGTTTCAATGGCCGCGACCTGGGCAACGGCATCGGCGAGGCGGTGGCCGAGGTGATCCCGAGCCTGATCGGCGACATCGTCTCCGGCGCGATCGGTGCCGCCTTCAGTGGCGACACCTCCCGGCTCAAGCGCCTGGACAACCTCGACGCGCAGATCGACGCGCGCGTCGAGCCGCGGGCCCGTGCGCTGGAAGCGCGCGCCCAGGGCCTTTGCCGCCGGCTGGTCGACCTGGACCGGATCGATGACGCGCTCGAGTTCCGCCTGCCGGACGGCCAGCCGCTGGGCCTGCTCCAGGCCAGGCAGTCCGACCAGGCCAACCCGGCCGCCGACGCCGCCGAGGAAGCGGCCCGGGCCGGGCAAGGGGACGAAAAGACACATTGAGTGCCGGATACCGTGACGTACGGCGGCTGCGGTTGGCGCATGGGCCGGCAAACCGCACAATAGGGTTTTCGCGTCTGCGGGACCCCCACACATGGCTGAGCTCAAAGAAGCACGCGTTCCCGATATCGGGAATTACGACGGCGTGCCGGTGATCGAACTGCTGGTCGCGGTAGGCGACACGGTGAAGCTGGACCAGGGACTGGTCACGCTGGAATCCGACAAGGCCACGATGGAGGTCCCGGCGCCGTTCGCCGGCGTCATCCGCGAGATCAAGGTCAAGCTCGGCGACGAGCTGGCCGAAGGCAGCGTGGTCGCGCTGATCGAGCCGACCGATGCAGCGCCGGCCGCCGAAGCCCCGAAGGCCGAAGCCGCCCCGGCGAAGGCCGCGGAACCGCAGCGTGCCGAGCCGGCCGCGCCGTCGCAACAGGTCAAGGCCTCCGAGACCGGCGCGCGCGTCGAGCCGGTCGTCGTGGCGCAGCAGGCCGACCGCATCGCCCAGGCGTCGATCGACGCCTCGCGTCCGGGCATGGACCCGGAAGCGATGCCGCCGCGCAGCCCGCCGGTGACCTTCGATTCCAGCGAACTGATGCCGGACAAGGTTCCCTATGCGAGCCCGTCGGTGCGCCTGTTCGCCCGTGAGCTGGGCGTGGACCTCTCGCAGGTCGGCGGCAGCGAACGCGGCGGCCGCATCAGCCGCGAGGACGTGCAGAAGTTCGTCAAGTCGGTGATGGAAGTCGGCGCAGCGCCGTCGGCCGGTGCCGCGCCGGTCGCCGGTGGCGGCGGTGGCCTCAACCTGCTGCCGTGGCCGAAGGTCGACTTCGCCAAGTTCGGCGAGATCGAAAGCAAGCCGCTCTCGCGCATCCAGAAGCTGTCCGGCGCGAACCTCGCGCGCAACTGGGCGATGATCCCGCACGTCACGCAGCACGACGACGCCGACATCACCGACCTGGAAGAGCTGCGCGTCGCGCTCAACAAGGAAAACGAGAAGGCAGGCATCAAGCTGACCATGCTCGCCTTCCTGATGAAGGCATCGGTCGCCGCGATGCAGAAATACCCGACCTTCAACGCCTCGCTCGATGGCTCGGGCGAGAACCTGGTGCTGAAGAAGTACTTCCACATCGGCTTCGCCGCCGACACGCCGAACGGCCTCGTCGTTCCGGTCGTGCGCGACGTCGACAAGAAGGGCGTGATCCAGATCGCGCAGGAAACCTCGGAACTGGCGAAGAAGGCGCGCGACGGCAAGCTGGGTCCGGCCGACATGAGCGGCGGCTGCTTCTCGATCAGCTCGCTGGGCGGCATCGGCGGCACGAAGTTCACGCCGATCGTCAACGCACCCGAAGTGGCGATCCTTGGCGTTTCCAAGTCGGCGATCCAGCCGGTGTGGGACGGCAAGCAGTTCGCACCGCGCCTGATCCTGCCGCTGTCGCTGAGCTACGACCACCGCGTCATCGACGGCGCCGCGGCCGCACGTTTCACCGCGTACCTGGCGCAGCTGCTGGCCGACATGCGGCGCGTGCTGCTGTGACGCACCGCGCGCTGGGCCTGGCGTTGGCGGCGTTCGCCGCCCTGGCGACGATGTCCGCCGCGCACGCGCAGGACGCGTGCGCGCTGGACCTCGGCCGCGGTTGGCCGCCTGCGACGGAGAACTACGGCTCCGCCGTGGAGCAACTGTTTTTCGCCGGCGCGAAACCCGTGCTGAGCCTGACCCGCCTGCCCGCGCGCAGCGTCGAAAGCGGCGTGCAGCTGTATGCGGGCGAAGGCGAGGGCGACTGGCGCCTGCGCTTCACCGAAGCGGACGAGCGCGTCGAGGTGTGGAGCGGCGGCAAGCGCGAACTGCGCGTGGGCCAGCAGCCCGACGTGGTTGAAGTGCCGATGCCGGCCGCGCTCGCGCGCCGTGTCGTCGCCGACTGGCAGCGCGCGCTGAGCACGCAGGTGCCGGCCGATCGCACGGCGCAGTTCCACGAAGGCGAAGTGCTGCTGTTCGTCGTCGGCGAAACGGCCACCGGCGAGCCGCTGCGCGTCAGCGGACTTCAGCCCGCATGCGGCCCCACGCGCGCACTCATGGAACAGGTCGGCCTGATGATCGAGGCCACCGACGACAGCGACGAGAAGCGCTTCAAGCGTTGGCGCAAGCTCGAGGAATCGCTGGACCAACTGGAACAATCGCTCGCCGGCGCCACCGGCTGAGCCGCAGGAGACCCCCACAATGGCGACCATTGAAGTCAAGGTGCCGGACATCGGCGATTACGACGGCGTACCGGTGATCGAGCTGCTCGTCGCCGTCGGCGACACGGTGAAGAAGGACCAGGGCCTGGTCACGCTGGAATCGGACAAGGCGACGATGGAAGTCCCGTCGTCCGACGACGGCGTGGTGAAGGAGATCAAGGTGAAGATCGGCGACAAGGTCGCCGAAGGCGCCGTGATCGTGATCCTCGAAAGCGCCGGCGAATCCGCAACGCCGAAGACCGAAGCACCGAAGGCCAGCGCGCCGGCCGCGCCTGCCGCGCCGTCGCCCGAGCAGGCCAAGCCGCCGGTCGCGCCGTCGCCGGCCGCGCCGCCGAGCGAAGCGCCCAAGCCCGCGCTGGGCACGGGTCGCAAGGCCGACATCGAATGCCGCATCGTCGTGCTGGGCTCCGGCCCCGGCGGTTACACGGCGGCGTTCCGCGCGGCCGACCTTGGCCTGGATACCGTGCTCGTCGAGCGCTACGCCAGCCTCGGCGGCGTCTGCCTCAACGTCGGCTGCATTCCGTCGAAGGCGCTGCTGCATGCGGCGGCGCTGATCGAGGAAGCCGCGCATTCGGCCGACATCGGCATCAGCTTCGGCAAGCCCAAGCTCGACCTGGACAAGCTCCGCGACTTCAAGCAGAACAAGGTCGTGGGCCAGTTCACCAAGGGCCTTGGCGGCATGGCCAAGCAGCGCAAGGTGCGCACGGTGCAGGGCGTCGGCAAGTTTGTTTCGCCGAACGAGCTGGAAATCACCGGCGAAGACGGCAAGACGCAGCTGCTGCGTTTCGAGCAATGCATCATCGCGGCCGGTTCGCAGGCGGTGAAGCTGCCGAACTTCCCTTGGGACGACCCGCGCGTGATGGATTCCACCGACGCGCTGGAGCTGGCCGAAGTGCCGAATAAGCTCCTCGTCGTCGGCGGCGGCATCATCGGCCTGGAAATGGCGACGGTGTACAAGGCGCTGGGCAGCGAAGTGACGGTCGTGGAATTCATGGACCAGCTGATGCCGGGCGCCGACAAGGACCTGGTCAAGCCGCTGGCCGATCGCCTGAAGAAGCAGGGCGTCATCGTCCACCTCAAGACGAAGGCGGCGAAGGTCGAAGCGTCCAAGGCCGGCATCTCGGTGTCGTTCGAAGCCGCTGAAGCCGGCGCGACGCCGGCGCTCGAAAAGGGCGTGTGGGATCGCGTGCTCGTCGCCGTCGGCCGCGCGCCGAACGGCAACAAGATCGACGCTGACAAGGCCGGCGTGCAGGTGACCGATCGCGGTTTCATCCCGGTCGATCGCCAGATGCGCACCAACGTGCCGCACATCTTCGCCATCGGCGACCTCGTCGGACAGCCGATGCTTGCCCACAAGGCGACGCACGAAGGCAAGCTCGCCGCTGAAGTCGCCGCGGGCGAGAAGCGCGAGTGGGTCGCGCGCGTGGTGCCGTCGGTGGCTTATACCGATCCGGAAATCGCCTGGGTCGGCGTCACCGAAACCGAAGCCAAGGCCAAGGGCCTGCATGTCGGCGTGGGCAAGTTCCCGTGGGCGGCGTCTGCGCGCGCGGTCGGCATCGGCCGCGGCGAGGGCTTCACCAAGCTGATCTTCGACGAGAAGACGCATCGCATCATCGGTGGCGGCATCACCGGCGTGCATGCGGGCGACCTGATCAGCGAAGTCGCACTCGCCATCGAAATGGGCGCGGAGGCCGGAGACATCGGCGCCACGATCCATCCGCACCCGACGCTCAGCGAAACGGTTGCGATGGCGGCGGAGGTCTACGAAGGCACGATCACCGACCTGTACATTCCGAAGAAGAAGTAACGCGGAACTGCAGTACGGTGCTTCAATGAAACAGGCGCGGATTTCCGCGCCTGTTTCGTTTCATGCCGTCCGGCTCGGTCAGAACGAGAAGGACACGCCCGCGACTGGACCCTTGAAGCGATGGTCCAGTCCCAACGAGCCATCGCGGCCACCGCGGCGCGCATCGAGCTTGAACCAGTCGTAGCCCACGAACGCGCCGAACACCGGCGTGAAGCGGTATTCCACCGCGGCGTTCGCGCGCGAGATGCTGCCGTCGTAGTCGCCGAAGTCGCCCCAGTCGGCATCCAGGTACTGGCCCTGCACGTTGATCAGCCATTTCTCGCTGGGCGTGAACGTGAAGCGCGCACCGACCACCGGTGCGTAGCCGTCTTCCTGGTCGCTGTCCGCATAGCGGTACGGCCCCGCTTCGGCGAGCAGCTTGCCATCGAGCTTGGCCCACTCGGCGCCGATCTGCAGGCCGAGTTCGAACGTGTCGGTATCGACGACCGCGTAGTCGTACATCAGGCTGGCCAGCGTGAACTCCACTTCCGCGCGCGCGAAGCTGCCGGCGGGAATCGTGACGTCGTCGAAGGAAAGATCGCCGTCGAGCGTGGCGGTCTTCTCCTTGTCGTACTGGAAGTAATCGAACACCAGGCGCTGCCGGTCGCTGAAACGGAACGTGCCGTCGATACGCGGCGACACTTCATCGCTGCCGAAATCGAAGTCCTGGCTGTAGCGGTAATCCTGTCCCATGAACCGCGTGTTGGCAGTGAGTTCGCTTGAAGCGTCGGCGTCCATCGCGCCGATGCGAAGGGTGAATCGATCGTTCTGCTGCTGTTGCGCCTGCGCGGCGCCGGCAAGAAATACCGAAGTGAGGGCCAACGCAAGGCCCAAACGCTTCAACTCCATCATCAGTCCACTCCATCGAGGCGATTGCGAGTGCGTAATGGAGCCTTATCGAAGATGCAGCAAAGGTGAAAGCGGGCGCGATGCGCGTGTTGACGCGGCGAGGATGCGTTGAAGATGCGATGCAATCACGTGCGACTCACGCGCGTCGCTTCGCGTTTGCGCGAAGTTGAAGCGTCGTGATCGCTGTCGTCGTGTTCGCGATCGCCATCGCAGGCGCGATTCGTGATCGGTGATTCGCGACTGATGATGCGTGGACTCGAAAAGGAGAAGCCCCGGCGCGAGCCGGGGCTTCGGAGGGCCCACCGGGAACTGCCGTTGACGAGGAGAGAGCGTCGGCGGGCGATCACTTGGTGGGACAGGTCGATCGGTGAAAGGTTCCGTGACTTCGAGGTCTCATCGTGAAACCGGACGGGCGTCACACAACGACGGCGTTGGTCCCCGATTGCGTCGCAGCTTGTCGACGCGCCTCGATGCGCTTCCACACCTTTTCGTGGAAGTGGAACGCCACCGTGTTGCAGGCGGGCTCGACCAGCGCCAGCGCGCCGCCGACCCACACGCTGCCCGTCATCAGGTAGCCCACGGTAAAGGCGACGCTGAAGTGGATCGCTGCAAAGCTGATGGTCTTGGCCATGGGGCAGCCTCATTTGAGAGTGGTTCTCATTATGTGGAGGCTGTGGGCGAGGTCCAATCGAATGTTTCCGTCGTGACGATAGTCTCGATCTATTGTTCGAGAATCTGTTGCAGAACCCCCGGAACCGTGTCGATTGGCCCGAATCCGGGCGAAATGCGGCTTCCATGACCCTCGCCGGTTGCCCGGGCTTAAGGCGACCTTTATACTTTTGCGGCTCTACCGGGCGCTTTGCGCCTGCCCCAGACCGACGAGTCCCGCGTGCACGATCCTTTGTCCGCAGGCCGCCGGCTGGCGTCGCGCGCGACTGCCTGGCAGGCCGGCGCGGCAGCGCTGGCCGCGCTGGCGTTCATCCCCCTCGGGGCGCCAATGGCGCTCGCGGCGGCGGTGGGCGGCGGCGCAGTCGTCGCGGGCGGACTGGTGGCGGCCCTGATGGCCCTGGGCGGCGGCATCCAGCCGGCCGGCATGGCGATGGGGCGGCTTCTGGCCGGAGTGATGTTGAAGTGGGTGGTGGTGTTTGGAGTTTTAACCCTCGGCCTGGCCGGGTTCAAGCTGCCGCCATTGCCGATGCTGGTGGGAGTGCTTGCGGCGACGCTGGCATTCGTACTGGCCAATCTTTTGAAACGATAAGGTGTCTTTCGTGAGCGAACAGACCGGTTCGGGCGGCCTGAACGAATACATCCAGCATCACCTCCAGCAGAACACCATCGAAGTGTTCGGCGGTGCGTTCCATGTCGACACCTGGGCGGTGTCGCTGGTGCTTGGACTGATCTTCATCGCCTGGTTCGCGTTCTTCGCGCGCAAGGCAACGGCGGGCGTCCCCTCCAAGGGGCAGGCGTTCGTCGAACTGATCCTGGAGTTCATCGACGGCCAGGTGAAGGACAGCTTCCACGGCGATCGTCGTTCGATCACGCCGCTGGCGCTGACGATCTTCGTCTGGGTCGTGCTGATGAACGGCATGGACCTGCTGCCGCTGGATGCGCCGTACACGGCGATCAAGCTGGCCGCCGGCGCCGAAGTCGCGCACCACACCTATTTCCGCTGGGTTCCCACGGCCGACCTGAACACCACGCTGGCGATGTCGGTGGTGGTGTTCTTCCTGATCCTGGGTCACTCGATCAAGGCCAAGGGCGGCTTCGGCTTCGGCAAGGAGCTGCTGACCGCGCCGTTCCACGCGCACGGCGTCGGCATGAAGGTCGCGCTGGCTCCGGCGAACCTCGGCCTCAACGTCATCGAATACCTCGTCAAGCCGGTCAGCCTGGCGATGCGACTGTTCGGCAACATGTACGGCGGCGAGCTGGTCTTCATGCTCATCGCCGGCCTGCTGGGCGGCGGCCTGCTGATGTTCGTGCCGGGCGTGATTTTCAACGTCGCCTGGGCGCTGTTCCACATCCTGATCGTGCTGCTTCAGGCCTTCATCTTCATGATCCTCACCGTCGTCTACATCGCCGGCGCTTACGAGAGTCACTGAGGCCTGTCGCTCCAAGACCGCTTCACCGCTTTTCCGCTTCACCCTTCCCGCAAGTTCAAACCAAAACGTTTCAGTAGGAGAAAACCATGGAATTCATCGCCAGTGTGCAGGGCCTGACCGCTATCGCGATCGGCATGATGGTCGGCCTCGGCGCGATCGGTGCGTGCCTCGGCATCGCGCTGATGGGCTCGAAGTTCCTTGAGTCGGCTGCCCGTCAGCCGGAGCTGGTTCCGATGCTGCAGGGCCGCATGTTCCTGCTGGCCGGCCTGATCGACGCCGCGTTCATCATCGCGCTGGCCGTCGGCCTGCTGTTCGCCTTCGGCAACCCGCTGCTGGGCGCGCTGCAGACCGCCGCTGGCGCCTGATCCAGGCCGCGGTAGATCCGTTGAGCCGTCCGTGACCCGGACGGCTCTCCCGGGCGTAACTGCCCGAAAGACAAGCGTTCCATCGGAGCTGTCATGAATCTCAACATGACCTTCTTCGGCCAAATGATCACGTTCATCGTGCTCATCTGGTTCACGATGAAGTTCATTTGGCCGCCGCTCAACAAGGCGATCGAAGAACGTCAACAAAAGATTGCCGAGGGCCTGGCTGCTGCAGAGCAGAGCCAGAAGAACCTCGCGCAGGCACAGCAGAGCGTCGACGCCGAGCTGCGCACCGCGCGTACCAAGGCCAACGAGATCATCGAACAGGCGCATCAGCGCGCCAACCAGATCATCGACCAGGCCAAGAACGACGCGATCACCGAAGCCAACCGGCAGAAGTCGGCGGCCGAGGCCGAGATCGCCGCGGCGTCCAACCGTGCCCGCGAGGAACTGCGCAAGCAGGTCTCCACGCTGGCCGTGACCGGCGCCGAGAAGCTGCTCAAGCGCGAAATCGACGCCAACGCCCACAAGGCGCTGCTCGACGAGCTGGCAGCCCAGCTTTGATCTGCACCCAGGCTCGCTCGAGCGGAATGATCTGAAATGACCCAGGCCTTGACCCTCGCCCGTCCGTACGCCCGTGCCGCCTTCGCGCTTTCGCGCGAGGGCGGTCGCACCGCTGCGTGGTCGCAGGCGCTCGCCTTTGCTTCGCGCGTGGCCGCCGATCCGCAGGCCCAGGCGCTGCTCGGCCATCCGCTGCTGAACCCGGCCGACGCGGTCGGCCTGCTCGCGCCGGACGGCGCCGATGAGGCGTTCACCCGCTTCCTCGGCCTGCTCGCCGACAACCGCCGCCTCGCGCTGCTGCCGGAAATCACCGGCCTGTTCGAGGACCTGCGCGCGGAAGCCGAGCGCGTGGTCAAGGCGAAGGTCACCGCTGCGAACGAACTGCCGGCCGCCGAACTGGACGCCATCAAGGCCGCGCTGAAGAAGCGCTTCGGCCGCGAGGTCGAGATCGAGACGGCCGTGGACGCATCGCTGATCGGCGGCGCCGTGATCGACGCGGGCGACGTGGTCATCGACGGCTCGCTGAAGGGCAAGCTCGAGCGCCTGCAGTCGACGCTGTCGCAATAACGAATTCATCTGCAATTCCGGGCAACCGGATCAAGGGACTCAACCCATGGCAACCACCACGCTCAACCCGTCCGAAATCAGTGAACTGATCAAGACCCGCATCGAGAAGGTCAAGCTGACCGCCGAAGCGCGCAACGAAGGCACCGTCACCTCGGTGTCGGACGGCATCGTGCGCATCTACGGCCTGGCCGACGTGATGCAGGGCGAAATGATCGAGCTGCCGAACAGCACCTACGCGCTGGCGCTGAACCTGGAGCGCGACTCGGTCGGCGCCGTGGTCCTGGGTGACTACGAACACCTGCGCGAAGGCGACGTCGCCAAGACCACCGGCCGCATCCTCGAAGTGCCGGTCGGCCGCGAACTGCTCGGCCGCGTCGTCAACGCGCTGGGCGAGCCGATCGACGGCAAGGGCCCGATCGGCGCCTCGCAGACCGCTCCGGTGGAGCGCGTCGCCCCGGGCGTGATCTGGCGCAAGTCGGTCGACCAGCCGGTGCAGACCGGTTACAAGACCGTCGACGCGATGATCCCGATCGGCCGCGGCCAGCGCGAGCTGGTCATCGGCGACCGCCAGACCGGCAAGACCGCCCTGGCCATCGACGCGGTGATCAACCAGAAGGGCACGGGCATCAAGTGCGTGTACGTGGCGATCGGCCAGAAGGCCTCTACCGTCGCGAACATCGTGCGCAAGCTCGAAGAGAACGGCGCGCTGGCGCACACGATCGTCGTCGCCGCCACGGCGTCCGAATCGGCCGCGATGCAGTACATCTCGGCCTACGCCGGCTGCACCATGGGCGAGTACTTCATGGACCGCGGCGAAGACGCGCTGATCGTGTACGACGATCTGTCCAAGCAGGCCGTCGCCTACCGCCAGATCTCGCTGCTGCTCAAGCGCCCGCCGGGTCGCGAAGCCTATCCGGGCGACGTGTTCTACCTGCACTCGCGCCTGCTCGAGCGCGCCGCGCGCGTCTCCGAGGAGTACGTCGAGAAGTTCACCAACGGCGAAGTGAAGGGCAAGACCGGTTCGCTGACCGCGCTGCCGATCATCGAAACGCAGGCCGGCGACGTGTCCGCGTTCGTGCCGACCAACGTGATCTCGATCACCGACGGCCAGATCTTCCTGGAAACCGACCTGTTCAACGCCGGCATCCGCCCGGCCGTGAACGCCGGTATCTCGGTGTCGCGCGTCGGTGGTGCGGCCCAGACCAAGATCATCAAGAAGCTTTCGGGCGGCATCCGCATCGCGCTCGCCCAGTACCGTGAGCTGGCTGCGTTCGCGCAGTTCGCTTCCGACCTGGACGAAGCCACCCGCAAGCAGCTCGAGCGCGGCCAGCGCGTCACCGAGCTGATGAAGCAGAAGCAGTACGCGCCGATGCCGATCGCGCTGCAGGCCCTGTCGATCTACGCCGTCAACGAGGGTTACCTCGACGACGTGCCGGTCAACAAGATCCTGGCGTTCGAAGACGGCCTGCACGCGCACTTCGTCAACACGCAGGGCGAGCTGATCAAGACGATCAACACCAGCGGCAACTGGAACGACGAGATCGAGGCGACCTTCAAGAAGGGCATCGCCGAGTTCAAGCAGACCGGTTCCTGGTAAGCCGCGAAGCGGTCACCCGCGCGGGCTCCGGCCCGCGTCGTTGAATCCAAGCAGACGAGAGCAGCATGGCAGGCGGACGCGAAATCAAATCCAAGATCAAGAGCGTGCAGAACACCCGCAAGGTGACGCGCGCGCTCGAGATGGTCTCGGCTTCCAAGATCCGCAAGGCGCAGGAACGCATGAAGGTCTCGCGTCCGTATGCGCGCGTGATGAAGCAGGTCATCGGACACCTGGCGCAGGCCAATTCCGATTACCAGCATCCGTACCTGGTCGAGCGCCAGGGCGTGAAGCGCGTCGGCTACATCATCGTGTCGTCGGATCGCGGCCTCGCCGGTGGCCTGAACAACAACCTGTTCCGCAAGCTGCTGGTGGAATTCCGCAAGTGGCAGGAGCAGGGCGTCGAGATCGACGTCGTCACCATCGGCCAGAAGGCCTCGGTGTTCTTCCGTCGCATCAAGGTCAACATGGTCGGTTCGGTCACCCACCTGGGCGACCAGCCGAAGCTGGAAAACCTGGTCGGCGTCATCAAGGTGATGCTGGACGGTTACAGCGCCGGCAACCTGGACCGCGTGTTCGTCTGCTACAACGACTTCGTCAACACGATGACCCAGCGCGCGGCGTTCGACCAGCTGCTGCCGCTGCCGCCGTCGGAGACGCAGGTCGCCAAGCACGACTGGGACTACATCTACGAGCCCGATGCCGAGTCCGTGCTCCAGCACGTGCTCAACCGCTACATCGAGTCGCTGGTGTACCAGGCGGTGCTGGAGAACGTCGCGTCCGAGCATGCCGCGCGCATGGTCGCGATGAAGGCCGCTTCCGACAACGCCACCAAGCTGATCGGCACGCTGAACCTGGTCTACAACAAGGCCCGCCAGGCTGCGATCACGCAGGAAATCTCGGAAATCGTCGGCGGCGCCGCCGCGGTCTGACGACGCAGCACAAACAAACCGCGCGGGCGCGACATTCCGCGACCGCACAACAGATTCAAGTTAGAGGAAATCACCATGAGTCAGGGCAAGATCGTTCAGATCATCGGCGCCGTCGTCGACGTCGAGTTCCCGCGCGAGTCCGTGCCGAAGGTGTACGACGCGCTGAAGGTCGAAAACACCGCCATCACGCTCGAAGTCCAGCAGCAGCTCGGTGACGGCGTCGTCCGCACCATCGCCCTGGGCTCCACCGACGGCCTGAAGCGCAACCTGGTCGCCAACAACACCGGCCGCGCGATCGCGGTGCCGGTCGGCGCCGGTACGCTGGGCCGCATCATGGACGTGCTGGGCAACGCCATCGACGAAGCCGGCCCGGTCGCCGCTTCGGACCATTGGGAAATCCATCGCGCCGCTCCGTCGTACGAGGACCAGTCCTCGGCCAACGACCTGCTGGAAACCGGCATCAAGGTCATCGACCTGATGTGCCCGTTCGCGAAGGGCGGCAAGGTCGGCCTGTTCGGCGGCGCCGGCGTCGGCAAGACCGTCAACATGATGGAACTGATCAACAACATCGCGAAGGCGCACTCGGGCCTGTCCGTGTTCGCCGGCGTGGGCGAGCGTACCCGCGAGGGCAACGACTTCTACCACGAGATGAAGGACTCCAACGTCCTGGACAAGGTCGCGATGGTGTACGGCCAGATGAACGAGCCGCCGGGCAACCGCCTGCGCGTCGCGCTGACCGGCCTGACCATGGCCGAGTACTTCCGCGACGAGAAGGACGCCTCGGGCAAGGGCCGTGACGTGCTGCTGTTCGTCGACAACATCTACCGCTACACGCTGGCCGGTACCGAAGTGTCGGCGCTGCTGGGCCGCATGCCGTCGGCCGTGGGTTACCAGCCGACGCTGGCCGAGGAAATGGGCGTCCTGCAGGAGCGCATCACCTCGACCAAGACCGGTTCGATCACCTCGATCCAGGCCGTGTACGTCCCAGCGGACGACCTGACCGACCCGTCGCCGGCGACCACCTTCGCCCACCTCGACGCCACCGTCGTGCTGTCGCGAAACATCGCCTCGCTGGGTATCTACCCGGCCGTGGACCCGCTGGACTCGACCTCGCGCCAGCTCGACCCGAACGTGATCGGCCACGAGCACTACGACGTCGCGCGCAAGGTCCAGGCGACGCTCCAGAAGTACAAGGAGCTCAAGGACATCATCGCGATCCTCGGCATGGACGAGCTGTCGGAAGAAGACAAGCAGGCCGTGTCGCGCGCCCGCAAGATCGAGCGTTTCTTCTCGCAGCCGTTCCACGTCGCCGAAGTCTTCACCGGTTCGCCGGGCAAGTACGTGTCGCTGAAGGACACCATCCGCGGCTTCAAGGGCATCGTGGAAGGCGAGTACGACCACCTGCCGGAGCAGGCGTTCTACATGGTCGGCGGCATCGAGGAAGCGGTCGAGAAGGCCAAGAAGATCTCGGGCTAAGCCCGCGATCCTTGGGATTCGAGATTCGGGATTAGGGATTCGCAGGGCGGGCGCGGGATGGAAGATCGGGATCGAATCCCGGATCACTCATCCCGAATCCCGCCTCGCAACAGCGAGGCACCATGAGCACTATTCGTTGCGACATCGTCAGCGCCGAGCAGGAAATCTTCCACGGTGAGGCCGAGCTGGTCGTTGCCACCGGTGAGATCGGCGAGCTCGGCATCGCGCCGAAACACGCGCCGCTGATCACGCGTCTGAAGCCGGGCAAGGTCGTGGTGACCCTGCCGGGCGGCGAGCAGCTGGACTTCGCGATCTCCGGCGGCATCCTCGAGGTGCAGCCGACCGTCGTCACCGTGCTGGCCGACACCGCCGTGCGCGCGCAGGACATCGACGAAGCCGCCGTCCGCGCCGCCAAGGAAGAAGCCGAGCGGATCCTCTCCAAGAAGGATCCGAAGATGAGCATGGAAGAGGCCCAGACGCAGCTGGCGATGAGCATCGCCCAGCTCAGCGCGCTGGAGCGCCTCCGCAAGAACATGAAGCACTGACAGCCGAACCCGTTCGGCGGATCGAAGAAGGCGACGGCGAACCCGTCGCCTTTTTTGTTGCCTGCGATTCGCCGGACACGCAACACAAGCAAAGGGTTTCGCTGCGCCCAACCCATCCTGCGATGCGATACGGCACGCGTTACCGCCGGTACACCCAGTGCCGCGACAGAACGAAGCCCACCGCGCTCACCGTCACATCGATCGCCGGCTTCGCCAGCCATGCCCAGCGCAGTCCCACCGTATCGTCGATATGGCCGACGGCCCAGGTGCTGATCGCCGTCGTCGCCAGCCACATCACCGCGAAGCGCGCGAACTGCCGGCGGCCCACGGCGGTGTCCTCACCGGCGAAGGTGAACCGCCCGTTCGCCCAGAACCCCAGCGCCGCGCCGCTGACGCGTCCGAGGATGTTCGCCGGTTCCACCAGTACGCCCGACGCGCTCAACGCGACGAACACCGCCCAGTCCAGCAGCAGCTGCACCACGCCGACGACGAGGTATCGGCTGCCATGACGGGCGAGGGTGGAGCGGTCGGGGCGTTGGCGCATGCGCGAATTCTATGCGAGCCCGCCGGCGCTTCCCTGCACGGGACCCATACGCACGGCGCACTCCGCTTCCCGTTGATAAGATTTCGCAGTCGCGTCCACCGGTGTCCCATCGCATGAATCCGCTCCACGTCGTCATCCTCGCCGCAGGCGAGGGCAAGCGCATGAAGTCCACCACGGCCAAGGTGCTGCAGAAGATCGCGGGCAAGCCGATGCTGGGCCACGTGATCGACACCGCGCGCCAGCTTGGCGCGGCCGGCATCCATGTCGTGTACGGACACGGTGGCGAACAGGTCCGCGCCGCATTCGCCGACCAGACCGACCTGCACTGGACCGAGCAGGAACAGCGCCTGGGTACCGGCCACGCCGTGCAGCAGGCCATGCCGTCGGTGCCGGTCGATGCGCGCGTGCTCGTGCTTTACGGCGACGTACCGCTGATCACCGCCGAGACGCTGCAGCGGATGCTTGCCGCGCCCGGTCGCATCGCCGTGCTCGTCGCTGATCTGCAGGATCCCACCGGCTACGGCCGCATCGTGCGCGATCCGCAGGGGCGCGTCGGCCGCATCGTCGAACACAAGGACGCCGACGACGAGCAGCGCGAGATCCGCACCGTCAACACCGGCATCCTCGTCGCCGACGGCGAGGCGCTGCGTCGCTGGCTGCAACGCCTGGGCAACGACAACGCGCAGGGCGAGTATTACCTCACCGACGTCTTCGCCTCCGCCGCCGAGGAATTCAACGCGGCGGAGATGGTGCATGTGCAGGACCCGATCGAAGTCGAAGGCGCGAACGATCCGTGGCAGCTCGCGCAACTCGAACGCGCGTTCCAGCGCCGGGCCGCGCGTGCGTTGTGCGTGCAGGGCGCGCGACTGGCCGATCCGGCACGTTTCGACCAGCGCGGCGACGTGCGCGTCGGACATGACGTCGAAATCGATGTCGACGTCGTGCTGGAAGGCAAGGTCGTGCTCGGCGACGGCGTACGCATCGGCCCGTTCTGCCGCCTCAAGGACGTGACGCTCGGCGCAGGCACCGAAGTGCGCGCGCATTGCGACCTCGATGGCGTCGTCGTCGAAGGCGCGGCGCAGATCGGCCCATACTCGCGCCTGCGTCCGGGCACTGTGCTCGCCGACGGCGTGCATGTCGGCAACTTCGTCGAGACCAAGAACGCACGCATCGGCGTCACCAGCAAGGCCAACCACCTCACCTATCTGGGTGATGCGGTGATCGGTGCCGGCGTCAACGTCGGCGCGGGCACCATCACCTGCAACTACGACGGCGTGAACAAGTCGACCACGACGATCGAGGATGGTGCGTTCATCGGCTCGAACTCGTCGCTCGTGGCGCCGGTGACGATCGGTCGCGAGGCGACGATCGCGGCGGGTTCGGTCATCACGCGCGACGCGCCCGAAGGCCAGCTGACGGTGGGGCGTGCGCGGCAGGCGACCATCGAAGGGTGGCAGCGGCCGAAGAAGAAGCCCAAGGTTTGATCGACGGCCGACGTCCGCATCACGAACGTAGGACGGGTTTCGCCGTGCGAACCCATCCTGCGGTGAAGCACGGCACGCGCATCGACGCGCATCACTCCACCGGTAGCATCAAGCTGACCGTCAGCCCGCCACCATCACGATTGGCGAGCCCGATCCGCCCGCCATGCGCCTCGCAGATCTCCCGCGCCAGCGCCAACCCCAGGCCGCTGCCGCTGCGCTTGGTCGAATAGAACGGCACCAGCGCGTTCGCCAGCACCGCATCGGACATGCCCGGTCCGCGATCGCTTACTTCCACGCGCACGACGCGGCCGACCTGCCGCACCGTCAGTGTGACCTCGTCCTCGCTCGATCCCGATTCGTGCGCGTTCTTCAGTACGTTGATCAATGCCTGCTCGACCTGCGCCGGATCGAAGCGCGCAGACTCCGATGGCACTGGTCCCCGCTGGAACGCGTAATGCTGCTGCAGGCGCGAAAGGAACGGCGCCCAGTCCACCGACTCCAGTTCGGGCACCGGCAGCTTCGCGACGCTCGAATAGCCGCGCAGGAATCCGTGCAGGTGCCGCGCACGTTCCTCGATGGTTTCGAAGATCCGGCCGAGCTTCTCGTAATCCTGTCGCCGCAACAGTTCCGCGCCCGAATGCGCGAGCGAGGTGATCGGCGCCAGCGAATTGTTGAGTTCGTGGCTGATCACGCGAATCACCTTCTTCCACGTCGCGACTTCCTGGCGGTTCAACTCCGCCGTGAGCCGCTTGAACATGTAGAGCGTGTGCACGCGGCCGTTGAGGTGGAAGTCGCGGCGCGCGAGGTGGTAGGTCTCTTCCTGCCCGGCATGTTCGAAGCTGAAAAGCCGGTCGCGTCCTTCGCCCAACGCCTCGCGCAGCGGAGCAGGCGTGTTCTCCATCAGCTGCGGGAACTTGAGGCCTTCGATCTTGCGGCCGTCATGGAACAGCTGTCGCGCGGCGATGTTTCCGTACACGATCGCGCCGCGGCTTTCGATAAGCAGCAGGGCAGTCGGCGTGTTCTGCACCACGGTGTCCAGCAGCAGCTCGCGCTGGAACAACGACTGGCGTTCCTCACGCAGCACGCGGCCGAGTTCGTTGTGCGCCTCGACCAGGTCGTCGAGCTCGTCGTTCGAACGGCGAGTGACGCTGAAGCTGAAGTCGCCGTCGCGGAAGCTCGCGACCGAACCCGACAGCGCGCGGAACAGGCTCAGCTGACGCGCGAGGTAGCGTTGCGCGATCCATGGCGCGACCAGCGCGCATACCACGAGCGCGAGGCTTGCGCCGAGCAGTGCGTTGTCGAGCCAGTCGATGAGCAGCGCGCCGAGCGCGACGGCGCCGAGCATCGCCGCGAACAGCAGCAGTGCGAGCTTTCCGGCCATCGAGAAGTGGCGCCTCCGGTCGTGCATCGCATCACCGCGCAATGCCGAGCTTGTCCAGGCGACGATAAAGCGCCTGACGACTCAGCCCGAGATCCGCCGCCGCCTGGCTCATCACGCCACTTGCGCGTTGCAGCGCGGCTTCGATGGCGTCCCGGTCGGGCTCGCCTTCGTACGAACGCGGCAGCGCAGCCGCGGCCGAGAGGCCGAGTTCCTCCGCGTCGATCACGTCCGCGCTACCCAGCAGCAACGCTCGCTGGATCGCATTCTTCATCTCGCGCACGTTGCCCGGCCACGAATGCCGCAGCAGCGCGCCGCGCGCCGCATCGCTGAGGCGACGGCGGCCTTCAAGGAAGAATTCCGCCAGCGGCAGGATGTCGCCGCGCCGTTCCGCCAGGGGCGGCACGCGCAGTTCGATCACGTTGAGGCGGTAATACAGGTCCTCGCGGAAAGTGCCGGCGCGGATCATCGCGGGGATGTCGGCGTTGGTCGCTGCGATAACACGGACCTTCACCTGGCGTTCGCGGTTGGAACCCAGACGCTGGAAGCGGCCGGTTTCCAGCACGCGCAACAGCTTCATCTGCCCCGCCGGCGGCAGGTTGCCGATCTCGTCCAGCAGCAGCGTGCCGCCGTCGGCCGCTTCGAACTTTCCGTCGCGCGACTTGTTGGCGCCGGTGTATGCGCCGGCCTCGGCGCCGAACAGTTCGGCCTCGATCAGTTCCGAAGGCAGCGCGCCGCAGTTGAGCGTCACATACGGTCCGTCACGCACGGTCGAATTGGCCTGGATGATCTCGGCGATGCGTTCCTTGCCGGCGCCGTTGGGACCTGCGATGAGTACCGGCACGTCGGCGCGCGCGACATGGCACGCGAGCGAGACGACGCGTTCGCTTGCCGGATCGGCGAACACCACGCCGCGCAGGTCGTACTGGCGTTCCAGTTCCTGCCGGCGACGGCGCTCGCCATCGCGATGCTGCGCGAGCGCGCGGTTCGCTTCGCCGAGCTCCAGCAGGTTGGTGACCGTGGTCATCAGCTTGTGGTCGTCCCACGGCTTGCCCAGGTAATCGGCGGCACCGGCCTTCACCAGCGCGACGGCCGATTCCAGCCGCGTCCACGCGGTCAGCAGGATGATGGGCAGGTCCGGGAATCGGTCGCGGATCGTGCGGAACAGTGCGATGCCTTCCTCGCCGGAGGTGGTGTCGGCGGTGAAGTTCATGTCCTGGATGACCAGGTCGATGGTTTCCGATTCCAGCAGCCGCAGGCCTTCTTCCGGCGATTCCGCGCTGAGCACGCGCAGGTCGGCCAGCGAGAACAGCACGTCCAGCGCGACGTGCACGGCGTGGTTGTCGTCGATGACGAGGATGGTCCGCATGGGGCCCTAGGTTAGCAGTGGGTGCCATGGGGCGGCGGCCGCCCCGGAGAGAGGGGGAACGGCCGCCGCCGGCTACGAGGTTGGCATCCCCGCTCGCGCGGGGATGCGGACGACGCGTGCAGCAAAGCGCGCGGAGGGATCAGACCGTCCGCGTCGCCACCGCCGGCGACACGCGCGATGCACGCGTGGCCGGGCCGAACACGGCCAGCTGTCCGAGCAGCAGCACGGTCAGCGCGCCCAGCGGCGCGTAGTACCACGACAGCCGCGGCAGCTCGTAATGCTTCATCAGCCACAGGTTGAAGCCGTAGGTGAGCAGCAGGCCGAGTGCGATGCCGATGCCCACCACGATCACGTTCTCGATCATGAAATAGCGGCGGATATCGAAGCGACGCGCACCCAGCGCACGGCGCGTGCCGATCTGCTTCACGCGACGCGTCACCCAGAAACTCACCATGCCGACGATGCCAAGGCCCGTCACCGCGAGCAGCGAGAGGATCACTGTCGTCAGCACGATGGTCATCGCGCGGTCCTGGCGGTAGCTGTCGCCGCGCACTTCCTCGATGGAACGAAGGCCGCGCACGATGCGCCCGGGGTTGATCGCGCCGAGCTTGGCCTCGGCCTGCTTCATGACTTCATCGCGGCGGCCCGGTTCGGTGCGAACGAGGTAGCGCGAGGAACCCGAATCGAACTCGCCGTCCTGGTACTGCGGCACCAGCAGCGAGTTCTCGACCTTCTCCCAGCCGACCCAAGGGGCCTGCAGGCGCTCGACGATACCCACGATCGTGAGCGGCCCGTTCTTGCCACCGATGCTGGTGTAGATCACCTTGCCGAGCGCGTTGCCATCCGGATACGCCTGGTCGGCCAGCGCCTGCGTGACGATCAGCGAATGCGGCGAACCCTTGTCGTTCTTGGTGCGGTAGGTCACGTCGTCGGCGGTGAAGTTCCGGCCTGCGATCAGCTTGACGCCCAACGTGTTCAGACCGTGCTCGTCGACCATGTAGACAGCACTCTGCACGTTCTTGCGTTGCTCTTCCGGAACGCTTTCAGGATCGGTGGAGGTGCCTTCGCTCCAGCCGCCGTTGGACAGCGGGACGGAGTTGATCGTCGTCGCATCGACCACGCCCGGAATCGACCGCAGCGCTTCGAGATCTTCGCGAAGCGTGTTGCGGAGGTTGTAGTCCGATGCGAAGCCCAGGCTGGTGACGGTGAACAGCGCGCTTTCGTCCATGCCGCTGGGGCGGTTCACCTTCTCGATGCGCTGCAGGATGATGAAGACGCTGTTGCACACGATGGCCAGCGTGATGGCGACCTGCAGCGCGATCAGCAGCAGGCCGGTCTTGTTGCGCATGAGCGCGTTGAGGATCGGGCGGAATTCCATGGTCATGTCCTCGGCGTTACTGCGTCTTCAACTGCGTGGCCGGCTGCACCTGGCAGGCGCGCCACGTCGGGTAGAGGCCCGCGATCAGGCTGGCGATCAACGCGATCGCGAGCGACGCGAAGACCATGCTCCAGTCAAGTTCGGCGAGTCGTTCGATGGACGTGCCCGCATAGAGCTTGCGCAGCGCGAGCAATCCCAGGCCCGTCAGCACCAGTCCGAACAGACCACCGGCCAGGCCAACCAGACCCGACTCGGTCAGGTACTGCGCGAACACGGCCGGCTTGCTCGCACCGACCGCGCGACGCAGTCCGATTTCCGACGACTTGCCCATGAACTTCGCCAGCAGCAGGCCGACGGTGTTGATCAGGCACACGGCGAAGAAGGCGAACGCCAGCCACACCTGCGTGCGCACGTCGCGGCCCACCACGCGCTGCACTTCCAGGAACTGCGCCACGGTGTAGACACGATTGTTGGTCGGACGCGGGAAGCGGCCTGACTTCTTCTGCTCGCCGACGTAGTCGTTGAGGAAGCTCAGGTAACGCTGCGCGTCGGCCTCGTCCTTCACCTGCACCCACAGGTCGACCCAGATGCATTCCGACGCCAGCAGGCCTGCGTAGCCCGGTTCGGAGTCCTTGTAGCAGCTGTTGTTCGAATTGCTGTTGAGCTGCTTCTCGATGCCGATGGAGAAGGGAGCGAACACCGACTGCGGGTCTTCGAACGCGCCATTGGCGACGTGATAGACGCGCGGCGTCGGGCGCCAATGTTCCAGTACGCCGACGACCGTGTAGTCCTCGCCGCCCAGCCGTACCTTGCGACCGACGCTGTTCTCGCCGCCGAACAGCTTCTCGTTGGTTTCGCTGTCGATCACCACCACGCGCGCGGCGCTGCGGTCTTCAGACGGCGACCAGCCCGTGCCGTACTTGAACGGCGGCTCGAAAATCGGGAAGAAACCCGAGGTGGTGAACAGCGCTTCGACCATGTATGGCTTGACGTCGCGCTTGTCCGGTTCCAGCGGCAGCACGTTTGGGAAGAACGCCGCTTCGTGTTCGGCGCGGTGCGCCTGCACGAGATTGTTCGCGTCCTGGTAGGTCATAAGATCCGGCGGCTCGGCCGGGTTGTCCTCGTCCCACGGACGGTTGACGTCCCAGTTGTCGAGTTCGACGCGACGCACCTTTTCTTCCTTATGCGACATCGGGTTCGCACTCATCATGTGCAGCACGGTCATCGAGGTCATCGACATGCCGATGCCCAGCGCGATCGCCGCGACCATCAGCGCGGTGAGGATGCGGTTGCGCTTGAGCGAGATCATCGCCAGACGCAGGTAGTAGGTGAACATGGGCGCTCCTCAGTCGGCGATCGCGGCGGCGGCGGTGGCGGCGGCGACTTCGCCGCCCAGGCGCGGTGCGTCGTCCAGGTCGGTGACCTGGCCGTCGATGATGTGCACGTTGCGCTGCGCGCGCGCGGCCAGTTCCGGATCGTGAGTGACCATCACGATCGTGGTGCCCTGCGCGTGGATCTCCTCCAGCAGTTCCATCACGCCGCGCGCCATCAGCGAATCGAGGTTGCCGGTCGGTTCGTCGGCCAGAAGAAGGCGCGGCGATCCGGCCAGCGCACGCGCGATCGCCACGCGCTGCTGCTGGCCACCGGAAAGCTCGGACGGGTAATGCTTCATGCGCGAGGACAACCCGACGCGGCCGAGCGCGTGCTCGATGCGTTCCTTGCGTTCGGCCGAACCCATGCGGCGATAGCGCAGCGGCACGTCGACGTTGTCGAACAGGTTCAGGTCGGGGATCAGGTTGAAGCCCTGGAAGATGAAGCCGATCTTCTCGTTGCGCAGGCGCGAGCGTGCGTTGTCGTCCAGACCCTTCACCGATACGCCGTCGAGCAGGTAATCGCCGTCGTTGAAGTCCTCCAGCAGGCCGGCGATGTTGAGGAACGTCGTCTTGCCCGAACCCGACGGCCCGGTGACGGCGACGAACTCGCCTTCACGCACGTGGATGTCGAAGCTGCGCAGCGCGTGCGTTTCGATCATGTGCGTGCGGTAGACCTTGCTCAGGTGGGTCATCTTCAACATGGCGGTGCTCCTGAAGGTAAGTACTGGTAATGCGTTGCGTGGCTGTAGGGATGCGGGGCGGTACGAAAACGTTGCGCGCGATCAGTCGTTGACCATCACTTCGTCCGCGCCGTTGAACGCGGTGGTGTCGGAAATCACGATGCGGTCGCCGGGCTTGAGGCCCGTCAGCACTTCCACGTCGGACAGGCTGCTGGAACCGGTGGTGATCGCGGTCTTGACCGCGGTATCGCCGTCGAGCTTGTAGGCGACGCGTCCACCACCGGTGTCGAGGAACGGGCCGCGCTGCACCATCAGCACGTTCGGCTTCTCCTCGATCATCACGCGCGTGCTCACGCGCTGGTTCTGGCGCAGGCCGGTGGGTCGCTTGTTGTCGGGCTGGTTGTCGGCGAAGCGAAGGCGCGCCATCACCTGGCCGTTCACCACTTCCGGGGACACCGATTGCAGCACGCCGTTGTACTTCTGCCCGCCGTAGCTGATTTCCGCTCCCATGCCCAGGCGCAGGTCATCGGCGTAGCTTTCCGGCACGGGCAGTTCGACTTCAAGCTCGCGCAGGTCGACCACCACCAGCAGCGGCTGGTTGATCGGCACCACCGTGCGGTCGGTGATGTTCACCGTGCCGACGATGCCGTCCACGGGCGAGCGGATGTTGAGTTCGTCCACCTGGCGCTGCAGGTCGTCGACCAGCGCCTGCTGGCGCTGCGCGAGCAGGTGCTTGTTGCGCGTGTCCAGGCCGGCGCCGCGATCCTGCAGGCCGTAGTCGTGTTGTGCGTGCGACAGGCCGATGTCGGCCTTCTTCAGCACGTCCTGCGCGCGCGCGACTTCGATGCTCGACACCGCGCCGCCTTCGAAGCCGCGCTGGCTGCGTTCCAAGTCGCGCGTCGCGGCGGTGCGGTCGATCTCTGCCTGGTCCAGCGCCTTCTGCGCGGTCGAACGCGCAAGTTGCGCGTCGAGCGCGGCGCGGCTGGCCTCGGCCTGCAGGCTCGCCAGCGTCGATTGTTCCTGCAGCAGCTTGCTGCGCAGCTCCGGACTGTCGATGACCGCCAGCGGCTGGCCCTGCTTGATCGTGTCGCCAGCGCGCACCTTCAGCGTGACGGTGCCGGCGGCAGGGGCGTACAGGGTAGGGCTCACGGCCGCGACCATCTTTCCCTGCACCGAGACGTCGCGTACCAGCGTTCCGCGGTGGACTTCGGCCGTGCGCAGGCGCTCGCCGCTGACCGACTGTCCGGCGCCAAGCCAGCGGCCCAGCGTGGGCACGCTCAGCGCCAGCAACAGGGCCGCGGCCACGCCGCCGCCGATGAGCAGCTGCTTGCGGCGCGGGTTCGCGGGAGGGGCGGCGATGACGCGGTCTTGGGCGGAGGTGTCGCGGATCATGCGGTCGTCGATTCATGGAAGCTCACCTGAATACGCATGAGGCGTGCCAACCATCGGCCCCTTTGGTTTCAACCACTTGCAGTCGACATGGGGTGTCCGGAGTGTCCGCGCGGACAGTTCCGTGTCCGCCATCCAGCGGCCATCGCGTACCTCCCGCTAAACTGTGCGTCTTCAACGATCTGGAGTACCGCTGCATGTGCGGAATTGTGGGTGCGATCGCCGATCGCGACGTGGTGCCGGTGCTGATCGAAGGCCTCAAGCGCCTGGAATACCGCGGCTACGACTCCGCCGGCATTGCCGTCCTGGACGGCGCCGACGTCCGCCGCGTGCGCCGTACGGGCCGCGTCGCGGAGATGGAATCGGCCGCCCAGTCCGAAGGCTTCAGCGCTCGGCTCGGCATCGGCCACACGCGTTGGGCCACGCACGGCGGCGTGACCGAAGCCAATGCGCATCCGCACATCTCCTTCGGCGAGCTGGCGGTGGTGCACAACGGCATCATCGAAAACCACGACGAGCAGCGCGAAGCGCTGCGCGCGAAGGGCTATGTGTTCGAGTCGCAGACCGACACCGAAGTCATCGCGCATCTGATCCATTTCCACCAGTCGCACGGCGCGGATCTGCTGACCGCCGTGCAGAAGGCGGTGCGCGAACTCGTTGGCGCCTACGCCATCGCCGTGGTCAGCAAGCGCGAACCCGGCCGCCTGATCGCCGCGCGCATGGGCTGCCCGCTGCTGGTGGGCCTGGGCGAGGGCGAGAACTTCATCGCCAGCGACGTGTCCGCGATCCTGCAGGCCACGCGCCAGGTGATCTTCCTCGAGGAAGGCGACACCGCCGACATCACCCGCGAAGGCGTACAGGTGTTCGACGGCAACGGCGCTGCGATCGAGCGCGAAGTGCATGTCTCCGACGTGTCGCTCGCCTCGCTGGAGCTTGGCCCGTACCGCCACTTCATGCAGAAGGAAATCCACGAGCAGCCGCGCGCCATCGCCGACACGATCGAGGCGGTGATGGATGCCAACGCGTTCACCCCGCTGCTGTTCGGTGCGAACGCCGAAGACGTGTTGCGCGATGTCGAAGGCGTTCAGATCCTCGCCTGCGGCACCAGCTATTACGCCGGCCTCACCGCGCGTTACTGGATCGAAGCGATCTCCGGCCTGCCGTGCTCGGTCGAGATCGCCAGCGAGTACCGCTACCGCAAGGCCGTGGCGAACCCGAAGCACCTCATCGTCACCATCTCGCAGTCGGGCGAAACGCTCGACACGATGGAAGCGCTGAAGTATGCCAAGTCGCTGGGCCACGACCGCACGCTGTCGATCTGCAACGTGCCGGAAAGCGCGATCCCGCGCGCCAGCAGGCTGGTGTACTACACGCGCGCCGGTGCCGAAATCGGCGTCGCATCGACCAAGGCCTTCACCACGCAGTTGGTCGCGCTGTTCACGCTCGCCGCCACGCTGGCGAAGTTGAACAACCGCCTGAGCGTGGATCAGGAAGGCCAGTACCTCGACGCGTTGCGCTTCCTGCCGGGCAGCGTGCAGCACGCGCTGAACCTGGAACCGCAGGTCACCGGCTGGGCCGAGCGTTTCGCGCCGAAGCAGCATGCGCTGTTCCTCGGTCGCGGCGTGCATTACCCGATCGCGCTGGAAGGCGCGCTCAAGCTCAAGGAAATCTCCTACATCCACGCCGAAGCGTATCCGGCGGGCGAACTCAAGCATGGTCCGCTCGCGCTGGTCGATGCGGCGATGCCGGTGGTCGTCATCGCGCCCAACGACACGCTGCTGGAGAAGGTGAAGTCGAACATGCAGGAAGTGCGCGCCCGTGGCGGCGAGCTGTTCGTCTTCACCGACGAGGACAGCCAGTTCGGCCCGTCCGAAGGCGTGCACGTCATCCGCGCACCACGCCACGTCGGCGTGCTGTCGCCGGTGGTGCATGCGATCCCGGTGCAGCTGCTTGCGTACCACGCCGCGCTCGCGCGCGGGACCGACGTGGACAAGCCGCGCAATCTCGCGAAGTCGGTGACGGTGGAGTAAGGCTGTCACAGCCAGCGTCTTGGTAGTGAAGAGGGCCGCGAGAGATCGCGGCCCTTCTCTTTGGGACCGAACTCCCAAGTCGCGGCGCGCATGCGGTATCGCACATTGCCGAACGACGGGTAGGGTTGGAGACGTTCGCCACTTATCGGAGTAGCGCAACACAGCGTCCGCCCGGGTCGCCATAATGCCCGTGGGGGGGCGGCAGGGCAGTCCACGCGAAACATCGGAACAAGCGGGACGGGTTGCAACGGCCCAGACTCGCGGGGGATGCGGCTCGTCGCAGCGTGCCGCGTCAGGGAATGCCACGAAAGGCCGAGGGAATAGCCATGGGGACGCTGACATGCGTCGATTGCAACAACGTGTTCAGTGAGCGCCTGCGTGCGTGCCCGCAGTGCAGTGGTCCGGTCGTTCGAGTCGATGGTGACGGCCACGTCTCCGATCGTTACGCGCCCCGCCCGGCTTCGTACGCGCATGGCTCATTGCGCCCGGTGGTCGTCGAATCGCCCTACCCAAGGCCCGGCATTTCGACGGAGCGTCGCACCAGCCGCGCGCGCGAATGGCCTACCTTCTGGGCGACGTTCGTCGCATCGGTGGTGCTTTCGCTGGGGCTGGTCGGAGCGCTTCACGGACTAGGCGACGCATACAACGTCGGGCAGGTGATCGGTGGCGTGATCACCACCATGTTCGCGCCATTCATCGCCGTCGCATGCCGTGCGAGGAAGGGATGGATCAGGGGTTGGTTCCTCGCGATCTTCGCGCTGATGGCGATCGGAATGGCCACCTCGAAACGCAACATGGCGATGAGCGAGGAAGCGCACGCGCTGTCGTCCATGGCGTCGGAGGCGATGAACAAAACGGACGAGGACGTTCCGCTCGCAAGCCTGCCCCCGCTTACGGGCGCGGAAGCATCTTCGCTGGATGGATTGCGGGATCCGCAGACCGAACCGGAAATGATGCGCTACGTGCGGCTGACGTATCAGCAGGTGGTCGGCGATGCCGCGCGCGAGGTCAAGGCGCTGGAGACGCAACTGGCGACCTTGCCGATCGAACAGGTTCTCGCACCGCATAACCTGGTCACCCATGAACGCATCGCGTGGGGGCGCAGCCAGATGGACCAGGCTTATGCGCTCATCAGCCGACGCAACGCGGTGACCGTCGCGGCCAACCGCACGCTGGACGAAAGGATGGCAAGGATTCCGCGCACCAGTACGTTCGGAAGGGGTTTCTGGAACGCATACGAAAACAGCAGGACCAGGCGGGAGGGGCTTTCCGGTCGGATCGTCGGGAACCAGGCGGCGTTGAAGGGACAGTTCGACGGATTGCTGGACCTGATGGACGATCTCGTCGGCCAGACCCAGGTCCAGGACGACCAGCTGGTGTTCCAGGATCAGGACACGCTCGATCAGTACAGCGCTTTCATCGCACGCATCGATGTGCTGGCGAAGGAAGAAGCCACGCTGCAGGGCGAAGCGCTGCAGATGTCGCGCAATGCGCTCAACAAGATGGCGAGTGGACCGGCATCCGCCTTCCGGTGAGGCGCGTGCGTCGGCGCCATTCACTTTGATCCGATAGTGTTTCCGGCCGTGCCACCAAGGAAGAGTCCTCCGCATGAAGCTGATCTACAAGACCAGCAGCAACGAATTCACCGACCTGGTGCGAATCGGATTCGATCGCGAAGGGATCGAGCATTACATCTCGGAAGCGACCCCGGCCACGTTCGGACTGGGTGCTTCCATCACCGTGGGCCGCAGCATCTTCATCCTCAAGCAGGAGGATGAGGCGCTCGCTACCGAAGTACTCCGCGAACTGGGCGCCTTCGACAATCAGCGCGCGCCGCGCGCACCTGTCAGGAAGCTTCCTTCCTGGCTCCTTGTCGGCGGGTCCGTGTTCTTCGTGGTCCTTGCGGCTGCGATCATCGGCAGCTGAGGCGGCTCGCACGGATCCCGCGCGTTTCACGCGCGGAAGCCCGGATCAAAGGCCCGATCCGGCAGTCATTCACGTGGCTGACTACCGCGCATGGGCGATCAAGCTCGGCGCATCCATGCGCGAGCGAATTCGATTCAGCCACGTCACTGCCTGCATACACGCGCGGGCGAAGACTCGCGGCGCGTTTTCACGACTCAGGCGCAGCGCTTCCTGCCGGCCGCGCCAGCGAGGTGGATCATGAGCAAGCGCAAGTGGTCGCGCTACCTGTCGAAGGTCGGTGCAGCAACGTTGGCCGCAACCATGGCGTTCGCCTTCGCGTCGCATGCGCAGGCGCCGCCGATGAACCGGCTCTCGGTCGAACCGCGCGTTCCGCGCCTGGGAATCGTGCCGTGCGTGGTGGAGCTCTTCCAGGATGTGAACACCGGCTACTTCGCCGAACCCATGTTCGAACCGGAGTTCGAATACGCGCCGCCGCCCGGCTGCCCCGGACCCTGGGCGAAAGTGATCTTCAGCATCGATCTGCGCGGACCCGGCACCACGAACATCGCCAACGTGACGTTCTCGCTCGGCGATGAGCGTCGCGACGATCGCTTCGCGACCACGTTGCTGACGGCCGGTGCCCAGTACAACGCCGCGCAGCAGAGCTGGCGTGTCGAACGCGACATCACCGAGTACCAGGCGCTGCTGCGGCAGGCGCGGCCGGGCTTCGCCCGCGTTACCGATCCCTACTTCCGCGATCCCTATTGGGGCGACGACATTCCGCGCGCCAGCGGGCGGATGATCTTCTATCCCGCCACGCCCGCGCAGCCAACGCCCGAAGTGCCCGACGCGGTCGTTCCGGTGACGCAGACCGCATCGACGGTGGATCCGCTGCCGCACAACATCGAGCGCGCCTATCTGGACGTGTACGGGCAGCTGACCAACTTCTGGTTCAGTTGCGTACCCGTCAACGCCGCCACAAGCTGGCCGCTGCTGGTGAATACACCCCTGGCCATGGGCGACCATGTGCAGCAGGCCGGCGATGGCACTGGTCAAGGCTGCGCCGGCAGCAACTATCGCGACGTGATCGTGCGCATCGACGGCATCGCCGTCGGCACGGCGCCGTTATATCCGTGGTTGAACAGCGACCTCAACCTGCGCTTCCAGCGTAGCGTCGACGTGCCGGTTCCGACGCCGCAGTCGATCAACCTGATGCCGTTCCGCATCGATCTCACGCCTTACGCGGCGCTGCTCAGCAATGGCGCGGCGCACGCGATCGAGATCCGCTACGCAGGCGTCGACGACACGCTGCGAGGCGCATTCGATGACGCACACCTGCTGCTGTATCTGGACAAGGGATCCACGCAGATCACCGGCGGCGTGACACGCAACACCCTGGAGGGCACGCCGCTGGAAGCGACCACCACGCGCAACGACTGGACCATCAACGGAATCCAGCTGACGGGCGACGTCGATCGCCAGTATCACCGGCAGTACGAGGTGTCCGGTTACGTCAACACCTCGCGCGGTCGCGTCGACACCACCATCAAGCAGGAGCAGTCGCTCACCAGCACGCAGTGGGTGAGCCTGCTGGGCTACAACGCTCCCGCCGATCACGATTACGCCCAGATCGTCCAGATCACCAGCATCACCGACCGCACCACGCTGCGACAGCGCGGTGCGACGGTGCTCGCGTACGACAGCATCCGCCACCATTACCCGCTTCGCATCATCTACACCGCAAGCGGTGGGACGCCGGATGTGGTGCCGGTCCTGAAGCGCGCCAGTGCGTACGTGGAACAGGGCCATCACCAGCAGGGATCGCATACACGTCCGGCAGGCGCGTATGCGGATCGCCTCTACGCCAACTTCGTCGGCAGCCGCACGTTCGACGCCATGCTGGGAACGTACAGCGGCTGGAAGGGAGCGCGTAGCCACTACTTCTACGACAACGCGGGAAGCTGTTTCCGCGAACGCGTGACCTGGACCCGCGAAGACCTGACCTCGCACACGCAGGGCGAGGGTTGCCCGGACGGCATCAACCGCGTACGCGGCTTCGCCCATCCCGACGGGTCGCCTGACGATCTGGGATGGCTTCGCTGACGCGCTTCATGCGGTTCGCCATTGGCCGATGACGCTTGTTCTTCGCGTGGACGCGCGCCGTGAGCGCCGGCGAACCCTCCTGTGTGGCTGAGTCGTTGCGTCTGCTCCGTCCGAAACCGCATCTGTGGGACGACGCGCCGCAGGGTTGCACCGACAAACGGCAAATTCGCGCGGATCAATCACGGTTCCCCCCGGGTCGGCCTCGGGGCTTGCCCCGCTACGAACCGCATCGGGCGCATGGGAGCCGCGGGGGCGACCCGCCCGACTCGGCACAACGCAG
>Ga0102592_1001105_pt1 | contig 33689 bp, 36 predicted proteins | sample AraplaCol_mMF_r2_FD_76861 | JGI IMG/M metagenome (GOLD analysis project Ga0102592, IMG submission 76861) | Arabidopsis root microbial communities from North Carolina, USA - plate scrape MF_Col_mMF_r2 (SPADES assembly) (version 2) | ecosystem: Host-associated > Plants > Roots > Endosphere...
GCAGCTTCAAGCTCGGCATCGAGTTCGTCGGCTGGGACAAGCCGGGCGGCCGCTATTTCCATCCCTTCGGCGTGTTCGGCGAGCGCTGGGGCGGCACCGACTTCCAGCACCACTGGCTGCGCGCCCGCGCCGCCGGCCACGATGTCGGCGAACTGGCGGAGTACAGCTTCGCCGCCGCGATGTGTCGCGAAGGCGTGTTCGACCTGCCCAATGAAGACACGCGCTCGATCCGCTCGACCTTCTCCTACGCCTATCATTTCGACGCCGGCCTCTATGCCGAGTTCCTCCGCGGCTGGGCCACGCAGCGCGGTGTCCGGCGCATCGAGGGCAAGATCACCGATGTCGCCCGCAACGCCGAAAGCGGCCTGGTCACCGGCGTCACCCTCCAGTCCGGCGCCACGATCGAGGGCGACCTGTTCGTCGACTGTTCGGGCTTCCGCTCGCTGCTGCTCGGCAACACGATGGGCGTCGCCTGGCACGACTGGAGCCAATGGCTCCCCTGCGACCGCGCCATGGCCGTGCCCTGTGCCAGCGTCGACGGCATCACCCCCTATACCCGCGCCACCGCCCAGACCGGTGGCTGGACCTGGCGCATCCCGCTCCAGCACCGCACCGGCAACGGCTATGTCTTCTCCAGCGCCTTCTGCAGCGAGGAGCAGGCGCGCGAGACGATCCTCGGCGCGATCGACGGCGCCCCGCTCGCCGATCCGCGCACCTTGCGCTTCCAGGCCGGCCGCCGGGCCAAGGGCTGGGAAGCCAATGTCGTCGCGATCGGCCTTTCCTCGGGCTTCCTCGAGCCGCTCGAATCGACCAGCATCTTCCTGATCCAGGCAGCGATCACCGATCTCGCCAAGCTGATGCCCGTGCCCGGCAGCGGCCCCGATCCGCGCCTCGCCGCCGAGTTCAACCGGCTCTACGAGATCCATTACGACCGCACCCGCGATTTCCTGGTGCTCCACTACACCGCCAACGCCCGCCACGGCGAACCGCTCTGGGACCATGTCCGCAGCATGGCCCTGCCGGACAGCCTCGCCCACAAGATCGAGCTGTTCCGCGCCGCCGGCCGCGCGCCCGACTACAAGCTCGGCCTGTTCTCGCGCGATAGCTGGCTGGCGGTGCTGGCCGGGCAGGGGATCGAGCCCCGCGCGCACGACCGCGCTGCCGAGCGCCTGCCGCTCGACGAAGTCATCGATCGCCTCGCCGATCTCAGGGAGCGCATCGCCACCAACGCCGCTTCGCTGCCCCCGCATGCCGAGTTCATCGCCAGCTATTGCCCGGCCGGCAGCGGCAAGACCGATACCCGGGCGGTGTCGGCATGACCGCCCCCTTCACCGTGATCGTCGCCGGCCGCGACGCCCCGCTCTGGCTCGCCGCCGCCGCGCTCGCCCGCGGGCTCGGCCCCTCGGGGGTGAAGGTCGAGGCGGTCGAGCTGCCCAGCGCGCTCACGCCCGCGGACGCATACGCGACCTTCCCCGCGCTCGAGGCGCTGCACAACCAGCTCCGCCTCGACGAGACCGGCCTGCTCCACGCCACCGGGGGGAGCCTGACGCTTGGCCAGAACTTCACGGACTTGGCCGGCGCACAACCACCCTTCCTTCACGCCTATGGCTCGGCCGGCGCCCGGATCGGCAACGGCGACTTCTTCGCCCATTGGGTCAAGGCGCGCCGCTATGGCCTCAGCGTCCCGCTCGACGACTTCTCGCTCACCGCCGCCGCCGCGCGGCAGGGCCGGCTCATGTTCCCCGACGAGGAGAATGCGATCTATGGCCGCTGCGACTATGGCTATCACCTGCCGGCGATCCCCTATGCCCGGCTGCTGCGCGAAGCGGCGGTCCGCCACGGCGCCACGCTCCACGCCGCCGGGCAGCTCAACGTCGAACGTCAGGGCGAAATCATCACTGCGCTCGACCTCGGCGAAGGCCGCCGCCTGACCGCCGACCTCTACGTCGACGCAGGCGCCCACCTCGGCAACACCGACTTCTACAGTTGGCGCGACCATTTCCCGGTCGATCGCGTCCTCACCGCCGTCGCGCCGACCTTCGCCAACATCCCGGTCTATGCCGAGAACCGCGCCGGTCCCACCGGCTGGACCGCGCTCCACCCGAGCCGCCCGGCGACCTATGTCACCCATGCCTGGTCGAGCACCCTCGCCAGCGACGAGCAGGCGCTTCAGGCGGCCACTACCGCCGCCGGCCTGTCGCTGAGCGGCGCGGTGATCCGCACCGTCGAGCCCGGTCGCCCGGCCCGACCCTGGACCGGCAACAGCGTCACGCTCGGCGCCAGCTTCGATCCGGTCCACGGCATCGACCTGCTCGGCTTCCAGGTCAGCCTGGTCCAGCTCCTCGCCGATTTCCCGGCAGGTGCCGGCTTCGATGCCGAGCGTGCCGAGTACAACCGCGTCATCCCGGAAGCGCTGGACCGCCTCCGCGACTTCCAGTCCGCCCATTATGCGCTCGCGCGCTACACCGGACCCTTCTGGCAGGCTGCCCGCGAGACCAAGGTCTCCCCGGACCTCGCCCACGCCATCGCCCTGTTCCGCGCCCGCGCCGAGCTCGCTCCGTTCGAGGAGGAGAATCTCCCGCCCGACAGCTGGCGCGCGCTGTTCCTCGGTCACGGTGTCGAGCCCGAGAGCTGGCCGCCCGCGATCGATCGCGTCCCGCCCGAGGAAGTGAAGGCCCAGTTCCGCCGCATGCTCGGCTTCGTCCGCGAGCAGGTGCTGCGCCAGCCCACCCAGGCCGAGTGGCTCGCCCGTGCCTGAGCCGCTCCGCCGCTTGCCCGATTCAGAGCCGAGCCCGCTCGCCGGCCTGCCGCGCGTCGCCGCGCGCACCGCGCCGCCGCCTGCCGATCTCGCCGAGCTGATCCAGGCCGGCGTTCCCATCGTCCTTAAAGGCCTGTTCGAGCACTGGCCCGCGCTCGCCGCCGGCCGGGCCGGGGCAGGGGAGCTCGCCGCCTATCTCAAGGGCCATGACCGCGGTGCCCCGGTGCCGATGATGGAGGCGCCCGCGCGCACCCGGGGCAAGTTCGGCTATGGCGCGGACCTGCGCGAGTTCAACTTCAGCCGCCGTAGCGCGAGCCTCAGCGACGCGCTCGACCGGATCCTGCGCCTCGCCGACGAGGACAACGCGCCGTACGTCGCGGTCCAGATGCTGCCGCTCGCGGCGCAGATGCCCGGCTTCGTCGCGCAGAACCCGATGCCGCTGCTGCCGGCCGATGTCGCCCCGCGCCTCTGGGTCGGCGGACCCGTCCATACCCGCACCCATAACGACCGCGACCACAACCTCGCCTGCGTTTTGGCCGGCCGCCGCCGCTTCCTGCTCTTCCCGCCCGAGCAGGTCGCCAACCTCTATGTGGGGCCGCTCGATAACCCGCCGCCACTCTCGCTGGTCGATCCCGAGGCACCGGACTTCGTCCGCTTCCCGCTGTTCGCCGATGCGCTTGCCACCGCCCGGGTCGCGTTCCTCGATCCCGGCGATGCGCTCTTCATCCCGTGCAGCTGGTGGCATCATGTCAGCTCGCTGAGCCCGTTCAACGCGATGGTGAACTATTGGTGGGGCGACGACGCCACCGGGCTCGATCAGCCCAACGACGTCTTCCTCGCCAGCCTGCTCGCCTACAAGCATCTGCCGCCGCACGAGCGCGCCTATTGGCGGGCGATGTTCGAGGCGCATGTCTTCGGCGAGCACGGCGCCGACCATATCCCGCCCACCCAGCGCGGCACGCTCGGCACGATGCGCCCCGGCGAGCGGGCATCGCTCCGCCAGCGCCTGCGCGCCGCGTTCCTCAAATCATGACCTCCCCACAAGAAAGAAACCGGATGATCTCTCGTACCCTCGTCTCGCTTCTCGCGCTTGCCGCGCCGGCCACCGCCATGGCGGCCGACCGGGAGTGCGCCCAGTCGCCCGGCAAGGTGCTGGAGCTTTGCGTCTCGGTCGAAGGGGGCGCGGCGCGCTATGAAGTGAAGCGCGGCGACGTGACCGTGATCGCGCCTTCGGAACTGGGCCTCAGCTTCGCCGGCGAGCCGGCCGCGCGCTACACCGCGATCACCGATGCCCGCCGCGCGGCCTCGGACAGCAGCTGGGAGCAGCCCTGGGGCGAGCAGCGCCTGGTCCGCGACAACCATGCCGAGCTGGCGGTCACCATCGCCGGCGATACCGCGCTCAACAAGGCGATGCAGGTCACCTTCCGCATCTTCGATGACGGCGTCGGCTTCCGCTACACCTATGCCGGCATTCCGGCCGGGCAGGCGGTCGGCGTCACCGCCGATCGCACCCAGTTCCGCACCAGGGGCGCCTACCAGGCCTGGTGGTACGAGGGGCTCGGCCAGGAGCGCGACGAATATCTCTACACCCAGACCGACGCCCGCCGGATCACCCTGGCCGAGACGCCGTTGACGCTGAAGGGCGACAACGGCCTCTATCTCTCGATCCACGAAGCGGCGCTGGTCGATTTCCCGAGCATGCTCCTTCAGGGCGACGGGGCGGGCAAGCTCACTGCCTGGCTGATGCCCTGGCCCGACGGCGTCGGTGCGAAGAAGACCGGCCCGTTCAGCACGCCCTGGCGCACGCTGCTGGTCGGCACCACCCCCGGTGCGCTGGCAGACAGCCGGATCGAACTCAACCTCAACGAACCGAACAAGCTTCCGGACATCCAGAAATGGTTCAAGCCCGGCAAATATGTCGGCGTCTGGTGGGAGATGCATCTCAACCGCACCACCTGGGGCAGCGGCCCGACGCACGGCGCCAACAACGAAAATGTGAAGCGCTACGTGGATTTCGCCGCGAAATACGGGTTCGATGGTGTGCTGGTCGAAGGCTGGAACCAGGGCTGGGACGGCGAGTGGATCAATAACGGCGACAAGTTCAGCTTCACCAAATCCTATCCCGATTTCGACCTGCCGATGTTGTCGGCATACGCGAAGTCGAAGGGCGTCCATCTGATCGGCCATCACGAGACCGCCGGCGCGGTGGTGAATTACGAGAACCAGCTCGAGGACGCGCTCGATCTGTACGCCAAGGTCGGTGTGCCCTCGGTGAAGACCGGCTATGTCCGCCATTCGGGCGACATCCTCGACCGCGAGGGCGGCAAGGAGTGGTTCGCCGGCCAGTTCATGGTCCAGCACCACCTCAAGGTCATCGAGGCGGCGGCGAAGCGGCACATCACCATGGACACGCACGAGCCGGTCAAGGACACCGGCCTGCGCCGCACCTGGCCAAACTGGGTGAGCCGCGAAGGCGCGCGTGGGCAGGAGTTCAACGCCTGGGGCCGCCCGACCAATCCGCCCGAGCATCTGACCATCCTGCCCTTCACCCGCATGCTCGCCGGGCCGATGGACTTCACCCCGGGCATCTTCGACCTCGAGCATGGCAAGACGCTGCTCACCGAGCGCAACCAGTCGACCCTGGCGGCGCAGCTCGCCGAATATGTCGTGCTCTATTCGCCGATCCACATGGCGGCCGACCTGCCCGAGAATTACGAGAAGCATCTCGACGCCTTCCAGTTCATCCGCGACGTGCCGACCGACTGGGAAGTGACGAAGACGCTGGCGTCCGAGATCGGCGACTATGTCGTGGTCGCCCGCCAGCCGCGCGGCGGCACCGACTGGTATCTCGGCGCGATCACCGACGAGCTGGCGCGCAAGCTGCCGGTGAAGCTCGACTTCCTCGCGCCGGGCAAGCGCTATGAAGCGCAGATCTACCGCGATGCGCCCGATGCCGACTATGTGAAGAAGCCCGTCGCCTACACGATCGAGAAGCGCGTGGTGACCAGCGCGGACACGCTCGACCTGGACCTCGCCCCCGGCGGCGGCCAGGCGATCCGGTTCAAGCTGGTGAGGTAGTGGCTCGTCACAAAGCGAACCTGTTCCCCGGCGAAAGCCGGGGCCCAGGGTTTCTCTGCCGTCTCGCTTGTGATCCTGGGCCCCGGCTTTCGCCGGGGAACAGGTGCTACGCGGGGATGACGACGGTGCAATTCCGGTGGTAGAGCAAGCGGCATGCTGACGCTGCCCAACATCCTCACGCTCTCGCGCATAATCACGGTGCCGCTGCTCGCGGCGTTCCTCTGGTGGCCCGAATGGCGGCTCGGCTACGGCATCGCCTTCGCGATCTACTGCCTGATGGGCGTCACCGACTATTTCGACGGCTATCTCGCCCGCGCCCAGGGGACGGTGTCGAAGCTCGGCGTGTTCCTCGATCCGATCGCCGACAAGATCATGGTCGCCGCGGTGCTGCTGATCCTCGCCGGGCGCGGGGTGATCACCGATCTCCATTTGATCCCGGCGCTGGTGATCCTGGTGCGCGAAATCGCCGTGTCGGGCCTGCGCGAGTTCCTCGGCGGCATCCAGGTCTCGCTCCCCGTCTCGCGCCTCGCCAAGTGGAAGACCATGCTCCAGCTGGTGGCGCTAGGCGGGCTGATCCTCGCCGGCGCCTTGCCCTATGCCTGGCTGTGGCAGGCGGCGCTCGCCGCCTTCTGGGTCTCGGCGGCGCTTACCCTGATCACCGGCTGGGATTATCTCCGCGTCGGTCTGCGGCACATGGACACCTGATGGAGCTGCTCTACTTCGCCTGGGTCCGCGAGGCGGTGGGCGTGGGGCAGGAGCGTGTCGACCCGCCCGAGGCGGTCTACAATGTCGCCGACCTGATCTGCTGGCTGGCCGAGCAGAGCCCCGGCCATGCCGCCGCCTTTGCCGACCCCACCAAGCTCCGCGCCGCGATCGACCAGCGCTTCGTCCCGCTCGACACGCCTTTGGGCGATGCGAAGGAAGTCGCGCTTTTCCCCCCGGTGACCGGCGGATGATCCGCGTCTCGATCGATCCCGCCCCGATCGAGCTGGCCGTGGAGCTGGCGGCGCTCGAGGAGCGCGGCGCGGGCGGGGTCGCGAGCTTCACCGGCGTGGTCCGCGGCGATGGCGGGGTGACGGCGCTCGAGCTCGAACATTATCCCGGCATGACCGAGGACGCGCTCTGCACCCTGGCAGAGCAGGCGATGGACCGCTGGTCGCTGCTTGGCGTGACCATCCTCCACCGCGTTGGCCGCATGGAAGTCGGCGAGCGCATCGTCTTCATCGGCACCGCCGCCCCCCATCGCCGCGAAGCGCTGGAGGCCTGCGCCTATCTGATCGATCGCCTCAAGACCGACGCGCCCTTCTGGAAGCGCGAATGGCGCGGGGAGGCGGCGAACTGGGTCGAGGCGCGGGCGAGCGACGAGGCGGCCGCGGCCAAGTGGCAATAGCTTTTCCCCGGCGAAGGCCGGGGTCCAGACTAAGCAGTGCGCGGCGAAGACGCGCCAAGGTGCGTGACTTTCAAGGACTGGGCCCCGGCCTTCGCCGGGGAAAAGAATAAAGCGGAACTGCTGAATTAAGGCCGCGCCTCCGCCAGCACGTCCGCCAGCAACCGGAAGTCCCGCTCTCTCGGCGACGCCTTGCGCCACACCAGGGCGATCCGCCGCGAGGCATTGTCCGCATCGAGCGGCCGCGCGGCGACCTGGGTGTGGTCGAGGATCCCGGCGTCCACCGCCATCTCGGGCAGCATTGTCACGCCCAGGCCGTTGTCGACCATCTGCACCATGGTGTGCAGCGACGTGCCCATCATCGTCGCCTCGGCGCGCATCTCCGGGCGGTTGCACGCCGCCAGCGCATGCTCCTTCAGGCAATGCCCGTCCTCGAGCATCAGCAGCCGCGTCTCGTCGATCTCGGCCGGGCGGATCGAGGCGCTGGGGTCCATCTCGCCCTCGCGATAGGCGACGAACAGCCGGTCGTCGAACAGGGGCGCCGTCTCCACGTCGCCGCACGCATAGGGGAGGGCGAGCAGCACGCAGTCGGTGCGGCCGTGGTGCAGGCCCTCGCAGGCCTGGCCGCTGGTCTCCTCGCGCAGGTAGAGCTTCAGGTCGGGATAGTCGCGGCGCAACTTGGGCAGGATGCGCGGGAGGAGGAACGGGGCGATCGTCGGGATCACGCTCATCCGCATCTCGCCCGACAGCGGCCGCCCCGCGGCGCGGGCGAGGTCGCCCAGCTCGTCCGCCTCGCGCAGCACCCGCCGCGCCTTGTCGACGATGCGCTCACCCAGTGGCGTGAAGCGCACCACCCGCCGCGTCCGCTCGACCAGCACCACGCCGATCAGCGTCTCCAGCTCGCGAATGCCGGCCGAGAGCGTCGATTGCGTGACATAGCAGCTCTCCGCCGCCCGGCCGAAATGGCCATGATCCTTGAGCGCGACGAGATATTGGAGCTGCTTGAGCGTGGGGAGGTAGGTGGTCTGCGCCATTGATCGCCTGTGTCGATTAATGGTGCCTAGATAAGCGCTTCGGGCGATTAATCTACCCCTCAGCCGGGCTCACCCAGCTTCTCGCACATCATGGGCATGCGATGGCCATAGGAGATTTTCTCCTCGGTCCAGTGCTTCCCGTCGCCGCTGGTATAGCGGACATCCGCGCGGCCAATATTCTGCGCCGCGTCGAAATAATGCATCCCGCCATTGGTTCCGAAATTGGTCTCGAAGCGGCCCGGCACGAACCACGGCTCCAGCTTCATCCGATATTCGAACATCACGCTCGCGCTGGTCTCGCACTCCCCCCGCGTGAGGATCGTCAACGGATAGGTCTTCACGATCTCCGGCGTGCCGATCCTGAAGCCCCAGCCGAAATCGACCGGATAGGCATAGCGATTCACCAGGCAGCGCGCCGACCACTGCCCGGCATAGGGCGTGAAGTCGTACCAGAGCCGCCCGGGAGCGTCCGGCGCTCCTGCGGGCTTGTCGATGAGCTGGAGCAGGCCGGCCTGGAAGAAGGGCTCGATGGCAGCACGATCCTTCGCCGCCAGGAAACCGTATTCGCCCCAATGATTGTCGATCGCGCGAGGGGGGAGCACGCAGAGCGGCTCCTGCTCCAGGATCTTCGCGCCGGCGCTGATCACTTCTGCCCGTGGCGGCTCTTGTGCACGCGCGCGCCCACCAAGCCCCGGCAACAGCACCCCGATCAGGCACCACCCGGCGAAACCGCCACTCCGCATCGGCCATCCCCTCCCGATATCCTGCACGAGGCTATCGGAAAGGGGGAGGGCCGGTAAAGGGGCGTCCCCGGGGACGCCCCGTTTCGGTTCAGGCCGCCTCGCTCAGCTCCTCGGGCAGGCGGATCATGTAGTCGAACGCCGAGAGTGCCGCGGTCGAGCCTGCGCCCATCGCGATCACGATCTGCTTGTAGGGCACGGTGGTGCAGTCGCCTGCCGCGAAGATGCCCTTCTGGCTGGTCTCCCCGCGCGGATCGATCTCGATCTCGCCGCGCGGCGAAAGCGCAATGCTGTCCTTCAGCCACTCGGTGTTCGGGACCAGGCCGATCTGCACGAAGATGCCTTCCAGCTCGATCTGGTGCTCGGTGCCGTGGTTGCGGTCCTTGTAGGTCAGGCTGGTGAGCTTCTGCCCGTCGCCCGCAACCTCGGTGGTCAGCGCCGAGGTGATGACCTTGACGTTCGGCAGGCTGCCCAGCTTGCGCTGCAGCACCGCGTCGGCCCGCAGCTGGCTGTCATATTCGATCAGCGTGACGTGCCCGACGATCCCGGCCAGGTCGATCGCAGCCTCGACGCCGGAGTTGCCGCCGCCGATCACCGCCACGCGCTTGCCCTTGAACAGCGGGCCGTCGCAGTGCGGGCAATAGGTCACGCCCTTGTTGCGATAGTCCTCCTCGCCGGGCACGCCCATCGTCCGCCAGCGCGCGCCGGTGGAGAGGATCACGGTGCGCGCCTTCAGCGTCGCGCCATTCTCCAGCACCACCTCGTGCAGACCGCCTTCGTGGCGCGCCGGCACCAGCCTGGCGGCGCGCTGGTGGTTCATGATGTCGACGTCATATTCCTTGACGTGCTGCTCCAGGTGCGCGGCGAGCTTCGGACCTTCGGTGTGGCTCACCGAGATGAAGTTCTCGATGCTCATCGTGTCGAGCACCTGCCCGCCGAAGCGCTCCGCCGCGATGCCGGTGCGGATGCCCTTGCGCGCCGCATAGATCGCCGCCGCGGCACCAGCGGGGCCACCGCCGACCACCAGCACCTCGAACGGCTCCTTGCCGGCGATCTTCGCCGCGGTGCGCGCGCCGGCAGCGGTGTCGATCTTCGCGACGATCTGCTCCAGCTCCATCCGGCCGCTGGCGAATGGCTCGCCGTTCAGGAACACGCTCGGCACCGCCATGATCTGGCGCGCTTCGACTTCGCCCGGGAACAGCCCGCCGTCGATCGAGGTGTGGCGGATGCGCGGGTTGAGCACCGCCATCAGGTTCAGCGCCTGCACCACGTCGGGGCAGTTCTGGCAGGTCAGCGAGAAATAGGTCTCGAAGGTGAAGTCGCCGTCCAGGTTCCTGACCTGCTCGATCAGCTCCTGCGCCGCCTTGCTCGGATGGCCGCCGACCTGGAGCAAGGCAAGCACCAGCGAGGTGAACTCGTGCCCCATCGGCAGGCCCGCGAAGCGCACGCCGATATCGGTGCCGGTGCGGTGGATCAGGAAGCTCGGCTTGCGCGCATCGTCATCGGTGCGGACGACCGAGACCTTGTCCGAAAGCGCGGCGATTTCGTTCAGCAGCTCTTCCAGCTCGCGCGACTTGGCATCGTCACCAAGGCTGGCGACCAGCTCGATCGGCTCCCGGATGTTCGCGAGATAGCCCTTGAGCTGCTGGGTCAGGTTTGCGTCGAGCATGGCATCTTTCCTTCTTCGTCACCCCGGACTTGTTCCGGGGTCCACCGCGCCGCGAGGTACTGGCGGTGGTAATTGAGGCATGCGGCGGCTTCTCACTGGCCGCATTACCGGTTGCTCAGTGGACCCCGGCACGGGGCCGGAATGACGAGCTGGACACAAAACGGCCCGGGACAGAAGGGTATCGCCGTCCCGGGCCGCTGGGGGCGCCCGCAAGGGGGCTAACGGGCGCCTGGGGGATCAGATCTTGCCGACCAGGTCGAGCGACGGCGCCAGCGTCTCGGCGCCTTCTTCCCACTTGGCGGGGCAGACTTCGCCCGGGTGCGCCGCGATATACTGCGCAGCCTTGATCTTGCGGAGCAGCTCGGCCGCGTTGCGGCCAACGCCCTCGCTGGTGATCTCGACCAGCTGGATCACGCCCTCGGGATCGACGACGAAGGTGCCGCGGTCGGCCAGGCCCTGGCCCTCACGGAGCACGTCGAAGTTGGTCGACAGCACGTGGTTCTGGTCGCCCAGCATGTAGTAGTTGATCTTGCCGATCGCCGGCGAGGTGTCGTGCCAGGCCTTGTGGCTGAAGTGCGTGTCGGTCGAAACCGAATAGACCTCGACGCCCATCTTCTGGAGCTGCGGATAGATGTCCGCCAGGTCCTCGAGCTCGGTCGGGCACACGAAGGTGAAATCGGCCGGGTAGAAGAAGAACACCGCCCACTTGCCCTTCGTGTCCGCGTCGGTGACCTGGACGAACTTGCCTTCCTTATAGGCCTGCGCGGTGAACGGCTTGATGGTGCTGCCGATGAGAGCCATTGCTTGGTATTCCTCCAGAACGGGGGTTGTTGTTGCAAAAGCGAGATAGGCCCGCTGCATCGCAATGTGAAATTGGAATAGCCGGTCGCGTTGATCGGTTTAGTCGATCAGTTGCGATAAATTGATTGATCCAATGATATATATGCAATGCCGTGCAGTTATGCACGCTACACCGCGCTCTTCACATGGTGCGTGAAGGTGGGGTTCCGCGACGAAACTTGCTGCGTTGCGAGATGTAGGGGCTATTTCGGCCGCTGTGCCGGTGGCAGCATGGGCGGCGGCGGCTCCAGTCGCATCTGAAGCTGGCAGGGCTCGAGTCCTGCGATCGCGGCTGTCCGCGTCTTCAGGAAGAGCGCGCTCGCCACGGCGTCGGCCGGAAGGCGTACGGTGCCCGCGCCGAGAAGCTTGCCATCCCTGTCCTGTCGTTCGATCCGATAGGCGCCGCCCCCGCTGGCATGGTCGACGATCGGGGCGCCGGCCCGGCCCATCGAGATCGCGGCACTGGCAATGGTTGCCGGCGGCGTACGGCGATGGACGACCCAACCGGATGCCCCATCTTCCTTTGCCGCGCCTTCGGGGAAGGCGAGCAATCGCTCGGTCGGGCCCTGCGCATCGCCCGCCAGCGCGACAAGGCTGGTGGCGAGCAGCTCGGTGGGCGGTCCCAGTACCGTCCCCTTGGGCGAATAGATGGCACTGAGCGCGAAGCTGTGCCCGGCATCGAAGGACTGGAGCTGCACCCGGGTGACGCTTGCCGGCAGGGAATCCTGCTGCACGGCGGCGATGGTCATTTCGAGATCGCCTTGCTGCAGCGTTGCGAAGCCGCACTTCAGCTCGGCGCCCGCCATGGGCATGTTCGCCAGCGCGATGGCCAGGCCAGTCGTCCAGAACATCGAATATCCCCCTTCGGCGCGCAGGGTCTTCCTCTCCGGGCCGCTTGGCAAGGACTCATCAGGGGAGAATGGTCCGGATCAGGGGCAGGACGTCAAAGGGCGCGGGCGATCGTCGCGATCACGGTGATCACGATCATGCTGCCCAGGATCAGGTCGAGCGGCCGGCAGGCGCCGAGCCAGTCGACGATCCGGCCCCAGCGCCGCTGCCATCTGCTTTCCTGCGCCCCGATGCGCCGTATCCGCCCGTGGCGGCTGTTCCTGCTGCTGTCCCACATGCGCGGGGATGTGGGGCGGATCGGCGTTAAGCTTCGAGAGGGAATGCGGGGCAGGGGCGTAAGGAAGGTGTAAAGCCGATAAGCTCCCCTCCCTGGAAGGGAGGGGCTGGGGGTGGGTGGAGGCCGGGCGATACTGCCGCCGACGGCTCAACCCTGCCGTATCGCGTACATCGACCCACCCCCGACCCCTCCCTTCCAGGGAGGGGAGCAAGGGGAGCCCTACCGTCCCACCGCCAGGTACAAATTATACAGGCTCGTCAGCGTCAGCACGATGCCCACCATAAGCATCAGCGTCTTGGGCTCCACCCGCTTGGCGAGCAGCGCGCCGAACGGTGCCGCGATCACGCCGCCGATCAGCAGGCCCACCGTCGCCAGGGTGAAGGCGCCCCAGCCGAGCTGGGTGATGAAGGTCGCCGAGATCGTCGTGGTGACGAAGAACTCGGCGGTGTTCACCGTGCCGATCGTGGTGCGCGGGCTCGCGCCCTGGACGAGCAGGTTGCTGGTCACCACCGGCCCCCAGCCGCCGCCGCCGGCCGCGTCGAGGAAACCGCCCGCCAGACCCAGCGGCTCGACGATCTTGGGCGACTTCTCCTTGGGCGGATAGTGCCGGCTGCGCCACAGCAGGTAGAAGCCGATCCCGGTCAGATAGGCGAGGATGAAGGGCTTGGCGGTGCCGGCGTCGATGTTCGACAGCACATAGGCGCCCAGGCCGCCGCCGATCACGCCGGGCACGGCGATGCGCAGGAACAGCTTCCAGTTCACATTCTTGTGGACCGCATGGCTGATGCCCGAGACCGCGGTGGTGAAGCTCTCCACCGTGTGCACGCCGGCAGAGGCTGCCGCAGGCGGCACCCCCAGGCTCAGCAACAGGGTGTTGGAGATCACGCCAAAGGCCATGCCCAGCGCGCCGTCCACCATCTGGGCGGCGAATCCCACCGCGATGAAGGGCAGCAGGAGGGTCAGGTCGATTCCAAAGATCATTCGCACCTTGAAGGTTGGGCCGGAAAGGAATGGATGACGGCCCCGGAACGTTCCAACAAGATACATACGCTTTACCGCGCCCAAGCGCAGGATGGGCCGTTCTGGAATTCCGCGGGTTTAGCTATTATGTGGGCTCCCGATAAAAGGGGACCGGCCATGTTCCAGCGCCTGGTGGCGTATCTAGATTCGATCAAGGCGCGCGATCCTGCGCCGCGGTCGCGTGCGGAAATCCTGCTCTACCCGGGCGTCTGGGCGCTCGGCTATCACCGTATCGCGCATGCGCTGTTCCGCAACCGCCTGTTCTTCCTCGCCCGCGTGGTGAACCACTGGTCGCGTTTCGCGACCGCGATCGACATCCACCCCGGCGCGAAGATCGGCCGCAACTTCTTCATCGACCATGGCTTCGTCGTGATCGGCGAGACCGCGGAGATCGGCAACGACGTCACCATCTACCAGTGCGTCACCCTGGGCGGCACCAGTCCGGACAATGGCGTGGCCGGCAAGCGCCACCCGACGATCCTCGACGGCGCGATCCTCGGCTCGGGCGCGCAGGTGCTGGGGCCGATCACCGTGGGCGAGCGCGCCCGGGTCGGCGCCAATGCGGTGGTCACCAAAGACGTCGCGCCCGGCGCGGTGATGGTCGGCATCCCGGCCAAGCCGACCCTGGTCGAGGCCGAGAAGTGGCAGAAGGACTTCGTGCCCTATGGCACGCCCTGCAGCGACGTGTTCGATCCGCAGACCCAGAAGCTAGAATTGATGCGCTGCGAGCTGGAGGCGATGCGCAAGCGGCTCGACGCCGTGCTGGCCGAGCGGCAGACGGAAGGGGAGCAGCGCGACAGCGCGTAGATGGGCACCGTAACCCCGCTCCCTCTCGGACGCCCCGGACAGGTCGGTTTCGAGCGGCCCGAGCTTACCCGCATCCTCGATCTCTATGGCCGCATGGTCGCCGCCGGCCATTGGCGCGACTATGCGATGTCGTTCGATCTCGACGCCGCGATCTTCGCCGCCTTCCGCCGCGCGGCCGAGCGTCCCGAATACCGGATCGAGAAGCGCCCGAGCCTGCGCAACCGCCAGGGCATGTGGATGCTGGTGGGCGAAGCCGGCACCATCCTCAAGCGCGGCCATGAGCTGGGTCCGGTGCTTGCCCCGGTCGAGCGCCGGCTGATGAAGCTGGTGGAGGAATAGGCGGATGCCGGGGGAAGTCATTGCTGCGAGCCAGTCCACCCCCGAGCAGGATGCGGAGGCCGATGAGGCGCTGTTCGACATCGGCTGGCAGGTTCCCTGGCACAGCAAGATCCTTCCCTATGCGCTGACGGCCATCCTGGCGCTGCTCTGGTTGCGCTTCGGTCCCTTTGGCGACGGGATGCTCAGCTGGGGCGTCTCGGGCCAGGCGCTCGCCCAGGGGCGGCTGGAGACCATTCCCCTCCACATGCTCGCGCATGGCGGGCTCTGGCACATCGTGATGAACGCAGGTGCCCTGTGCGGCATCAGCCCGCCGCTGATCGCCGCGATGGGGCGCTGGCCGGAAAGCTGGCTGCGCTATATCGCCCTCTTCGTGGCGAGCGGGCTGGCGGGCATGGCGATGTATCTCGCCATCCATCCGTTCGGCACCGTTCCGATGATCGGCGCCTCGGGGGCGATCTGCGGGTTGCTCGGCCTGCTGATCCGGCTGGAGACGAGTGGCGCCGCGCTGGTCGCGGTCCGCTCGCGCAAGGTCTGGCTCGCGGTGAAGGGGCTGGTGCGGGAGAATCTCATCCTCGTCGCGCTGATCGCGCTATCCGCGCTGCTCAGCGGAAGTGCCGGCGGCATTGCCTGGGAAGCGCATCTCGGCGGCTTCCTGTTCGGCCTGTTGCTGGGGCCTCGCTTCCTCTCCGGCACGCCGCCGGTGCCGCTGTCGGACGAAGAGGAAGAACAAGCGGCCTGAGCCCTATTGCCCCGATCCCACCGGCACCGGGCGCATCCCGCCCGTCTCGCGGATCACCACCAGCGTCTCGAAGGTCCGCACCCGTTCGTCGGCCGAGAAGAGGCGGCGGACCAGGTCGTCATAGCTTTCCATGTCGCGCGCGAGGATCCGGACCGCGAAGTCATGGTCGCCGGTGACGTTCCACGCCTCCATCACCTCGGGCTCGCGGCGGAAGATCTCGAACATCTCGCTCACCGTGTCGGCGGTCTCGCGCTCCAGCGTCACCAGCACGATCATCGACAGCGGCCAGCCGAGTGTCTTCGGGCGCACCACCGCGATCTCGCGCTCGATCACCCCCGTCTCGCGCAGCCGCCTTATTCGCCGATAGCAGGCCGGGGCGGACAGCCCGACCTTCTCGGCCAGCGCCGCCACCGGCTGCTGCACATCCAGCTGGAGCAGCTCGAGCAGCTTGAGGTCGAACGAATCGAGCGGTTCAATCTTCGTCATTTTGTGAGGATACAGCGATAAAATTTATCGTGTAAGCGCCAAAATAAACCACCCTTATCGCCCGATGTTTCTATCCTCGGACCAACACCAGCCAATATCCGAGTAGCAGATGTCCGCTTTCGCCGCCCCGCGCTCCGCCTCCGCGCGCCTCGATCTCGTCGCCCTCGCCGCGCTGTTCGTCTCGCTGCTGTCGGTGACGATCGGCGCCACCTTCGCCAAGCAGCTCTTCCCGCTGGTCGGGGCAGAGGGCGCCACCGCGCTGCGCCTGATCGTCGCCGCGGCGATCCTCTCGGCGATCTTCCGGCCCTGGCGGATCAAGCTCGATGCCGGCTGGCGCTCGCTGCTCGGCTACGGCCTCGTGCTCGGGGTGATGAACCTGAGCTTCTACAAGGCGCTGTCCTATATCCCTCTCGGCATCGCCATCGCCGTCGAGTTCACCGGCCCGCTCGCGGTGGCGGTGCTCACCTCGCGCCGCCGGGTCGATTTCCTGTGGATCGGTCTCGCCGTCATCGGCCTGCTGCTCCTCCTGCCGATCTGGAAGGGAGCCGCCCATCTCGACTGGCGCGGGGTGGCCCTCGCGCTCGTCGCCGGCGCCTGCTGGGCGGCGTACATCCTCACCGGCCGCCATGCCGGTAAGGCGCACGGCCCGGCCGCCGCCGCCGGGGGCATGCTGATCGCCGCCTGCCTCGCCGCGCCGGTGGGCATCCTCCACGCCGGCACCGCGCTGCTCCGGCCCGAGGCGCTGCTGCTCGGCCTGCTCGTCGGCATCGTCTCCAGCGCCATCCCCTATGCGCTCGAGATGATCGCGCTGCCCCGGCTCCCCGCCAACACCTTCGGGACCCTGCTCAGCGCCGAGCCCGCAGTCGGCGCCCTGATGGGCCTGCTGCTGCTCGGCGAGGTCCTCACCGGCACCCAGTGGCTCGCCGTCGGGCTGATCGTCCTGTCCTCGGTCGGCACCGCGATCAGCGCGCGGCCCGGCCAGCCCGCGGAACAGCCCGCATGAAAAACCCCTCCCGTGCCTGGGACACGGGAGGGGCAGGGGTGTCGGAAGCGGGGCTGGGGACCGCGCTCCCTACGTAACGCCTGTGTCAGGTCAGGCCGTGACGATCTGGGTGGGCGGCAGCCGCTCCTCGAGCCCGCCGAGCAGGCCGACGACCATGCGGCGGACCGGCTGCCAGAAGGCCGAGAGCAGCAGCAGCGCCGATCCGATCACCAGCGCGGTCAGCGCCGCGGCCAGCTCGACCGCCCCGGTCGCCTGGAACAGCGCATACATCGCCCAGAGCACATAGATCAGGCTCGAGACGAGCAGCGCGCGGCGGTCGACCGCCAGGGCGACAAAGGCGAACACCACATAGAGCGCGATCACCACCGCCGCGACCGGGCCGGTCACTTCGCCATCGAACACGCCGAGCATGTGGAAGATCGGGTGCGCGATCAGCGGCGCCGCGGCGAGGTGCAGCCAGAAGGCGACGTCCGAGCGGCGGGTGCGGCGCTCCAGGTCGCTCATGTCCCAGCGCATCGCGAAGAAGAACATCGCCACGCCGGCGACGAGCAGCATCTCGTTCACCCAGTCCTTCGCCTGGGGCACCAGCGCGAGCACGATCGCGACCAGCATGCCGACCACGACCATCGCCCCGGCGGCGACGGTGATCGGTACCATGAAGCGCCGCCAATGGGCCCAGGTCGCAGCCGCGGTCAGCAGGCCGACGCTCGCGGCGATGCCGGCGCCCAGCTGCTGCTTCTGCAGCTCGCTCGCCAGGTGCAGCTGCTCCTCGAGCCACGGGATGTTGGCGACGAAGATGCCGGACAGGCCCGCGGCGATGCCGCCTACGAAGCCGAACAGCAGCAGGATCGAGGGCAGTGCCATGCGGCGCTTGGCGGTGAAATATTCGGCGAGCATCCAGCTCGTCGCGGCCACGGCGAAGCCCCCGCCGATCATGTTGCCGCCGGCGATGCGCTCTTCCGGCCCGATGCCGATCAGCAGCTCGCCGAAATAGGCCCCGATCCGCCCCGCTGCGACCAGGATCAGCGCGGCGGCGATCGCCACGAAGATGTCGTTGAAGCCGGTGAGCAGCTTGAAATGCTCTTCGTCGACCGCGGGCGCCGACCGGCGCTCGGCGACGTAATTGCGCAGCGCATTGGCAGCGGCGGGCGAAAGCGCCCCCGCTTCCACGGCACTGGCCAGATCGCTCTCGCTATACATGGCAGTCTCCTCCTGTGGGGGAGGATATACCATGCGTGTGTTAGTGAGGCAATACGGTAAGGCGGTGCGTGTTCCCCTCCCTGAAAGGGAGGGGTTAGGGGTGGGTGGAGGCCTGGCGATATGGATGGGCTTGGCCTTGTCCGCGCAATATCGCGAGCACTCGACCCACCCCCGACCCCTCCCTTTCAGGGAGGGGAGCTTGCCAGCCTATCCCCGCTGCAATTTCCCCAAGATCAGCATCGTCTGCTCGGACCCGGACCCCGGCACGATCTCCCCCGTCCGGTCGGTGATCTGCGCCCATTGCGCCTGCACCGCCTCGGGCGTCAGCGCTTCCAGCTTGGCGCCCTGGGTCAGCGTCACATAAGCGGCCTGGACCACGCCGCCGCCGGCGCCGACGATCTGGTTGGTCGGGGCATCCTCGCTGACCAGGAACAGCGCGGCCGGCGCGACATTCTCGGGTGCGAAGGCCTTGAAGGCTTCCTCGGGGAACAGGTCCTCGGTCATCCGCGTGCCGGCCACCGGCGCGATCGTGTTGACCTTGATCCCGTATTTCGCGCCCTCCAGGTAGAGCGTCTTGGTCAGCCCGGCGAGGCCCAGCTTGGCGGCACCGTAATTCGCCTGGCCGAAATTGCCGAACAGTCCGGTCGAGCTTGCGGTCATCAGGATGCGGCCGTAATTGGCCTCGCGCATCGTCTCCCACACCGCCTTGGTGCAGTTGGCCGATCCGATCAGGTGCACATCGACGACGAACTTGAAGTCCTCGGGCTCCATCTTGGCGAAGCTCCGGTCGCGCAGCACGCCGGCATTGTTGATCAGGATGTCGATCCGGCCCCATTTCGCCTTGGCGGCCTCGACCATCGCGACCATGTGGGCATAGTCGGTGACGCTGCCGCCGTTCGACATCGCCTCGCCGCCCAGCGCCTCGATCTCCTCGACCACCTTCAGCGCCGCGTCCGAATGGCCGGTGCCGTCACGCGATCCGCCCAGGTCGTTGACCACGACCTTCGCCCCGCGCTTCGCCAGCTCGAGCGCATAGGCCCGGCCCAGCCCGCCGCCGGCCCCGGTGACGATGGCGACGCGGTCCTTGAAGTCGATGGTCATGCAGCTCTCTCCTTTGGGGAGAGCTTAGGCAGGGCGGGGAGGGGGAGACAAGCCGCAACAACCGCTAGCGGCGGCTGTAGTCGTCACCCCCACTTCACCGTCATCCCCTTACGAAGAGGGAAGTGAGCGCGGGGCTCACTTCCCAACTACCTCACCGCCCCTGGCGGCAATGATCCTTCACGGTCTTCGAGCAGCGCGGATAGCTCTTCGGATCCGAGGGCATCGGCGCGGCGGCAGTTGCGGGGGCAGCGGGCGCTGCGGCGTCTGCGGTAGTATCCGGCGCGGGGGCGGGCGGCGTTGCCGTCGCATCCGGCGCGGCGGGTGTCTCCGGAGCCGCAGGCGGCGGGTTGGTCGCGGGCGGCGGCGGGGCTGCCGGATCGGCCGGCGTGGCGGGTTCCGCAGGCGCAGTCGGGGTCGTCGGCGTGTCGACCGGCGGGGTCGGCGGCGTGGGCGCCGGGGCCGGCATGGTCTGCGGGGCGGTCTGGGGCATGTCCTGCGCGATGGCGGTGCCGCCGATCGCAAGGGCGGCCGAGGCCAGGAGCATGAACTTCATCGAAAAACTTCCTCTCTGTCGCTCCCCCTGCATCCCTCGAAAACGCATGTGCCGGGCGCAACGTTGCGCGCCCGGCACATTCGGTCCCGCAAAAAGGGGCGTCCGGCGCGTCAGCCGCCGCGCTGGCGGCAGCCGTCGAACTGGCCGCGCTTGCAGACCGGGTAGCTTTCCCTGGGCGCCGGCGGCGGGAAGGCCTCGCTCGGCGTCTGGGTGCTCGGCACGAACACCACCTGAGTGCCCGGCGGCGGGGTGGTGCCGGTGCTGAACAGCGGCGCGGCCGGGGCATAGCCGCCCAGCTTGCTGGCGTCGTTGTTGGTGGGAGCCTCGGCCTTCTGCGCCGAAGTCTGGGCCTGAGCGGCGCCGGCGACGAGCGTCAGCGCGGCTGCCATGGCAAGGAGCTTCATGGGGTGCGTCTCCTGAAACCGGGCGAAATCGTTACGCCCGGTCCCAGCAACGCGAGGGGGAGGGGATGGTTTCGTGAAAAGGGGTTCATCAAAAGCCCCTCCCCTTCAGGGGAGGGGTTGGGGTGGGGGCTGTCAGCGGGCTTTCGGTCTCGATGAGATACATGCCCCACCCCAAACCCCTCCCCTGAAGGGGAGGGGCTTAAGAAGGATCAATTCCCCGCGTCGAGCGCATACCCGGCCGAGCGCACCGTCCGGATGATGTCCGGCCGGTTGCCCTTGTTGATCGCCTTGCGCAGCCGGCGGATGTGCACGTCCACCGTCCGGCTCTCGATGTCGCTGTCATGCCCCCACACCGCGTCGAGCAGCCGCTCGCGCGAGAACACCCAGCCCGGATGCTCGAGGAAGTGCTTCAGCAGCCGGAACTCGGTCGGCCCCAGCTGCACCACTTCGCCGGCGCGGCGGACCTTGTGGCCCACCGTGTCCATCTCGATGTCCGAATAGGTCAGCGCCTCGCCGGCCAGCGCCGGGCGCACGCGGCGCAGCACCGCGCCGACCCGGGCGACCAGCTCGCGCGGGGAGAAGGGCTTGGTGACGTAATCGTCCGCCCCGGTCTCGAGCCCGCGGACGCGATCCTCTTCCTCGCCGCGCGCGGTGAGCATGATGATCGGCACGTTGGCGGTCTCGGGCATGCGGCGCAGGCGCCGGCACACCTCGATGCCGCTCAGCCCCTCGACCATCCAGTCGAGCAGCACGATGTCCGGCGTCGCCTCCTTGGCGAGCAGCAGCGCCTCTTCCCCGTCCGGGGTGTGCTTCACCTCATAATCTTCACGCTTGAAGTGATAGGCGACCAGCTCCGCGATTGCGGCGTCGTCCTCGACGAGAAGCATCTTAACTCGGGCCATATTTTCCCCGTTTCCCCGCTTAGTTCGCTCCGGCCTCGCCGGTCTCGCGCTCGGCCATGTATTCGCCTGTCGCTGCGAAATAGACCATCTCGGCCACATTGGTGGCGTGATCGCCGATCCTCTCCAGGTTCTTCGCCACGAACAGCAGGTGCGCCACCTGGCTGATCGTCCTCGAATTCTCGACCATATAGGTCACAAGCGTGCGGAAGATCGAATCGTAGAAATCGTCGAGCGCGTTGTCGCGCTTGCAGACCCGCACCGCAGCCTCGGGATCGCGCGCCGAATAGGCGTCGAGCACGTCGTGGACCATGTCCGCCGCCAGCTGGCCCATCGACGGCAGGATCGAAACCACTTCGATCCGCTCCTCGCCCTCGGCATGGATCAGCGGCACGCGCTTGGCGATGTTCTTGGCATAGTCGCCGATCCGCTCGATCACCGCGGCGATCTTGAGCGCGGCGATCACCTCGCGCAGGTCGTCGGCCATCGGCGCGCGCAGCGCGATCACCCGGACGACGAGCTTTTCCAGCTCCGCCTCGATCGCATCGATCTGCTTGTCCTTGCGGCGGACCTCGTTGGCCAGCTCGGCATCGCCGCGCGACAGCGCCAGCATCGCGTCCTCGATCGCCTGCTCGGCCAGCCCGCCCATCTGCGAGATGAGCGCGCGCAGCTGTCCGATGTCCTGATCGAACGCCTTGACGGTATGTTCCTGGCCGGTCGACATGATACCTGCTCTTAGCCGTAACGGCCGGTAATGTAATCCTTCGTCCGCTCCTGCTTCGGCGCGGTGAAGATATTGTCGGTGTCGCCATATTCGACCAGCTGGCCGAGATGGAAGAAGGCGGTCTTCTGGCTGACCCGCGCCGCCTGCTGCATGTTGTGGGTGACGATCACGATGGCGTAGCGGCCCTTGAGCTCGTGGATCAGCTCCTCGATCTTCGCCGTCGCGATCGGGTCGAGCGCCGAGCAGGGCTCGTCCATCAGGATCACCTCGGGGTCCACCGCGATCGCCCGGGCGATGCACAGCCGCTGCTGCTGGCCACCCGAAAGCGCGGTGCCGCTGTCGCTCAGCCGGTCCTTCACTTCGTCCCACAGGCCGGCGCGGCGCAGCGACTGCTCGACGATCCCGTCCAGCGCGGCCTTCGAGCTCGCCAGCCCGTGGATGCGCGGCCCATAGGCGACGTTCTCGTAGATCGACTTGGGGAAGGGGTTCGGCTTCTGGAACACCATGCCGACCCGGGCGCGCAGCTGCACCACGTCCATCCCGCTCGAATAGATGTCCTCGCCGTCCAGCCTTATGTCGCCGGTCACCCGCGCGCTCGGGATGGTGTCGTTCATCCGGTTGAGCGTGCGCAGGAAGGTCGATTTGCCGCAGCCCGACGGGCCGATGAACGCGGTGACGTGATCCATGTCGACGTCGATCGAGACGTCGCGGATCGCCTGCTTGTCACCATAGGACACGCTGACGCCGCGGGCGGACATCTTGTGCCCGGTGCCGGTGGGAAGGGGAGTGGCGTCGGTCATTACCAGCGGGTCTCGAACTTGTTGCGAAGATAGATGGCGAGCCCGTTCATGGCGAGCAGGAACACCAGCAGCACCAGGATCGCGGCGGAGGTCTTCTCGACGAAGCCGCGGCTGACTTCGTCGGACCACAGGAAGATCTGGACCGGCAGCACGGTGGCGGGATCGGTGAAGCCGCTCGGCGGGGTGACGATGAAGGCGCGCATGCCGATCAGCAGCAGCGGCGCGGTCTCGCCCAGCGCGCGGGCCATGCCGATGATCGTGCCGGTCAGGATGCCGGGCATGGCGAGGGGCAGGACGTGGTGGAACACCACCTGGATCCGGCTCGCCCCGATGCCCAATGCGGCGTCGCGGATCGACGGCGGCACGCCCTTGATCGCGTTGCGGCTGGCGATGACGATGACGGGCATGATCATCAGCGCGAGCGTCAGCCCGCCGACCACCGCGGCCGAGCGCGGGAAGAGCGGGCCGAACGTATGTCCGCCGATCTGCCAGCTGCCCAGGAACACCGCCAGGCCGAGCAGGCCGAAGATAATCGAGGGCACCGCCGCCAGGTTGTTGATCGACACCTCGATCAGGTCGGTCCAGCGGTTCTTCGGGGCATATTCCTCGAGATAGATCGCTGCCAGCACGCCGACCGGGAAGGCGATCAGGAAGGTCACCAGCATGGTCAGCAGCGAGCCCTTGAGCGCGCCCCAGATGCCCACCGCCACCGGATCGTTCGAATTGCTCGCGCTGAAGAAGCCCCAGTTGAAGCCGGTGCGCAACTGCCCCGCCTGGCTCAGCCGGCGCGCGTCCGCCTGGACCTCCGCCGGCCCTTCGCCGCGCGATCCCATCTCCAGCTCGGTCGAGGCCGGGACCCAGATGGTGGCCTTGCCGTCGAGGACCGAGGGGCGCGCCTTGATCCGGTCGCGCACCGTCAGCCAGGCGCTGTTCGAGGCGAGCGAATAGCCCGCCGGGCTGGTCGCCAGCGTCTCCACCTTGTCCTGCAGCCCGGCGCCGGCCAGCGCCAGGTCGGCCCCCGGCGTCGACAGATGCGCACGGTCGATCTTCAGCGCCATCGCTGGGAAGTCGACGCTCAGCGCCACTTCGCTGCGGGTGAAGCCGCGCGCGCCATTGGCCATCATCGTCGCGATCAGGAAGGCGAGGAAGGCGGCCGACAGGATCACCGCCATCATCCCGAACAGCTTGAAGCGCCGCTCGCGCGCATAGCGGCGGCGGATGCGCTTCTGCATCGCCGCGCTCTTCCAGTCGGTCGGCGTCCGCTCTGGCGCGGGGGCAGGGGCGACGCGCTTACTCATAGGCTTCGCGATACTTCTTCACCACGCGCAGCGCGACGATGTTGAGGAGCAGGGTGATGACGAACAAAGTCAGGCCCAGCGCGAAGGCCGCCAGCGTCTTGGGGCTGTCGAACTCGCTCTCGCCGGTCAGCAGGTCGACGATCTGCTTGGTCACGGTGGTGGCGCTCTCGAACGGGTTGAGCGTGATGTTGGCGGCGCCGCTCGCGGCCATCACCACGATCATCGTCTCGCCGATCGCGCGGCTGACGGCGAGCAGCACGCCGGCCACCACGCCGGGCAGCGCTGCGGGCAGCAGCACCTTGGAGATCGTCTCCGAATTGGTCGCGCCCATCGCCAGGCTGCCGTCGCGCATCGCGGTCGGCACCGCGGCGATCGAATCGTCGGCCAGCGACGAGACGAAGGGGATGATCATCACGCCCATCACCAGGCCCGCCGCCAGCGCGCTCTCCGCCGAGGCGAAGGGCATGCCCAGCGCCACCGCGAGGTTGCGCACCGCCGGCGCCACGGTCAGCGCGGCGAAATAGCCATAGACCACCGTCGGTACGCCGGCGAGGATCTCGAGCATCGGCTTCATCCAGCGGCGCACCCGGGGTGCGGCATATTGGGTGAGGTAGATCGCGCTCATCAGGCCGAACGGGATGGCGACCAGCATCGCAATCACCGCGCCGATGAAGAAGGTGCCCCAGAACAGCGGCACCGCGCCCAGCGACTTGCCCGGATTGTTCGGGTCGATCAGCTGCGGGCTCCAATGCGTGCTGAACAGGAAGTCCTGCGGCGGCACCATCGCGAAGAAGCGCATCGATTCCCAGAACAGCGACAGGAAGATGCCGAGCGTCGTCAGGATCGCGATCAGCGAGGCGAGCAGCAGGATCAGCATCAGCCCGCGCTCCACCCGGGTGCGGGCGCGGAAGGCCGGGCTGGTCCGGCTGAACGCGAAGGCGCCGCCGGCAAAGGCGAGCAGGATCGCGATCCCGGTGCCGGTCCAGCCGTAAAAGGCGATCGCGTCACGCATCGGCTCGACCAGCGCCTCGGCGCTCGGATCGAAGGTCGATTCGGCCCGGCCCAGCGCCGCGTCGCGCGCCTCGCCCAGGATCGTGTCGCGCTCGAAGGCGAAGTCGGAAAGCTGGGCGGCGGCCGGCGCCTTGAGCACCTGGTCCTTGATCAGCGCCGGGCTCAGCGCACTCCACACCGCGATGAACAGCAGTGCCGGCAGCACCGTCCACATCGCCACGTACCAGCCATGCTGCGACGGCAGCGAATGGAGCCGCTTCTGTCCGCCCCGGTCGAACCGCACGGCACGCGCGCGCGCCGTCAGCCAGCCGATCAGGCCAAGGCCGGCCACGACGAACAGGAGCGCGAAGACATTCACTTGGACGTCAACTCAGGCCGGGATTCAGGGGAATGGGAAATGACGTCCTCGTTCAGTGCAACTGCGAGGGATCGAGCGCAATCCCCTTCTCGATGATCTCGGCCGACTTGTCCTGCACCTCGGTGGGGGCGGCGATCAGGCCGCGCTTGTTCAGCTCACCCTTGGGCTTCCACATCGTGGCGTAGAGATTGAGGAAGTCCTGCATGCCGCGCACCGCCTTGATGTGGCGCTTCTTCACATAGATGTAGAGCGGGCGGCCGCCGGGGTACTTGCCGGTGACGATGTCGTTGTTGGTCGGCGCCACGCCCTCGATCTCGGTGCCGTGCAGCCGGTCGATATTCTCCTCGAGATAGGAATAGCCGAAGATGCCGATCGCGTTCGGGTTCTGGCTCAGGCCCTGCACGATCAGATTGTCGTTCTCGCCCTTGTCGACATAGGGGCCGTCGTCACGAATACGGAGACAGGCGTCCTGGAACTTGGCGGGATCGTGCCCGTCCTTGATCGCCTTGGCCTCGGGCCAGGCGGCCAGGCAGCCCGGCTCCATCATCAGCTCGATGAACGCGTCGCGCGTGCCGCTGGTCGAGGGCGGGCCCATCACATAGATCGGGATCGCCGGCAGCGCGGGGTTCACGTCGCGCCAGGTCTTCGCCGTGTTCGGCTTGCCCATCGGGTTGGCGGCCAGCGCCAGGTACAGGTCCTTGCGGCTCAGCTTCAGCTTCGGCCCGTTGTTGCTTTCGGCCAGCACCACGCCGTCGAGGCCGATCTGCACTTCGAGGATCTCGCCGACATTGTTCTTCTGGCAGATGTCGTATTCGGTGCGCTTCATCCGGCGCGAGGCGTTGGCCAGGTCAGGATATTGCGAACCCACGCCTTCGCAGAACGCGCGGAAGCCCGCGCCCGAGCCGATCGATTCGATCACCGGTGCCGCGCGGCGCTTGTCCTGGTTGACGAAGGCTTCGGCCACCGCGGTGGTGAAGGGGAAGACGGTCGAGGACCCGACGGCGCGGATCGGGCGCACTGCGCTGCCGTCGCAAGCCGAGAGAGCCACTGCGGAAAACGCGAAAAGCGCAAGTCTGCCAAGCATCGCCGTCTCCTGTCCCTGGGATTGAAAGAATCGCGGAGGCATGCGCCGGACGGCCGTCCCCCAGCGCGCCCTTCGGCTTCTAGCGTGACAGGTTCATGACAGTCGCTGGACCGGCAGCAGAACCGTGACCGTCGAGCCCTTGCCGACGGTGCTGGTGATGTCGAATCGCCCGCGGTGCCGCTCGACGATATGCTTGACGATCGACAGGCCCAGGCCGGTGCCGCCGATCGTCCGGCTGCGCCCGGCATCGACCCGGTAGAAGCGCTCGGTCAGGCGCGGCAGATGCTCGGGCGCGATGCCGTCGCCCTGGTCGGTCACGGTCAGGCGGATCATCGATTCGCCCTCGGGCATCAGGCTGACCAGGATCGGCGTGCCTTCCTTGCCGTACTTCATCGCGTTGCCGATGACGTTGTGGAGCAGCTGGCTGAGCTGCGAGGCATCGCCACGCACCGGCGGTACCTCGGCCACCTCGGTCACCACATCGGCGGCACGCGGCACGCCCGAAAGCTCCAGGCAGACCTCGTCGATCAGCTCGTCCAGCGCCACCGGATTGTCCGGCGCGCGGTATTTCTCGGCCTCGATCCGGCTCAGCGAGATCAGGTCGTCGATCAGGCGCTGCATGCGGCGCGCCTCGTCGTGCATGATCTTCAGGAAGCGCTTGCGCAGCCCCGGCTCCTCGCCTGCGCCGTCCTCCAGCGTCTCGACATAGCCGAGCAGCGAGGCGAGGGGGGTGCGCAGCTCGTGGCTGGCATTGGCGACGAAGTCGACCCGCATCCGCTCGCTGGCATAGCTGCCGGTGCGGTCGATCAGATGGACGATCCGCCGCCCGTCCGCCAGCGCCGTCACCCGCATCTCCCAGCGCTGGTCGCGCGTGCCGAGGCCGACCAGGTGGATCGGCGAGCCCGGATTCTGGTCGCTGCTGTTCATCAGCCGCTCGGCCGCGGCGGGGTGGCGGATGGCGACGCGCACGTCCTCGCCCAGGATGTGCTGGCCGAGCAGGACGCGGGCGGGCGGGTTGGCGGCGGTCACCCGTCGGTCGGCGATCAGCAGCACCGGCTCGGCGATCGCGTCGAGCACCTCGGCGATGCCCGGCCCCTCGCTGACGGTTGGCGTGGTGTCGAGCGCCCCGGGCGCCTCGGCGCCGGCAGTGGCGACCAGCACGGCGGCGACGCCGCACACCAGCATCACCAGGCTGGTCTGCACATCGCCATTCAGCAACAGCCCCGCCAGCGCGCCGGCGGCGACGATGCCGAGCGCCACGAGCGCCTTGATACCGGGAGAATAGGGCATGTGGCGGCTCTTCTAGGGGCGCTGCCTGCCTCCGGCAACGGCTCCTTGTTTTGTCACGCTTCCGTTAGGCGACTCCTTTGTGTTTGTGCCATGGCTCGCTCCAGCGGAGTCCGCAGTGGAGCAACCGCCTATTGGGGTTCGGCGGCTTTCCATAGCTTGCGGGCTGCATCGAATAGGGCTCGGACCTTCTCATAGCGCTCAAGCGCTTCGTCGGATTCCATTTCGGCGAATGTCTGGTCGATCGTCTTGATCTCAACATCGCTCAGTAACCCTTGGCGCCGATTTGAAGCGAGTAAGACCATAACGCCATCTAGACTGAGTCGACCAAGCGCATTGCGCTCGTTCACGCTGTCGATCATGCGGACAAGGGCTTGGATAGTCTCTGCGGTTTGGGCGTCCATGAGTGCTCCTCCGTTCACGCGAGCATAGCGCGCCGCGCTTGAAGGTCGGAAAGTCAGACGAAAGTGATCTGATGCCAAGTGGATCGTCCAACAATTTACGATTGCGAAACGCCACCGGGCGCAGGACAATGCATCATGGCAGACGAAGACCAGTCCCCGAAGGCTAGCCGCCGCGCGCTGATGCTGGGCGCGGCGAGCGCCTCGGCGATCGTCTCGATCCGCCCGGCGCTGGCGCAGACCAATGCCTCGGTGATGAACTGCGAGATCCCGGTCCCCGATCCCGGCCGCGCCGGCCAATATGTCGCGGCCGACGGCAAGCTCGTGCCTGCCGGCACGCAGGGCGCCTTTCCGGCGGCGGGCAGGCCGTTCAAGGCGGCCGAGGTCAAGAACGCCCTCAACGGCGGCACCTTGCCCGGCACCACCTACGAGCAGAGCCGCGCCTACACCAACTACATCCGCCGCCTCCAGTCGGGCACCAGCGGCTTCACCTGCTTCGCCTCGCTGCAGATGCCGCGCGGCTGAGGCCGTGGCTGCCCACAAATTCCAGTCCCACTCCCGTCATCCCGGCGAAAGCCGGGATCTCGTGCGGCAGGCGCGGGGTTTGATTGGGTTCACGCGAAGGCGCGAAGGCGCGAAGAAGAAGTTGCTCACGCGGAGACGCGGAGACGCGGAGAATGTCTCGCGTCGCGCCAGCGACGCTCTCTCTCCTATCGGTGCAGCATTGTCTGCCGCTTACGCGGCGCGATCGCGAGCTCTAGGGTACGACATCTCCGCGTCTTCGCGTCTCCGCGTGAACCGCTCTCTTCTGCTTCGCGCCTTCGCGCCTTCGCGTGAACCAAAATGACCACCTACCGCGCCGCCGCGCCCGAAACCCTCCGCATCGTCCCCCTCGACGCGCTCACCCTGGTCTACCACCGCGCCGCGGGCATCACCCATGTCGTCGACGCCCCAGTCCCCGAGATGCTCGAAGCCCTGGGCCGCGACGATCTGAGCGTCGACCAGCTCCTCGCACGGCTGAGCGAGCGCTACGACCTGCTCGACGCCGATCCCGCGGCCCTCGCCATCCGCCTCGACGAGCTGGTCGAGGCCGGACTGGTGGAGCGGCTGTGAGGCACGTCACCCATCTCAGCATCGGTCCGGTCGGCTTCCGCATCGGCAGCGACTGGCGTGCGCCCATCGCCCAGCTCGAAACCCTCTACCGCGACTATCCCAGGCCGAGCATCCCGGACTTCAACGTCCACCTCTTCGCCGCCCGGCCCTGGCGGAAGGTCCTCCGCCCCTCGGTGATGATCGGCGGCGACTATACCATCCCCGACGCCGCCCCGCTGCCACTCGCCCAGGGACTCCTCGCCGCCGAGATGGGGATGAACCTGCAGATGGCGCTCGCCCAGCGCCGCTATCTGCTGCTGCACGCATCCGCGGTCGAAAGGGACGGGAAGGCGGTGCTGATGACCGGCATCTCCGGCGCCGGCAAATCCACCCTCGCGGCGCTGCTGATGGCCAAGGGCTGGCGGCTGATGGGCGACGAGTTCGTCCTGATCGACCCCGCCACCGGCCTGGCCCATGGTTTTCCCCGGCTGATCAGCCTCAAGAACCAGGCGATCGCGGTCGCCCAGGCCGCGATGCCCGAGGGCCGCTTCGGCCCGCTGCTCGCCGGCACGCCCAAGGGGGACATCCGCCATCTCGTCCCCGATGCCCGGGCGATCCGGGCGATGGCCGAGCCCGCCCAGCCTGCGCTGCTGCTATTCCCCCGCTTCGGCTTCGACGCCGCCGAGCGCCCGGTGCCGCCCAGCGAAGCGTTTGTCCGCCTCACGCAAAGCTCGACCAATTACGTCCATCTCGCCGAGCGCGGCTTCGATGCGCTGACCCGCCTCGTCCAGTCCGTTCCGGCGCGCGCAATAGACTATCCGGACACGGACAGTGGCATCGCCCTGGTCGAGGCGCTGGCATGACTCCCGGCTGGCGCCTCGCCGCGGTGCTGCGCGACCCCGGCCGGACCGAGCATTTCTCGGCCCGGCAGTGGACGGAATTGTTCGCCGTCGCCCGGGCGGAGCAGATGGCCGGAACGCTCGCGCACCGTCTGGACGGCCTCGCGCTCCCCCCGACCGTCCAGCGCCTGGTCGATGACGCGATCGCCTCGGCCGAACAGATCCGCCTCGCCGCGCTGTGGGAGGCAGAGATGGCCCGCCGTGCCCTGGCCCCGCTCGGCGTGCCCGTCGTCCTGCTCAAGGGCACCGCCTTCGCCGCCGCCGGCCTCTCGCCGAGCCTGGGCCGCAACATCGGCGATCTCGACATCCTCGTGCCGCGCGAGCGCATGGACGAGGTCGAGGCAGCATTGCTCGCCGCGGGCTGGGAATGGGTGAAGCCCGATCCCTATGACGACGCCTATTATCGCCGCTGGATGCACGAGCTGCCCCCGCTGATCCACCGCGAGCGGGACCGGATGATCGACGTCCACCACACCATCCTGCCACTCACTGCGCGAATCCGTCCGGACGCCGCAGCGCTGCTGGCGGACAGCGAGCCGCTCGAAAACGGCCTGCGCGCACTTTCGCGGACGGACCGTCTGGTACACGCGGTCGCCCATCTCCTGGCGGACGGCGATCTGGCCGGCGGGATGCGCAACCTTTGGGACTTTCACTGTCTGGTGCAGGACGGAGGCACGATGGGGCTCGCAGAGCGCGCCCGCCACCACGGCCTGGGCTGGGAAATGGCCCGCGCCGGCCGCCTCAGCCACGCCCTGTACGGCACCGAGGTCCCCTCCGAATGGCAGGCCCTCAAGCCCCTCGACCACCTCTATCTCCGCCGCCTCACCGCCCGAGACGGCTGGGGCCGGCAGGGGCGCAGGCTCACCCGGCTCGGCTTCTACGTCCGCAGCCACTGGCTGCGCATGCCGCCGCTGATGCTCGCCCGCCACCTCTGGACCAAATACCGCAAGGGTTATCGGCCGGTCGGCTGAAGGCATTGAAACAAATAGGGAACAAATTCTTGTCTTGTTGGAGATCGGCACCTATCCTGGGCGCCGTTCAAAGGGAGAGTTTCGATGTTCCGCAAGGTCGCTTTCACGCTGTATCCGGTCATCGATCTCGATCTCGATCGCGCCCGGGCCTTTTACGAGCAGACGCTCGGCCTGCCCGCCGCCAGCGCGGAATATGGCATTCCCTGGGTGGAATATGATCTCCCGGGCGGCGGCTGCCTGGCGATCACCACGGTCACCGGCGACAAGCCCGCCTCGGACGCCGGCGGCACGATCGCCTTCGAGGTCGAGGACCTCGACGCGCTCTGCGCCGATCTCGAGGCCAAGGGCGTCACCTTCAAGACCGACCTGATCCATTCCCCGGTCTGCCGGATGCGCGTGATCCAGGACAGCGAAGGCAATGCCGTGCTGCTCCACCAGCTGAAGAACCGGGACTGATCTTCGCCGTCTTCTTCCGTCATCCCCGCGCAAGCGGGGACGACGGATAGACGCTAAGCCGCCGGCACCCCCAGCCGCTCCAGCACCGGCACCAGCTCGGCATAGCTGTCGATCACCGCATCGGCCCCCAGCTCCTCCACCGGCTGGGAAAGGAACCCGAAGCTGACCGCCACGCTCGGCACCCCGGCATGTTTCGCCGCCAGCGTGTCGTAGATCGAATCGCCCACGAACGCCGTCCGTCCGCCGCCGCAGCGCCGGATCATCTCCTGGATGGGGAGGGCGGAGGGCTTGGCATTGCCCTTGCCCATCGTGTCGCCGCCGATGATCGTCGCGAAACGCGCGCTCAGCCCCAGTTCCCCGATCAGCTTCACCGCCAGATATTCGAACTTGTTGGTGACGATCGCGAGCGTCACGCCCCGGGCCGCCAGCTCGTCCAGCGCGTCGAGCATGCCGGGGAAGGGCCGCGAATGGTCGGAGACATGGTCCCGGTACCATTCCAGCAGCGCCGGATAGAGCCGCGCCATCAGCGCTTCGTCATAGCCGCCCGATGCCTCCAGCGCCTGTTCGAGCATATGCTTGGCGCCGCGTCCGACCATCGTCATCACCGCCGCCATCTCCAGCCTCGGCCGCCCGGCCAGGTCGAGCGCGTGGTTGGTGGCGCCGAGCAGGTCCGCGCTGGTGTCGAGCAGCGTGCCGTCGAGGTCGAATCCGACGATGTCGAAGGGGAAATCGGTCATGTCGCCGTTGCCTGCCAGCTGCCCTATGGAATTGGCAAGACTAACGTGGCAGGGGACGGCCAACGGAGGGACAATGACGGCACCGATCGCAGCAATCATCCTCGCGGCCGGCAAGGGCACGCGGATGAAGTCCGACACCCACAAGGTCCTCCATCCCATCGCCGGCAGACCGATGCTGCTCCATCTGGTCGACAGCGTGAAGGCGCTCGGCGTCGAGCGCGAGGTCGTGGTGGTCGGCGCCGGCAAGGAACAGGTAGAGGCCGCGGTGCATCCGCTCGGGGTCGAGACCGCCGAGCAGGCCGAGCAGCTCGGCACCGGCCATGCCGTCCGCATGGCGGAGGCGGCGCTCGCCGATTTCCAGGGCGATGTCCTCATCCTCTATGGCGACGTGCCGCTGGTCACGACCGAGACGATGCGCCGGATGATCGACGCGCTCCACGGCGAGGGCGATCCGAGCGTGGTGGTGCTCGGCTTCCGCCCCGCGGATCCCGGCGCTTATGGCCGCGTCATCGTCGGCCCCGACGGCCGGCTCGACAAGATCGTCGAGTTCAAGGACGCGAGCCCCGAGGAGCGCGCGGTAACCCTTTGCAATTCCGGCCTGATGGCAGTGCGCTCGGCGGACCTGTTCCGCCTGCTCGCCCAGCTCCGGAACGACAATGCCGCCGGCGAATATTACCTGACCGACCTGGTCGAGCTGGCGCGGGCCGAGGGCCGCTTCTCGGTTGGCATCGAGACCGATGCGATCGAAGTCGCCGGGGTCAACAGCCGCGGCGAGCTCGCCGGGCTCGAGCAGGAATGGCAGCAGCGCCGCCGCACCCGCGCGATGGTCGAAGGCGCCACGCTGATCGCGCCGGAGACGGTGTGGTTCGCCTATGACACGGTGATCGGCCGCGACGTCACGATCGAGCCCAATGTCGTCTTCGGTCCCGGCGTCACCGTGGCGGACCGGGTCGTCATCCACGCCTTCAGCCATCTCGAAGGCGCCGAGATCCTCTCGGGCGCCGATATCGGCCCCTATGCCCGCCTGCGCCCCGGCGCGCGGATCGAGCAGGGTGCCAAGGTTGGCAATTTCGTCGAGATCAAGAAGGCGGTGATCGGCCCCGGCGCCAAGGCCAACCACCTCAGCTATATCGGCGACGCCACCGTCGGGGCGGGGGCGAACATCGGCGCGGGCACGATCACCTGCAATTATGACGGTTTCTTAAAGTACCGGACAGTGATCGGTAACGGCGCTTTTGTAGGTAGCAACAGCGCGCTCGTGGCGCCCGTCACCATCGGCGACGGCGCGATCGTCGCCGCCGGATCGGTGGTGACCCGCGATGTCGAGGGCGATGCGCTGGGGATCGTGCGGGCCGAGCAGCAGGTGAAGCCGGGCTGGGCGCGGACGT
>Ga0102592_1001117_pt1 | contig 33393 bp, 28 predicted proteins | sample AraplaCol_mMF_r2_FD_76861 | JGI IMG/M metagenome (GOLD analysis project Ga0102592, IMG submission 76861) | Arabidopsis root microbial communities from North Carolina, USA - plate scrape MF_Col_mMF_r2 (SPADES assembly) (version 2) | ecosystem: Host-associated > Plants > Roots > Endosphere...
TTCCGAAAGGCACACTGGAAGCGGTCGCGTATTCCGCATCCCGTATGAACAACCTGCAGGCGGAAAAACCCGGCGACCATACCAATTGTATGGATATGCCGCAACGCTACGGCATATTCGGCCTGGTAGAAAATGGCAAGGGGTATTTTAAGAACAACCTGCTGGAAGTGGCTAAACTAAGCAACATCACTCCTGCACAATTCAAGAAAGATGTACGGCTGCAGATCCTGGCCGTGGCTAAGTTCCTGAGCCAGCAGGCAGGTGCGCAAAGACTGGCCACCGGCGCCGGGGTAGAAAGCTTTGAACCTGTACTGGAAAAGCTTTCAGAGATCCCCAATGACGGCAGTGGTGTAAATACCTATGCACGCTCCCTGTACACCTATGATATCTACGAGCACCTGCAACAGGGCTTTAAGACACCGACGCTGGAACTGGCGCCGGTAAAAGTACAGCTGGAAAAAGTATATCCTGCCAAGACCCTGCGCACCTTGCAGTCTGCCGGTACCCAGGTAGACTACGATAAGGACCGTGTGTTGTCTGCAGAAGAAGTTTCCCTGTTAAGCACTGATTATGGTCCGGCTAAGTGGGACCAGGCGCATACCAATAACTGGGCTACCCGCACCGGCGGACAAAAACCAACGAACGTAACCGTTCATACTGCACAAGGCAGCTATGCGGGCACTATCTCCTGGTTTAACAATGGTACTGCAAAAGTATCTGCTCACTATGTGATCCGTTCATCAGACGGACAGGTTACACAGATGGTGCGGGAGAAAGACAGGGCTTACCATGTGCTGAATCATAACAACTATACCATTGGCATTGAGCATGAAGGTTTCGTAGCAGAATCAAGCTGGTACACTACCAAAATGTATAACTCTTCTGCCGCCCTGGTACGTGATATCTGCAGCAGCTGGAGCATAGACCCGAAGAAGTGCTTTAAAGGAGCAGCTTCCTCCGGTACTAATCCGCAACCTGTATCCGTACGTATTAAAGGTCACCAGCATTACAGCGGTAATACGCATACCGATCCGGGAAAATACTGGAACTGGACCAAATACTATAACCTGATCAATCCTGCAAGTCTGGCGCCTACTACTATTACCTTCACTGTAAGAAGTGAAAGCACCGGCTTTGGTGTTACCAATGCTACTGCTACGGTAAAAGGCCCTGATGGTGAAACACAAACACTGCAGACAGATGACAACGGCCAGCTGACATTGCCTGCTGAGAAAGGAAAGTACAGCATTGCTTTTGACAGCAAAGGATATAACAAGCTGGAAACTTTCTTTGTAGGTGGAGAAGAGAAAACCATCAATGCAGACGTTACACTTGATCCCCTTGTGAGCACACTGGCTGCCGCCACTGCCGAAGCTGAATTAAAAGCAGCCGCAGATGGTAAAGCAACGGTGCAGGGTTATATCAGGGATGGCGCTTCCAATAAACCCCTTGCCGGTGCAACAGTAAGCCTGGGCGCTAATACTGCTACCACAGACCGCAATGGGTATTTCTCTCTTGTTTATTCCGGCAATGTAGCTGCCATTAAAGAAGATGCTACTCCTGCCAAAGTAGCCGTGAAGATCAGCAAGGAAGGTTACAATGCTTACACTGTTAACCGTTTCCTGGAACCAGGTACTTACACCATGAAGGTAGGTCTGAATAAACCAGGCGCTGCGGGTCTGCAGGATAATGCCAGAACCCTGCAACAGGGCCAGGAAACAGAAACAATCCCTCATGGCTTGTTTGACAGAAAAGAAGCAGAGGCACTGCAACGTATGCAGGCGGAAGATGCTATTGAAGCAGCTGAAGCTATGGATGCCAATGCGCCTGTAACGGTAGAGGATCTGGCTTTGGCCGCTATTACCGTGCCTTCTACTATTCGTGTAGGCATTAGCTGCAGCTGTACTTCGTGCAGCAGCGTAAAGGTAATGAGCCTGGAAGCATATGTACAGAGTGGTTTGGATGACGAATGGATCTCCGGATGGGGCGCTGCTTCCCTGCGTGCAGGCGCGGTAGCTTACCGTTCTTACGGTGCGTGGTATGTACAGCACCCGGTAAAGAGCAATTTTGATATTGCCAGTACCACCTGTAACCAGGCCTGGCAGTCTGATACCTATACCAGGACCAAAGACGCCGCCACCTATACTAAAGGTAAAGTGTTGATCAAGAGCGGTAAGATCTTCCGTTCTGAGTATTCTGCAGAGAACAACAATGCAGGTTGCGGTAACGGCTACAGCGGTACAGGCACCAGCTCCGGCTGGCCTTGTATATCTGATGCGCTTTGTAAAGGCAAAGCAAAGAATGGTCATGGCAGAGGTATGTGCCAATGGGGTTCCAGCCGCTGGGCCACTGATGGTAAAACATACAGCTGGATCCTGAACCACTACTACAACCCCGGTGGTGTAACCACTTCTGCTATTGCTGCGGCCCGTACTACCGGCGTAATAGATGAGCTCAAAGCACCTGCAGATAAGGGCATTAAGGCAAACAGGCTGGAAGTAGCTCCGAACCCTGTAGCCGGCAATGAAGTGAAAATTAGCTATACAGTATCTGTGCCTTCAGGCGCTATGCTGCAGTTGTATGACAACTTTGGCCGCCTGATCAAGCAAGAGCGTGTTGCGCTGCAACAAGGCGTTAACAGGCTAAGCGTGGATGTAAGCACACTGAAAGGAGGTATTTACATTGTAACCGTGCGTGCAGCCGGTGGCAGTGTTGAAAGCAAGAAATTTGTCCTAATCAGATAGCCATAAAGGCTGATTTATCCTAATGCCGTCTCTCCTCGCTTCTGCGGGGAGAGATTTTTTATGCGCCTTCAGGTAGTAGTCATGCGCTTTTACCTAAGCTTCCATGCGCTTTTACTGCGGGTTACCCGTAAGTATCACTAAGCTAGGTCCCGGGTAACACTAAGGAAAGATGAGGAGAGGACTAAACTAAGTCGCGGAAACGACTAAAGGAAGACGTGGAGCATCAGTCCATTTTCTTAGGGACTGCCAGCTTTTGGGCTTTATAGATACCGCTATGGCCGCTAAAGTAGTAGGCCGTGAAACAGGCAACAGCGAAATAGAGGATGTGCTCCGTTCCGAAAAGCTCTGCCCCCATGAGCGTGCAGGCAATGGGGGTATTGGTGGCCCCGGCAAATACGGCAATAAATCCGAGCCCGGCAAACAGGTCTACCGGGGCGCCCAGGAGCAGTGCCAGGGTATTGCCCAGGGTAGCGCCTATAAAGAACAGGGGTGTCACCTCTCCCCCTTTGAAGCCCATACCCAGGGTAATGGCGGTGAAGAGCAATTTCCATAACCAGCTCCAGGTATCGGAACCGCCCGCATGGAAAGCATTCACTATACTAACACCGGAGGGGTCTTTACTGGTAACGCCGAGGCCCAGGTAATCTGTGGTGTTTAGCGCCCAGGTAAAGACAATGATGATCATCCCGCCAATAGCAGGCACCATCCAGGCCGGGCTTATAGCGCGCTGCGCCGTTTTCTTAATGAGGTGCATGGTGTTGGCAAAAGCGTAGCTGGCCAGTCCGAAGGCAACTCCGGCCAGGATCACCCGCGCCAGTAGCCAGAGATCGATATGCAGAAAAGGGAGAAAAGGTAGCGCATCGCCATGGATATAGTGAATGGCGTAGTTAGTGTGTTGTATGCCCCAGGAACTGCAGACGATGTCCGCAAATACGGCAGAGATCAGGCAAGGCAACAGGGCATCGTAGCGGATCACGCCGATGGCCAGCACTTCCAGCGCAAATATGGCCCCGGCCAGCGGAGTGCCGAATACAGCGCCGAAACCGGCGGCGATACCGGTCATTAAGAGCACTCGAAGGTCCTTTTCTGTTAGTTTCATCCAGCGGCCCAGCATGTTGGCCATGCTGCCGCCAATCTGTACTGCAGTACCTTCACGACCGGCGGAGCCTCCGAATAAGTGGGTAACCACAGTGGTAAGCAGTACCAGCGGCGCCATACGGGCGGGGATACCGCCTCCGGGCTGGTGGATCTCTTCCATGATGAGGTTATTGCCTGCTTCGGCGTTTTTACCCAGTTTTTTGTACAGGAAATAGATGCCGATACCTGCGAAGGGCAGCAGGTATAAGAGCCATTCATGCTGCCAGCGTGTGTGCGTAGCTTTATCCAGCAGCCAGAGAAAAAGGGCTACCAGTGATCCGGTAATGATGGATACGGGGATGGCCAGGATAGTCCAGCGGATAAGGAGGTAAGCGATTGATAATTGTTCGAAAGAAGATTTGATCTTTTTAATCATAGTCCTACAAATAAAATGGTGATGGCTTTTAAAGCCATTTGATATTTGTAGGCGCCATCAGTTCCACCGGTTGGCGGAGCGGTTCTTGTGCAGGAAGACACCATTTCCTGGTTTCGGAGGGACTAAAGTAAGGAATAATTGGGAATAATTGCAAGACTAATGGGGTTTCAGCAGGGCTTAGTTGGAGGATTGCCTGACAGCTGATTTCGGGGAGTTGTATCCGGATCGAAGTTAATGGGCATTATGTAGCTTTTATTAATCCAACCGATATCAAATGAATTGAAGTACTTAAAGATGCAGATGCAACGTCTATTTATGGTGCTCGTGCTGCAAATGGGGTTATTTTGAAAACTACAAAGAAAGGGAGATCTGATAAAACGAAGATTGACCTTAATACACAAACTGCATGGGGAAAGGTGGATCGAAATATTGACATGCTGAATACACTTCAATATCTGGCTATGCGTCAAGAAGCATTTTAAAATGATGAGATGGAGTAGACCGATCCAATTGTCAGCGACAATCCCTTGTATCACATTCCTGGTTTATATGCCTTATAATATGTCCTTTACACAGTAAAAATATACCTAAAGCTTTATAGCGTATGGGAATACAAAACGTGCGCGCCCTGTCCTTTACAATGTCAAAGTCCATTTCTACCTTTGTCTGGCTGAGCCGGACATAATATGGAATAATTAAAAAACCTGTATTATGGCCAAAAGTAAAAACGCACAGATTACCTACAAAAGAGGTAAAATAGAAATAACAGGGAACGATACTTTCACAAAAGTATCAATATTTATCGACCTCATTACAGCACGTCTATTTTGGATAGCGTTACTATTAAAAGTCCTTTTTGCTATGCCTGAAGCAAGCTGGCTGCCCTTACTTCTTCAATTCCTAAGAGGAATAGGTAAATATTTATTGGTTCTTTTTATTGCATTGGTGCCTTTACTAATGTTCCTATCAGGCTAAGCATGATATTTTATTCAATTGTAAAAGAAACTCTTATTTTAGGGATAATAATATATGCCCATTAAGCCTGTAATAACCAATTTATTGTTAGTGATCCTCGTAAGCATTCTTTTCGTTACGCTTTCATTTCTATTTGGATACGCTTCTAACCCCAACAGATACCCTACTCAGCTGCTAATTCTTTACGTAGTGCTGATCTCGATCCACCTGATTCTAAACTGGTATTGGCATAGAGTTATTTTAACCATTAGAACCCTGACTGTCTTAAGCCTGGGAATATGCGTTCTATACGCTTTTTCATACCGCTTTCTGGTCTAGTGATCCTATTGTTAAAAGGTATCTTGCTATATAAATAGGGAACAAAAGTGCGGCAAAGACCGCACTTTTCTATTTAGTTACTTTGCCTTCTTACATATTTAGTGAGAATAACAATCACCTGACCTTCAATCCTCCCTTCAATTTGTGCCGTATTCTCTTCTACCAGCCGGATGTTTTTTACAACAGTGCCCATTTTAGCATTAAGCGTACTGCCTTTAACATCCAGCGATTTTGTAAGGATAACAGTATCTCCCTGTTGCAGTATCTGGCCATTACAATCTCTGTGCAGGTCTACAGCAGCGTCGTTTTCGTGATCGCCGGTGGCCTTTGCCCAGGCAAGTATTTCATCGGGGAGATACAGCATCTCCAGGTTCTCTGCGGCCCAGCTTTCATTTCTTAAACGATTGAGCATACGCCAGGAGACCACCTGCACAGCTGGTATTTCACTCCACATGGCCTCAACAAGGCATTTCCAGTGATTGCTGTTTAACTCTGCTTTTCGTTCTACCTGTGTGAGACAGGTATCGCAAAGCAGGATATGACTATCCGGGTCATTTCCTTTACCGGGAGGGACTTCATATGCTTTCAGGGAGCTGGTACCTTTACATAATTCACATGCACCACCGCTTCGTTGTGTTAAAAATTCTTCCAGTTTCATAAATTATTTCGAGAAAACTTTGCGCGAAGTTATCATTTTACTTAAAAAAATTTCTGTTTAAGCCTCCCGCTCGACGCTGGTGGGAGACTTTGATGCGGTACGGGTTAGTTTTTGATATTCTTCCGGAGAAAGCAGTGGTTCCGGGGTATTACCGAACTTCAGGGGCGTTATAAAAAATACCCAGCCATTGTCCTGAGGGCTCTCCAGGATCAGGTCTAAAGAGCCGGCCAGTTTGGGGTTTTGACCTAAAATCACACAGCTTACAGGGGCATGTATGGGAATGCTGTAATCTCCTGTAAGCAATTCAGCCACCAAAATTCCCTTACTAACAGTTCCGCGCTGGCGATGCCATTTTATACCGTCAATCTTTTTAATTCCCTTAAGTTTAAAAGCAGAAATGCCCACAAATCCCACGGTGCCATTGAAATCAACCCATTCGTGATCGCTGGTGAAATGTATCCTGGGACGTGGAGTAGTTGTTATTTTCATTTTGCAAAGGTACTTTGGGATCGCTTAGGTTGAATTGATACTTTTCAATTTAAAAATTGCAAAAAATCACTTTTCCCGGCAAGCGAAACACTATTACCATCCCATAAACACCATCCCTATCCCGCATATCGTCACCGTAGCTCCTCCTATTGCATGGATGTATCTTTCCAGTTTATCCGTTCTCAGAAAGGAATAGCCGTAGTAACCGAGCAATACCATCGTTACCATGGTGATCAGGGTGAATACGGTAAAGGTGACAATTAACATCACAATGCCGAAAGTAGATTTTTGTGCAGCCGGGTAAGTCAGTAAAGGAATCAGTGGCTCACAAGGACCGAGGACAAAAATGATAAACATAATCCAGGGTGTTACTTTAGTACGCTGCTGCGGATACACCGGACCTTCGCCGTGTTTATGCTCGTATACATACACAGATCCATCGTCATAACGGTCAAAGTGTTTATGTGGTTTGTTGAGATAAGCGCGGCGAAGCCCCCATACCAGGTAAGCCAGTCCGAAGAAAAGCAGCGCCCAGCCGGCAATGCCGCCACGTATACCTTCCAGCCAGGTGATCTTCGACAATTCCCATCCGAGGAAAACGCCGAGTAGTCCGAGTAATACAGAACTACCGACGTGACCGATGCCGCAGATCACGGTCCAGAAAATGGTTTTGGTGACAGACCAGTTACGGGATTGTGACAAGGCGATAAAGGGCATATAGTGATCCGGGCCGGTAGCGGTGTGTATACAGGCGATGGTGATAGCAGTGAGTAGTAAAGCGCCGATCTGTGTGGTCATGGTTAGTTTGTTTAAAGGACTAGCGGGCCTCGCAATGACGCGAGGGGGCCGCCGACCATAATATTGTTTCCATATTGCGCATGCAGTTGAACAACTGTTCTGCGCCGTGCCCCAGTATACGCAACACAATAGCCGGACCAGCGCTTTGCGTAACCCCGAAAGCAATGTCTTCTTCATGGGCCAGCAGCTCCAGTAAACGATCCGCTACCGGCGGCGCGTCGGACCGGGTATCAGCATAGATGAGCGTGGCCTGGTGCGTGAATCCTTCCATTTGTCCCGGTTCGTTTACGTTTAAGCGGGAAGGTTGTATCATCACATTATCTTTCAGGACCAACTTTCCTTTGTACCGTACTTCCGTCAGGTTATGGAACAGGCGGAATTTGAACACTTCTCCATTCAGCTTTCTGCCACAGGTAAGGATCTCTCCCCATATCAGGCGACTGCCTTCTGACAGGTTAATACGATTATGCCCTTCAAACACCGCATCCGTATGCGGCACCATAGGATGTGGCATATAACTGAAAAGCGCCTCCTCTCCTACTTCCACCTCCATCTGCTGACGCGCGCCTGTTTGCATGCTATATAGACGCTGATAAGCCTGCGTTTGCAGCTGCAGACGTCCACCTGTGCTAACGTTAATCGTTATACGGTAATCATCACCATTCAGCATACCGGGCGAAGCCGTCATCAGCATCAGGCAGAGGGATTTATCAGCACGATATGCGCCTATGTCTGCAAGCTTAAAGGGTTTGGTGTAATAGCTTTCTTTCAGGTAAGTAATACCCTCGCGAACACCTGTTCCTATTTTCAGTTCGCTGATCATCGGTGCAGATTAGGTTCCGCGATGTCTTCCAGCAAGGCGTATTTTTTGATCCAGCTGATCACGGCGTCCAGGCCCACTCCTTTCATCAGGTCTGTAAATACAAAAGGTTGGCCTTTGCGCATCAGCCTTGCATCACGCTCCATCACTTCCAGGCTGGCGCCTACGTAAGGAGCCAGGTCGATCTTGTTGATCACCAGCAGGTCGGAACGGGTGATGCCCGGGCCTCCCTTGCGGGGGATCTTGTCGCCTTCGGCCACATCGATCACGAAGATGGTAACATCTGCCAGATCCGGACTGAAAGTAGCGGAGAGGTTATCACCGCCGCTTTCTATGAAGATGAGCTGTATGGCCGGGAAACGTGCCGCCATTTCATCTACCGCTTCCAGGTTCATGCTGGCGTCTTCGCGGATGGCGGTATGCGGACAACCACCGGTTTCCACGCCGATAATACGTTCGGCCGGCAGCAGGCTGTTCTTGGTAAGAAACTCAGCGTCCTCTTTGGTATAAATATCATTGGTGATCACCCCCAGATCGTACTGGTGAGCCATATTGCGCGACAGCCGCTCTATGAGGGCTGTTTTACCGGAACCCACAGGCCCTGCAATACCTATCTTAACATATTTTCTCATCATAAATTTCTTAGGACATGTACAAACGGGAATACAATCTTTCATGCTGCATACAACGGATATCAAAACCCGGATTGCAGCAGCCCAGCCAGGCGGGATCAGGCTCCATCGTAAGGGAAGCCAGCTCCGTTAACAAGGGCTGCAGGCGGAACAGGATATCCTGTCCGTCCAGCTGGCCCAGCGGCACCAGCTTCACACTATTGGTCACCATCCCCACGGCGGCATTGTAGTAAAAAGCCTCCAGCGCATCCAGCTTGGGCGTTGCTAACAGGCAGGCGTATACGCCATATATCAGGCAGTAATGACCACTGGCATTGCCGGCCTGCATCGCTTGCTCATATTCCTGTACAAATGCAGCTGGCAGGTGACGATTGAAGATCTTAAGCAGGCGTATGCCCAGCTTCTGGCTGGCCTGGCGGATCTCACGCGGGATCTTTAATGCAGTACATTCTTCATCCAGCTGTAAAAGCGCGGCCAGGTCATTCTTTGCTGCAGCGTCATAAGCCAGGCTGGCGAAAGCGGCATCGTTATAACGGAGATTATTGGCCAGCATGCTTTGTATATAAGCTTCCGCCGTAGCGGTATTATGCACCAGCCCTTGCTGCACATAGGTTTCCAGCCCATTGGAATGGGTATAACCACCTATGGGCAAAGTAGGATCCGAAAGATGCAGTAACGATAATAAATGCATGCGCTTAGCCTTTGGTTAGATTCATGATCTTCTGGAAAAGCGTACTGCCGGTACCGCCATGATGATGCGGCGCTACGTTAGAGCGGAGCATATTGGTCAGCTTGCGCATAGCCTTCAGCGGCTGATAGCCGCCGGCTTCCAGCCATTTATACAGCGGCTCTTCCCAGGGGATCAATACTTCATGATCCTGGATAAAGATGGGTAAATGTTTGTTCCCGATCTCGTAGCAGACAGTGCCCATTTCCAGCATGCTGGCAGGCTTTACCACGATAGCTTCGCAGGGCAGGATATCTACCACTACAGCCGTGGTATCGTCCATATACACCACATCGCCTTGCTGCAAACGCTGCCCCTGTTTAAGGAGCCGCAACGCTATTTCGCGGCCACCGGTGGTATGCCTGCGTTGTATGCGGCGGGTGGTTTCGTACCATTCCATCTGCAGCAGATCTGTCTGGCGATTGCCGATATCGATATTACCAAGAATGTCTTCGATGATCATCGTTCACAATTCAAACTAAAAAAGGAAATACCGTTGCGCCAGCGCCAGCTCTTTCAGCGGTTCGCAGGTAACGGGCTGACCGTCTACCTTCACCTCGTAAGTTTCCGGGTTGACGGTGATATCCGGCGTTTGATCGTTATGGATCAGGTCTTTCTTGGAGATATTGCGGCAGCCTACCACCGGGAGCAGTTTCTTCTGCAGGCCGTATTCCTGCGCGATGCCTTTCTCCAGCGAGATCTGCGAAACGAAAGTTACGCTGGTATGCGTGAGCGCCTTGCCATGCGCGCCGAACATATGGCGGTAGATCACCGGTTGCGGCGTGGGAATAGATGCATTTGGATCGCCCATTTTACTGGCCACGATCATTCCGCCTTTGATGATCATCTCCGGCTTGGCGCCGAACAAAGCAGGTTTCCACAATACCAGGTCCGCTATCTTGCCCGGTTCTATAGAGCCTACGTGCTGAGAGATGCCGTGGGCAATAGCCGGGTTGATGGTATACTTGGCCACGTAACGTTTTACGCGGAAGTTATCATTTTCTTTAGTGTTGTCCTGAGTGAGCGCGCCGCGTTGCTTCTTCATCTTGTCGGCGGTTTGCCAGGTGCGGGTGATCACCTCTCCCACGCGGCCCATGGCCTGCGAGTCGGAGCTCATGATGCTGAACACGCCCATGTCATGCAGGATGTCTTCTGCCGCGATGGTTTCGGGGCGGATACGTGAATCTGCGAAGGCAACGTCTTCGGGTACACGCTTATCGAGATGATGGCATACCATTAGCATATCCAGGTGCTCGTCTATGGTATTTACCGTGTACGGACGGGTAGGATTAGTAGATGCTGGCAGCACATTCGGGAAAGAGGCAGCGCGGATAATATCCGGTGCGTGGCCACCACCAGCGCCTTCTGTATGGAAGGTATGGATCACGCGGCCATTGATCGCGTTCATGGTATCTTCCAGGAAGCCGGCCTCGTTGAGGGTATCGGTGTGGATAGCGATCTGCACATCCAGCTTATCGGCTACCTGCAGAGAAGCGTCTATCACGGCGGGTGTAGCGCCCCAGTCTTCATGGATCTTCAATCCCAATGCACCTGCTTCGATCTGTTCTTCTAACGGAGCGGTGGTAGCGCAGTTGCCTTTGCCGAAGAAGCCCAGGTTCATGGGATAGCCTTCTGCCGCCTGCAGCATGCGTTCAATATTCCATTTGCCCGGCGTTACGGTGGTAGCGCTGGTACCGTCTGCCGGACCAGTACCGCCGCCGATCATGGTAGTGATGCCGCTGAAGAGGGCATGGTCTACCAGTTGCGGGCAGATAAAATGGATGTGGGTATCGATGCCGCCTGCGGTGGCAATGAGATTACTACCGTTGTGCACTTCTGTAGCTGCGCCGATGATCATCTCAGGATGCACCCCATCCATGGTATCAGGATTACCGGCCTGGCCGATGGCCACGATCCTGCCGTCCTTGATACCAATGTCCGCTTTAACGATGCCCCAGTGATCGATGATGATCACGTTAGTGATGAGGAAGTCCAGCACGCCTTCGCTGCGCAGTGCCGTGGCAGATTGCGCCATGCCGTCGCGCACACTTTTACCGCCGCCGAACTTACATTCTTCGCCATGCACGTTATAGTCTTTTTCTATCTCGATGATCAGGTCTGTATCTGCCAGCCGTATGCGGTCGCCCGTGGTGGGGCCGTACATGCTAACGTATTTATGTCTGTCTATGCTGAGGCTCACGTTAAAGGTTTTTAAATTGTTGTTGTTGCGCTTTTTCGATGGCCGCCTGCTTTACAGCAGGATCTGTGGTAACACCCTGGGCCAGGTTATTGATGCCGATCACCCGTTTGGCGCCGCCTAATTCTACCAGCTCTACCACTTTCACTTCACCGGGCTCAAAACGTACGGCATTGCCGGAGGGCACATTGAGGCGCATACCGAAAGCGGCTGCACGGTCAAAGGCCATTTGCCGGTTCACTTCAAAGAAATGGCAATGAGAGCCTATCTGTACCGGGCGGTCGCCGGTGTTCACCACTTTGATGGAGCTGGTGCGGCGGCCTTTGTTGGCTTCTACGGGTTCGTTCTTCAGGAAATATTCTCCGGGTATCATACTGTAAAATTTTAACGGATAGGATGATGAACAGTCACCAGTTTGGTGCCGTCTGGAAAGGTGGCCTCTATCTGAATCTCGTGTATCATTTCGGGAATGCCTTCCATGACGTCGTCGCGGGTGAGGATGGTAGCGCCGAACTGCATCAGTTCCGCTACACTGCGGCCGTCGCGGGCGGCCTCCTGTAAACGGCTGCTGATAAGGGCAATGGCTTCCGGGTAGTTGAGCTTTAAGCCGCGGGCTTTTCTTTTTTCCGCCAGTTCGCCGGCCACGTGAAGCAGCAGCTTTTCCGTTTCTCTAGCTGTCAGGTGCATATGGATCTTGTTGATTTTCGTGTTATGGATCAGAAAAATACGATAAAAAGTCGTTAATTGTTAATGATCAGGAGGGAGACTTCAGATTGTCTCCAGAATGATCGTTCATATTTACTACCTACAACTGCATGACTTATTTCCGACTACTGTTGGTAACAGCCGGAGTATGCTGCTGTATCCTTGCACAGGCGCAGCGTTTACCCGAAGATCTGGATACCTTGCCACCTACAACTGCACATTATCTGCAACAGCCCGCAGAAAGGGCCGACATTCATCGTCCCACACTCTGTGGATTGCTGGTTCCCGGCGCTATGCTGACTTACGGTTTCGTAGCGCTGGAGAATCACACTTTAAAAGATTTTAATTACAGCACAAAAAAAGAACTGCGGGAAGATCATCCCGATTTTTCCACTTCTATTGACAATTATTTGCAATGGTCACCGGTAGCAGCCGTATACCTGCTGAACCTGGCAGGCGCTCATGGTGAACATAATTTCCGGGACCGTACTATTATTTATGGCATGTCTACCCTGATCATGGCATCTACCGTAAAAGTGCTGAAAAGGGTCACGCATGAGGAGCGGCCCGACGGTAGCAATTACGAATCATTTCCCAGCGGGCATACTGCCACCGCCTTTGCCGCCGCAGAATTCATGCGTATGGAATACCAGCACAGCCAGCCATTGCTGAGTATGACGGGTTACATCGCCGCCGCCGCTACCGGCACCCTGCGCATGTACAATAACCGGCACTGGTTCAGCGATATTGCAGGAGGCGCAGGCCTGGGCATACTGAGTACACAGGCGGCGTATGCATTATACCCCGTGGTGAAACGGTATATCTTCCCTTCGAGAGAACGCAGTTCCGCTTTACTGATGCCATATTACGATCCTGAGCTGAAAACGGCGGGTTGCAAGCTGTTAGTGCTGAGTAAGTGAGTGAAAGTATTCCTATTGGTAAGAACAATCCTGTATTAACTTTAGATTAAGCTTCCCACCTCTCTGGCATATCTGCGCCTCACAAAATATGTTTGCGCAATATCTACCTTAAAAACGCACAACTATGGATCGTCGTTCCCTCATCAAGCAACTGGGCCTTGGCGCTTTGCTGGGCAGTATACCGGGCACAGGTATCCTGCGCGCAGCCACCGCTCCTGTACAAGCCGGGAAAAAACGCGTACTGCGCTTTGCCCATCTTACGGATGTACATATGGAACCGGAGCTGAATGCGCCCAAAGGACTGGCCACCTGCCTGCACCACATCCAATCGCAGACAGATAAACCGGCCTTCATCGTGAACACCGGCGACTGCATCTTCGATGCGCTGAAACAGCCGAAAGACCGTGTGGAAACCCAATGGAAACTGTGGCACGACATTTTTAAGAGCGACAACGGCCTGCCACTGGAATACTGCATCGGCAACCACGACTGCTGGGGCGCCGGACAAACCAATGATCCGCTGTACGGTAAGAAATATGCACTGGACATGATGCGCCTGGAAAAACCCTACCGCAGCTTTGACAAAGCCGGCTGGCATTTTATTGTACTCGACAGCATCCAAACCAAGGCAGACGGTACCTGGTACACCTGCAACCTGGACGATGAACAGTTTGCCTGGCTGGAACAGGACCTGAAAGCGAATACTACCAAACCGGTGATCGTATTCTCTCACGTGCCCATCGTTTCTGCCGCCACCGTAGTGGTAGATAACAAGTACAAAGACCCGGAAGGTTATGTACTGGGACAAGCCTCCATGCATACGGACGCCGCCCGCATTGTGAGCCTGTTTGACCAGCATCCCCAGGTGAAGCTCTGCATGAGCGGTCATATCCACCTATATGAGCAGGTACAGTACAACGGTGTTACCTATATCAGTAATGGCGCCGTAAGCGGCAACTGGTGGAAAGGGATCCGCTACCGCACCGATAACGGCTACGCCATGGTGAACCTGTATGAAGACGGTACTTTTGACAACGAGTACGTACCCTACGGCTGGAAGGTGTAAATTGCGGTCAATATGACCAAGGTAAAAGAAAGCTCCACCATCCAGGCCAATAAACAGGCGGCCTTCCAGGCATGCCCCATTACTTACGTAATGGAAAAGATCGGCGGGTACTGGAAGCCCATCATCCTGTTCCAGCTGCTCTCCGGCAGCAAACGCTACAGCGATCTCCGGAAGGGTATTCCCACCATTACTGAAAAAGTGCTGATCCAGCATCTGAAACAGCTGGAAACAGATAAGCTGATCATCCGAAAAGCCAAACCAGTGGTACCGCCGCATGTAACTTACCAGCTGAGCTCCACAGGTATGCGTTTACGCCCGGTGCTGTATGCGATGGCTACCTGGGCTGCGGCAGATAGCAAGGAATTTGGAAGAGTGTTTACCAGGAACCTGAAGGATTTTCCCGGAATAGATTAAGCGGATCAAGTACCGATAAAAATAAAAACGGTAAGGCTTACAAGCAGCCTTACCGTTTTGTTTTAAGCAAATGTCGCTCAGGGTGTACAAAGATGCAGGAACTGAGGGATGGATATTTGTCCTTCTACTACGTTAAAGGTCAGCGTGTTGAAGGTGTCCAGGCAATTGGTGGTAATGGTAGTGCCTGGCTGGATCCAGATCTCGGATTCCGTGCCGTCACAATTTTTTACGATCACCCTTGCAGGTACAGTTGCGCTTGGGTTAGTGACATTAAAGATGCCACACTCCTGTGACTGTACGTAATTAGCCCTTAGCGGCGACGCTACCTGCCGGGGCAGATATTTGAAAGCAGCAGGCAGATGATAATAAGCAGTTTGGGCAGGGGCCTTCGTGTTTTCAGCGCGGTCGTGCGCAGGGCTAAAGCTTGCCAGGGACAAGGCCAGTAAAGCGGCGATGATTGTTTTCATGGACTCGGGTTTGGGTTTATGATTGAGGGTTAAAAAGACGCATATACAGGGACGATGATTGGAGGGTTAAATTTCCATATGGAAGATAGTCTTTTTCTTTAAATTTTATTTGCGGCGGTCCATTGACTTGTGAAATGCAACCAGGAGAAGGTTTAATGTATGAAGCTCATCTTTTTTGCTATCGTCACCATTTATTTCTTCTGCCCGCTGGGATAAGATTTCATATTCTGCCTTGCTCTTGATCATACTTTTTGGCTACCGCATCCTCTACAACTTCTTTCATCTGATCATAGAACGGAACATCACTGTACTTAGCCTTGAGATAAGTATAGAACACCATAAACTTACGGTGGATCCTGTTGATCTCGTCTTCTTTACTTAGCTTCATAGTAGCATGTAAGTTAAAAAGAAACCGGTGAAAATGTTTTAAGGACATCTTCACCGGCTATACGATATTCATTCTAATGGATCTCTTCGCCGTCTTTTATTTCATCATTGGCGTTTACGATCACCTGCTCTCCTTCTTTCAGATCTCCGAAAACTTCGATCTTATCGTCGGTAGCATTGCCGGTGATCACATCTTCCTTCACTGCTTTCCCATCCCGCACGGCGATCACATATTTTCTTTCTGTAGAAGTGACTACGGCAGAACGCGGCACGGAAAAAGCGTTCCTGCTGCCGCTCACATCCAGGACCACATCGGCGTACATACCAGGCGTCAGTGACCCGTCGTGATTCCATACATCCATCTCTACCCTTTCCATGCGGTAGGACATATTCACGTTCTGCGATTTCCTTGCGATCTGTGCAGACATGCGCTTACCAGGGAAAGCGCTGACATAGAAATCCATTTTTGTTTTGCTATCCAGCGCCCCGGCGATATTCTCCGGTACATCCACCTGCAGGCGCAGGCGGTCCAGCTGTTTCAGTTCCAGCATAGGCTTCTGTTCCCTGCCAGCTGCGCTGACAAGTGCACCGGGATGTACATTCCTTTCCGTGATCGCGCCGTCAAAAGGAGCGGTTACTTTCAGGTAAGACAACATGGTCTTCTGCATCTCCCAGTTGGCCTTTTCCGCGTTACAAAGAGCGCTGTCTGCCGCCATTCTTGACTTGGCCGCCGCCAGGTCCATTGGCGATACGGCGCCGGCTGTACGGGAAGCTTCCAACAGACGATAATAACTATCCTTCGTGATCATGTAGCCAGCCTGTGCATGGGCGGCTTTCTCCCGGGCCTGTACGGCCGCCTGTTCCAGCTCAGGGTCTTCAAGCGTCATCAGGAGCTGGCCTTTATGTACAGAGGAGCCAATGTCTACCAGCACCTGTTGTACATAGCCGTTCACTTTGGGGAAGATACTTACTTCCTGGTAGCCCGCTAATTGCGCAGGCAGGCGGATAGCGGTAGATACACCCGTAGCGCTTACGGGGGCGGTATTAAAATGCAGGACGTTTTTTACAGGCGCTTTCTTGTCGGCAGAAGCGCCGGAAGAGCAGGCATATAAGCCGCCGGCCAGTATGATTGTTATGATATAGTATTTCATATTTGTTCTGATTATTTAGTGTCAGGATCATCTTCAGGCAGCAAGGAAACCGGCTCGTAAGAGCGCTTTTGCTGTACCCAGCCATATACCAGCGGCACGATCAGCAGGGCGGCCAGTGTGGAAGCCGCCAGGCCTCCTATTACGGCGCGGCCCAGTGGTGCAGACTGGTCGCCGGATTCTCCCAGGCCGCTGGCCATCGGTATCATACCAGCGATCATGGCCAGGCTGGTCATCAGGATGGGCCGGAGACGGATCCCCGCGCTCACGATGGCCGCTTTGAATGGATCGCGGTAGGTATGCCGCAATGCTTCGGCATTGGTCACGATCAGGATCGCATTGGCCACAGATACTCCGGTAGACATGATAATGCCCATGTAGGATTGCAGGTTCAGAGTGGCGCCGGTGGCCAGCAGCATCAGCAGGGAACCTAATAACACGGCGGGCACGGTGGCCAGTACCGTGAGCGAGAGACCAAAGGATTGATAGTTCGCCGCCAGCAAGAGCAGGATCACTACTACCGCCGCTAATAATCCGTTTTGCAGGGAAGAAAGTGTTTCCGTTAACAGTGACGACATGCCTTCTACGCTTACTATCAGGCCCGAAGGCTTTTCGCCCATATTATCTATTACCTTTTGCACAGCAGCGGTGGCAGCGCCCAGGTCTTTTTCATGAATATTGGCGCTGATGGTGAGGAAGCGGCGTGGTCCTGCACGATCGAATTCTCCGGGCAGGGTATCTACAGTGATCGCGGCCACGTCAGACAGCACCGGGCGCATGGCTCCGCGTACTAAAGGAATGGCGCTCATCTGCTCCACGGAATTCATCATATATTCCGGCACCTGTACCTGTGTTTGATAAGTGTAGGCAGAACGTTCATCCAGCCAGAGGTTCTTGGCGGTATAACGGCTGGAAGAGGTAGCATCGGTAATGCTTTTAGATACGTTATCGATGCTGAGCCCCATCTGCGCCAGCTTTAAACGGTCGATACTGATATTGATATTCGGAAAACGAAGCGGTTGTGTGATCTGCACATCGCGCAAACATGTAAGCTGCTGCAGTTGCTCCGTAAGTTGCCGGGCGTAGACGCTGATATCATGATAGTTCTTACCGGCTACTCTTACTTCTATGGGAGTGGAAGCGCCCTGCGCCATGATCTTTTCCGTAAGCTCGATCGGCTCGAATGACAGCCTCGCTTCCGGGTGTACGCGCAGGATGTTGGCGCGCAGCGCTTCTTTCAGTTCATCCATCTTCACTTTATAATCATCGTCGAGGTTCAGCTGGATCACTGCTTCATGCGTGCCGCTGGAGAAAATATAGAGATTACTGGTGCCGAAATTGCTGGGCACCAGTCCCACATAGGCAGAGCTGATGGCGACATGATTGTTTACAGTGGCATCTATCACGTGGAGGATGTCTTTCACGGCTCTTTCGGTTACTTCCAGCCGGGTACCATCGGGCTCGCGTACACGTAATTGCAGCTGACCGGTATTGGATTTAGGCAGGAGGTCTTTACCGATGATCATAAAGCAGATGCCTGCGGCCGTAAAGGCCAGCAGCAGATAGGTGATGACGATCAGCTTCCGCCTGGGCATCCATTTCTCCAAGACTTGAACCAGCCAGGCTTTCAGCCGCTGGAAGAAGTTATTGTTTGCTGCGTGATGCTGTTCTTCTTTATTGTGTGCATTCACTTCATTGATCTCTCCTTTGTCAAGGGCGAGGCCTGCGTGGGCATGGCTGTACATCTCCGCTTTTAACAGCCAGTTGGAGATCACGGGCACCAGTGTTTGGGCAGCGACGAAAGACACGATCATCGCAAAGGCGATAGATAATGACAAGGGCAGGAACATGGCCTTGGGCACGCCGCTCATAATAAAGGAAGGTGCGAATACGGCCAGGATACAGAGCAATATCAGCAACAAGGGGAAGGATATCTCGGAACAGGCCTCGAGTATAGCCTGCCGCTTGGTCTTTCCCATTTCCAGGTGCTGATGGATATTCTCTATGGTAACAGTAGCCTGGTCTACCAGGATACCAATGGCCAGGGCCAGTCCGCTGAGCGTCATGATGTTCACCGTTTGCCCGGCCAGGAAGAGAAAGAATACGGCGCTGAGCACAGCCACCGGGATGGTGACGATCACTACCAGGCTGCTGCGCCAGTCGCGCAGGAAGAGCAGCACCATCAGGCCGGTGAGCACAGCGCCCATGATACCTTCCGTCATCAGGCTTTTGGCGGCGTTCATGACGAATACGGATTGGTCGAATTCATAGCTGATGTCTACATCATCCGGCAACAGGCCTTTCATTTCGGGCAGCTTCTTTTTCAGCTGCTGCACTACTTCCCAGGTGGAGGCATCTGCTGTTTTCACCACGGGGATGTATACGGAGCGTTTGCCGTTTACGAGGGCATAGTCTACGGTGATGTCTGCTGCATCGGCAACGTGAGCAACATCCCGGACAAATACAGAAGTTGCACCGGCAGTGCTGACAGGAATATCGCCGAAGGCCGCTACCTTATCTTCCAGGGAGTTAATAGCCGTCACGTACATGGTATTGCCTACGCGCAGGTTGCCGGAGGGTGTGATAGTATTGTTGTGGACAATCGCATTCACTACTTCATCCGGAGAGAGATTATACATGCGCAGTTTCTGCGGGTCTACATTGATCACCACTGTACGGGCGTTAGAGCCAAAAGGTGGCGAAGCCGACAAACCGGGAACGGTGGCAAAGAGCGGCCGGATGCGGGTCAGCACCAGGTCGAACATCTCTTTCAGCGAATGCGTTTTGCTGCTGAACACCAGCTCTCCTACCGGCAAAGAAGAAGCGTCGAAGCGAACTACCTGTGGAGGCAGGGCGCCCGGTGGAAAGAACGACATGCTACGGTTCACCTGCAGGGCCACCTGGGCAGAGGCTTCCGCCATGTCGGTGCTTTCATAAAAAGTCAATTTGATGAGGGACAGGCCTTGTATATTCCTGCTTTCGATATTCTTAATGCCGTTCACGTACAGGAACTGGTCCTGCATGCGGGTGGCGAAAAAGCCTTCCATTTGTTTGGGCGACATGCCGCCGTATTGCTCAATGACATAGATCGTTGGCAGGTTGAGCTTGGGAAAAATATCGATGGGAATATTACGAACGGCCGCCACGGAAAATAAGAGAAGGCCCAGGAACAACACCAATACGGTGATCGGCCTCTTTAAAGCTGCTCGTACCATAGTTAGTTTTTGATAGATTGAATAAAGGGATCCAGGTTGCCGCTAGCGGCGGCCTTATCCAGCTTAGCCTGCAGCCAGTCGTTCAATGCTTCTACATAATCTGTTTGCGTACGGTAAAGTACAAACGAAGCATTGGTGAGGTCTACCAGGTTAATGATACCGGCCTTGTACTGGGCCAGTTTCTGGTCATAGGCATTGGCTGCTGCGTTCAGCTGCGGTGGCAATTCCTGCAGGTTCTGCAGGGCAGTATGAATGGCAGCTTCCGCCTGCTGTAAAGCCGTGTTTAAGGCCTGCTGCTGTTGTGCTAAGCCATAATCGCTGGCCTGGATCTTATATTGATTGACGGCCATTTTATCCTTGCGGTGCACGCCGTCAAACAGATTATATATAAAGGATACGCCCAGCGCGTAATTGAAACGCTGGTAAGCGAGGCCGGATGACAATGCTTTGTAGTTATTATCATCTGTATAATCAATGCTGGTGCCGCGGCCCCAGAAACCGCCTGCCAGGAGTATTTTGGGCAGGTAGCTTTTCCTGATCAGGTTATCAGCGGCCTGGTATACTTCCTTTTGTTTGCGGTAGTAATCGATCAGCGGATTGTCGGCGGAACTGTCTCCGGCCGGGGGCGTGAGATCGTATCTTTTCACTGTCGTATCAATCATGATGCTGTCGGTGATGCCCGTGAGGAAAGACAGTTGCTGCTGCAGCTGTTTGATCTCGCCGGTCAGCTGGTTATAGCTGATACGGGATTTCGCCAGTTCGGCCTGTGCCAGGGAGGAATCTACTCCCGGCTTGATCCCGCTGCGGGCAAGGGCCAGGATCACGTTGTTAACAGATGCATAGCGATGGATGTTCTGCTCATCCACGCCCAGCTGGTACAATCCTTTCAGGATGGAGAAATAGAGTTTGCCCACCCGCAGTTTGAGCAGGTATTGATCTTTGGCAAGATCAGCCGCGGCCAGCTGTTCGCCGCTCAGGGCATCCTGTACCCTGGCTTTGCGGAGGCCGAAATTAATGAGCTCATACTCGCCATAGAGCATGGCGATATTGCCGCTGGCCGGCTGGTATATATTATCGGAGCGGATAGCGCCTGCTGTAGAGATAGCGCCCAGCGGCAGGTAGGTACCCGGTGCACCGTTGGCAGAGGCCATGGTTACCTGGTCAGATAATTTTAATGCAGGTAGGGCAGCGTGCCGCGCATCAGTAACATTAGCCTGAGCACTGTTTACCAGGGCCTGCTTCTGCAGGATGGCGGGTAAATGGTGCGCGGCGGAATCAGCCAGCTCAGACAGCGTATAACCCTGCCTGTGTTGGGCAAACAGTGGCCGCTGTATTGCCAGGAGCATGGAGATGCGCATAGCAATACCCACTGCTTTTTTACAACAAAAAGCCATGAGAATAAATTAAAAAGTCTGTGTTTGAATGTTTACAATGTAATGCGGTGATTAAACATGTACGGCAGGTGGCCCTCGCCAGTCGCTGAGGTTAATGGCGACATTGCGGAATGTTTGCGCATAGCTGCGGTAACGGGTATGTATGTATACAAAAAGCGGACGGGTATCACAGGAATAAACGGCCAGTGCATGTTCATGCCCGTCATTCAATCCGATGGGCCGGCGTTTGAACAGCTCCCGCCAGGGTTTCACCTGCTGAAAGCCGTCTGCGGCAAGATGTGCGTTAGATGATGCAGCGGATAATGTAAGGGCGGGAAAATAACCGGCGCTGGTGTATAGCAGGCTGTTGCCAGTCCTCCCCTGCTGTAATGGCAGGAGAAAGTGACAGGTAAGGAACAGTAAGAGTAATGTCAGCCGTTTCAATGCGCCGGTTTAAATGCCGCTAAGATATTGCATAAAAGGCCGTGTAGGGAGTAATGACAGCGTTTTTAAGGGTATTTTAAGTTAGGCTTTGCGCCGCCTGGCATCTGCCTTGTCTTTTTCATCATATTCATTTTCATCATATCCTTCCAGCTGGTTATTCCTGTCGTCATTGAACTCCTTTTTAGGCGACTTTTTATTTACCGGGGTGGCGGCATTTTTACGTTTTACCTGTTTGATATCGCGTTTTTGCTGCGTTGTTTTCCTGACAGTCATATTTTAATGTATTTGTTACCAGGAACATGCAGCAAAAACATTGCCTGTTATGCCAGCAGCCTGGCTATCAGGTAGGCTGCCGCGGCGGCCAGGGCGCCGATCAGCGTTACCTTGGCGGCTCCTGCCAGTAAAGGCTGCCCGGTGGCTTTGCTTTTCAGATAGCCGAATACGAAAAGGCAGATCAGCGTAACAACAGCCGAGATCTTAAACCCTTCTGCCGGGCGCCCGGTGAATAAATACGGTGACAGGGGGATCAGTCCCCCCACAATGTAGGACACCCCTATCGTAAGGGCGCTCTTACGGGCCCTTGCAGGATCAGGCGCCTGCAGTCCCAGTTCGTACTGCATCATGAATGCCACCCATTTATCTTTATCAGAGGCCAGCTCATCGGCGATCTGATGTTGTGTCTGTTCGCTGATGCCATAGGCAGCAAAAATCTTGCGGATCTCCTTTTTTTCTTCTTCCGGCATATGGTCCACTTCATAATATTCCCGCTTGAGCTCTGAATGGTAGTGGTCCCACTCCGTTTTACCGGCCAGGTAGCCGCCCAAGCCCATGGCAATCGAGCCGGCAATGATCTCGGCGATGCCTGCTGTGATAACAATATTATTGCTGCTTACCGCACCGCTGATACCGGCGGCAAGGGCGAAGGGCACAGTAAGACCATCAGCCATGCCGATCACGATATCACGGATAAAATCAGAGCTTTCCAGATGCTGTTCCTGGTGCATAAAAAGGTTTAAACAATTTCAAACTGAAATTAATATTATTTATGTAACTTAGGTTAGATGAGAAATGATGACACTGTGTTTGCCCTATTTTAACCACTAAGCATCCGGAAAAATGTTCCTCAAAGACCCGGTCGTTAACGCCATAGCAATTTACCTGATCTGCAAGATGGTGATCGTATCAGTGATACTGATGTATTATTCCTTTTTGAACAAAAGGAACAAACGCCCTAAAGGGAAACCAGCCCCGGATCCCAGGCGAACAGCTGCACCCAGGCTGGTGCTCACTTTAAAAGAGCATCATGGCAGCGCAAATACAGCCAGTAAAGAGGTCAGAAGCGCCCTGCAGCATACCATCGAAGAGAGCTTTTCCAGCAATTAGAAACTGATCCAGGCGATCTGTGCTTTTTTGTCCGTACCGGTGCGCGTGATCAGGATCGTGGCGTAACGGTTGCCGGCGGTATTGCGATCAGACGCACCCAGCATGCAATAATAAGCTTTGTCGGTTTGCGGTGTGCCGAAGAGGAAGAGCTGCTCCCCTTTCCCCTTTTCATAATGATAACATACGGTATTAGCTTCCACCAGGTAGCGCAGGGGCTTTTTATTTTCGAAAGTACCGCCTCTGTCAAGATGCTGGATATAATCATTGAACAGCGTATAGTCGCCATGGGTGGTATGTACCAGGTCGAAAGACAGGTAAGGCGTTGTATTCAGCGCAGGCACACGATTGCGGAACACCCAGGTGCCCCTGTTCTTGCGTTGCAGGTATAAGGGACCAAAAGCGCCGTTGGCAATCTGCATTTTAGGGATCACATACCCGGTATCGGCATCGCCTTTTGAGCTGATATTGCAAACGCGGATGTCGTTCAGATTGGTATGCATCATATTATAGACGTTCTTGCCCTGGGTGAACTGCTGCATCTGTTCAAACTGCAGGAGCGCGCTGCCATCTGCGGTCATTGTCATCAGCTGTGGCTGTGCGTTATTGGCAGTCAGTTCCCGGGCCAGGGAATGCTGCAGCTGCAAACTGCAGCTCACAGGATCAAGGTAGTTCATGAAGAGGCGGCGCTCATCCGGCTTCGACCTCGGCTCCGGCGCGGCGGCCAGGAAAAGCTGCAGGCGGTTAGCGGCCTGCGACCATTGCAGATCTGCATAGGCCCCGCCAAAATTGGCGGTATAGTCCAGCGGCTGGTGCGTAAATGCCTGCTGGCCCGCTTTGAGGGCGGACACCAGCACCTGTGATTGCGGCGCATCTCCGGACCGTTTGGTATTGAAACCTACCGTGCACAGGTATACGCTGTTAGGGCCGTTCACGGTCATATCCAGGAAGCTGAAATAAGTATAGGCGTTATCCGCTAGATTATAATAAGCCTGGTTCACCAGCTCATGTTTGGGCGAAAAGTGCAGGACCTGTACCCTTTCGGCGGCATTCTCTTTGCGCGACAGCTCGCCACCGGCAAAGAAAGCCACGGCGTAATAGCCGCTGGCGGGGTCTTTAGCCACGTAGCAATCATGTGAGGCCAGGTTTTCCAGGGCAAGGGCATCGCGGTGCAGGACAGTTGGCAGCTCCCCCAGTTTATCTTCCTGTACCCAGTGACCCGTGGAGCCGTCTATGACTATACGAAAAAGGGTGGGCTTATATTTAATGAGCTGTTGCAGGAAGATGACCACCTGTCCGTTGATCTCGTATACCCCGTCAATTTCCGTATCGTTCATGTCGCGGGTATCCCATTGCTTTCCGCTGATCTTGTCTGATACGACCAGCTCCTTTTTCTCATTGTACAGGGCTACGCTGATCCCATCATTCTTATCAAGATGAAGGTAACAGGTGTTTCCATTGGGAAGCAATACCAGTTTATCCCAGCCGTCTGCAGAGGGCTCGGGAAAGGCTTCGCTCAGGCTTACCTGAGGAGTTTGGGCGCCGGCAATGAGGGGGCCGCACAAAAAACAGACCATCAGCCTGTAAACGTAACGCATCATAAGCTCCAGATAGATAATAAATATCAAATATATAATAATTTATTATTTATCATATCATTAGCATCGGCCGATCACACAAAAATTCATAGCGAAACCTGCCAAATAATTGTTAACTTCAATAGAGAATGAATAAAGCGAACGTGCAGATGGAGTTATCAGCACACCAGTAAATCAACTAATCTGTGAAGGGGCCTCAAATATGCATCTATACCGGGACAAATTGCCTACAACGTTGAGCACAGGAAGCAATAGCAATCAGCATTTCCGGATGTATTTCATTAGCCGTTTAAGAGCATAGCTACTCCCCCCCCAATGTGATGTAAGCGACTTATTGTCGGCACTTATCGTCGACCACTATACGAACCAAAATCGAGATCGTTTATGATTTTATCGGACTGCTATTGTCACATCTACGGATTGATGAAAAGGTTCCGGCTTATGATCCTGGCGTTGAGCATACCGTCATTACTGCTTTCTTATGCCCCAGCCCGCTCTATGGCCCCGAACTTTTTCCAGGACACAGTACCCCTTACCAGGGCTAATGGTAAAGTAACAGATGCCGGTGACGGCACCTCACTACCCGGCGTTACGGTAGAGAACCTGGTTACACGCCGGGGCACTTTAACAAACGCCAACGGGGATTTTTCGCTGGAAGCCCGCAGGGGCGACAGTTTACGCTTCTCTTTTATCGGCAAGGCCTCGCAGGTACAGGTATTTCGCGGGCAACGTATAAGCGTGGCGTTAGGCGCACTGGAAGGTGTGCTCTCGGAAGTGATCATTACCGGCTACCAGAATGTAGAGAAAAGGAAATTCGCCGGGGCGGCCGTTGCCCTCAAGGCAGATGATATCAAACTAAACGGCGTGGCCGATGTGAGCCGCATGCTGGAAGGGCGGGCAGCCGGCGTATCGGTACAGAACGTGTCCAGCACCTTTGGCGCAGCGCCTAAAGTACGTGTGCGCGGGGCCACTTCCATTAACGGGGATAACAAGCCGCTCTGGGTGGTAGACGGCGTGGTGCTGGAAGACATCATCAACATCTCCAACGAACAGCTGTCCAGCGGCGACCCCACTACCCTGCTCGGCTCTGCTGTGGCAGGACTGAACGCCAACGACATTGAAAGCTTCGATATCCTGAAAGACGCAGCTGCCGCCGCCCTCTACGGGGCCCGCGCTATGAACGGCGTAGTAGTGATCACCACCAAAAAAGGGAAGGCGGGTAAACCGCAGGTGACCTACACGGGCAATTACAGCACCCAGCTAAAACCCAATTACCGCGAATACAATATCATGAACTCGGGCGAACAGATGTCTGTACTGGCAGAAGTGGAGCGCAAAGGCGGCCTGAATCCTGATATCCTGGACCGCGCCAACAACGGCGTTTACGGAAAGATGTACGAGCAGATGAGCGCCGACGCTAACGGTAATTTCCCGCTTCCCAATACGCCGGAAGCAAAAGCCGCTTTCCTGCGGCGCTATGCCCTGGCCAATACCGACTGGTTTGGGTTGCTGTTCAAAAATAACTTTGTGCAGGAACATTCACTCGCCATCTCCTTCGGTACAGACAGGTCCCAATCTTATTTCTCCACCAGCTATTACGGGGATAACGGCTGGACGGTGGCCGACCGGGTGCACCGCTACACCCTGAATTTCCGTAACAACTATAAGTTCTCAGACCGGCTCACGGCCGGCTTCTCTACCCTGGCCTCCGTACGGCAGCAGAAAGCGCCGGGCACCTTATCACGCAATCCTAACCCGGTGACCGGGCAATACGACCGTGATTTTGATATCAACCCGTTTAACTATGCCATTAACAGCAGCCGTACACTCACCGCTTATGATGAGAAAGGACAGCTGGAATTTTTCCGGCGCAATTTCGCTCCTTTCAATATCCTGCATGAGCTGGATAACAATTATATTGATATTAATGTGGTGGACCTCCGCCTGCAGGGTGATCTTTCTTTCCAGCTGACCAAAGCCCTGCGTTATGAATTCGTAGGGGCCTTGCGTTATGTACGCTCCACGCGGGAGCACCAGATCAGGGAAAGCTCCAACATGGCCGAAGCCTATCGCGCAGCCGGCAACTCCACCATCCGGCAGAACAACCGCTTCCTGTACCGGGATCCTGATGACCCGGAAGCAGAGCCCGTGGTAGTGCTGCCCTACGGCGGTTTCTACAACCGCACGGAAGACCAGCTGGTGAGCTATGATGTGCGCAACTCCCTTGTATTCAGCCAGACCTTTAACGATGTACATGCCGTGAATTTGCTGGGCGGCATGCAGGTAAAATCTGCCGACCGTCAGAACTTCTCCAATACCGGCTATGGCTACCAGTATGCTAACGGCGGCGTACCCCTGTATGATTACCGCATCCTTAAGGAAACCATCGAGACCAATTTCCCTTACTATGGTATGAGTAAGGATTATGACCGTTTTGTGGCCTTCTACGGCTCCGGCACCTATTCTTACAAGTCTAAATACAACCTGACCGCTACCGGCCGTTATGACGGCTCCAACCGCCTGGGCCGTTCTACCAGGGCCAGGTGGCTGCCTACCTGGAGCGTAGGTGCGGCCTGGAATGCAGACCGGGAGAACTTTCTGCAGAACGTGAACTGGCTCAACCTGCTGACCGTACGCGCCAGCTACGGCCTTACCGCCAGTATGGGCCCGGCCACCAACTCTACCATCGTACTAAAGAACATCAATACCAGCCGGCCTTATCTCACAGAAGTAGAATCCGTGATCCAGCTGGTGAACCTGGAAAATATAGATCTCACCTGGGAAAAACTCTACACCGCCAACGCCGGTTTTGACGCCAGCCTGTTTGACAACCGCATGAACCTGAGCGTGGATGTGTACAGCCGCCGGAGCTTTGATCTCATCAGCCTGATCAAAACATCCGGTATAGGCGGTGAAATGTTAAAGGCGGCCAACTATGCTGATATGGATTCCTGGGGAACAGACGTGCTGATCGGCGGGCGGATCATCCGCCGCAAGCACTGGGGATGGAGCACCAACTTCACCTTCGGCTACAACAAGAACAAGATCACCAATGCCCGTAATTTGCCCGATATCTTCTCGCTGGTGGTAGCAGAAGGGGGCAACAAACAGGGCTATCCCGTGCGCAGCCTGTTCTCGCTCCGCTTCCAGGGACTGGACCCGCGGGAAGGTACGCCGCAATTCACAGATCAAACAGGCAAGACCAGCAAAGATGTATACCTGCAGGACCTGAGCACCGATTACCTTGTGTATGAAGGCCCCGTAGATCCGATATTTACCGGGGGCTGGTCCAACACCTTCAACTACAAAGCCTTTTCGCTGAATGTATTCGTTACCTACCAGGCTGGCAATAAGATACGCCTCTACCCTGCCTTCAAGACCGAATATTCAGACCTGGACGCTACTCCCAAAGAGTTCCTGGATCGCTGGGTACTGCCCGGCGACGAACGTGTTACCCAGGTACCTTCCATACTGGGCGCTTTTGAACAGACCAAGTTGAATGGCGCCAGTCCGTATAACAATTACAATTATTCCACTGAGCGGGTGGCCAAAGGCGATTTTATCCGGCTGAAAACTGTTTCACTTACCTGGCAATTGCCCCAGGCCCTGACACAGCGCCTACACCTTAGCAATATCAATGTGACCGGCGCAGCCATCAATCCCTGGCTGATCTACTCCGACAAGAAGCTGAAAGGACAGGATCCTGAGTTCTACAACTCAGGCGGCGTAGCACAGCCGGTACAGAAACAATTTACACTCTCACTAAAAGTAGGTATCTGATGATAAAGCAAGGATTGATATACTTATCACTTGGCGCCCTGCTGGGTATCAGCGCTTGTAAGAAATTCCTTGACCAGCCGCCTGATAACCGGGCGGAGCTGAACACACCTGAGCAGGTTTCCCAACTCCTGGGCACCGCCTATCCGCAGGCCAACTATATGTCGTTCTTTGAATCCATTTCTGATAACGTGGCCGATAAAGGCGCCGGCGTTTTGGAACGCACCAACAGAGACCCTTTTTACTTTGAAGATGTGCAGGATCAGTACCAGGACTCTCCCGAATACTATTGGCAAGCCTGCTACGCCGCCATTGCAGCCGCTAACCAGGCATTGCAGGTATGCAACACGGCCACGCCAAGATCTGCCTATAGCTCCCAACGGGGCGAAGCATTGGTGGCGCGGGCCTACGCGCATTTCATGCTGGTAAATGTTTTCTCTAAAGTATACAATCCTGCCAGTGCAGGTTCAGATCCGGGCATTCCCTATGTGACCGTGCCCGAAAATGTGGTGGAGAAACAGTACGAGAGAAAAACGGTAGCTTATGTATACGACATGATAGAAAAAGATCTTACAGAAGGCTTGCCCTTGCTGGACGACAAGCGCTACACGATACCCCGCTATCATTTTACCAGGGCGGCTGCACATGCCTTTGCAGCCCGTTATTATCTCTTTAAACAGGATTATGCCAAAGTGGTGGAGCATGCCAACCAGGTATTCGCCTCCGGCAATGTGGTGTCCGTACTACGCCCCTGGAATACCACGTATCTCAACATTACTTACCTGGAGCTGTTTGCACGCTACGCAAAAACCACGGAGCCTGCCAACCTGCTGCTGGTGGAAACGGCGTCCTGGTGGGGCCGTAACTATTTCCGGCTGCGCTACGGCTTAACGGCCAGCATACGCAACCAGATCTTCAGCAACAATGTTACCGGCGGCAGATGGGCTTTCGAGTTCCAGACCTTCACTGTGGGCACGGATAATTACCTGATCCCGAAGGTGAATGAATATGCAGTGCGCAGCTCTATCAATTCAGATATAGGCGTAGGATATGTTGTAGTGCCGCTGCTGACCACAGAAGAAGCACTCTTTAACCGCATAGAGGCCAATGCTTTCCTGGGTAATACCACAGCCGCCATTGCAGACCTGAATACTTATGCCAGTACACGTATCATGAATTACAATGCTACTCAGCATACTATTACCGCCAACCGGCTCAGGAGCTTTTACGGCACCAATGATCTGCGCACGGCCATTCTCACTACGCTGTTCTCCTTCAAAAGAGCGGAATACGTGCAGGAAGGGATGCGCTGGCTGGACCTGATCCGCTATCACGTGCCGGTGTTACATTTTACCGCCGAAGGCAACATACTGGACCTGGCTGGCGACGACCCGAGAAGAGTGTTCCAGCTGCCGCAAAGCGCGCAGCAGGCAGGATTAAAACTGAACCCAAGATAACAACGCACTATGAACACACTGAAAATATCAATACTCTTTTGTTTGCTGATCCTGCTCGGCTCCTGCAGCAAAGATGACCCGGGAAATGTAGATAATATTCCGGGCCTTGGCGGGGATACCTGGGAACCGGGCCCGATCGACAACTGGATCCGCGACAATCTCACCACGCCCTATAATATCACCGCCAAATACAAATGGGACCAGGGAGAGCTGGAATTTAACCGCACATTGGTACCGCCCAAGGAGGAGAAGATCATTCCCGTGCTGAGCGCTATCAAAACGGTATGGATCGATAATTATGTGGCGGTGGCCGGAGACCTGTTCATGAAACGCTACAGCCCCAAATTCTTTGTGCTGGTAGGCAGCGCCAGCTACAACCCTGACGGCACCATTACCCTTGGCACTGCAGAAGGCGGGCGCAGGATCCTGTTATACGTGCTGAATGATTTCCGGATCAAAGGTATGAGCGATTATGTGCCGCGGGACTCACTGAATGTAAAGGAGATGTTCCATACCATCGAGCATGAGTTTGGACACATCCTGCATCAGACGGTGCTGTATACGCCTGATTTCAAGCGGATCTCTGTAGGGATGTATACTTCCAACTGGAACAACGTAACCGATGCAGAAGCCCGTGCAGACGGCTTTGTAACGGCATATGCCATGGCGGCCCCTGACGAGGATTTTGTAGAGATGATCTCCATGATGCTGACAGAAGGAAAAGGCGGCTTTGACGTGATCGTGAACAGCATCACCGGCACCAGTCCCAATGGCACTGCTGCAGCAGTGGCCCAGAGCAGGCTGCGGCAGAAAGAGACCATCGTTGTCAATTATTTCAAGGATACCTGGAACATTGACTTCTATAACCTACAGGCCCGTACGAGGGCATCGATTGTACAACTGATCAAATGATTTTACGGATGAGGAACGCACTTATATGTTTCATATTTGCCCTGCTTATTTTTTCGGGTTGCAGCAAGGATGATGACTCCGTCTTTGACAAAACGCCCGATGAAAGGGTCAATGAAGCGCTCAGCAAAGCCGACGCTGCATTAAAGGGTTCCGCCTACGGCTGGAATGCCAAAGTAGTAACGGGCACCGGCAGCACTTTCCAGTTCCATTTCAGGTTCAATGAAGGCAACCGGGTAAGCATGTACGCAGATATTGACACCACCACCGCAGGCACCGCGCGCGAAAGCAGCTACCGGCTGAAAGCTTTGCAGCAGCCTGCGCTTATTTTCGATACTTATTCTTACCTGCATATACTGTCTGACCCCGATGCAGCAGTAAATGGCGGGGAATACGGGGAAGGATTAAAGGGGGATTTTGAATATTCCATTGATACTGTTGCAGCAGACAGCATTCTGCTAACCGGCCGCTTTAACAACACCAAGGTAACGCTGCACAAAGCCACACAGGCGGATGCAGGCGCCTGGCAAAACGGCGAATGGCGTAATGCGCTGGCCTTCCAGTATATGAGCCGCATCCTGGAATATTTTAAACGCCTGCCGGTGAACGGCACTACCTATGAGATCCATTTCAACCAGTCCAGCCGCAGCATCACCTTTCTATGGACAGACGGCGCCGGCGCTATACACAGCTTTACCAGCACCTACTATTATAACAGCAAAGGTCTTGTGCTGGTAACGCCGCTTAATAACGGCAACGCCAGTATCAGCACCATCAGCAGCAAAGGCTGGGACGCTGTTAATGGCGTGATGCGGGTAAGCGTGAACGATGTTGTTCCCGCTACGGTAAGCGGAGCCGCCAAACCGGTAAAGCCGGACCTGGACGGGCCCGGGCGCTGGTGGCAGACCATGTACCAGCAGGACAGCTATTGGATATCCTTCCAGGGCTTCCATGTGAACGGCGTGGACGATGCCTATCATGTAAGAAATATCCCGGGCTTTGCCTTTATGCTGTTCTGGCCGGCTTTCGGCACACAGGCCGGTGTTACCTATGATCTGCAGGGCTATGTAAACCAGGGGCAGGGCGGGCTTTCATTAGACTTCGGCTCTGCCTGGATGCCGCCGCTGTTCACAGCAGACGGGCGGGTCATCTTCCGGATCTATGGCACACTGGGCGATGTTCCGGCCTCCGCCACCACCGCATTCAACAACACCAATACTTTGATGGCTGAAGCCAACGGCTTTTACCTGGTGCAAACGGGGAACGGCCGGTATGACATGGTGAGCGCCAAGGATGCCAGATCATGGATCACCTGGGAACGATAAGCAGGATCAATCACAACAATTATACATTCTATCATCTCAAATTGAAATTATATGAAACGACTTCTCAACAGCTCAAAGCTCTTCAGCAACGGCGCAGGTTATTTGTACCTTTTAGTAGTGGCTGCTGCCCTGCTCATCGCTTCCTGCGGTAAAGACGGCGCACAGGGCCCCGCAGGCGATCCGGGACCAGCAGGACCTGCAGGCCCCGCAGGTCCTGGAGGTCCAGCCGGCGCAAATGGCGAAAAAGGAGATACCGGTGTTGCCAACGTTATCTACTCCGACTGGCTGGATGTGGCCTACCTGGATACTTTCAGCGTGAACCCCAATGATATCACGGATACTACCTTTGTTTCCCTCGGCGGGATCGATGCGCCCAAGCTCACCAATGAGATCCTGAACACCGGCGAAATAAAGGTATATCTCAACCTGAACAACTCTCAGGAACCTAATATTGTACCCCTGCCGTATTTCTCTGTTTATAACGGTATCAATATCAATGTGGACTTTGCTTTAAGCACGATATACCTGACCTCTAACCTTAATGTAGGCACCTACACAGACAACGGGCTCAAATACCAGCAATACCGGTATGTGTTAATACCCGGGGGTGTGGCGGCGCGAACGAAACAAACTGTCAACTGGAACAACTATAAAGAAGTGAAGGCATACCTGAAGCTGAAGGATTAAATTCTAGTCCATGGTCGATGGTCCATGGTCCATAGCATATCAGGCAGGCTTAGTTACTTATTCTGCTTGATAGTCCATGGACTGTGGACCATGGACTATGGACTTTTTTCTTACCTTAGCGCCCATGAACTGCCTGATAGTAGACGACAACAAGCTGGCCCGCACGGCCATGAAACAACTGACCAGTCATGTGAACGGCCTGCAGGTAGTAGCCGAATGCAGCAGCGCCATAGAAGCCTACAATATCCTG
>Ga0102592_1001119_pt1 | contig 33286 bp, 32 predicted proteins | sample AraplaCol_mMF_r2_FD_76861 | JGI IMG/M metagenome (GOLD analysis project Ga0102592, IMG submission 76861) | Arabidopsis root microbial communities from North Carolina, USA - plate scrape MF_Col_mMF_r2 (SPADES assembly) (version 2) | ecosystem: Host-associated > Plants > Roots > Endosphere...
CCGGCGGAGCAGGCGCAGGGCCGCGTACCGGCGGACTCCGAACTCCTGATGAGCTCGACCTCGCCGAAGACGCCGTATCTGGTGAAGAAGGAAGTGTTGGTTTCCGGCGGCGATCTCAATGATGCGCAGCCCGGTTTCGACCAGCGCACCAACGAGCCGATCGTCTCGTTCCGCTTCAATTCGTCCGGTGCGCGCAAATTCGCCGATGCGACCGTCAAGAACGTCAACCAGCCCTTCGCCATCGTGCTCGACAACGAAGTGGTGTCGGCGCCGGTCATCCGCGAACCGATCACCGGCGGCTCCGGCCAGATCTCGGGCTCGTTCACGGTGCAGGGCGCCAACGACCTCGCGATCCTGCTGCGCGCCGGCGCGCTGCCCGCCCCGCTGTCGATCATCGAGGAACGCACGGTCGGTCCGGGCCTCGGCCAGGACTCGATCGCCAAGGGCGAACTCGCAGCCTATATCGGCTCGATCTTCGTCATCCTGTTCATGCTGCTGACCTACCGGCTGTTCGGCCTGTTCGCGAATATCGCGGTCGCCATCAACGTCGCCATGATCTTCGGCATCCTGTCGCTGCTCAATGCCACGCTGACGCTGCCGGGCATCGCCGGCATCGTGTTGACGGTCGGCATCGCGGTGGACTCCAACGTGCTGATCTATGAGCGTATCCGCGAAGAGCTGCGCGGCGGTCGTACGGCAATTGCCGCCATCGACGCCGGCTTCAAGCGCGCGCTTGCCACCATTCTCGATTCCAACATCACCACCTTCATCGCGGCTGCCGTGCTGTTCTATATCGGCACCGGTCCGGTGCGCGGCTTTGCCGTGACCTTCGGTATCGGCATTATCACGACGGTGTTCACCGCCTTCACGGTGACCCGCCTGATCGTTGCCGCCTGGGTCAGGTGGAAGCGGCCGCAGCGCGTGCCGATCTGAGCTGACGGAGCAGGTTTTGACTACGACACAAATGGTTCTTGCTGGTCTGGGTGCACTGGTCGTCATTCTGTCGATCGTGACTATCTTCGACCTGTTGCCGCCACTTCGCATCGTCCCCGACGATACGAAGTTCGACTTCACGCGCTTCCGCCGCATCTCGTTCCCGATCTCGGCCTTGCTGACGATTGCGGCCATCGTGCTGTTCTTCACGCATGGCCTGAATTTCGGCATCGACTTCAAGGGTGGCACCCTGATGGAGGTGCAGTCCAAGAGCGGCCCGGCCGATATTTCGGACATGCGCACGAAACTGTCGGGCCTCCAGCTCGGCGACGTGCAGCTGCAGCAGTTCGGCGGCCCCGCCGACGTGCTGATCCGCCTCGCGCAGCAGCCCGGCGGCGACGCCGCCCAGCAGGCCGCCGTGCAGAAGGTGCGGGCGACGCTCGGTGACAGCGTCGAATATCGCCGCGTCGAGGTGGTCGGCCCGCGCGTGTCCGGCGAATTGCTCGCTTACGGCATGCTCGGCCTGATCGTCGCGATCTTCGGCATCCTCATCTATCTCTGGTTCCGCTTCGAATGGCAGTTCGCCATCGGCGCCATGATCGCCAACGTCCACGACATCGTGCTGACCATCGGCTTCATGTCGATCGCGCAGGTCGATTTCGACCTTACCAGTATTGCGGCATTGCTGACCATTCTCGGCTATTCGCTGAACGACACCGTGGTCATCTATGACCGTATTCGTGAAATCCTGCGTCGCTACAAGAAGATGCCGATGCCGGAGCTGCTCAACGAGTCGATCAACCAGACCCTGTCGCGCTCGATCATCACCCACGTGACCGTGACGCTGGCGCTGCTCGCGCTGTTCATGTTCGGCGGCCATGCGATCCATTCGTTCACGGCCGTGATGATCTTCGGCGTGGTGCTGGTCGGCACCTACACCTCGATCTTCATCGCGGCGCCCATGCTGATCTATCTCGGCGTCGGTGAGAACCGCGACGAGCCGGTGAGCACGGGCAAGCCGGCGAAGACGGCAAAAGCCTGATGCCGGTCGATCCCGAAGCGCCGCATCTTCCGCGGGCTGCCGAGATCGAGGCCTACGGCAAGGGTGGCTTCATCTTCGACACCATGTCGCATCAGGGCTCGCTTCTGTGCCTGCCCGATGCGGTGTGGGCCTGGCCGGTGACCAAGCCGGACGAGATCGATCGCCATGCGCTCCGCCGCGTGTTCGAGGGCCATGCCGGCATCGACACGCTGATCATCGGCACCGGCAATGATGTCTGGACCATGCCGCGCGACCTGCGCGAGGCGCTGCGCGGCCTTCACATCATGGCGGATACGATGATGACGGGACCCGCGATCCGCACCTACAACATCATGATCGGCGAGCGCCGTCGCGTGGCAGCTGCGCTGATCGCCGTGCCATGAGCGGCGCCGATACAAGCTCCGCGGCGTTCTGCGCCGATCTCGTGCGCACCCATGACTTCGATCGCTACGCATCGACGCTGTTCGTGCCGGCCGACAAGCGCCGCCCACTGCTGGCGCTGTATGCGTTCAACGCCGAAGTGAGCCGCGTGCGCGATCAGGTCAAGCAGGCGCTGCCTGGCGAGATCCGGCTGCAGTGGTGGACCGATGCGCTGGCTGGCAACGGCCATGGCGATGTCGAGCAGAACCCGGTCGCAGCCGAACTGCTGCTGGCGGTACGCAGTTTCGACCTGCCGGTCGATCGGCTGTCAAAGCTGGTCGATGCCCATGTCTTCGATCTCTACAACGACCCGATGCCCGATCTCGCGGTGCTGGAAAGTCATTTTCGCGACACGTCGGGCACGCTGTTCGCGTGTTCCGCGCGTATCCTCGGCGATCGCTCCGAGGCCGTCGATCACGTCGCCGAACATGCCGGTCTCGCGCAGGGTGTTACGCGCATCACCGCGCGCCTGCCTTATGACTCGGCACGCCGGCAGCTCTATCTGCCGCACGACATGCTGCGGCAGAACGGCGGCAGCGAGCATGAGTTTTACGCCGGCAAGCTGACGCCCGCGATTCGCGCGACGCTCGATCAGTTGATCAAGGGCGCGCAGGAGCAGCTGGCCCTAGCGAATGGAATGCTTGCCGATGTTGCCGAGCAGGCGCGGGCAGCATTCCTGCCGATGGCGCTTGTGAGAAATGATCTCGGCCAGATGGCCGAGGCGAGCTTCGATCCGTTCGAACTGTATCTGCGGTCACGCCTGCGCACGCTTTGGACGCTGTGGCGGGCATCGTAGCTCGCCGTCTTTCTCATGAACTTGCGGCCCGTGCTCGTCGTTTGCTAGAGCGGAAGGCCGGCATCGTTCAGTGCGCCGACGATCCGTGTGCGGCATGACCAGGTGAGCGGCGGCAATCCTGCCTCGACACCGGCGATCGTGAGCTCGGGACATCCTGCGCGCCAGAGCGCCAGACTGCGCTTTGCTTCGTGCTGCGCGCCGCTCAGCAGGTAGGATGGACACAAGGTTCGGTGGATCCAGAGGGCCGATGGATGGTCCAGCACGGCGCGCTGCTGCCAGATGGCCGCTTCGTCGTAGTGTCCTGCATCGAAGTGGGCGCAGCCGATCCCGACAAAATTGTTGAAGGCGAGCTGGTCATGCGGTGCGAGATCGAGCGCGATCTTGAAGCGCTCGATGGCTGCCGTTGTGTCGCCCTTGTAAAGATTGATCCAGCCGCTACGGCTCCAGGCCCAGGCCGAGCCACCGTCGACCGCGAGTGCCTTGCTAATGACGATCTCGGCGGCCGCAAGCTCGTCGACCAAAGTGAGGGCATTGCCGAGGATGGCGAGCACGGTCGCGTCGCCGGGGAGCGCCTGGGCCTTGTGCGCGAGTTCCGTCGCGCGTGCCCGGTCTTCGGTCGGTGTCGTGGTGAAATGATAGATCGCGCGTTGGGCGTGGGTCCAGGCCGATAGTGCTGTCGCGAGCGCGTCATCGGGATCGAGCTGAATCGCACGCTCGAGCAGATCGCGTGCATGGTCGTTGCCCTGGGCATCGAGGCGGATCACATCTGGCATGGCCTTGAGCGCGAGATCGTGCGCGACGAGATCGTGATCCGGGACATGACGGACGCGATCCATTTCCGCGAGGCGCAGGCTTGGTTGGAGCGCGGTAACGATGCGGGCAGCCATCAACTCGTCATCCGCAAGGTCAACCTCCGCACGATACGCCCAGATCAGGCGGCCGGTGATCGTGTCGGTCAATCGCAGGGTCAACTCCGTCCTGGCTTCGTGATCGGTGAGCCCGCCCGATATCTCGTAGCGCGCCGAAGCACGGCGACACGAGACCGCCATGCCTGCACGCAGCAGCGCCATGATGAGTGCGTCAGTAAGATGCCGCGCCATGTCGCCATGCCGGGACTGTGCCTCGATGCGGCCAAGTGCGATCGCCGGCTGTTGATGCGCCGTGACGAAGGTGGGCAGGAGCGGGCGCCCGGCCGGGGCCGGCAGTGACTGCCGTTGCAGGGTCTGTGACGGCGTCTCGCCGTAGCGCGTGCGATATTCCACCGAGAAGCGTCCGCAATGTGCAAAGCCGCAACCGAGCGCGACATCCATGATTTTGGTCGCGGAGGTCGCATGGAGCAATTTGCGGCGGGCAGCCTTGAAGCGAAGGTCCTGCAGCGTCACGCGCGGTGAATGGCCGAGGAACGTCCTGAACTGTCGCTGCAGGGTTCGGCTCGACACCCGTGCACGATCGGCCAGTTCGGACAGGTGCCAGTCGCGCCTAAGGTCGGCGTCCATCGCATCCAAAGCGGATCGGACTGAGCGCGGCAGAACAGTATGCAGGACAGTTCCTGTAGTCATGGCGCGGTATCCGTCGTCTTCCGCATTAGTCAGGCACGGCGCGAAAAGGTTCGCTCGCTGGATAGTGGTGTCGTGAACTGGATAGGAGTGCTGCGCGGCCCGCGGCTAGGTTCCTCCGGTGACTGTCAAACATCCAAAGGAGGAAAAGATGTCTATGACCCAGACTGAAACGAAAATGGCGACGCCGGACTTTTCCGCGCTGAAGGCGCGGCAGCACGGCGCTTGGTCGTCGGGTGACTACGCGATGATCGGCTCGACATTGCAGATCGTCGGCGAGGAACTCTGCGAGGCGATGGATCTGCATGCAGGCCAGCAGGTGCTCGATATTGCTGCCGGCAACGGCAATGTGTCGCTGGCGGCCGCCCGTCGATGGTGCGAGGTGACATCCACGGACTATGTTCCATCCCTGCTCGCGCGCGGCAGGGCCCGCGCCGAGGCGAACGGTCTGGCGATGACGTTCCAGGAGGCTGATGCCGAGGCGCTGCCATTTGCGGATGCGCAGTTCGATGCAGTCGTATCCACATTCGGTGTGATGTTCACGCCGGATCAGGACAAGGCCGCGGCCGAGATGATCCGGGTCTGCAGGCGGGGCGGCAAGATCGGCCTGGCCAACTGGACCCCGCAGGGCTTCATCGGGCAGGTCTTCAAGACGCTCGGCAAATATCTGCCGCCACCGGCCGGAGCCAGGTCGCCGGGGCTCTGGGGCACGCGCGAGCGGCTGGAGGAATTGTTCGGCCGTGCTGCGGTCATCGAGGCAGACCCATGCCACTTCGTCTTCCGATACCGGTCGCCGGAGCATTTCCTCGATATCTTCAAGTCATATTACGGGCCGGTCCTGAAGGCCTTCGCAGCTCTGGACGAGGCGAGTGGCCGCGGCCTTCATGCGGATCTGCTCGACCTGATCGGACGCCTGAACAGGGCGAAGGACGGCACCATGGTGGTCCCCAGCGAATATCTGCAGGTGGTGATGATCAAACGCTAGCGCCGCCCACCGGCAATGACGGCACATCTACTTGACGTCATTGCGAGGAGCCGACGGGGCCGGCTTCGCCGGCCCGATGACAGGCTCCGGGACGAAGCAATCCAGCCTTTGGTTAAAGACTGGATTGCTTCGCGACGCTCGCAGTGACGGGGAAATTTACGCCTGCGGCAGTTGCGTCTCGAAATTGAAGCGATCGCGCAGGTTTTTCCGCGATTCCAGGATCACCTTCAGGAACGCCCGGTCCGCATCGCTGGTCATCAGCGGCTCCAGCAGGTCCACCTGGTTCATCGCCACCAGTTGCAACACCTCGGTGCGGATCTTGCCCGCCGCATCGCGCGGCAATGCGGGGATCACCTGCAGATGCTCTGGTGGCTTTGCCGCTTTCGCGGCGGCCAACTCGCTCTGCAGCTTGCCTTCGAGCGCGACGTCTTCCGCTTCGACGAAGGCATAGAGCCCGACGCCCGTGCGGCGATCCGCAAAGGCCACGATAGCCGCATCCCGCACGGCCGGATTGCGCTTGATGATCTCCAGCAGCGGCGGTGCGTCGTTGACGAGGCGCTTGCCGCCGCCTTCGCGGTCGGTGAAGTTGAAGATGCCGCGGGTGATGGCGCGATAGACCTTCTTGCCGGTCATCAGCCAGATCCGCGCCGGCAGCGACTTCCTCGACAGGATCTGCTTTTCCTTCGCCGTCAAAAGCTCCGGCGCATAGGTGCGCTTGTGCTTGAGAAGATGGCGGAGGTCTTCATAGGCGGCGATGCGGAACAGCTGGCTGCGGCTCTTGAAGCAGACCGCAAGCTGGAAATCGGTGAGATAGGCGAGGCCATCGCTGCCGCGCAGCCAGTTCTGCTCCTTGGCGAGATCGTTGTGGCACACGCCCATGCGATGCAGTTTGCGCAGCGCCAGCTTGGCCGACTGGAAATAGCGCGCATCGTTGTATGGCTTGGCCAGATGCAGCGCGACACCATCGATGAAGCCGCGCACCAGCGTGCGCTTGCCGGCCCAGAGCAGTTCCGGACCGACCTTGAGATCGCGCGCCAGCGTCAGGGCGCGGCGTTCGCGGGTGAACAGATGATGCGCGAGAATGAACGACCACCACGGCACCTGATCGAGGCGTCGGAGGACGGCATCGACATCGCCGTCGCGCGTGCGAAAACGGCCGCGTTCGACGGTCGAGAACACGTCGCGCTTCAGCAGCACGCCTTCGGTCCAGTGTTTTGAAAGCGCAGCGGCGTCCTGTTTGGGCAAGCTCATGACTGATCCAACCGAGCTCGCGTTACGCCGCCGCCGCGACGGCCGGGAGGCTGGCGGCAATCCAGCCATCGAGATCGGCCAGCGCACGGGCGCTCATGGCCTGCTTCTTGGCGACGGTCTTCTCGTTGCCGCGCAGGCGCGAACCGTCCGGCTTCTTGGTCGGCGGCGATGCGAGCGGCGGGAACAGGCCGAAATTGATGTTCATGGGCTGGAACGAGCGCGGGCCGGCATCCACGGTCTCGATATGGCCGCCGGTGATATGGCCGAGCAGCGAGCCGAGCGCGGTCGTTACCGGCGGCATGGCCAGCGACTGGCCCTTGGCCTCGGCCGCCGCACACAGCCCGGCGATCAGGCCGACACTGGCGGATTCCACATAGCCTTCGCAGCCGGTCATCTGGCCGGCGAAACGCAGGCGCGGCTGGGCCTTCAGACGCAGCTGCTCATCAAGCAGTTTTGGCGAATTCAGGAAGGTGTTGCGATGCAGGCCGCCGAGGCGGGCGAATTCGGCATTCTGCAGGCCCGGAATCATGCGCAGCACCTTCTGCTGCGGGCCGTATTTCAGCTTCGTCTGGAAACCGACGATATTGTAAAGCGTGCCCAGTTTATTGTCCTGGCGCAGCTGCACGATGGCATAGGGTTTTACGAGCGGATCGCGCGGATTGGTGAGGCCGACCGGCTTCATCGGCCCGTGGCGCAGCGTCTCGCGGCCGCGCTCCGCCATAACCTCGATGGGCAGGCAGCCGTCGAAATAGGGCGTGTTGAGCTCCCATTCCTTGAAATCGGTCTTTTCACCCGCCAGCAGCGCGTCGATGAAAGCGTCATACTGCTCCCGGGTCATCGGGCAGTTGATGTAGTCCGCGCCGGTGCCGCCGGGCCCGACCTTGTCGTAGCGCGACTGGAACCAGGCGATCTCCATGTCGATGGAATCTTTGTGAACGATCGGCGCGATGGCGTCGAAGAAGGCCAGCGCGTTCTCGTCGGTCAGTTCGCGGATGGAATCAGCCAGCGGCGCCGAGGTGAGGGGGCCGGTTGCGACGATGACATTGTGCCAGTCGGCGGGCGGAAGGCCGGCGACCTCGGTGCGGTCGATGGTGATAAGGGGGTGGTCTTCCAGCGCCCTGGTGACGGCATCGGAGAACGCGTCGCGATCAACGGCCAGCGCGCCGCCGGCGGGCACCTGATGGGCATCGGCGCTGCGCATGATCAGCGAGCCGAGCTTGCGCATTTCAGCATGCAGCAAGCCGACGGCATTGTTCAAGGCATCGTCGGAACGGAATGAGTTGGAGCAGACGAGTTCGGCGAGGCCATCGGTGCGATGGGCATCGGTCATCCGGACCGGGCGCATCTCGTGAAGGGTCACGGGGATGCCGGCATTGGCGACCTGCCAGGCGGCTTCGGAGCCGGCAAGGCCCGCGCCGATCACATGGACGCGGTTGTCTTTATCAGAGGCTGTTGTCATGGCCCGCATGTAGCGCGTTTCAACGCGAAACGGAATTCGCTTTGGCGGGGTTCCGCAGGTTAGTCAGTACTTTGCACGACCACCTTTTGGTAGAGACGCCTTTCAGGGACCACGATCGCGCCCGCTCGTCGCGGGCGCAATTCGTGAAACGCCAGTGGACGGAGCACCGTCCCGACGGATCAGCCGTTGTAGGCGCCCGAAGCAACGCGCGGAATGTCAGAGCGGTCGAGACCGATGTCCGACAGTTCGCGATCGCTGAGCTGCGACAGCTCGGCAACATTGCGCTGATAGTCACGGAAAGCCTGGATCATACGGATAAGCGAGAGCAGCATTTTCTTTCTCCTTCAAAGTCAGCGATTCATCTCTTGGGAGTGCCTCGCTGTTGAAGTGAATATAGATGACCGCTTCGCGATGCAACAGTTCAGATGTTGCGGTGCAGCTAAGCGATTTATGCATGCCTCCGGCAAGAGGTGATTAACCTTTCGGCGCTGGGTGGCGCGGGTCCGGGCAGGGTGCGTATCCCGACACCGAAGTCCTGCCCGTCGTCGTTAGTTAGGCGATTAAACGACGGTTTTAAAGGGTTTTCACGTCGTAGGGCAGAAAGGTGACGCAATGCTGGCGCGAAGCTGGTGGCGCCGATCACGGACCTTAATGGCGCACCGAAAGGCATGCGCGAATCGCATGTATCTTAAGATGTGAATTTATATTCATCTCGAATGTGAAGGCCGCAGAGCATGGGGCCGCGTCAAACCGGTTTGCGAGAGCCAAAAGATTTCGCCCTTTGTTCCGCGCCATCAGGCCTCGCCTGCCTATCATGAAAGTTGACGATGGCCTGGTGGATCGCATCACGCGTGTGTAGCCAGCAAAAACTGAACGATGCTGCACCTTCGAGCCTCGGCGCCGGCCCGAGATCGGGCGAGCGTAAGGTAGAAATGTCCTGTCAGTCGCGGCGGCGACCTTGAAACAGTGAAACCGGGAAATCAGCCGCATAGCGCTTCGTCGCGCTGCGCTCCGGCATGAGCGGTGGATTCGGATTGCGTTCCACGGTCATGCGATAGAGATGCCATGTTGCGTGGCCAAGCAGCGGGATCACGACGGCGAGCCCGAGAAAGAATGGCAGCGAGCCGAGCACGAGCAATGCAGCGACGATGAAGCCCCACATGGCCATCGTCACCGGATTGCGCGCGACCACGCGTAGCGATGTGATGACCGCGTCCATGACGCTTGCATGGCGATCGAGCATCAGTGGAAACGACACCGCGCTGACGCACAGGGCGACGAGCGCAAACATCAGGCCGGTGCCGCAGCCGACCACGATGAGCTGCCAGCCCTGCGATGTGGTCAGCACCTGCGACAGGAAGCTCGGAATTTCTGCGGCCGGAGCGTTGCCGAATGTGGAGACATAGATCGCCTGCGCCGTCGCGATCCAGGTCAGAAACAGCACGAGCAACGCAAGGCCAAGTGCGAGCATCGCACCAAAGGACGGCGAGCGCGTAACGTCGAGGGCATGCCAGGCCGATGCGTCCTCACCGGTCTCGCGGCGGCGGCTGAGCTCATAGAGCCCGATGGCGGCGAACGGCCCGAGCAAAGCGAAACCTGCCGCGAGGGGAAACAGCAGCGGCAGGATCGAATAGCCCAGCACCGTGCGCGCCAGCACGATGCCGATCACGGGATAGATCAGGCACAGCATGATGGCGTGGCTGGGTACGGCCTTGAAGTCCTCCCAGCCGAGCCGCAGCGCGTCGCCGAGATCCGATGGCGTAATGGAGTAGATGCGGGGTGCCGCAACATTGTCGATGCGGACGAGGTCGGTGGCATTGCCGGTCGTGGAGAGGGCCATCATCGTTGCTCCCTTCTGAGCGCGCGGAATCTCACGCGCAACAACGAGCGCGGGAGCCGCTCGAAAATGATCACGACAGTGCCGGACGCGCATGCAACAAGACCGGCTGTCGCGAACCGTGTGGTCATCCTAGCGCCGATGCGGAGCGTCGATACTCACGCTTGGGTGAGGGTGCAGCGCGTGACGACAGCGTTGCAGTGCGGCCGGCCTTTCGCCGCAATTGGAACTGACTTTGAGTGAGTCTTGTTGTCTGTCGCTGGTGCCGCATTGGCATCGGCTGTCAGCGGGGAGATACTGCGATCCGCCGGTCATTCGCCGGTCACGTGCTGCAGTCATTCTTCAGGCCATCATTCGAAGTCATTGGGAGCGACCAAATGAGCATTTTCGGCAAGATCATGAGCGCGATTTTCGGCAGCAGCGCCAGCGCTGCAGCTCCCGACGCGGCGCCCGCCGCAGGCGGTGCCGCGGCTCCGGCCGGCGGTGCGGCGGCCGGTGGCGCAGCACCCGCCGCCACCGTCGACGTGGCGCCGATCCTCGATGCGGCGGTGAAGGCCAAGGGCGAGAAGCTGGAATGGCGCACCTCCATCGTCGATCTGATGAAGGCGCTGGATATCGACAGCAGCCTCAGCGCCCGCAAGGAGCTCGCCAAGGAGCTCGGCTATACCGGCGACACCAGCGACAGCGCCAGCATGAACATCTGGCTGCACAAGCAGGTGATGACCAAGTTCGCCGCCAATGGTGGCAAGCTGCCGGACGATCTCAAGTAAGGCTCTTCACTCTCTCACCAAACGAAAGGCCCGCGCTCGCGCGGGCCTTTTTGTTGTGGTATGCCAGAATACAACAAGCGCTCCTCAAAGAGCGGACAAGGGAGGCCATCATGGATCTGATCGATCGTCGGACACTCGTTGCCGGCGGCGCTGTCGCGCTGACCGCAAGTGCCATCGGTGGGGAGGCTGCGCAGGCGCAGGCCGGACCCAAGAGCGTCTTCAAGGTCGATGCCGTGACAATCCCGATCGTCGGCGAGACGGATGTGTTTCCGGTCCGCCGCATCTATTGCATCGGCCGCAACTATGCGGCGCATTCGCGCGAGATGGGCTCCGACCCCAATCGCGAGCCGCCCTTCTTTTTCCAGAAGCCGACCGACGCGATCCAGAATGTGAAGGTCGGCGAGGTCGCCGATCATCCCTATCCGTCGCTGACCAAGAACTATCACTACGAAGTCGAGCTGGTCGCCGCGTTGAAATCAGGCGGCACCAATATCCCCGCCGACAAGGCGCTCGATCATGTCTATGGCTATGCGCTCGGCCTCGACATGACCCGCCGCGATCTGCAGCGCGCCATGGGCGACGAGAAGAAGCCTTGGGAGATTGGCAAGAGCTTCGATCACGCCGCCGTGCTCGGACCGATCCATCCGGTCGCGAAAACCGGGCACATGACCAAGGGGCCGATCTCGCTGGCGGTGAACGGAACGGTGAAGCAGAGCTCCGATCTCGACAAGATGATCTGGAGCGTCGCCGAGCAGATCGCAAAACTCTCCGAAGCCTTTGAGCTGAAAGCCGGCGACATCATCTATTCCGGCACGCCGGAGAATGTCGGTCCGGTGGTGAAGGGCGATGTGCTGCTTTGCAAGCTGCAGGGGCTGCCGGATATGTCGATCAAGATCGTTTGACGCAAAGGCACCGCCTGTCAGCCGTCATTGCGAGGAGCGTAGTGACGAAGCAATCCAGTCTTTCTTTGCTTGGCTCTCTGGATTGCTTCGCTGCGCTCGCAATGACGATAGAAGCGCCGTCTGAGCATCAATCCGCAATATCCGCATATTCCGGATGCTGGTCGAGATAGTCGACCACAAAGCTGCAGCCGGCCACGACCTTGCGGCCGTCCGCGCGGATCAATCCCAGCGCGCCTTTCACCAGCTCTGACGCGATGCCGCGACCGCGCAGCGCCGGCGGCGTTTCCGTATGGGTGATGATCACGCGATCGCCGGCCGTGCGATAATTGGCGAACGCGATACTGCCATCCACCGGAAGCTCGAAGCGGCTGGCGCTTGTGTTGTCGCGGACGGCAGAGGCGGTGAGGGTGTCGGTCATGATGGTGTCCCGATCAAGGATAGATGCATGATCGGAAGGTAGGCACGCAGGCATGCCGCGGCAATGCGGCCCGGCGACGATCAGACCCGCGGCGATGTCAGGGCGACTGTGATGTCGTCCATGCGCGAGAACATGAAGTTCGGTGCGCGGGCACCGAGGGCAGCGGCGCTGGTGTAACCCCATGACACTGCGCCGAAGTCGACTCCGGCCTCGCGCGCGGCATCGATGTCGCGGATTTCGTCGCCGATGGACAGCGTGTCATCCACCGAGATTCCGGTGAGATCGAGGATCCGCTGGAATTTGGCGGTCTTGCCGAACAGCCCGGCGGCGCAGGCGAAGTAGGACACCTTGTCCTCGAGCGGTCCGAGCACCGTGCGCACATTGGCTTCATTGTCGGAACTGACCACGGCAATGGTCACCCCACGCGCCTTCAGCTCCACGAACATGCGATCGACGCCGGGAAAGAGCGCGATGCGGTCGATCTGCTCCGCCTTCATCTTCCGCATGTCGCGCGCAATCAGCGGAATGCGCCACCGCGCGACGCCGAGCATGCGGATCAGCTCATTGGCGCCGACGCTGCGCATCTCCTCGACGCGATCCCTGGTGACGCGCTGAAACTTGTGTTTGTCAGCCACCGCATTGATGACGCTGAGAAACCACGGAAAACTGTCAGACAGCGTTCCGTCCATGTCAAAAATGGCAAGTTTGTACGGCATGTCACTGGGAAAAACGGCGAGGGAGATCGTCGAGCAGCTGGTCATGAAAACGCGGTGGAATCGAGGCCGCCCGCTGTGAGGAGCATGACCGGGTTGAGAGACGGCAGCAAGTCGCGGATACGCGGCCAATGGATGCAGGCGCGCTGGCCATTCTGCTGGGCAAACCCGATTGCGCTGCGCCCGATCTCAGTTACGTTGGCTTGTCAGCAGCGGGGAGACACAAAGTGCTTCTACGTGCGGAACAGATCGAGGCGTGCCCCGACTACAACGCGCTGTTCAAGCTGCTGGCAGCCGAACTGACTGAGCGTCTCGGTGCGGCCGAGGGTGACGATCTCGACCTGTTTCTGAAGAGGATTTCGCAAATCCCCATTGGCCTCCGCGGGATGGCAGCGGTCTATCAACTCGACGTCAGCCTGACGCTGGATGACCTGGGCTGGCACTTCGCCAACTGGCACCACCGCGGCTATTGCGAAGCAACTTTATGGGCGCTTGGCGAACTCGGCGCGCACGACCATGCCGCGATCTTCGCCGAGGCCTATCGGCAGGTGCAGCCATTTTGGGATGAGATCGGCGCGCGTTGCGCGCGAGACTTTCAAGACTTCGTTAAGTGGTACGCAGATTCCGAGCTCGACCGACTGATGCGGCCGCTGACTGAGCGAATGTGGGATCTGCAGGAGATCGACGGCGGATTGCTCGGGTTCTGGACCTCCTATGCGCGCAAGCATCCAGAACGGGTTTGTGGATAGTGCGCGGGACCGAGGTGAGGATCTGGCGACGATTCTCGGCTCTTGTGCAGACCACCCATGACATCTCGGCATTTACTTGATAAGCTCATGTAAGAGGTATGCCATGTCGGATTTATTGGAGCGGATCACGATTGATCACGAGCGTATGCACGGTCGGCCCTGCATTCGCGGATTGCGTATTACCGTCGCCGATGTTTTGTCGCTGCTCTCGGCTGGAGATACGCGTGAACAAATCTTGGCGGACTATCCCTATCTTGAGAGTGCGGACATCGACGCTGCACTGGCATATGCTGCCAGCCTTGCGGATCGATCTATCATCGCGGCAAAATAGCCGTGCGCTTTCTGGTGGATGCTCAGCTTCCACCAGCGCTGGCGCAGGCTTTGCAAGCTGAAGGGTACGACGCAACACATGTAGTCAGTCTCGAACTTCTCGCCGCCACAGACACGGCGATATGGGATCAGGCCGTATCAGACTCAGCAACATTGATAACCAAAGATCGCGATTTCGCGTTGCTCCGCGCTGCGCGTCGGAGCGGTCCCGCAATTGTATGGATTCGCCTTGGTAACATGGGCAACAAGGCATTGATTGCGATCGTCGTGCGATCAATGCCCAGACTGATCCAGGCACTGAAACGCGGTGACGCGATTGTCGAGCTGGTAAACTAGAAGGCGCCCGTCGCTTCAGATTCGAATGGCGATATCACTCCGCCGCCTCGCTTGTCGCCTTCCGCTTCTTCGACTTGCCCGCCTTCGCCAGCACGGGCTTCAAGAACTGGCCTGTATAGCTCCGCGGTGCCTTCACGATATCTTCCGGCGGGCCCCAGGCGACGATTTCGCCGCCGCCGTCGCCGCCTTCGGGGCCGAGATCGATGACCCAGTCGGCGGTCTTGATGACTTCGAGATTGTGCTCGATCACGACCACCGTGTTGCCTTGCTCCACCAGCTCATGCAGCACTTCGAGCAGTTTTGCGACGTCATGGAAATGCAGGCCGGTGGTCGGCTCGTCCAGGATATAGAGCGTGCGGCCGGTGGCGCGCTTGCTCAATTCCTTGGCGAGCTTCACGCGCTGCGCTTCGCCGCCTGAGAGCGTCGTCGCCTGCTGGCCGACATGGATGTAGTCGAGACCCACGCGGTGCAGGGTCTTGAACGTCTCGCGCACGCGCGGCACCGCTTTGAAGAAGTCGGCGGCCTCCTCGACGGTCATGTCGAGCACGTCGGCGATCGACTTGCCCTTGAACAGGACTTCCAGCGTCTCGCGATTGTAGCGTTTGCCCTTGCAGGTGTCGCAGGTGACATAGACGTCGGGCAAAAAGTGCATCTCGATCTTGATGACGCCGTCGCCCTGGCAGGCCTCGCAGCGGCCGCCCTTGACGTTGAAGGAGAAGCGACCGGCTTCATAGCCACGCGCCTTGGATTCCGGCAAGCCGGCGAACCATTCGCGGATCGGCGTGAAGGCGCCGGTATAGGTCGCGGGATTGGAGCGCGGCGTGCGGCCGATCGGCGACTGGTCGATCTCGATGATCTTGTCGATATGTTCGAGACCCTCGATGCGATCATGCGGTGCCGCGCCTTCGCTGGCGCCGTTCAGTTTTCGCGCGATCGCCTTGTAGAGCGTGTCGATCAGGAGCGTCGACTTGCCGCCGCCGGAGACGCCGGTGATGGCGGTGAACAGGCCGAGCGGTAGCTCCGCCGAGACATTCTTCAGATTGTTGCCGCGTGCATTGATGACCTTGATGGTGCGGCGATGGTTCGGCGGACGCCGCTCCGGCACCGGCACCGACATTTCGCCGGTGAGATACTTGCCGGTCAGCGACTTCGAATTCTTCATCACCTCCTGCGGCGTGCCCTGAGCGACGATATTGCCGCCATGGGTGCCGGCACCGGGGCCGACGTCCACGACATAGTCGGCAGCGATGACCGCGTCCTCGTCATGCTCGACCACGATCACGGTATTGCCGAGATCGCGCAGCCGCCGCAGCGTGTCCAGCAGCCGCGCATTGTCGCGCTGATGCAGGCCGATGGAGGGTTCGTCGAGCACATAGAGCACGCCGGTGAGGCCCGAGCCGATCTGCGAGGCGAGGCGGATGCGCTGGCTCTCGCCGCCGGACAGCGTGCCGGAGGAGCGGGCGAGGGTGAGATAGTTGAGGCCGACATCGAGCAGGAAGGAGAGACGCTCGCGGATCTCCTTGAGAATGCGGACGGCGATCTCGTTTTGCTGCTTGTTGAGCAGCTTTGGCACGGTCTCGAACCAGTCGCCGGCCTTGCGCACCGACATTTCCGAGATGCTGCCGATATGCATGCCGCCGATCTTCACGCTCAGCGCTTCCGGCTTCAGGCGATAGCCATCGCAAGCATCACACGGCACGTCAGAAAAATACTTGCCGAGTTCTTCGCGCGCCCATTCGCTTTCAGTCTCGCGAAAACGGCGGTCGATATTGGTGACGACACCCTCGAACGGCTTCTTTGTATCGTAGGAGCGGACGCCGTCCTCATAGGAGAACTTGATCTCGTCGTCGCCGGAGCCATGCAGCAAGGCATTCTGCGTCTTCTTCGGCAGATCCTTCCACTTGGTATCAAGCGTGAACTTGTAGAACTTGCCGAGCGCGGTGAGCGTCTGCACGTAGTAAGGTGATGATGACTTCGCCCAGGGCGCAATCGCGCCCTTGCGCAGCGTCAGCTCCTTGTCGGGAATGACGAGGTCGGCATCGATGGTCTGCTCGACACCGAGGCCGCCGCATTTCGGACAGGCGCCATAGGGATTATTGAACGAGAACAGGCGCGGTTCGACTTCCGGAATGGTGAAGCCGGAGACCGGGCAGGCGAATTTTTCCGAGAACAGGATACGTTCGGCGCCGGTCTTGTCGTGGATTTTCGCGACCTTCTTCTTGCTGTCCTTGGCGGGCTCTTCCGCGGCAGCAGCAGGTGCATCGGCATATTCGATGACCGCAAGGCCATCGGCGAGCTTCAGCGCGGTCTCAAAGCTTTCGGCGAGGCGCTGGCCGATATCCGGCCGCACCACGATGCGATCGACGACCACGTCGATGTCGTGCGGAAACTTCTTGTCCAGCGTCGGTGCTTCCGCGAGTTCGTGGAAAGTGCCGTCCACCTTGATGCGCTGAAAGCCCTTCTTGAGATAGTCCGCGAACTCCTTGCGATACTCGCCCTTGCGGCCTCGCACCACCGGCGCCAGCAGATAGAGCCGCGTGCCTTCCGGCATCGCGAGCACGCGGTCCACCATCATGGAGACGGTCTGGCTTTCGATCGGCAGGCCGGTGGCCGGCGAATAGGGAATGCCGACGCGCGCCCAGAGCAAGCGCATATAGTCGTAGATCTCGGTGACGGTGCCCACCGTCGAGCGCGGATTCTTCGACGTCGTCTTCTGCTCGATGGAAATCGCCGGCGACAGGCCGTCGATCTGGTCGACATCCGGCTTCTGCATCATCTCGAGGAACTGGCGCGCATAGGCCGACAGGGATTCGACGTATCGGCGCTGGCCTTCGGCATAGATCGTGTCGAAGGCGAGGGACGACTTGCCGGAGCCGGACAGGCCGGTGAACACCACCAGCTTGTCGCGCGGAATGGTCAGGTCGACATTTTTGAGATTGTGCTCACGGGCGCCGCGGATGGTGATGTTACGTGCGTTCGCCGCGGCCTGCTGCCGCTTCGCCTTGATGACTTCATCCATCGCCATGCAAATCCCCGGCGCGCCCTGCGCGCCACATGCGGGCGCGTTCCCGCGGGTACGGGATCAGCGCCGAATTGACTGTCGCTGGAACATAGGAAGAACGGTGGCGGATTTCCAGTGCCCTGCAGCGATCTTCAAACGATTTGTTGGCGGCGAGGTTGCGTGCGACAGGCCGGTGGGCTGGCGGTCACGAGGCAAAGAAAAAGGCCGGCATCGCTGCCGGCCAGTGCAGGTTGGTCTTCCGGAAACTCAGTATTTGGCGACGACCGGGCCGCCCCAGTTGAAGTGGTAATTGATGCCGCCCTTGACGGTGTGGGTGGTGACACCGAGGTCGGTAAAGCCGACGATCGCATCGCCATAGCGCGCGCTGCCGTAGTCGGCATACATGTACTCGCCCTTGAGCGACCAGTTCGGCGCGAACATGTATTCGACGCCGGCGCCGACCGTCCATCCAGAGTGAACCTGGCTTTGCGAAGCACTGCCGACACCCGGAACGGTGAGCGAAATGCGGTTATCGGCCCAGGCGTAGCCGCCCTTGGCGTAGAACAGTGCCGCGCCCGCCGTGACGCCGAGGCGGCCGGTGACGCTGCCGAACGAGCGGATCTTTTCTTCGGCTGTTGCAGGGAGGCCAAAGAAAAGACCGGTGTCGCTGAACTTCATGTCCGAAGCCGCGGCATCGACTTCAATGCCCCAGAGCCAGTTACCGCCCGGGATCGTCCAGTTGTAACCGATGGTGCCGCCGCCGAAGCCGCCATTGATGTCGCTCGTCGTGGCCGTGAAGCCGTCGACACTCACGCGATCCGACCAGCCATAGCCACCCATGACGCCGGCGTAGAAGCCGGACCAGTTGTAGCCGACGGCCACCGGTACCGGCGGAGCCTTGGTGTAGGGACGGGCGGCCAGGTCGGCCGCGGAAGCCGAAGCGGCGCCGAGAATGGTGAGGGCAGCCGTGGCCAGCAAAATCTTCTTCATCTGCAATCTCCCCAGTGCGGTTTCGCGGTGAAACCATTCCCCCGGCGCGAAGGCCGAACGCAATCCATGGTGGAACTATACACGAGTCCACACGGATAGCAGTCACTCCAAAGCCACACTCGCAGACGTTGTTTGAAGTGTTCTAGATGAATAAAAGGTAAGCGGAAACAGTCGGCTACTGGGTTGTACGAGGCGATTGCGCTATAAGCCACAATAACCGGGGCGCGTGTCCTGCCATCATCGGGCCGGATATGCGGTCGATCTCACGCTTGAGAACGTAAAGAGAACGAGGTAGGGTGACGTCATGGTGGATAACCCGCGCGGTGGGGACGTCCGGCCGGCGCGGACCGTATAGGGTCGATTTCAGCAGCGGTTGCGCGCGGCCCGGCATCTTTCGCCGAGCTTTGATGGTGGCATCCGATCAGCAATTCAGAATCGAGAGTTAGGAGAGTGGCATGGCGGGTAGCGTCAACAAGGTGATTTTGGTCGGCAATCTCGGCAAGGATCCCGAAGTCCGCCGGCTACAGAACGGCAATCCGGTGGTCAATCTCACGGTGGCGACTTCGGACACCTGGCGCGACAAGGGCACCGGCGAGCGCAAGGAAAAGACCGAGTGGCATCGCGTGGTGATCTTCAGCGAAGGTCTCGCCAAGGTGGCGGAGCAGTATCTGAAAAAGGGCGCCAAGGTTTACATCGAAGGCGCGCTGCAGACCCGTAAATGGACCGACCAGCAGGGCGTCGAGAAGTATTCGACCGAAATCGTGCTGCAGGGCTTCAACTCCACGCTGACCATGCTCGACGGCCGCAGCGGCGGCTCGGGTGGTGGTGGCGGCGGCTATGGCGGCGATGACATGGGCGACAGCTTTGGCGGTGGTCAGTCCAGCCCGCCGCAGCGCCGCGTGGCTGCAGCACCGGCCGGCGGTCGTAGCGACATGGATGACGATATCCCGTTCTGAGCGGCTGTCGATCCGGCAACCATTGGAAGCAGAATTCGAATAGTAAGAGAGGGCGTATCACTACGCCCTCTCTTTTCTTTATGGCTTGAACGTGTATCCGGGCGTGATCATCGAGGCCTCCGGAACAGGTGGAAGGTCCGCGAACAGCTCCGGCTTCTCCTTCATGACCTTCAGGATGAAGCGCGGCTCGATGTGCTTGTTCACGTCGAAGGTTGCCTTGAGGATTCCAAGCCGGCTCAAGCGATCCTGCGCTGACCAAAGGCCGTGATAGGTATTCGCCGAGAGGCGGCGGTCGACCTGCTGGATGTTGAATTCCATCGCAGCCTGCGCAACTTCCGGCCTCAGTCCCGGCACCCAGCGCGTTGCGACCAGAGCGGCATTCTTCGGATTCTTGCGCATCCACTGGTCCGCTTCGGAAACAGCCGTGAGGAATTTCTCGACGGTTTCGGCATTCTTCTCGACCCATGGCCGCAAGGCTACGTTGAAGCCGAGATAGGAAATGACGTCGCCGCCGCGGATCACTTCAAAAGCGCCAGGAACGTCCTTCAGCGCAACGATCGGCCAGGGATCCCAGTTCGAGAACGCATCGATGCCCTTGGCGAGTAGCGCCACCGTCATGTCCGGCGGCGGCGTATTCACCAGCGTGACGTCGGTCGGCTTGAGCCCTGCCTTCTCCAGAATGCCGAGAATGTAGAGGTGATTGATCGTCCCGAAGGATGCAGCGATGCGCTTGCCCTTGAGGGATGCGAGGTCTCCCTTGACGATGCCCGACCCTTCGCGCGCGATGACGGCCTGTGTCGTGTCGGCACCGGCCTTCGATGCACTCCCGCTATAGTTGCCGAGCGCGACGAGATCCATACCGCGCAGGACGGCGCCGATCATGGGCACGCCGACCTGCACGATGTCGCATTCACCGGCCTGGACTGCGTTCAGCGCATCGACGCCGGTGGCGAAGGGCGATGCGATGGTGACGTCGAGACCGTGTTTCTCGAAGAAGCCTCGTTCGAGCGCGATGGCCATGCCGATCTGGTCGATGCTGCTGACCATGCCCACCTTGAGTTTCGTCAGCGTCTGCGCATGGGCTGACACGCAGGTCGTCAGCAGCATGGCGCCTAACAGTAGTAGTTTTCTCAATTTATCCTCCCTCCTTGATTGGTCCGACTGCCTTCACCCAATAGGGACGGGCGACTGCGCCGAGATCCGTTCGTTGAACACCACGTAGTTCTATCGAATGGTCGTCCGCACCGGAGACCCTTCCATATTTCTGGAACGCGAGAACGTGAAACCGCTCGGGTGTGAAGGGCAGTTCGATCTGCACATTCACCCGCGGTGATGATCCGGCGAGCTCCGGTGAAATTTTGCCGGGGGCGGCCAGCGTGAGCCAGAGCTGGAACAGAAGGATGGCGGCCGCGACGCCGATGACGAAGCGGCCTCGCGAAGACTTGAGCGCGTCCGAGGTCATGCTCATGCGGATCGAACCATCTGCAGCACTTGGTTGGAGAGCTTCTTGAAGGTCTCGTCTTCAATGAGGTCGTCCCACACACGGGGGCGCGCCAATGGCACCTCGATCTGATCGAGCACGCGTCCTTTCGACAAGACCACGACGCGATTGGCGAGAAAGACGGCCTCCGGCACGTCATGGGTGATGAACATCACCGTGGGCCGGCGTTCCTGCCAGATACGGGTGAGCTCTTCCTGCAGGGTCATGCGCGTCTGCGCATCGACGCTGGCGAACGGCTCGTCCATCAGCAGTACTTCGGGATTGTTGGCGAGAGCACGCACCACACCGACGCGCTGCTGCATGCCGCCCGACAATTCATTCGGATACCGATTGGCTGCATGCGACAGGCCGGCGAGGGCGAGATACTCATGCGCGATCCTGTCGCGCTCGGATTTGGAGACACCGCGCATCTTCGGCCCGAAGCCGACATTGTCGAGCACCGTCTTCCACGGAAACAGCGCGAAGGATTGAAACACCACGCCGCGTTCCGGTCCCGGGCCATTGATCGGCTTGCCATTGAGCAGGATGTCGCCACCGGAATGCGGAATGAAGCCGGCGATCATGTTGAGGATCGTGGTCTTGCCGCAACCGGAGGGGCCGACCACCGATACGAATTCGCCTTGCTCGATCTCGAGCGAGACGTCGTGCACGGCATTGACGTGCGAACCGGCATAGGGATCGAAATAGGTTTTGGCGAGATTGCGGAGTTCGAGAGTTTTCATGACAAAACGAGTCCCCAGCGCTGTCCCGTCGCACGCTCGATCGGTGCGAGGATCCATGCATCAACGATGTACCAAAGCAGGCCGAGAATGATCATTCCGACTAGGATTTCGACGACGGAGCCGGCGCGGCGGGCGTCGAACATCATGAAGCCGATGCCGCTGGTGCCGACGATCATTTCCACCGCGATCAATGCGCGCCAGCCATAGCCGAGCCCGTTGCGCAGGCCGGTGATGATGTTGGGCAATGCGCCGGGGATCGTGACCTCCCACAGCACGCGCGCCCGCGAGGCGCCGAGGCTGCGTGCGGCGCGTGCGAGATCGCGCGGCACGGATTCCACGCCGAGCACGGTATTGAGGATGACCGGGAAAACGACCGTGTAGACGATCACGAAGGTCATCGTGGTCAGGCCGAAGCCGAACCAGATCAGAAGGATGGGCAGCCAGGCGATGTCGCCAATGGCCTGGAAGAACAGCAGGACAGGCCAGGAGATGCGGTGCGCCGTCTTGCTGGTGCCGATCAGGATTCCCATCGGCACACCGATCGCGATGCCGAGGGCAGCGCCATTGAGCAAGCGGATCAGGCTGTCCTGCAGATAGGCGGGCAGGATGCCCTTATAGACGAGCGTCATGAAAGAGTTGACGACGTCAACCGGTCCCGGAAAGAACGCGCGTGGAAACAGGCCCGAGGCTGCAACGGCCGTCCAGATCGCGACCACCGGAATGAACGGGATCAGCGCGGCGATGCCAGGCAATTTCTGTGTGAGGCGAACATATGCGCCCCAGCCCTGAAGGATCATGTTCATGCGCGCCTCACCAGACCCCAGCGTTCGATGGTGGCCCGCTCGAGCGGAACGAGCAGCATCCGGTCAATGAGCAGCCAGATGCTGCCGATGATGATCATGCCGAGGACGATGACCTCGGTGCGATAGAAGTCACGCGCGACGAACAGCATGTAACCGAGGCCGACATTGGTCGCGATCATCTCGGCTGCGATCAGGCCACGCCAGGCAAATCCAAGCCCCGTCCGAATGCCGGTGACGATGTTCGGCAATGCGCCGGGCAGCAGCACCTGTGTCAGTATCGCCCATCGCCCCGCGCCCAGGGAGGCTGCGGCGTTGCGCAGCGAGCGGGGGATGGTGGAGACGCCGAGCAGCGTATTATAGGCGACCACGAAGAAAACGGCATTGACGATCACGAAGATGATGGCGCCGAAACCATAGCCGAACCACAGCGTCGCGATCGGAATCCAGGCGATGCCGGCCAAAACCGAGAAGAAGCGGAAGAGCGGTGTCAGGAATGCGGAGACGCCGGGACTTACGCCCATGGCGATGCCGAGCGGAACGGCCAGAACGACGCCAATGATCGTGCCGAGGCCGACCCGCATCAGGCTGGCGCCGATATGCCAGATCAAGGTGCCATCGCGGATGGAATCCATCGCGGCGGACCCAACCATCCCGACCGACGGGAATATCCGCGGATTGATCTCGAAGACCGGGACGATGATCGCCCATATCACGAGCAGCGCCAGCAGCGGCGCGACGAACATCGCGGTCGATGTCAGAGAACTCATTCTCTTCATCGACTTCGGCGATTGTCGTTTCTGTAAAGAAGCGACTTGCACAAAACCTCCCTCAACTTCGCCGATGGCATTCTTCGAGCCATTTTCGGCATGTGTCATTTCATGTGGCGCGATCCCGTGACGGGATCAGCAGATGGCATAACCTCCGTCGATCACCAGCACCGTTCCGGTCACGAAAGACGCGACCGGCGAGCAAAGATACAGCACACCGCCGAGCAGGTCGGCCGGTGTGCCCCAACGCTTGAGTGGGGTCCGGTCCAGGATAGCGCCGCTGCGGCTGGCATCGCCTTGTAACGCCGTCGTGAGCGGCGTGGCGATCCAGCCAGGGGCAATGGCGTTGACGCGGATGCCATCGCTCGCATAGGCGATGGCGAGCGACTTGGTGAGCTGGGCGATACCACCTTTGCTGGCCGCATAAGCGGGGACAAGGCCGCCGCCGAAGAAGGACAGCATCGACGCCAGATTGACGATGGCACCGCCGGACTGGGCGAGCAGGGGCCGCGCCGCAGCGCAGACGCGCATCGTTCCGTTCAGGTTGATGTCGAGCACGTCCTGAAAAACCTCGGGCGCGAGCTCCTCGCTGCGGCGGATGACACCGGCGCAGTTGACGACGACATCCAGAGCGTCCTGTTCATCGACCAGAGATCTGACCGAGGCCGCATCGCGGACGTCGAGGACCCGGGCCTTCGCCGCCTTCAGCACCGGATCGGCATTCGCCGCATCGATCTCGGCCTGACTGACGCCTGCCACGGTGACCCGCGCGCCCGCTTCGATGAAACCGCGCGCGAGACCTGCGCCGATGCCGGACGTTCCACCTGTGACAAGGACGTGCTTGTCCCTGTACCAGATCGACGCCCACTCACCGGTGGGGGCAGTCCCGGATGTGATGCCTGTGTCCAGCATCAGCGTACGAACTGATCGACATAGTCGGCACCGAGACCGACCGACTCATAATGGGCACGGCACATGTCGATCTTGGTGAAGACGTCCTCATAGCCCACATGCTTGTTCTGCTCGTCCAGATAGACCATCGATCCCTGGATGTTGAAGAACGTGATCATCTCCGGGACATCGTCCGGCACCGTGAGTGTGTGGATCTCGCCAGGTGGTTCGAACACGTAAGATCCGGTCGTCGCGACCCAGTCATGCTCGCGATAGAACCATTTGCCCTTCAGGACAAAGCCGTGAACGGGATTGGGGTGCAGATGGCGGGACAGCACGCCGGATTTGCGAACGCGCAACAGATTGCACCACTGGCCCTGTCGTGTGTTCAGCATCAGCGGCCTGAACCAGACATCCGGCGCCTGCGGGACCCAAACACGCTCGTCGTCGGGGATCGCGACCACCGCGATCTCGGGCGAGGCAAGGACGTGGGTCGAGCCATTCATGTCGCGATACATGTCATTTCCTCTTCTTCCGGGCGCTTGCGGCCCGTTCATTCGTCGACGTCTTGTCGTTCGTCGAAGTCTTGCGCTTCGACAGTTTGACCTTGGTGTAGCCGAGCACGCGCTCCATGGCGGTGTGTGCGGCCTTTGCGTTGCCGGATTCGATCGCACGCGCGGCGGCGGCGTGGTTCGGCAGATTGTCGTCGAACCAGCCGGGGCTGCCGACGGCGACGAAGAATACGGTGCTGAGAATGGTATCAATGGCGCCGCGAAAGCCTTGCAGGACAGGGTTATGCGTGGCGTCGAGGATCGCGAGGTGGAAGGCCTTGTCGGCCTCGGTGGCGCTGGCCTGATCGTGCGATGTCTCCATCGCTGCAAGCGCTGCATTGATGCGCTTCAGGTCCTGCTTGGTGGCGCGCTCGGCAGCAAGGGCGGCGGCTGCGGGCTCGATGATCGAGCGGACTTCCTGGATGGCGAGCAGCAAGTCGCGATCGGCTTCTTCATTGCCAGCCACCCAGCTCAGGACGTCGCTGTCGAGCAAACTCCAGTCGCGGCGAGGGCGCACATGGGTGCCGAAGCGGGGACGAACGCTGACAAGGCCCTTGGCCGCAAGGGTTTTAATGGCTTCACGAATGACGCCGCGGCCAACGCCGAACCGCGCTTCGAGATCGGGCTCCGGGGGAAGCGTCCCGCCAACCGGAATGACGTCCTGCGCGATCTCGCGACCCAATGTCGCAAGTACGGACTGTATGCGTCCGGGCTTTGTTCGCCGATCATCCGATCCTGCGCGTGCCTTGTTCAGGGCATCCTCCATCGATCGCTTGTTGCGATTTGTCAGACGCGTATCACCGATTTAGAACTGATGCAATCATCCGATGTTAAACATCGGATGATTGACTGCGACGCAGTCCTCAGGGGATTTGCGGAGTTAAGTCCTGCGTCGATTCCGTGCTAGTGGCGTTCCGGGCGCGTGGGATAGCGGATCTTTACACAGAGAAGAGGCGTGTGATGATGGGCAGGACGAATGGTCGTCCGTCGGTGCTCACATGTCGCTCCAGCCACTGCTCGATGCCGCCGCACCCGTTCCTCTGCACGCCTTCGCGGCGATGGCCGGATTCGCACTCGGCGTCGTTCAGCTTGCCGCTCCCAAGGGGACGCTGTCACATCGCGTGTTCGGCTGGGTCTGGGTGGCGCTTCTGGCCGTCACCGCGGTCAGCTCGTTCTGGATCCACGGCGAGAGCTACAGATTGTGGCGCGAGTGGAGTCCGATCCATCTGCTTTCTGTCTTCGCCCCGATCATGCTCGTCGTCGGCGTCGTGCATGCGCGCCGCCATCGGCGGCGGGCGCATGCGATCACCATGATCTGCATCTTCATCGGCGCATTGGTGATCGCCGGCGTGTTCACGCTCGTGCCCGGACGCATCATGCACAGCGTTGTTTTCGGTAGCTGATTGCGCGAACCGTCAGACCTTCTTGCTATCGCTCACCACGGCCACAGGCGTTTGTACGCGTTCATCGACACGCAGGCTGAACAGGTCCGGCCGCGCATAGTGACCGACCGGATCGAAATCGAGTTTGGCACCAAGGATATCATCGGTGTCGATATCCGCGGTGAGGATGCCTTCCTCGTCGAGCAGTGGGCCGGCCAGAACCTCGCCGAGCGGCCCCACGATCACAGAGCGGCCATGCATCATCCATTCATCGGGGCCGGCCTCGATGCGGGTGGCATAGTCCGCCGGAAAATCCGATCGGCGCATCACCTGGCAGGCGCTGATGACGAAGCAGCGGCCTTCCATGGCGACGTGGCGCATGGTTGGAATCCAGGTCTCGCGATCATCCGCTGTGGGCGCGGCCCAAAGCTGGACGCCCTTGGCGTAATAGGCGGCGCGCATCAGGGGCATGTAATGCTCCCAGCAGATTGCGCCGCCGAGGCGACCATAGGGCGTGTCCACCACCGTCAGCGACGAGCCGTCACCAAAGCCCCAGACCAGGCGCTCCGACCCGGTCGGCATCACCTTGCGATGAGTGCCGAGCAGGCCAGCCGGCGATAGATACAGCGCCGTGCAATAAAGCGTGCCGCCATCGCGCTCGATCACGCCGACGACCACGGTGATGTCATGCTTGGCACAGGCGGCGGCGAGGTCATCCACTTCCGGGCCGGGAATGCTGATGGCGCCCTTCACATAGCGCACAAAATCGGCACGGCCCTCCGGCGTGCGCCGTCCGATACAGCAGCCGAAATCGAGGCCTTTCGGATAGCCACCGATGAAGGCCTCTGGAAATACGGCGACCTTCGCGCCGGTGGCAGCGGCATCGGCGATGAGGGCGACGGTGCGCGCGGTGGCGGCTGCGGCGTCGAACGGAACGGTGGCGGCCTGAACTGCAGCGACTTTCAACTTGGCCATTTCGGCACTTCCTCACATGCGTTTTCTTGACAGGCCCACTCACAGCGATGCGCGCCGTGAGTGGGCTCGTTCAGGGATCGATATGTCGTGCGATCAGGCGCGGGTGATCTTCACGGTCTTCGGATCAAAGCCCTTCTCAGCCGCTTCCTTGTCGACGGCGCTGGCGATCTTGGTGTCCACGAATTTCGCGACATCCGGCAGCTTCGGCAGCAGCTTGGCTTCGACGCCCCACTTGCCGAGCGCTTCCATCTTCGCGATCTGCGCGGGCGACAGCGTGGCCTTGATGTCGGTGAAGGATTTGGCGCTCCATGCCGGATCGTAGCTCGATGCCTTCTGCAGCACCTCGACCGGGATGTTCTTCGCCGGCTCCAGCGAACGGAACCAGCCATTGACGAGGTCATTGTTCTGGCTCGCGAAGAACAGCGCTTCCGAATTGGCGCGCAGGAAGCGTTTCAGGACTTCCGGCCGCTGCTGGAAGAACTTGTTGTTCGCCGTCAGCGCAATCACAGGCGTCACGTTCTGCGAGATCACTTGTGCGGCGCCGGAATTCTCGAAGAACGACACGAACGGATCATAGGTGAAGAAGGCATCGATGCGCTGGGCGCCGACGGCATCCGCGAGCTCGGCGGGGCCGACATTCACGAAGGTCATGTCCTTGCCGGGCGTGAGGCCCGCCTTGATCACGGCTTCCTGCGCGTTCTGGAAGGCGGTGATGCCGAAGGTGCCGTAGACCTGCTTGCCCTTCAGGCCCGCAATGTCGGTGATCCCTGACTTCTTGGTGGTCAGCACCGCCGAGCGGAACAGCGCCTGTGATGCGACGGTGGTCACCGGCGCGCCGATGGCCATGGTGGTGACCGCAGCGAAGTCCGACAGCGTGCCGATGTCGCCGGCGCCGGAGACGAGCGCCTCGGTGATCGCGGGCGAGGCAGCGAGCTGGATCATCTCCATCTTCAGGCCGTTCTTGGCGGCGATGTCGGTGCGCATCAGCACGTGGGCGATCTGGGCCGACACGGTGGTCGTGTTGAACCAGCACATTTTGACGAGGTCGGCTTCCTGCGCATGCACGATCGCAGGTGTCGCGAAAGGCAGGGAGGCAGCAGCGCCGGCGACGAGTTGACCGAAGCGGCGACGCGAGATCGTGGATGTCACAGTCTATTCTCCTTTTTGCCATTCAGGCTTCAATGTCTCCCAAAGGTCTTTGACCGTGGAGACGAACCAGGGATCGGATCGCATTTCCGCCGTGCGCGGCCGGGGCAGCGGCACGAGGACTTCGTTGCGCACGCGGCCAGGGCGCGGGCTCATGACAACGACACGGTCGGCCAGGAAGACGGCTTCATCGATGCCGTGGGTGACGAAGATCACCGTCTTCCTGGTTTCCGACGAGATGCGCGCGATCTCTTCCTGCAGCAGCACGCGGGTCTGCGCGTCGAGTGCGCCGAATGGCTCGTCCATCAGGAGAATGTCGGGATCGGGCGCCAGCGCACGGGCGATGGCCGCCCGTTGTTTCATGCCGCCGGACATCTGGTGCGGGAATTTGTCTTCGAAGCCGGAGAGCTGAACCGTTGCGATCAGCGCGCGCGCGATCTCGGCACGCTGGGCTTTCGGCATGCCCTTCGCCTTGAGGCCGAATTCGACATTCTGCTGCACCGTCATCCAGCCGAACAGCGCGTAGTCCTGAAACACCACGGTGCGTGATGGATCCGGCTTGGTGATCTTGCGACCGTGCTGCAGAATCTGGCCCGATGTCGCCGACTGGAAACCGGCAACGATGTTGAGCAGCGTGGATTTTCCGCAGCCGCTCGGTCCGAGCAGCGAGATGAATTCGCCGCGGCGGATGCGCAGCGATACGCCATCGAGTGCGACGACCGGCGCGTCGGTGCCTTGGGACTGATAGACCTTGCCAACCTGGCTGATGTCGATCTGGATGTCGGATGTTGAGGGTGCGGCGTGGTCCGATGACGTCGGGACCTTGAGAGCGGTGCTTGTGTTCATGGCTGTTCTCCTCAGCTGCGCTCTGACGGGGCCCAGGCATTCACGCGGCGCTCGATCCGTTCGAGGATCGCTGACATTGCGAAGCCGACGAGGCCGATCGTGACCATGCCGGCCACGACATTGTTGATCTGGAACAGCATGCGGGACTGCTGGATCAGGTAGCCGAGGCCGGTCTGGGCCGCGATCAGCTCCGCGGTGACGACGCACATCCAGCCCACACCCAGCGCGATGCGCAGGCCGGGCAGGATGATCGGCAGCGAGGCGGGGATGAGGACGTCGGTGAACAGCTGCCAAGGCTTCGCGCCAAGGCAGAGCGCGGCGTTCATCTGGTTCCGGTCGAGCCCGCGCACCGCGGTGTAGGTCGCAACGAAAGCCGGGAAGACGGCGCCAAGGAAGACGAGGAAATAGGAGGCGGCGTCGCCGAGGCCGAACCAGAGAATGGTGATCGGGATCCAGGCCAATGGCGGGATCGGGCGCAGCGCCTCGACGACCGGTCGCACATAATCCGACACGGTGCGCCACCAGCCGCAGATCAGGCCGAGCACCAGGCCGACGATGCAGGCGAGCAGGAAGCCGATCGCGACGCGCTGCAGGCTGGCACCGAGGTGAACCCAGAGCGAGCCGTCGAGTGCGAGCTCCCACAGCGCCTGTGCGACGCCGACCGGCGAGGGGAGCAGGAAGCCATCGACGATGCCCAATCCTGTCACGGCCTGCCAGAATGCAAAGAAGGCGGCGAGCCCGATGAAAGCGCGCACTGAGCGCGACTTCAGCGCTTTCTGAAGCCCACCATGGTTCGGCCTGATGGCCTCAAGGGGCAGGCGGCCTGCATCGGCCTTGGTGTCCATGGGTGGCTCCTTTCGCTGCGCCGATCACGTCACTGCTGATGCGACTGTCGGAAAGGCTAAGGTATGTCGGGAATTTCCGTCAACGATTGGCGAGCAGCTTGTTGGCGATATATCGGGCGAAATCACTGTGTATGTGCCGATATGATCGCCAGTTGCTACGAAAATGTGCGTTATCAGCAGAGGTTGTGTCGGCTGAAACCGACGATTAGATTGAGGCTCCGGGGGCGCCTGCTTATGCGCCGTCGTTCAGGAGTTGCGTGTGGACATTGAAGAAAAACTGGCCCGGATCGGCATCACAGGGACGCTGTACAAGCTGTTCCTGACCGCGGTTCGTCTCGGCGGCGCGTCAGTGACGGAAGTGGCTGCCGAGGCCGGCCTGCCGCGCACGACCGCGCATGATGCCCTGGCCAAGCTTGAGGCCGAGGGGCTGATCAAATTCGTCGATCACGGCAAGCGCCGTTTCGTGGTCGCGCAGGACCCCGGCATTCTGCTGGAGCGTCTCGAGGCGCGCCGACAGATGCTCTCGGATGTCATGCCGGTGCTGCGCTCGATGTATCATCATGAAAGCGGGCAGCCGAATGTGCGCTTCCATCCCGGGCCCGAAGGCATCCGCACGGCGCTGTGGGATACGCTGTCCGGCGGGGACAAGGTGTTGCGTGCGACCTTGTCGATGAAGGAGTTGATGGCCGAGCCCGGCCTCGAGGAAATGGAGCGCTATCTGCAGGAGCGGGCGCGACGCGGCACCTGGCTCAGGGTGATCCGTTCGGTGGAGCGCGACATCGTGCCGATCTGGCCGTCCAGTCAGGAGTTTAGGCGCGAACTGCGCTACGCGCCGCCGGACCACACGCTGGCGATGACGTGCTTTGTCTATGGCAACAAGGTCTGCCTGATCTCCTCTGCCCGGGAGAGCTACGGGATGATCATCGACAGCGCCGAATTCGCCGCCTTTCAGGCCTCGCTGTTCGATGCCATGTGGAGCCTGAGCACGCCAGACATCCGGCCGGCGATCTCGCCAGAGTGATCCTGCCGCCGTGTCGCCGCAACGGCCGCAAGTCTGCCGCAAGAATCGCGCCCCATTCGCGCGGTTTTGCGCGATTCCGCGTTCTTGCGGCAGTCTTGGGGCAGGGCTCGTAACCGATTGAAAAATAAGATGGAAAATCGCCGGCCGCAAACTGCGTCGGGGTGGCCTATGCACGCATCATGCGCTATATGAGTCGCACCGAATCTGACCGGAAACGACCTTGTCCGACAACGATGACCACAAGCCCGGGGAGCCGCCGGTTCCCTCGGATATCCGTCCCGTATCCATCCTCGACGAGATGAAGCGCTCGTATCTCGATTACGCCATGAGCGTGATCGTGGCCCGCGCGCTGCCCGATGCACGCGACGGCCTCAAGCCGGTGCATCGGCGCATCCTGTTTGCGATGTACGAGAACGGCTTCGAGTGGAACAAGCCGTTCCGCAAGTCGGCGCGCACCGTCGGTGACGTGATCGGTAAATATCATCCGCATGGCGACCAGTCGGTCTATGACGCCATGGTCCGCATGGCGCAGGACTTTTCCATGCGCGTGCCGCTGATCGATGGTCAGGGCAATTTCGGTTCGGTGGACGGCGATCAGCCGGCAGCGATGCGTTACACGGAATCGCGCCTCACCAAGATCGCGCAGACGCTGCTCGACGATATCGACAAGGACACCGTCGACTATCAGGACAACTACGACTCGTCGGAAAAAGAGCCGAAGGTTCTTCCCGCGAAATTCCCCAACCTGCTGGTCAATGGCGGCGGCGGCATCGCCGTCGGCATGGCGACCAACATCCCGCCGCACAATCTCGGCGAGACCATCGACGCCTGCGTGGCGCTGATCGACGATCCCTCGCTCTCCATCGACGATCTCAACAAGATCATCCCCGGCCCGGATTTCCCCACCGGCGGCATCATTCTCGGCCGCGCCGGCATCCGCTCGGCCTATAACACCGGCCGCGGCTCCATCGTGATGCGCGGCAAGGTGGCGATCGAGCCGACGCGAAAGGATCGCGAAGCGATCATCATCTCGGAAATCCCGTACCAGGTGAACAAGGCCACCATGGTCGAGCGCATCGCCGAACTGGTGCGCGACAAGAAGATCGAGGGCATCTCCGACCTGCGCGACGAGTCCGATCGCGAAGGCTATCGCGTGGTCATCGAGCTGAAGCGCGATGTCGTGCCGGAGATCGTGCTCAACCAGCTCTACAAGTTTACGCCGCTGCAGACGAACTTCGGCGCCAACATGGTCGCGCTGGACGGCGGCCGTCCGCAGCTGTTCAATCTGAAGGACCTGCTGACGATCTTCGTCGGTTTCCGCGAGCAGGTCGTCACGCGTCGTACCAAATTCCTGCTCAATAAGGCGCGCGACCGCGCGCATATCTTGGTGGGTCTGGCGATCGCGGTCGCGAATATTGACGAGATCATTCGCGTGATCCGCACCTCGCCGGATCCGACCACCGCGCGCGACATCCTGATGGAGCGCCGCTGGCCGGCGGCGGATGTCGCCGCAATGATCACGCTGATCGACGATCCGCGCCACCGCCTCGAGGAAGACGGCACCGCACGCCTGTCCTTCGAACAGGCCAAGGCCATTCTTGATCTGCGTCTGGCCCGCCTCACGGCTCTCGGCCGCGAGGAAATTTCCGACGAGCTCGACAAGCTCGCCATCGAGATCGCCGACTATCTCGACATCCTGCGCTCGCGCGCGCGCGTGCAGGGTATCGTCAAGGACGAACTCGGCGCCGTGAAGTCGGAATTCGCCACGCCGCGCCGCACCGTGATCATGGAGCAGGAAGGCGAGGTCGAGGACGAGGACCTGATCCAGCGCGAGGACATGGTGGTGACGGTGTCGCATCATGGCTATGTGAAGCGCGTGCCGCTCTCGACCTATCGGGCGCAGCGCCGCGGCGGCAAGGGCCGCTCCGGCATGGCCACGCGTGACGAGGATTTTGTCAGCCGCCTGTTTGTGGCCTCCACGCATACGCCGGTGCTGTTCTTCTCCTCGCGCGGCCAGGTCTACAAGGAAAAGGTCTGGCGCCTGCCGATCGCGCCGCCGAACGGCCGCGGCAAGGCGATGATCAACATCCTGCCGCTGGAGCAGGGCGAGCGCATCACCACCATCATGCCGCTGCCCGAGGACGAGAGCACCTGGGATACGCTGGACGTGATGTTCGCCACCACCGGCGGCAATGTCCGGCGCAACAAGCTGTCGGACTTCGTCGATGTCCGCCGCTCCGGCATCATTGCCATGAAGCTGGACGAGGGCGAGGCCATCGTCGACGTGCAGATCGCCACCGAGCATGACGACGTGCTGCTGACCGCCGGCGGCGGCCAGTGCATCCGCTTCCCGGTCACCGACGTTCGCGTGTTCCAGGGCCGCAGCTCCATG
>Ga0102592_1001125_pt1 | contig 32977 bp, 27 predicted proteins | sample AraplaCol_mMF_r2_FD_76861 | JGI IMG/M metagenome (GOLD analysis project Ga0102592, IMG submission 76861) | Arabidopsis root microbial communities from North Carolina, USA - plate scrape MF_Col_mMF_r2 (SPADES assembly) (version 2) | ecosystem: Host-associated > Plants > Roots > Endosphere...
TATCCGCTGGCCGAAATCGTGGTGGCCGAACCCGAGGCGTTCGACGACCACGGCATTTCATTGAGCGCGGGCCATCGCGAGCCGCACGGGCCCGCCGGCCGCACCATCTGCGATGCGCTGATGGCCCTGATCCCCGGCGAGATGACGTTTGCGATCAACAGCAAACTCTTGGCGCGTGGTGTCACGGCGTCGGACAAGGAAGTCGGCGCCGCCGTCGCGTTCGCCTATCGCGAGCTCAAGCTCGTGGTCGAGCCGGGCGGCGCAGTCGGTCTCGCCGCGCTGCTCGCCGGCCGCCTCGACGTCGCCGGCAAGAACGTCGTCATCGTGCTCTCCGGCGGCAACGTCGATGCGGATCTGTTCGCCGAGCTGGTGGCCTAGCTGTCATTCCGGGGATCGCGCGCCTCGCGGCGCATCTTGGAACGATAAGAGACGACATGACGAAGGGGCAGAGCGTCGCCGCTCTGCCCCTTCTTGTTGTGACTATTCGGAGAACTCTCCGCTTGCTCGGTGCAACCTCTCCCGCTTGCGGGGGAGGTCGGCGCGAAGCGCCGGGTGGGGGCTCTTTCCTCTTGGGGATTGTCCCGTTGTGGAAAGACCCTCTCCCCAACCCTCCCCCGCAAGCGGGGGAGGGAGCGCACCGTCTTCTCCCCGCGATCAGTGCATGAAGCCGCGATGGTTGTTGCCGCCGCCGCTCATGCTCGGCGCCTGGTTCATCGACTGCCGGAAGTTGTTGCCGCTGTTGACCGTGCGGGCCGGCATCGTGTTGAGCTGCGGGCGCTTGTTCTGCACGTTGTTCTGCACCTGCACCTTGTTCACCGGGTTGTTGTTGATCTTCACACCGTTGTTGACGCGGATCGGGTTGTTCTGAGTCTGGACCACCGGCTTCACGTCGACCTTCGTGCCGCCCTTGCCGACATTCACCGGCATGCTCACGATCTTGCCCGGGTTGCCGTTGCCATTGCCGCCATCCGGCTTGCTGTTGGTCGCAGGCAGGGTCACGATCTTGCCGCTTCCGCCATTGGCGTTGGTGGTGTTGGCCGGCGCGGGCAGGGTGACGATCTTGCCCGGGGTCTGCGACGGCGTGCCGTTCTGCTGGTTGTTGTTGCCCGCCGGCAGATTGACGATCTGGCCACCATTGCCGGGCTTGCCGATCACGTTGTTGTCGCCCAGCTTCTGCACGACCGGCAGATTGCCGTTGATCTGGCCACCATTGTTGCCCTGCTGCAGCGGCATGTATTTGGGCTGGCCGAGATTGCCGATCTTGAAGGTCGGGGCAATGTTCTGCGGCGCCAGGAACTTGGTCGCCTGCATCAGGGGGATCTGCTTCGGCTGCGCCTGCAGCTTCAGCGCGATCTGCGCATAGGGGCTGTTGCCGTAGCTGTCATAGAAGGTCTTGTAGGCGACCGGCGAGTTCACGAGCACCGCCTTGTGCCAGGCCTGCGAGAGCAGGATGTTGTTGAGCAGCCAGCGGACGTGGTCGCACAGCGGGTCGTGCGGATACATCTGGATGAACTCCTGATAATATTCCGGCCGGCCCTCGGACACGACGTAATCATAAGCCTGGCGCGTCGAGCGGCTGGGCAAGTTGGAGGCCATCTGCACGATGGGCGCTTTGACCGGCGCGCGGTTCGCGGCGACCGCGGTGTCGCCGAAGAAGGTGAAGTCGCTCGTGAGCGAGGAGCTCTCCCACGGAATCTGAGCGCCGCTGGTGGTCTGGTTCACCTGCAGGCGCACGCGCTTGAACAGCTGCTCGATCGGAACGTTGGGCTCGCGCGCGGCGTTCAGGAACGCTTGCGTGTACGGGCTGTGGCCGCCGGTGCCGTCGAGCGCCTCGGTGCCGGGGGCGGTCGAGTAACCGACGATCGAGCCGTTCGGCGCATCGACGATGGCAAGGCCGCGGCCGGCGTCGTTGACATCAGGGAACGGATTGTTGCGGCAGGCATCGAGGATGACGATGCGCATGCGGCTCGGGATCGTCTCCAGCGTCGACATCACGTCGACGAGCCGCACCGAATTGTTGACGAGCTCGGTGGGGCTCGCAACCTTCGCATCGACCGGAACGAGATAATTCTCACCGGCGAGCTGCACGCCGTGGCCGGCGTAATAGACCATCGCCACGGTGTTCGGGCCGCGCGAAGCGACTTTTGCGGAGAAGTCCTGCACCACGCGCAGCATGTCGTTCTGGGTCAGGTCGGTGGCGGCGACGACCTCGAAGCCGGCGGAGTTCAGGAACTGCGCCATCGATTGCGCGTCGTTGTCGGGATTGGCGAGCTGCGGCGCGTTCTGGTAGTTCGAATTGCCGATCACCAGCGCCACCCGCTGCTCCGGGCCCTGCAGCGCGGTGGGGGCCGGCTCGACCGGGGCGACTTGCGCGGAAACGGGCCCGCAGGCGAAGCCGAACAGGCTTCCCACCAGGCTGGCAGTCATCAGCAGAGGCTTGAGGCGGAACATGGCGTGCTCCTTTGGCACTGATCTCGATACGAGATTGGTTGCGGGGTAGCCTGGCCGCGTTCGAGGCTGAGGTCCGTGATCCCTCTCACCATGGTAGGCAGCGTGATCTGAATCACGCTCGGAACCTGCTATGGTGAACGAACGCTGAGAGGAACCGCCGTCACATGCTGAAATCGATCGATCCGATCCTGACGCCTGACCTGCTCTGGCTGCTGGCCTCCATGGGCCACGGCGACGACCTCGTGGTCGTCGATGCCAACCACCCGGCCACGCACATCGCCCGCTCGACATCGTCGCAGCGCCTGATCCAGTTGCCGGGCATGACGATGGAGACGGCGGTCCGTGCCATCATGTCGGTCTATCCGCTCGACGATTTCGATCCCGATCCCGTGCGCGTAATGATGCCGGTCGACGATCCCGATCGCGTGCCCGAGGTGCAGCATGCGGTGCTGGCCGAGATCGCGCGCGCCGCCGGCCGCGCGGTCAGTCCCGGCAAGCTCTCACGTTCGGATTTTTATCGCGCGGCGGCCGCGGGCTTCGGCGTCGTGCAGGTCGGCGACAGCAGGGGCTATGGCTGCTTCCTGATCCGAAAGGGCGTGATCAGCTAGCCGGCTTGGCGCATCAGCTCCGACGGCCAGCCGATGCGGACGAGGAGGCCGTCGGGGCCGTTGATGCCGACCTCATACATGCCCCATTCACGGTGACGTAGCACGCCGCCGGGCCTGATGATGAGATCGTCCACGCGCGCGGCAATGGCCTCGACTTCGGGCGTGCGAATGAACACGCCGAAGGGATTATGCTCGGGCACGCGCCATGGGCCATCGCCGGCCTGCGTGAGATGCACCTCGCAACCCCAGCCTCTCATGATGACGTAACCGTCGTCACCGCCTGTGCGCGCGAAGCCGAGACGTTCCCAGAAGGGAATCGCGGCGGGAAGATCGTTGCTGGGAAGGATCGCAAAAGCGCCGACGTGCGGGCTCTCAGGCATTCGGTCACTCCGGTACATTCAAGCCGTCCGCACAGCGTTTACGCTGCGCGTTGCAAGTCTATCCGCCGCGGCTGATTGGCAGAAGCGGCGAAACGTCCCGCACTCGAATTTGAATGGTCTTCGCGCCAACGACTGTCTATGTTCGCGCCATGTCCCGCCTTATGTGTCTATCTGTTGCCATCATCCTGTCGTTGCTGCCGGTCGTCGCGTCCGCTGCGTCAACTCAAAAGCGCCCCAAGCAGGCCTTTCAAGGCTACGGCTTCCTGCCGGGCTATCGCCAGCCCTTGAGCAACAGCATTCCGCTCTACAAGCAGAAGGACGCGATGCGCCGAATGTCGCGCGCCGATCGGCGTCACTGGTACATTGATCCGGTCCCGCAATATTACCGCTGGGACGGCGAGTGGCACTATTTCGGCCGCCCCGGCTTCAACGGCGGCCGCTACAACGGCGGCAGCTTCGGCCCATGCTGGACCCGTACGCCGATCGGCGCGGTGTGGAATTGCGGGTGATCAAGTAAAAACGCGCGCTGTCTCAGCAGCGTCATTGCGAGCGCAGCGAAGCAATCCAGAGTCTTTCCGCGGAGGGATTCTGGATTGCTTCGCTGCGCTCGCAAGGACGATGCCGAAAGAGCGCGTATCAATACTCGCTCTCGTGCCCCGGACGCAGCGCAGCGCTTCTTCAGCGGTGCGCTGCTGAGCCGGGGCCCATGTTGCAGCAGAACTCGTCGCTTCTGGGTCCCGGATCTTCGCTTGTCCGGGACACGAGGTACGTGGCGACCTTACGAGAAGAACGCGATCTTTTCGGCCTGGGTCATGCGGCGGATCGGCGCGAGGGGGTCGTTGGCGGGCGCGCGGGGCTTTTGCAGAATGCCGCTGGCGAGGATGGTGGCGCCGAGCGAGGCCTCGGTCATGGGCGAGGGCATCGATGAGGCCAGTGGTGAGGGCATCGGCGGCAGCGTCGCGGTTGGGGCTGCGGCGAATGTCGCCGTTGCCGCCATGGCCGGGGCCTGCTGCTCCATCACTTCGGCGGCGGCTTCCGCAATGGCGTCGGTGAGGCGCGCCAGCGAGTCCATCGCGATCGGCGCGTCCGCGGCGGGCTCTTCCACGACGGGGGCGACGACCGGCTGAGATGCGAGCAGCTCCGCAGCGAGCGGCGCTGCAGCTTCCGCTTTCATCGGCTCCGGAACGGCCGTTTCCATCTCGACCGGGGCGATGATCTCGTCGAATTCCGGATCGGGCGCAGCCATCTCCAGCGCGATGGCCTCGAGCACGGCGTCGTCCTCGGCTTGCGCGGCAGCGTCCAGCGCGAAGGCATCTGTCGCATCGCCGGCGGCGGGCGGCTCTTCAAACGAGACGTCTTCACGCAGGACATGTTCAGGCGCGGCATGCTCCGGCGCGACCTGATCGCGCGCGATGTCTTGAACAGCCATCTCGCTTGCGACGGCGATCGGGCTTTCGTCCGCGATCTCCGCCGCGGCGGTCGTATCCAACGCTTGCTCGTCGCGTGCCTGCTCGGCAGCAATGGACGCCTCCGCGACAGCCTCTGCCAGGGTGGCGTCCGGCTCGGGAACTGCCGCGGTGTCCTGCGGCGGCTCCGTAAAAGCCACGGGTGCTTCGCTGGCCATTGCGGCGGGCGCGGTTTCGGCAGGCGGCGTGTCAGCGGCGGATGCTTCCTGCACCGGCGCGGGAGACGCTGCCTGCGGCGTTGCGCCGCCGTCGGTCTGCTCGACCCGATCCTTCAGCAGATCGAAGGCGATCTTGAGCTCGACGCGGGGATCGATGGTGGAGGCCTGTCCGCAGGCGGCCTCGATCGAGGCGAGCTGCGAATCAATGAGGTCGCAGATTCGCCCGTCGGCGCCGATCTCGCGCCAGCGCCAGGAGATCTCCTTGATGATGCGCACCCCGCGCGGGATCGGCGCGAGGCTCGCTTCGATCGCCGCGGGGTCGAACGCGGCAAGCGCGATGGTCTCGGCTTCGCGGATCGCGCGGCGGATTTCGACCAGCGCTTCGGGCAGGCGGTCTTCGACGACGGGTTGTCGCTGCGCCGCAAGGGTTTCTTCGATCTTCGCGACCGCGTCCAGCACCATGCGGGTGTCGGCATTGCGGTTGCGCTTGGCATATTCGCCCAGGAACCAGCGGCCGCGCGCCGTCTCCATGAAGGCTTCGCGGATCGCGTCGTAATCCTGCTCGTTCGGCTCGGCCGCGCGGGCAGACATAGGCGAGAGGGCGAATGCTTCGTTGGCCATGGCGATCTCGTCGCGCAAATCAGTGCGCGTTACTGTAACGATCACCACGATATCGTCCGAATCGCAATTGGTTTGATGCCGCCCGAATCACAAATCCCCACGCAAGCCGCCGTGAAGCGGCGATTCGCCGTGCGCCTTGCCCTGTTTTACTCGGCCATCTTCGCGGTCTCGGGCACGCATATGCCGTTCTTCCCGCTCTGGCTGAAGGCGATCGGCATCGACGCGGCCTGGATCGGCCTCATCACTGCGCTGCCGGCGATCACGCGCTTCACCACGTTGCCGCAAGTGACCGCCCTTGCCGAAAAGCGACAGGCCATCCGCGCCGCCATGATGGTGTCGGTACTGGCGACGGCGATCGGCTTTACGGCGATCGGCCTGCAGCAGCAGCCGCTGGCGCTGTTCCTGATCTACGCGTTGACCTGCATGATGTGGACGCCGACGATGCCGTTGACCGATGCCTACGCGCTGCGCGGCGTCGCCCGCTACGGGCTCGATTACGGACCGTTGCGGCTGTGGGGCTCGGCGGCCTTCGCCGCCGGCTCGCTCGCCTGCGGCTATCTTGTCGACAGCATCGCGCAGCGCGACCTGATCTGGGTCATCGTCGCGTGGGCCGTCGTTGCGGTCGCAGCCGGCCTGCTGCTTCAGCCGCTCGACGATGTCAGGCGACGGCCCGCCGAGACGCATGCCGGCAAGGCCTTGCTGCGTGACGGCGGCTTCTGGGCCGTGATCGCCGCGGCCGCGCTGATCCAGGGCAGTCACATCGCCTTTTACGCCTTCTCCGCCATCAGCTGGCAGCTGCATGGTCTCGGAGGGCTGACGATCGCGGGGCTGTGGACGCTGGGCGTGATCGCGGAGATCGTCGTGTTCGCGCTGTCGCCGCGCTTCTCGATGCATCCATCCACGATGATGGCGATTGGGGGGATCATTGCCGTTGTGCGCTGGATCGTCACCGCCAGCGAGCCGCCGCTCGCGCTGCTCGCGATCGCCCAGCTCGGCCACGGCTTCAGCTTCGGCATGACCATCCTCGGCACCATGAGCCTGTTGGTGCAGCGTGTGCCCTCGCATCAGATCGCGCGCGGGCAGGGCTATTATGCCGCCTGCAACGGCCTCTTGGGCGCTGCGACCTCGATCGCGTCAGGCGCGATCTACGCCCGCATCGGCGAGGGCCTGTACTACCTCATGGCCGTAATGGCCGCGGCCGGCGCGCTTCTGATCTGGTCGGCGCGGCACCGGCTCAAGGCTCAGCCCCAGAGCGAGGCATCCGGCGGATAGATCAGGCTGTCGTCATAATGCAGGCCGTGGTCGCGGTCGCGTGCCAGAAGCAAGGGGCCATCGAGATCGACGAAGCGCGCTTGTGGCGTCACCAGCATCGCCGGGGCCATCGACAGCGATGTCGCGACCATGCAGCCGATCATGATCTCGAAGCCGAGCGCCTGCGCAGCGTCCGCCATCGCGAGCGCCTCGGTGAGTCCGCCGGTCTTGTCGAGCTTGATGTTCACGGCATCGTAGCGGCCGCGCAAGGGAGCAAGCGAGGCGCGGTCGTGCACGCTCTCGTCGGCGCAGACCGCGAGCGGCCGCTTGATCCGCGCCAGGGCCTCGTCCTGGCCCGCCGGCAGCGGCTGCTCCACCAGGGTAACGCCGACGGCGGCGCAGGCGGCAAGGTTGGCTTCCAGATTGGCCTCGGTCCAGGCCTCGTTGGCATCGACGATCAGTTCGGACTCGGGCGCGGCCTTGCGCACCGCGGCGATGCGCTGCGGATCGCCGTCGCCGCCGAGCTTGATCTTGAGCAGCGGCCGGTGCGCCTCCCTGGCGGTCGCCGCGGCCATGGCCTCGGGGGTGCCTAACGAAATCGTGTAGGCCGTGGTGCGCTCGCCCGGCACCGGGCGCTCGAGCAGGTTCCAGGCCCGCTCGCCCGCCGCCTTGGCCTCGAGGTCGATCAGGGCGCAATCCAGCGCGTTGCGGGCCGCACCGGGCGCCATGGCGGCCTGGAGCGCCTGCCGCGTCAGCCCGCCCGCGACCGCCTTCTGCATGGCCTGGATCGCCGCGAGCGTCGCCTCCGGGGTCTCGCCATAGCGGGGATAGGGCACGCACTCGCCGCGGCCGGTCAGCCCGTCCCGACTGACCTCCGCCACGACGGTCACGGCCTCGGTTTTGGCGCCCCGGCTGATGGTAAAGCTGCCCGCGATCGGGAAGCGCTCGATTCGCGCCGCCAGGGAGGCAAATTTCATGGAAGTCATTTTGAACTCTGGCGAAATCTGAACCTGCTAGTTACCTCTAGCAACTAACATTAACCACTTGGGGATACCTTCTCTGGGTAAGGGCGCGTGCGCAACTCTCTGATTTTCTCCGCCCCGGTACGGGAGCGGACATCTTGAACAGCGATCCGAAGCTGGAACGGATTGCCAAAGGCAACGCGCTGGCACTTTGCGCCACTGGGACCTGGACCGCGAGCTTCGCGCCGGTCCTGGAACGGATGGTGGCTGACGCCGAGAAGCTGGCCGGCGGCCCCCAGAGCATCTTCATCGACGTCTCCGAAGTCGCCAAGCTCGACACCTTCGGCGCCTGGCTGATCGAGCGGCTGCGCCGCAACCTGACCAAGGGGCCTGTCGAGGCGCAGATCGCGGGGCTCTCCGCCAATTATTCCAGCCTGGTCGACGAGGTGCGGCGGGTGAGGGCGACCGCGGTGGTCGACTCCAGCGCGATCACCATCACCGGCATGCTGGAGCAGATCGGCCGGGCCGTGGCCGGCGTCGGAGGGACGATCGCGGGCCTCGTCGACATGCTCGGTGCCGTGCTCGCGGCCTGGTTTCGCGTTCTGATCCATCCGCGCTCGCTCCGCCTGACCTCGACCGTGCATCACATGGAGCAGGTCTGCTGGCGCGCGGTGCCGATCATCGTGCTGATCACCTTCCTGATCGGCTGCATCATCGCCCAGCAAGGCATCTTCCATTTCCGCAGATTCGGCGCCGACATCTTCGTGGTCGACATGCTCGGCGTGCTGGTGCTGCGCGAGATCGGCGTGCTGCTGGTCGCGATCATGGTCGCGGGACGCTCGGGCAGCGCCTACACCGCCGAGCTCGGCTCGATGAAGATGCGCGAGGAGATCGACGCGCTGCGCACCATGGGCTTCGACCCCATCGAGGTGCTGGTGCTGCCGCGCATGATGGCGCTGGTGCTGGCGCTGCCGATCCTGGCTTTCCTCGGCGCGATGGCCGCGCTCTATGGCGGCGGTCTCGTCGCATGGCTCTATGGCGGGGTCGAACCGGAGGCCTTCCTGCTGCGCCTGCGCGACGCCATCTCGATCGACCATTTCATCGTCGGCATCGTCAAGGCCCCGGTCATGGCCGCCGTGATCGGCATCGTCGCCTGCGTCGAAGGGCTTGCCGTGCAAGGCAGTGCGGAATCGCTGGGCCAGCACACCACGGCCTCGGTGGTGAAGGGCATCTTCTTCGTCATCGTCATGGACGGCGTCTTCGCCATCTTCTTCGCCTCGATCGGGATGTGACGATGGCAGGAGAAGCTCAAGGCGAGATGCAAAACCCCATCATCCGCGTCCGCGACGTCACCGTGCAGTTCGGCTCGACGCGCGTGCTCGACGGCCTCGACCTCGACGTCAAGCGCGGCGAGATCCTGGGATTTGTCGGCCCCTCGGGCGCGGGCAAGTCGGTGCTGACGCGCACCATCATCGGCCTCGTGCCGAAGGTCGCCGGCTCCATCGAAGTGTTCGGCGTCGATCTGGATGCCTCCAATACCTCGCAGCGTCGCAATGTCGAGCGGCGCTGGGGCGTCCTGTTCCAGCAGGGCGCGTTGTTCTCCTCGCTGACGGTGCGGCAGAACATCCAGTTTCCGATGCGCGAATATTTGCGCGTCTCGCAGCGGCTGATGGACGAGATCACCATGGCCAAGCTCGCCATGGTCGGCCTCAAGCCGGAGGTCGCCGAACGTTTTCCGTCGGAACTCTCGGGCGGCATGATCAAGCGCGTGGCGCTGGCGCGCGCGCTGTCGCTCGATCCGGACCTCGTCTTCCTGGACGAGCCGACCTCGGGCCTCGACCCGATCGGCGCCGGCGACTTCGACGAGCTGGTCCGGACGCTCCAGCGCACTTTGGGGCTGACGGTTTTCATGGTAACCCACGACCTCGACAGCCTTTACACAGCATGCGACCGCATCGCCGTTTTAGGGAACGGTAAGATCATTGCGGCAGGGTCGATCGCCGACATGCAGGCCTCGCAGCATCCCTGGTTGAGGCAATATTTCCATGGCAAACGCGCCCGCGCGGTGATGAGTTGAGTAGCCGGAGCACCTGATGGAAACGCGGGCGAACTACGTCTTGATCGGATCGTTTACGCTGGCGGTAATCGCCGCGGCGATCGGCTTCGTGCTGTGGTTCCAGTCGCTGCACACCACCAAGCAGCGCAGCCCCTTGCGCGTCGTGTTCGAGGGCCCGGCAGCGGGTCTGCGCAATGGCGGCAGTGTCAATTTTAACGGTATCCGGGTGGGCGAGGTGGTTTCGGTGAAACTGGACAACCCGCGGCGGGTTGTCGCACTCGCCATGATCGAGAACAACGCTCCGATCCGCAAGGACACCCTGGTCGGCCTCGAATTCCAGGGCCTCACGGGTGTCGCCGCGATCTCGCTCAAGGGCGGCGACGAGGCCGCGCCCCAGCCGCCGCTCGACCAGGACGGCATCCCGACGCTGACCGCCGACCCCAACAAGCTCCAGGATGTCACCGAGGCGATCCGCGGCACGCTGCAGAACATCAACAAGATCGTCGCCGACAATCAGGAATCGGTGAAGAACTCGCTGAAGAACCTGGAGACCTTCACGAGCTCCCTGGCGCGTAACTCTGAGAAGATCGACGTCATCATGGGCAAGGTCGACGGCGTCATGCTCAAGGCCGACAGTCTCATGCTCGGCCTCAACACACTCGCCGGCGGCAAGGACGGCGGAGAGCTGTTCCAGGCGGTGAAGTCGATCCGCGAGCTCGCCGACGATTTCGACAAGCGCTCCGGCGCGCTGATGGCCGACGGCCGCCGTACCCTCGGCGACATCAGCCGCGCCGTTAACAATTTCGACCGCAACCCGACCCGCGTGCTGTTCGGCGCCAGCAACAGCGCGCCGGCCGCCCCGCCGCCCGAACCGCCGAAGCCAGGGCCTGGTCCTGCGCCGAGGCGGCAGTAGGCGGTAGTTTGTGTCCCGGACAAGCGGCAACGCGCGAGCGTTGCCGCGCAGAGCCGGGACCCAGCAGGCAACACGGCACACGTTGAGAGGTGGGCCCCGGCTCTGCAGCGCACCGCCGAAGAAGCGCTGCGCTGCGTCCGGGGGCACGAGAGCGCGGATGACGCACCCAAACAAAAACGGAGGCCGCGAGGCCTCCGTTTTCTCATTTGCGATTGGCTTGCCGCTTACCCCAGCCGCCCCGCCGCGTGCGCGAGCAGCGTGTACACCAGACCCGTCTCCGAGGTCAGGTGGCTGCGCAGCTCCTGCGGGCCGCGGCCGTCGCGGGCGACTTCGTCGAGCAGGCGCTCGAACTCGGCGACGTAGCGGTCGACCGTGCCCTTGAAGTTGCGGTCGGCGCGGTACTTGCGGGCGACCTCGTCGAAGGCCTTCTGGCCGGCGGGCGTGTAGAGGCGCTTGGTGAAGGCCTTGTTCTCGCCGCGCTGGTAGCGGTCCCACATCTCGGCCGCGAGGTTGCGGTCCATCAGCCGGCCGATGTCGAGCGACAGCGATTCCAGCGGATTGCTGCTGGCTTGCGGAGCCTGCGGCTGCGGCGCCGGGGAGCGGCCACGGGAAGCCTGACCGGTCGGCGCGCCCTGATTGGCGTCGGTCCGGTTGAGCAGGTCCGACAGCCAGCCGTCACGACCCTGGTCGTTGCCCGCGGGCGCGACCGGCGGCGCTTCGGTGCGGCGCGTGGCCGGCATGCCGAGGTCCGGCGGCGGCAGCGTGGACGCGCTGCCGGTGTCGCGCATGCGGGTCTCGGCGGCGCGAGCGCCCGCAACGGCCATGATCGGCTCTTCCTGGCGCTGGACGGCGACGGAGGCGCGGCCCGTCGTGGTGACGTCGAGGCCGCGGCCGTGCTGGGCCACGATGCGGTTGAGCTCGGCGAGCGCCTCGATCTGGTCGACGATCACCTTGCGCATCTGCGCGGTGCTTTCGGCGGCCTCCTGCGGCATCTCGAGCACGCCGCGGCGCAGCTCGTTGCGGGTGGCTTCGAGCTCATTGTGCATCTCGAAGGCCATCTGCTTCATGCTGGAGACGAGGTTGGTGAACTTCTCGGTCGACTGCTTGAACATCGCATCCGCCTCGTCCGTGGTCTGGCGGTAGATGTCGTGCATCGCCTCGATGGTCTGGCGGTGCTCCTCTTCGGACGCCACGCGCACCGCCTCGAACTGGCGGGTGATCGCGGCGGAGCCGGCGCCGGCGGTCTCGGCGACGACGCGAGCGATGTCGCGGGCGCGCTCTTCGGCGGCCGCCAGCGATTCGTCGAGCAGGCCGGTGAAGCGCGACAGCCGCTGGTCGAGATCGGCCGTACGCAGGTCGATCGTGGTGACGAGCGATTCCAGCGCCTGCTTGCGTTCGGCGAGCGAAGCGGTGGTGTTCTTGTTGCTCTGCTCGACGACCTGCGCGGCGTCGACCAGCGCCTTGCCGTGCGCGTCGAACTGGGTCGACAGCTCGCCGAGATCCTTCAGCGCCTTCGTGGTCTTGCTGTTGAAGACGTTCAGCTGCTCTTCCAGGTTCTGCGTCGCCGCGCCGTTGCGCGAGGTGACGTCGTTCATCGCCGAGACGAAGTCGGCGACGCGCGTCACCAGCGCCCGCTCGAGCGAGTTGAGGTTGTCGTGCGCACCGGTCAGCACCTCCTGGAGCAGGATGTTGCCTTCGCGCAGACGTTCGAACAGCGCCACCGTGTCGGTGCGCAGGATCTTGCTGGTCTCCTGCATCTCGGTGACGGCCGCGATCGAGACCTGGCGCGACTGGTCGATCGCGGAACGCGAGGCCTGCTCGAGGTCCTTGAGCGACTTGCCGACCGCGCTGGTGGCGATCTCGCTCGCCGCGTTGATGGTGCGCGCGACTTCCGAGCCGTTGCCCATCATGGTCTGCGAGAAGGCCTGGCCGCGCGTCTCGATCGACTTCAGCGCGTCCGAGGTGACGCGGTCGATGTCGAGCGTGAGCTGGCTGGTCTTCGAGCCGATCGCATCGACCAGCGCACCGCGCTTGGCGTCGATCATGTTCGACAGACGGTCGGCCTGCTGCTGCACATAGGTGACGATCTCGTCGGTCTTGCCGGTCATGGCCTGGCCGAAGCTGGAGCTGGCGGCGAGCACCGAACGCTCGACGTCGGACGAGCTCGACTTGACCCGCGAGCTTGCCTCGTTGGAGGCCGTGATCAGCGCGTTCTGGGCGTTGAGCGCGCTGGTCTGGATGTCGTTGGTCGCGTTCGCGGTGGCCGCGCTCAGCGTGCGCTCGATCTCGGTCGAGATCGTGCGGATCTGGCTCGCGGCATCCGCCGAGGTCGAGGTCAGCGAGGTCTGGGCCTCGCGGGCGCTGTTGAGGATGGTCGAGGCGGTGTCGGCGCCGACCGCGGTCAGCGTGCGCTCGATGTCCGTGGTCAGCGACTTGATCTGGCTTGCCGCGTCGGTCGAGGCGGAGATCAGCGAGCCCTGGGCCTCGCGGACGCCGCTGGTGAGCGCCTCGATGGTGGCGCCGCCGGCGGTTGCCAGCGCGCGCTGCATCTCGGCCGCGAGCGAACGGACCTGGCTGGTCTGTTCGGCCGAGACCGTGAGCAGGGTGCTCTGAGCGTCTCGGGCGCTGGTGGTGATGGTCTCGGCGGTCGACTGGCCGACCTGGGAGAGCGAGCGGTGCACTTCGGCCGCGAGCGACTTGACCTGGCTCGCCGCCTCGGAGGACGCCGTCACCAGCATGTTCTGCGCCTCGCGAGCGCCGGCGGTGATGGTTTCCGCGGTCGAGGTACCGGCCATCGTGAGCGAGCGCTGCACGTCGGCCGTGAGCGACTTGACCTGGCCCGCCGCGTCCGCGGTTCCGGCAACCAGGGTGTTCTGGGCCTCGCGCGCGCCGCTGGTGAGGATCTCGGCGGTCGAGGTGCCGGCCATCGTCAGCGAACGCTGCACGTCGGAGGACAGCGCCTTGATCTGGTTGGCAGTCTCGCTCGAGGCCGCGATCAGCGCGCTCTGCGCATCGCGGGCGCCTGCGGTGATCGATTCCGCCGTGGTGGAGCCGGCCAGCGACAGCGAGCGCTGCACGTCGGCGGTGAGCGTCTTGACGTGGTTGGCCGCGTCCGAGGACGCCGTGACGAGGGTGGTCTGCACCTCGCGGGCGCCGGCCAGGATCGAGGCCGCGGTGGCGGAGCCTGCCGCCGACAGCGTGCGTTCGACGTCGGCCGCGAGCCCCTTGATCTGGTTGGAGGCGTCGCCCGAGGCCGCGATCAGAGTCGACTGCGCTTCGCGGGCGCTGGTCAGGATCGAGTTCGCCGCACCGGTACCGACCGCGGTCAGCGCCTGCTCGACCTCGGCCGAGGTCATCTTGAGCTGGGCGTTGACGTCGGAGGACACCGTCATCAGCGACTGCTGAGCGGTGCGCGCACCGGTCTGGATCGTCTCGCTGGTGTTGACGACGAGGTTGGTGAGCGAGCGCTCGGCGTCCTCGACATGCGAGCGGATCGCAGTCGAGATCATCTCGGCGCGGGACATCATGTCCTCGCTGGCCTGGCGGCCGCTGCTCTCGATGCGGCCGGCGACGGCCTCGACGCGCGAGCCGAGCAGGTCCTCGAACTGCGCCACGCGCACGTCGATGTCGCTGGCGACCGAGCCGACCTTGGTCTCGATGGCCTGATGGATCTCCTGGAAGCGCGCGGTGACCGTGTCGGTCAGGTGCGTCGAGCGGCCGTCGATGATCTCGGTGACGCCGGTGATGCGGCGGTCGACCGCCTCGATCGCCTGCGCGGTGCCGTCGGTGAGCGTCGAGGTCAGGAGGGTCAGGCGCGTGTCGATCGACTGCACGGCCTGCGATGCGCCGTTGGTCACCGCGGTGGTGAGATAGGTGAGGCGGGAGTCGATCGACTCGAGCGCCTGCGTCGCGCCGCCGGTGAGCGTCGTCGTGAGGTGGGTCAGCCTCGTGTCGATCGACTGGATGGTCTGGGATGCGCCATCCGTCAGCGTGCTCGTGAGGTGGGTGAGGCGGGAGTCGATCGACTGGATCGCCTGCGTGGCACCGTCCGTCAGTGTCGTTGCCAGCGTGTCGAGGCGGCTGTCGACGGTCTCGGTGACTGACCTCGCGCGGGTGTCGAACGACTGTTCGAGCGCGCTGACGCGGCCTCCGAGCTGCTCGTCGAAGGTCTTGATGTGGCCTTCGATCGTGGAGTCGAGGCTGGAGATCTTGCCGTTCAGCGAGGCGTCGAGATTGCTGACGCGTTCGCCGATCGTGGTCTCGAACTGCACAAGACGCTGGTCGAGCACGGCCGTGATCTCGCCGCCGTTGGCGGTGAAGCGGGTGTCGAAATTGTCGACATAGGTCTTCAGCGACTCATGGATGTCCTGCGTGCGCTGGCCCATGCGCTCGACGATCTCGCCGCCGAAGGTCTTCACGGTGCGGTCGAACTCGGAGATGTGGCGGGTGATCAGGGCGCCCAGCGTGCCGGAATCGCGCGCGAACTTCTCGACCAGCTCGGTGCCCTGGTTCCGCACCAGCTCGTCGAACGCGCTCATCTGCAGCGACAGCGAGTCGTGCGCGGTCTCGGTCTGGCTGACCACCTTGGCGACGAGGCTGTTGACGGTGGCGTCGAGTGCTTCGCTCGCCTTGTCGCCGCTCGTCATGATCTGGCCGGCGAGGCGGTTGCCGGCGTCGTCGATCTTGGCGGAGATGTCGTTGGAGCGCAGTTCGAGCTCGAGCAGCAGCGAGTCCGAGGAGTTCTTCAGGCTGTCGTGCACCTGCTCGGTGCGCTCGGAAATGCCGTCGACGATCGCGGCGGAGCGCTGCTCGAATTCGCCGGTGATGCGGTCGATGCGCTCGTTCAGCATCTCGTGGACGCGGTCGGCGAGGTCGACGAACTCGTCGTGGACGTGGCCGGTCTTGAAGTTGAGGCTGGTGGTCAGCCGCTCGCTGGCGTCGAGCACGGCGCGCGTGGTCTCGTTGCTGGCTTCCTCGAGGCGGTCGAGCAGGTCGCCGCCGCGCTCGCCGAGCGCCAGGATCATGTTGTCGCCGGCGTTGCTCAGCGCGCTGGTGATGTGGGCGCCGCGCTCTTCCAGCGCGCCGGTGATGGACTTGGCCACCTCGTCGACGCGGGAGGCGATCGCGTCCGAGATCAGCGCGATGTCGTGGCGCAGATCGATCTGCACGCCGGAGATGGCGCTGCGGACCTGCTCGGCCTGGCCGACCAGGTTGTCACGTTGATGCGCGATGTCCTGGAGCAGGGCACGGATGCGCACTTCGTTGTCGCTATAGGCGCGCTCCAGCGCGGCGACCTCGTTGGCGACCAGCGTCTCGAGCTCGCCGGCGCGCGCGATCGCGCGTTCGATGCCGTCGCCCATCGCCGCGACCTCGCGGCGGATGGCCTGGCCGACGGTGACCATGGAATCGGAGGCGGAGCCCTCGGGCTCGGAGAAGCGGATCGCGACCTGCGCCATCGCCTGCGCGATCATGCGCATTTCCTGGCCGCGCCAGACCAGGCTCGCCAGGAAGTAGAACAGCATGATCGGCGCGAAGAACATCGCGATCAGGCCGGCGATGACGAGCACGCCGCCGCTCTGGCCCATGGCGGCCTGGATCGAGGGCAGGAAGCCGAATGTCAGCGCGGCGCAGGCGGCGAGCCAGACGCCGGCGAAGATGGTGGCAAAGGTGTAGACGCTGCGGGCAGGGCGGCCCTTCTGAAGCGCCTGGAGCAACTGGCCGATGGTCTCGCGGTCGTCATTGGCGGCCCGGCGCGCGGTGCGCGGCTCCTCGATCGGGTCGAACACGGTGGTCCGTTCGTTGGCGGCAGGGCGCGGCTCGAAGCTCGGCTCGTCGAAGCTCGGGGGCGGCGGCGGCGCTGCCTCGTTGCGCATCGAAGCGTTGCGGCTGGTGTCCGCAGCCGTGTCGCTGATGTTGAGGGCTTCCTGGATCGCAGAAAGCGCAACTTCTGTGGGGTCTTTGACCTTTTTCGGAGTGTTTGCCATGTTCAGTCCGAGCCCTCGTTACTTGTACGCGTCCCCCCGCGAGCCCTGCGCGCTACGCAAGCCCACAGACCGGATCATGCCGCTCGCGCGGATCTCCGAGCCGTCCCCACCCGGACGGCTTGTCCGCCAATTTCCGCAACATCCTATTGGCAGAGCGTCGCGAATGAAATGCCCGCGATTAAGACATTCTTAATCATCGTTAACAGGATCGCGCCCTAACGCCTTAGCAATAAATGGAATTCTCCACCGCGCGTGGCCGATTGCGGCAACTTTTCGTCAATAAACGGGCAGATCTGCGTCAAACAGCCCAAACATTTCGTTAACCATTTCCATGCTTGGGTGAGGTGAAACTCACCGCCGAACCGGCGGAACCGTCGCGCGATGCCGGGGCCTGCGCCATGACGCCTGAACTGCAACGGATGGACTGGATGCCCTCGCCCCCGCTTGCACCCATCGACACCCCGCTCGACCTCGACCACCTCTCCCGGATGACGCTCGGCGACGCCGAGCTGGAGCAGGAAGTGCTGGCCATGTTCGCCGAGCAGGCGGTCCGCCTGATGGCGGCGATGGCGGCCCTGCCGGCCGAGGCCGGTGCACTGGCCCACAAGCTCAAGGGCTCGGCCCGCGGGATCGGTGCATTTGCGGTGGCCGATGCTGCGGCCAGCCTCGAGACCGCGATCCAGGCCGGCCACAACCAGCGCCACGCCTTCGCCGCGCTGAAGGAGGCGGTGACCGAGGCCCGCGCCGCCATCGAGGCGATCCTGAAGCCTTGAGGCCAGGCGGGCGAGCCGGACTCTAGTCTCTTGTTTTGACGCATTTTCTTGCCGCAAAGCGGGATTCACTTCGCAGCAAAACCCTATGGCGCCGGGCTTATCGACCCGTTATAGGACAGCCCGGACCCTCCTTCATTCCAGCACCGCGGCAGCACGAGCACACATGGCCAAGATTCACTTTGTCGACCACAAGGGCGAAACCCGCACGGTGGAAATCGAGAACGGCGCAACCGTGATGGAAGCCGCGATCCGCAACAGCATTCCCGGCGTCGAGGCCGAATGCGGCGGCGCCTGCGCCTGCGCGACCTGCCACGTCTATGTCGACGAAGCCTGGCGCGAGAAGGTCGGCAGCCCGACGCCAATGGAGGAGGACATGCTCGATTTCGGTTTCGACGTGCGCCCGAATTCGCGCCTGTCCTGCCAGATCAAGGTCTCCGACGAGCTCGACGGTCTCGTCGTGACGACGCCGGAACGGCAAGCCTGATCCTGGCGAGCCTGATTCCGACGCGTCTGTTTCGACGCGCCTGTCCTTCTGGATGAACTATAGGTTCGGCGGCGCGACCTCGATGCCGCGCTTGTGCCAGGGTCTGAGCTTCTCGATCACTTCGGCAGTCAGCGGCGCTGGGCGCCGCGTCGACTCGTCGAGCATGACGCCGACCGACGTCGCCGAGGCGATGCACTTTCCTTGCGAGAACACGACCTGCTCGAAGGTCACCGACGTCCGTCCCAGCTTCACCACGCCGAGGCCGAGCTCGATCGTGTTCGGCCAGTGCAGCTCGGCGCGGAAATGCATGTCGAGCCGCACCATGATCCAGGCGAGCCCCGGCGGCGTCAGCCCGTATTCCGGAAGCTTCATCAGCGTGACACGGCCGGTCTCGAAATACGTGGCGTAGACCGCGTTGTTGACGTGCTGGTTGGGGTCGAGATCGCCGAAGCGGACGTTGTCGCTGAGGCGGTAGGGGTAGTCCTCCAGGCGCGGCGTCGTATCGAGGCGGCTTGGTGCGTTCACCGATTGATCTCCGTCATATCCTTGCCGGTTACAGCTCAGTTATCCTGCTCCGGCAAGTGGGCGCGGCTGCGGGGCGCTCCCGCTTTTATGCCTTCCCTGATCCATCCCCGTTGGCTAGACAGGCAGGGTCACCTCTGCCCAAGGGCGCCGTCCAACAGATAACGACAGATAAAGAGACGACATGAGCGACGCGATCAAAACCGATGTGCTGATTATTGGCGCCGGCCCCTGCGGTCTGTTCGCCGCCTTCGAGCTTGGCCTTCTCGACATGAAGGCGCATTTCGTCGACATCCTCGACAAGGTTGGCGGGCAGTGCGCCGAGCTCTATCCGGAAAAGCCGATCTACGACATTCCCGGCATTCCGCAGGTGTCGGGGCAGGGCCTCACCGACGCGCTGATGGAGCAGATCAAGCCGTTCCATCCGACCTTCCATCTCGGCGAGATGGTCGAGACCGTCGAGAAGATCGGCGATCCCCTGTTTCGCTGCACCACGGATGCGGGCAAGGTGTTCGAATGCAAGGTGCTGGTGATCGCGGCCGGCGGCGGATCGTTCCAGCCCAAGCGTCCGCCGGTGCCGGGCATCGAGGCCTATGAAGGCACTTCGGTGCACTACGCCGTGCGCAAAATGGAAACGTTCCGCGACAAGAACGTGCTGGTCGTCGGCGGCGGCGATTCCGCGCTCGACTGGACCCTCAATCTGCATCCGATCGCCAAGCGTATCACGCTGCTGCACCGGCGCGACGAGTTTCGCGCCGCGCCCCACAGCGTCGAGCAGATGCGCGCGCTGGTGGCCGCCGGCAAGATGGATCTCCGGCTCGGCCAGGTCACCGCTCTCTCCGGTGCTGACGGCAAGCTCGCCGGCGCCACCGTCAAGGGCAACGACAACAGCATCAGCGAAGTCGCCTGCGACACCATGCTGCCGTTCTTCGGACTGACGATGAAGCTCGGTCCGGTCGCGAACTGGGGCATTGCGCTGGAGAACAATCTGGTGCCGGTCGAGACGTCCGCGTTCGAGACCAACGTCCCCGGCATCTTCGCGATCGGCGACATCAACACCTATCCCGGCAAGATCAAGCTGATCCTGTGCGGCTTCCACGAGGGCGCGCTGATGTCGCAAAAAGCCCATCGCTACGTCTATCCGGAGAAGCGGCTCGTGTTCCAGTACACGACCTCGTCCTCCAGCCTGCAAAAGAAGCTCGGTGTCAACTGAAGACAGCCGAGCGGCACGCGGTGCCCCATGTTTCTGGTGCTGGAACAGTTCGCGAAATCGCCGTAGTCTGCGGCCATTCCGGTCGTGGACTAACAAGGTGATCTAATGCGGAATTCTTCCAGCCTTCGGCTGCTCCCCTTCCTCGCGCTGGCATTGTCGCTGGCGGCGGCGACACCGTCCGCGGCGCAGACCGCCGAGCCCACGGCGGCGGGCCTCTGGCAGAAGGTCGAAGACGGCAAGACGGTCGGATGGTTTCTCTTCATCGACCATAGCGGCATCTTCGAAGGCGTGATCGCAAAGACCTTCCCGCGGCCCGGTGACGATCCGAACGAGATCTGCAGCAAGTGCACCGACGATCGCAAGAACGCGCCGGTGCTCGGCATCTCCTTTGTCCGCAACATGAAGCGCGAAGGATTGAAGTACGAAGGCGGCAACGTGCTCAATCCGCGCGACGGCCAGATCTGGAAGGCCAACATGAAGGTCAGCCCCGACGGCCAGACCCTGACCCTGCGCGGTTATCTCGGCATCTCGCTGCTCGGCAAGGACGAGACCTGGACGCGCCTGCCGGACGCCAATATCGCCCAGGTCGATCCCGCCATCGTCGCAAAATATCTGCCCGCGCAGGCTGCGCCCACCAAGCCGCCGGCACCCGCGGCGAAGAAGAGCGGCGGCGGGATGATGGCGCCGGCACCGAGGCAATAGGCTGGTTCTGCATTTTCTCGAAAGTCGTCCCGTCTACGTCGGATTTTGATCCTACGCCGTATCCGTCGAAAGGCGCATGCCATTGCGCCTGGCGACAGTAGTTCCCCGGAATGCGCGCTGGCAGTGGATTTGCATAGCTGTCGTCAGGCTGCTGGGGAACGAGTCGCCGGCATCGCGCCCGCTCAAGGCGTGGACAACGGATGACATTGCCCGTCCCCCGCACGGATGATTGTGATCGCGGGACGACAAAATGAGATCTCTAGGATTGTGCGCGGCGACGCTGCTGGGTGTGACGGCGCTTCTGGCATTCCCGGCTCAGGCGCGCGACGACGGGCGCTACGCCAACTCGCCGCTAAAGCCCTGGTTCGAAAGCCTGCACAGCGAATTCGGCCAGTGCTGCACCGACGCCGACGGCTACGTCATTGCAGATGTCGATTGGGAGTCCGATCGTGGACGCTACCGCGTCCGCATCGACGAAGAGTGGGTCGTGGTGCCCGACGGTGCCGTCATCACCGTGCCGAACAAGATCGGTCGCACCATGGTGTGGAAGCACTATATCGACGGTCATCCGCGCGTACGCTGCTTCATGCCGGGCAGCATGACCTGAAAACGCTGACGGCGCCCGCATCGCGTGCAGGCGCCGCAAGCGATGCGGAAGGCTTAGCGTGCCTCGCTGTCCGAGCCAGCGCTCGCAAGCCGCTTGACGCGGGGCGACAGCACCGAGACCTGGGCAGGCGAGGCGGGCATGCCGGCGACGATCATCGCGGGCGCGGCCGACTGCTCCTCGACGCCGGCGCCGCCGAGCACCTGCACCTGCATCGCAGAGATCGGCAACGACTTCACTTCGTAAGAGGGAAGCTCTCCGGCGAACGCGCAGGTCGAGCCCGCAATCACGGCGCTGGCGACGGCAATCATTGTGAGAACACGCATTGGAAAATCTCCGTTGAAGATGTCAATCGGAGGTTTGGTCGTGGCGATGCCGGAGCAGGTTCGCCCGCATACGAACATTCCCGTTGCCTCCGGCGCACATATTGGTTGCTTGATGCGAAAGGACGAAACGAGGAAGAAGCTTTTCGCGCCAATGTTTCCGGACGGTTTCGTGGATCGGCGATGCGCCTCGCTTACGGCCCTTGCAGATCGAGCTGCGCGGCCTTGACCGGCGCGGTGGCTGCGGGAAAGCGCAAGCTCATGGTCGTGCCGCGGCCGGGCACGGAGGAGATGACCAGCTCGCCGCCATGCGCGGCCATGATCTCGCGGACGATCGACAGGCCGAGGCCCGCGCCCTTGCAGGCGGCGTTGCCGGTCTGAAACGGTTCGGTCAGCCCGTGTTCGGCGCCATCGGGCAGGCCCGCGCCGTCATCGTTTATAGAGATGCCATCGCGGCTCAGCGTGGCGACGATGCGCCGCGCGCCGTGGGCGTGGATGAGCGCGTTGCCGACCAGATTGGCGAGCGCACTGCGAATCGCGGCGTCCACGCCTTGCACCATCAGCGGACCTTTCCCGTCCTGCTCCAGCGCGAGCTCGATGCCGGCGTCCAGCGCAGAGGGACCGAAATCGGCAAGCACCTCGATCGTGATCTGAGCGAGATCGATCGGCCGCTTCTCGACCGCGTGATTCTGCAGCCGGGCGAGGTCGAGCATGGCGGAGACCAGCGACGTCAGGCGCCTGACGTCGCGCACCAGTTCGGCCCTCAGGGCAGGGTCGGGGACGTCCTCGATCTTCGCGCGCAGCAGCGTGAGCGGCGTACGCAGTTGATGGGCGGCGTTGCCGAGAAAGCGACGTTGCATCCTGATATAGGCGTCGATCTCGCCGAAGGCGCGGTTCAGCGCCTCGACCAGCGGCTTCAGCTCCGAGGGGACCTCGGACAAGGATATCAAGCCTTGCGGCGCCGACGGATCGATCGCGAGGGCGCGCCGCGCGACCCGCTCGATGCCACGTGAGACGAACCGTGCGGCAAGCGCGGAGCCGATCGCAACGGTCGCCGCAAAGGCCAGCGCCACGAGGATGATCGAAGAGACCCGGCGGAGGAGAAAGGTCCTTGCAATCCGGCCAAAACGGACCTGAGGCTCGCCGACCATCATCGCGAGCCGCAACGAGCCCCGTTGTACGGCGGAGAGACAGAAAGTGCTGTTCTGGTCGAGCGTGCTGAAGACGGACGAACCGACGGGCCCGTGGTAGGGAAACACGAAGGGGAGGGCGGGCCGATGTTCGCTGCCGTACTCGCTGAGCAGGTCGCCCGCGGACACGACGTACCAGAGGTTTGGGCTGTCCGCCTTCAACTCCTCGAGGGCGGGAGTCGAACGGACCGTCAGTTTCTGCCCTTCGATGACCGTGGCGCGATCGAGAACGGCAGCCACGACCTGACAGGATCTGAACTCGCGTTCCTCGGTCGGATATCGCCAGATGAAGATACCCATCATGATCAGGAAGATCGTCGTCGCGGCGATGCCGAGCGACAACGCAAAGGTCCGGGCGATCGACTTCATCGCGGCGTTGCCAGCCGCAGGATGTAGCCGATGCCGCGCATGCTGCGGATCTCGACGTCGCCGCCCAGCTCGGCGAGCTTCTTCCTCAGCCGCGACACCTGCGCTTCGAGCGTGTTGGACTCGATCTCGTCGTCGAAGCCGTAGATCTCCTCGATCAGGGCGGAGCGCGTGATGACGCGGTCGCGCCGCATCAGCAGTGCGCCGAGGATCAGGGCCTCACGCCGCCGCAGCAGGATTTTGGTGTCGGCGACTACCGCCTCGTTGCTGCCGAGATGCAGCTCGACATTGCCGAGCGACAGCACCGAAGGCGCGAGCAACCGCGGCCGCCGCAACACCGCACGCACCCGCGCAAGCAGCTCCTGCGGCTCGAACGGTTTGCCGAGATAGTCGTCGGCGCCGCCGTTGAGGCCATCGACGACATCCTCCGTGGCGTCCTTGGACGTCAGCATGATGATCGCGGGACGCTCCGACGACTGGCTCAGCGTCGTCACCACCTGGAGTGCATCGCCGTCGGGCAGCATGCGGTCGACGATCGCGAGATCATATTTGAAATTGTCGAGCGCCTGCCGGGCATCGGCAATCGAGCCGACGAGGTCGACGATCCCGTGCAATTGCCCGAGCAGGCGGCTGACATAAGCGCCGATCTGCGGTTCGTCTTCGATCACGAGGGAACGCACGCGGGTCGTCCTTGACTCTGCTGGGCAAAAAAATCCCGAGCGTGACGCTCCCTGGCCGAAATCTGGTGTCTCGGCTCGTGCGCAGGGTTCCCATAAAGGCAGCGAGCTTGGCGAATAAAAGGCAGACGCGAGCGGGTTGACCGTTGCCGCCGGCCAAAGTTTGGGCGCGTGAGCGCGTCCCGGCAATGTTCGGGCAATGTTGGTTCAGTGGCGCCGTACCCGGCGCAAGCCGGGAAAGGATTGAGCTTGCGGCTTCGCCTTGCAATCTTGGGGCAATTTTGTCGGCCCACATGCTGGGGCTCCGAACCACAACAATTGACCAGGCCAGCAAGGCCGGTCCGGGGCCCGTAATGAAGCATTTCGACGAAGCCGCTCTCCGCCTCAAGGTGAATGCGCGGCGCACGACCGCCCTCCTTGCCGCACTCGGCGTGGTCGTGACGATCCCTCAGCCGGCATCGGCGCAGACCGCGGTCACGCTGCCGGCGCCGCCGTTCGAGTTGCCGATGCTGCCGTCGCCTTCCGGAAACTGGACGGTCATGGTCGGCATCGGCGGGCAATACATGCCTGACTTCGTCGGATCGAAGAACGGCAAGTTCATGCCGATCCCGATCTTCGCGATTCGCCGTTCCGGATCGATCGACCAGTTTCGCGGACCGCGCGACAGCGCCAGCATCGCGCTGCTCGACGTCGGCAATTTTCGCGCGGGACCTGCCTTCAAATATGTCGCCTCGCGCAAGGCCGATAAATATGCCGAGCTGACCGGGCTTGGCGACGTCAAGGCCGCCTATGAGCTCGGCGGCTTCGTCGAATATTATCCCGTCGACTGGCTCCGCCTGCGCAGCGAACTGCGCCAGGGCATTGGCGGTCATACCGGCGTGGTCGCCGACATCTCCGCCGACGTCATCGTGCCGCTGATTCAAAGACTCACGATCTCGGCCGGTCCGCGCTTCACCTGGAAGAGCACCAAGGCGACCGCGCCGTATTTCGGCGTCGATGCCACGCAGGCGCTGGCGTCGGGGTTGGCGAGGTACGATGCCAAGGGTGGCGCGCACTCGGTCGGCTTCGGCAGCCAGATCTCCTACCGCATCGATCCGCAATGGGAGGTCCATGCCTATGTCGAGTACGAGAAGCTGCTCGGCGACGCCGCGGACAGCCCGCTGGTGAAGCTGCGGGGATCGTCGAACCAGACGACGGTCGGGCTCGGTGCGTCCTACTCGTTCGACTTCAGGATTCGATAGCTCGCCATGCGCCGCACTGCATTTCTATGGATTGGCCTCGCGGCCGCCTGCGTCGCTCTCGGCGCCGCCGCGGCGTTCGAGACGCGCGCGAGCCGTATCCAGGCGATCAAGACCGTCGGCATCGTCTCGGCGATCGGCGACGAGATGAGCCTGACGCAGGCCGGACTGACGGGCCTTGGCAACAGCGCGCAAAGCGTCTCGATCAGCGCATGGGGGCTGGATGAACTGATCGTCCAGCAGACGACGAGGCTGCTCGCCGGACGCTATCGCGTGCAGCCGGTGACTTACAGGCGCGCAGCATTCGCTGCGATCAGGGACTCCGTGGTTACGCCCGTCAATCTGCTGCGCAGCGATCCCTTCAAGGAGCTGGTTCGCAGCGATATCACTCCGCAGGGGCTGGACGCCTATATCGTCATCACCCGGGCAAGATCGAAACTCGGAAACGGACGCAGCGTCGAAGGCGTCGGCTTCGCCGAATACCGGACGCTGCTCGCGAACTACGGCCTGATCCACGCGCTGTACGAAGTGCGCCTCATCGAGGGCAAGTCGTTCGACGTGATCGAGAAGAGGGCGGCCGCGCCGCTCGACAACACCGGTACCGTGCGTATCGGAGGCCCGAGCGGCCAGGTCGACGACACCTTCGACGTCCCGGCCGCAAATGAACGGTTGCGCGCGGCGATTGCGGACCTGATCACGCGCAGCCTGCCGGTCACGCTGGGCGACATGCACCTGATCGATGGTCAGTGAGGCCTTCGCTGGCCTCAGGTCACCGGCGCCGGATTGAACAGCGTGAGATCGTTGTGGATGCCCCAGCGGTCGGACCAGGGTTTGGTGCGGCCGGAGGCGACGTCGAGGATCAGGCGGAACAGGTCCCAGCCGCATTCCTCGATGGTCTTCTCGCCGGTGGCGATGCTGCCTGAATCGAAGTCGATCAGGTCCTTCCAACGCCGCGCAAGCTCGCTGCGGGTCGCGACCTTGATCACGGGCGCCGCCGCAAGCCCATAGGGCGTGCCGCGGCCGGTGGTGAACACCTGCAGCGTCATGCCGGAGGCGAGCTGGAGCGTGCCGCAGATGAAGTCGGAGGCGGGGGTTGCCGCGAATAGCATGCCCTTCTGCGTCGCCTTCTCGCCGGGCGACAGCACACCGGTGATCGCGGATGATCCGGACTTGACGATCGAGCCCAACGACTTCTCGACGATGTTGGCGAGGCCGCCCTTCTTGTTGCCGGGCGTGGTGTTGGCGCTGCGGTCGGCGCCGCCGCGGGCGAGGTAAGAATCGTACCAGGCCATTTCGCGCACCAGCGCGCGGCCGACGTCCTCGTTGATGGCGCGGCGCGTGAGCAGCTGGATGGCGTCGCGCACCTCGGTCACTTCCGAGAACATCACGGTGGCGCCGGCGCGCACCAGCAGGTCCGCGGCAAAGCCGACGGCGGGATTGGCGGTGACGCCGGAGAACGCGTCGCTGCCGCCGCATTGCAGGCCGATGACGAGATCGGCGGCGGGACAGGTCTCGCGGGTGCGGGTGTTGAGGATTTTCAGGCGGGCTTCCGCCTGCGTCATGATCGCATCGACGATCGCGCCAAAGCCGTCGAAGGCTTCGTCCTGCATCCGCACGATGGCGTCGCTGACGCCTTCCGGCACCAGCCGCTCGGGGGCGAGCTTTTCGCATCCCAAGCTGATCACCAGAATCTCGCCGCCGAAATTCGGATTGAGCGCGATGTTCTGCAACGTGCGGATCGGCACCACCGCGTCGGGGGCGTTGATGGCGACGCCGCAGCCATAGGCATGCGTCAGCGGCACGACGTCGTCGACATTGGGGTACTTCGGCAACAGCTCGGCGCGGATGCGCTTCACCGCATATTCCATCGTGCCCTTGACGCATTGCACCGAGGAGGAGATGCCCAGAATGTTTTTCGTGCCGACCGAGCCGTCCGGATTGCGGTAGCCCTCGAACGTAAAGCCTTCAAGCGGCGGCAGCGGGGCGGGGACGGCCGTGGAGATCTCGAGCTTGTCGAGGTCGGGCGCCTCCGGCATCCGGATGCGCGCCTCGTCGACCCATTCGCCGGCCAGGATCGGCGACAGCGCATAGCCGATGATCTCGCCGTAGCGGACGATCGGCGCGCCTTCGGCGATGTCGACCAGCGCGGTCTTGTGCCCCTGCGGCACGAAGGCGCGTAGCGTCAGCCCATCGGCAAAGCGCGAGCCGGCGGGAAGCCCGAAATCATTGACCACGATCGCGACATTGTCGCGCTCGTTGAGCTTGATGTAGCGGGGCTGCTCTTTCGCTGCGACGTCCTGGTCCATTGCGGGCTCCGCCCTTGTAGGGCGGGTTAGCCGAAGGCGTAACCCGCCGCTTCTCTCAACGCTCGGAAACAAGAGGCGGGTTACGCTGGCGCTAACCCGCCCTACGCTATCACCCTGGGAACGTATAGGCCGTCTTCACCGTGGTGTAGAACTCGCGTGCGTAGGAGCCCTGCTCGCGGGCGCCGTAGCTCGAGCCCTTCCGGCCGCCGAACGGCACGTGATAGTCGACGCCGGCGGTCGGCAGGTTGACCATCACCATGCCGGACTCGCTGTTGCGCTTGTAGTGCGAGGCGTATTTCAGGCTGGTGGTGCAGATGCCGGAGGCAAGGCCGAACTCGGTGTCGTTGGAGATGGCGAGGGCCTCTTCGTAGTTCTTGGCGCGGATGACGGCGGCGACCGGGCCGAAGATTTCCTCACGCGCGATGCGCATGTTGTTGTTGGCTTCGGTGAACAGCGCCGGCTGCAGATAGTGGCCGGGGTTCTCGCGCTTGAGCAGCTCGCCGCCGAAGGCGAGCTTGGCGCCCTCGTCCTGGCCGATCTTGATGTAGCGCAGGTCCTGGTCGAGCTGGCTCTGGTCGACCACGGGGCCGATATGCACGCCGGCCTTGAGCGCGTCGTCCACCGACAGGCTGTTGAGGCGCTCGGCCACCGCCGCGACGAAGCGGTCGTGGATGCCTTCGGTGACGATCAGGCGGGAGGAGGCCGTGCAGCGCTGGCCGGTCGAGAAATAGGCGCCGTTGACGGCGACCTCGACGGCGGTCTTCAGGTCCGCGTCATCGAGCACGACCAGCGGATTTTTGCCACCCATCTCGAGCTGGAATTTCTTCATGGGGTTCGAGAGCACGCAGGCCTGCGCGATCTTGCGCCCCGTCTGCACCGAGCCGGTGAACGAGATCGCGGCCACATCCGGGTGCTCGAGCAGGGTCTGGCCGACCACCGAGCCGGAGCCGACCACGAGGTTGAACACGCCGGCGGGAATGCCCGAGCGGGTGATGATCTCGGCGAGCGCATGCCCGGAGCCTGGCACCAGTTCGGCCGGCTTGAACACGACGGTGTTGCCGTAGCAAAGCGCCGGGGCGATCTTCCAGGCGGGGATCGCGATCGGGAAATTCCAGGGCGTGATCATGCCGACGACGCCGACGGGCTCGCGGGTGAGCTCGACGTCGAGGCCGGGACGCACCGAGGCGCCCTTCTCGCCGATCAGGCGCAGCGCTTCACCGGCGAAGAATGCAAAGATCTGGCCGGCACGGGCGACCTCGCCGATGCCCTCGGGGAGGGTCTTGCCTTCCTCTCGGGCGAGCAGGCGGCCGAGCTCTTCCTTGCGGGCGAGGATTTCCAGCGAAATCTTGTTCAGCGCGTCGAAGCGCGCCTGCGGCGTCGACTGCGACCAGGCGGGGAAGGCGGCCTTGGCGGCGGCGATCGCCTTCTCGGTCTGCGCCTTGTCGGCCTTGGCGTATTCGCCGACGACGTCGTTGGTGTTGGAGGGGTTGATGTTCCTGGTGACGCCAGAGCCGTCGACCCATTCGCCGCCGATGAAGTTTTTCAGGATCGCAGTCATCTCATTCCTCCAGAGGAAGTTTCATTTTTAGTCGGGCGTGATCCTCGCGGAAAACCGGTGTCCACTTTTTCGGGATCACGCCCTAGCGAACGAGGCAGGGACGTTTGTCGTCGAAGGTCCAGCCGGGGATCAGGTCCTGCATGGCAATAGCGTCATCCCGGGCACCAAGTCCATGCTGCTTGTAGAGGTCATGCGCCGCATCGATGGCCGCCCTGTCGATTTCGATACCTAGGCCCGGCCGGTCGGGCACGGCGATCCTGCCGCCCTTGATCTGAAGCGGCTCCCTGGTCAGCGCCTGGCCGTCCTGCCAGATCCAATGGGTGTCAATCGCGGTGACCTTGCCGGGCGCGGCGGCACCGACATGGGTGAACATGGCCAGCGAAATGTCGAAATGGTTGTTGGAGTGCGAGCCCCAGGTCAGGCCGTTGTCGCGGCAGGTCTGGGCGACGCGCACCGAGCCCTGCATGGTCCAGAAATGGGGATCGGCCAGCGGAATGTCCACGGCGCCCAGGCGCAGCGCATGGGACAGCTGCCGCCAGTCGGTCGCGATCATGTTGGTTGCGGTCGGCAGCCCCGTGGCGCGGCGGAACTCGGCCATGATCTCGCGGCCGGAGAAGCCGGCCTCGGCGCCGCAGGGGTCCTCCGCATAGGCGAGGATGCCGTGCATGCCTTTGCAGAGCCTGATGGCCTCGTCGAGCGACCAGGCGCCGTTGGGGTCGAGCGTCACGCGCGCGTTCGGGAAGCGCTTCGCGATGGCCGTGACAGCCTCGATCTCCTGCTCGCCGCGCAGCACGCCGCCCTTCAGCTTGAAGTCGGCGAAGCCGTAATGGTCGTGGGTGGCTTCCGCGAGCCGCACCACCGTCTCCGGCGTCATCGCCTCCTGATGGCGCAGGTTGAACCACTCCGGCTTGCCGGTCTCGCCCGCGACGTAGTCCAACCTGCTCTTGCGGCGGTCGCCGACGAAGAAGAGATAGCCGAGCGTCTCGACGCTGCTGCGCTGCTGGCCTTCGCCGAGCAGGGCGGCGACCGGAAGGTTGAGATGCTGGCCGAGCAGATCGAGCAGCGCGGATTCGATCGCCGTGACCGCGTGGATCATGACGCGGAGATCGAACGTCTGCTTGCCGCGGCCGCCGGCATCGCGGTCGGCGAAAGCCGTGCGGACGTCGGCGAGGATGTTGTTCATCGCGCCGACGGTCTTGCCGATCACGAGGTCGCGGGCGTCCTGCAGGGTCTGCCAGATCTTCTGTCCGCCCGGCACCTCGCCGACGCCGGTGTGGCCGGCATTGTCGGTGAGGATGACGATGTTGCGGGTGAAGAACGGAGCGTGCGCACCGCTGAGATTGAGGAGCATGCTGTCGCGGCCCGCGACCGGGATCACCTGCATCGCCGTGACGATTGGTGCGCCGGAAATATCAGTTTGGGCCATCGCACGCTCCTCGTTGTGGTCGGCCTATTCTGCCGCCTGTTGTGTCGATCGGATGGCGGGCAGATTCTTCACCAGCGCGGTCACTTCCGCGATCTCCTGCTCGGTGAGGTCGGTCAGCGGCGGACGGACCGGGCCGGAGTCGCGGCCAATCACCTTCATGCCGGCCTTGATGATCGAGACCGCATAGCCCTTCCTGCGGTTGCGGATCGCGATCAGCGGCAGGATGAAATCCTTCAGGCCGGCCTGGATCGTGGCGTGGTCGCGCTTGCGCACGGCCGCGTAGAAATTGGTGGCGAACTCGGGCACGAAGTTGAACACGGCCGACGAATAGGTCGTCACGCCCATGTCGAGATAGGGCAGGGCGAAGGTCTCCGCGGTCGGCAGGCCGCCGACATAGGTGAGGCGGTCGCCGAGCTTGGTGTAGACGCGGGTCATCAGCTCGATGTCGCCGATGCCGTCCTTGTAGCCGACGAGGTTCGGGCAGCGCTCGGCAAGGCGGGCGAGCGTGTCGGGCTGCAGGATGGCGTTGTCGCGGTTGTAGACGATGACGCCGATCTTCACAGAAGCGCAGACCGCCTCGACATGGGCGGCAAGGCCCTCCTGCTCAGCATGGGTGAGATAGGGCGGCAGCAACAACAGACCGTCGGCGCCGGCCTTTTCCGCGCCGATCGCGATCTCGCGGGCGATGGCGGTGCCATAGCCGGTGCCGGCGAGCACGGGCACGCGGCCCTTGGTCTCGTCGACGGCAACCTTGACGACTTCAGGAACCTCGGTTGGCGTCAACGAGAAGAACTCGCCGGTGCCGCCGGCGGCGAACAGGCCGGCGACGTCGTAGCCGCACAGCCAGTCCATGTTGGAACGGTAGGTCGCCTCGTCGAAGGAGTAGTCAGCCTTGAACGGCGTGACGGGAAAGGACAGGAGGCCGGATCCGATTGTCTGGGCCATTTCCTGCGGGGTCATCTTGCTCACGGGCGCTGTTCCCTTCGTGCGTGTTGTGGAGGACGCGGGCCTCGATGCCTGCGCGTCCATGCGCCGTGGTTTAGGAGACCGTTCGATGCGGGTCCAAGCTAAAGCCTATATCGACCGATGCGGATTGAGCATCAATCCTCCGCCACCTCCGCGGAGGACAATTCACCGGCGATCTTGACCAGGGCCGAGAGCAGCGGACTTTCGTCGTCGCGGCGCCAGACCATGAACAGCTCGACCGGCACGCGGCCCCGCAGCTTGAGCGGGCGCAGCCGGACGTCGGAAATCTTCAGGCCCGCGGCCGCGGCCGGCACGATGGCAAGGCCGAGGCCGGCGCGCACCATGGCCAGGATCGAATGGATCTGGCTGAGATGCTGGACATAGCGCGGCAGCACATCGGCGCGGGTGAATTGCGCCACCAGCAGGTCGTGGAAGTAGCGGCTCTCATAGGGCGAATACATCACGAAGGGCTGGTCGTCGAAATCCTTGATGGTGATGCTGTCGACGTTGGCGAGCGGATGCTTCTTCGGGATCGCGGCGAGCAGGGGCTCGGCGACGACGCGGCGGCTGGTGAGCTCGGGCCGCGCGATCGGCGGCCGCAACAGGCCGGCGTCGATCTGGCCGGAGGTCAGCGCCTCGAACTGGTCGCCCGACACCATCTCCTTCAGCGAAAAATCCACCTCCGGCAGCTTGGCGCGACAAGCCGCGACGAGCTCAGGCAGGAAGCCGTAGGCCGCGGCCGCGGTGAAGCCGATCTTCAGCGAGCCGGTCTTGCCGAGCGCGATGCGGCGGGCGACCTGCGAGGCGCTCTCCGCCAGCTTGAGGATGCGGCGTGCCTCCGGCAGGAAGCTGCGCCCGGCCGGGGTCAGGCGCACCGAGCGGCTGGTACGCTCCAAGAGCGGCGCATCGATGATGTGCTCGAGCACCTGGATCTGCCGCGACAGCGGCGGCTGGGTCATGTTCAGCCGCGCGGCGGCGCGGCCGAAATGCAGTTCTTCGGCCACCGTGACGAAACAGCGGAGCTGGTTGAGGTCGAACATCGATACATGCCTTAGATGAATAAGGCGTTTCCCCGGCACTTCTAGCATCGATCACCCCCAAAAACAAAGACGGCGGCTTTTGAGGGCCGCCGTTGAGTTGCCTGGTCAAGCTCCCATGGGAGCCCTCAGGAGGAACGTTTGAGCGTCACCCGCTCGATCTTGCCGACGATGACGAGATAGGCGAACGCCGCCACCAGCGCGTTGGCGCCGACGAACACCAGCGCGCCGTTGAACGAGCCGGTCGCGGCCAGGATGTAGCCGATCACGATCGGCGTGGTGATCGAGGAGAGGTTGCCGAAGGTGTTGAACAGGCCGCCGGAGACGCCGCCGGCTTCCTTCGGCGAGGTGTCGGAGACGACGGCCCAGCCGAGCGCACCGATGCCCTTGCCGAAGAAGGCGAGCGCCATGAAGCCGACCACCAGCGCCTGTCCGTCGACATAGTTGCAGGCGATGATCGACATCGACAGCAGCATGCCGCCGACGATCGGAATCTTGCGTGCCATGGTCAGCGAGCCGGTCCGGCGCAGGATCGCGTCCGAGATGATGCCGCCGAGCACGCCGCCGATGAAGCCGCACAGCGCCGGCAGCGTCGCGACGAAGCCGGCTTGCAGGATCGACAGGCCGCGCTCCTTGACGAGGTAGACCGGGAACCAGGTCAGGAAGAAATAGGTCAGCGTGTTGATGCAGTACTGGCCGAGATAGACGCCGAGCATCATGCGGTTGGAGAGCAGTTGGCGGA
>Ga0102592_1001135_pt1 | contig 32736 bp, 26 predicted proteins | sample AraplaCol_mMF_r2_FD_76861 | JGI IMG/M metagenome (GOLD analysis project Ga0102592, IMG submission 76861) | Arabidopsis root microbial communities from North Carolina, USA - plate scrape MF_Col_mMF_r2 (SPADES assembly) (version 2) | ecosystem: Host-associated > Plants > Roots > Endosphere...
CCTTGAGCTCCTTGAAGGGTCGTTCGAGACCAGGACGTTGATAGGTCAGGTGTGGAAGTGCAGTAATGCATTAAGCTAACTGATACTAATTGCCCGTACGGCTTGTCCCTATAACCTTGACGGTTATGTAGCACTTACCCGTGTTTGAGAACACTACCCCACCTTTACTTCTTCCCGGATTGTTGACAAGTCATGCCTGATGACCATAGCAAGTCGGTCCCACCCCTTCCCATCCCGAACAGGACCGTGAAACGACTCTGCGCCGATGATAGTGCTGCAACCAGTGTGAAAGTAGGTTATCGTCAGGCTCTTATTAGAAAAGCCCGCTAGGCATGTGCCAGCGGGCTTTTTGCTTTTTCAAAACCGGTAAACCAGGGTCTGACCTGCAGGGTCAGACCCCCAACGGTCTTATGGCCGGGGCAGGGTTGTGCGCTGTTGATCTTCGCCGAACGTCAGAGACCTCGAACCCAAACCCGAACAGCTGGACAGACAGGGTCTGACCCTGCGGGTCAGACCCCGGTTTACCGGTTTCACTGGTTGGACCAGTCAAGCCTCTTCAAGCTTGCCCGCCACGTAATCGATATGCGCTTGCATCGCCGTGCGCGCGGCCTCCGGCCGGCGCGCGCAAATGGCCTGGCAGATGGCGCGATGCTGTTGCAGCAGCTGGCCAGACACCTCCGCGTCCAATGCCCGCAAATTGGAACCATTCAGCGTAATGTGCTCACGCAGTATCCCCAGCACGCTCGCATGCAGGTGCAGGAACATGCTGTTATGGGATGCCAGTGCGATCGCTTCGTGCAGTTCCGCATCGAGCGCCGCTTCCTTCGCGGCCTCGTCATCCAGGCGCGATTGCTCGAGGCCTGCCAGCAGTGCGCGAATGCCTGCGTATTCTTCATCAGTGCCGCGCAGCGCGGCGTAATAGGCGGTAGCGCCTTCAAGCACACGGCGAAACTCCAGCACTTCGCTCAGCAGCACCGGATGATCCACCACCAGCTGCGCCCACGGCGAAGAGGAGCCAGTGCGCAGTTGATCGCCAACGAACATGCCTGCGCCAGGACGGCTGCGCAGCAGTCCTCGTGCCACCATCCTTTGCAGCGCCTCGCGTATCGTATTGCGCGACACCGAAAACTGCTCGGCGAGCACACGCTCCGACGGCAGTTTGGCGTTCGCCGGATAGCGGCCATCCAGCAGCGCTACCTCCAGTTGGCGTTGCACCTCTTCTACCAGCCCACTCGTTTTCATCTTGGCGATCTCCTTTTGCGGCCCCTGGTCCAACCAGTTTGCGGCGCCGCCGGCATGCGGGAATTATGGGACCTGTCGACGGAATAAGCAAAACAGAGGAGACGCATCATGAGGCCCCGACACTACCCATCGCTGGCGAGCCAGCGCAACCAGCACGTTTACCTTTTCGGTACCTGCGTGATCGACTTGTTCATGCCTGAAGCCGGGCTGGATGCGGTACGCCTGCTCGAACACCAAGGCCTGACGGTGCACTTTCCGCGAGGGCAAAGCTGCTGTGGCCAGCCTGCCTATAGCAGCGGAAATCCTGAGCAGGCGCGTGCAGTGGCGCGCGCGCAATTGGATTTGTTCCCGCAGCCATGGCCTGTCATCGTGCCTTCCGGCTCTTGCGCAGGCATGATGCGGCACCATTGGCCCGAACTGTTCGGCGACGATCCGGAAGCCGCCGCCAAAGCGAGCGAGCTGGCAGGTCGGATTTATGAGTTAAGCGAATTCCTGCTGCATGTATTGCACGTCGACTTGCAGGCAGCACCTGTGCAGGACAATGAACGGGTTGTGCTGCACACCTCTTGTGGCGCGCGGCGAGAAATGGGCACCAGGGAGCATGGCGTTGCATTGCTCGACGCTTTGCCTGGTGTGACGCGTGTTGAGCACAAACGCGAATCCGAGTGCTGCGGCTTTGGCGGAACGTTCTCGCTCAAGCATCCTGATATTTCGGGCGCCATGGTTGCCGACAAGGTGGCCTCTGCCTGTGCCACGGGCTGCACTCGCCTTGTCTCTGCCGACTGCGGCTGCCTGCTGAACATCGGTCATGCAGCGCAGCACCAAGGGGCGCCGCTGCAGGTGGAACACATGGCCAGCTTCTTGTGGCGCCGCCTTAACGGCCATGCCGCCGCGACCGAGCAGGATGGAGCCATGCGATGAGCGGCATGGGCAGCCGTGAGCGCATCCTGGGCGCTTTGCGCACGTCTGCGCCAGCTCCTGCGCCGGACAGCCGCGAGCTCGAGGCGCGCATCAACAAGCATCATGCACGTGGCACCTTGCGAGCCGCCCTGCCGAAACAGCGGGCGGACGAGATGGAGCGCGTCATGACATCGGTGCGCACGGAAGTCATTCGTAGCGACGCTGCGAGCTGGCCAGCGCTGTTGGCCGCCAAACTAGGCCAGGCTGGCGTACAGCGCTTGCTGCTGGATCCCGTTACTGCGGAAGGTGCTGCGCTGGTAGCGGCACTGCCGGGCGGCATGCAAGCGTTCTCGTTCTCGCAGCCCTTGGAGGCATGGAAGAACTCCCTGTTCTCCACCGTCGATGCTGGCTTCACGCTGGCACGATCCGGCATTGCCGCCACTGGCACACTGGTGCTGGCACCCGATGCGGGCACGCCACGTACTGTGTCGCTGGTGCCTCCGTTGCACGTTGCGCTGGTTTACGCGAGCACGCTGCATGCCGACCTGCACGCAGCCATGCACTCCGAGCGTTGGAGCGCCGGCATGCCGACCAACCTGGTGCTGGTTTCGGGGCCATCAAAAACATCGGATATCCAGCAAACGCTGGCCTATGGGGCGCACGGGCCAGCCGCACTGTGGGTTGTGATCGTGGATGACGGCATGGAGGCGCAGGCATGAACGCGCGCCCAATGCATTTTGTCTCGCCAGCCGACTTTCGCGAACGCGTCAGCGGCGCCTTGCAGGACCAGGCGCTACGTACCAGCATGCGTGGCGCGATGGAGTTCCTGCAAACCAAGCGCAGCAACCAATTCCCGGATGCCGACGAACTGGAACAGCTGCGCGACCTGGGCGAGGCAATACGCCAGCATGCGCTGGCGAATCTACCGGACTTGCTGGTGCAGTTCGAAGCCAGCTTGCAGGCGCTGGGCGTACAAGTTCACTGGGCATCCAACGCGGACGAGGCCAACGCCATCATTTACGAAATCGCACAGCGCGGCGGCGCCCGCAGCATCGTCAAGGGCAAGTCGATGGCGAGCGAAGAAGTGGAACTGAATCACTACATGTCCGAACGCGGCATCGATTGCGTCGAATCCGACATGGGTGAATACATCGTGCAACTGGCAGAGGAAAAACCCTCGCATATCGTCATGCCGGCCCTGCACAAAACGCGCGCCGAGATTGGCGCGCTGTTCGAGCGCCACCTGCCTGGCACGCCTTACACCGAAGACGTTGATACGCTGATCCAGGCCGGCCGGCGCGCCCTGCGCCAGGAATTCGCCGATGCGGATATTGGCCTGTCCGGCGTCAATTTTGCTGCGGCCGATACCGGCACGCTGTGGCTGGTGGAGAACGAAGGCAACGGCCGTTTGTCGACCACCGTGCCGGATGTGCACATCGCCTTGATGGGCGTGGAAAAGGTGGTGGCAAAGCTGGAGCATATCGTGCCGCTGGCGAGCCTGTTGACGCGTTCGGCCACCGGCCAGTCCATCACCACCTACTTCAACCTGATCACCGGTCCACGCCGCGCTGGTGAACTCGACGGCCCGCGTGAGATGCATGTGGTGCTGCTCGATAACGGCCGCACGCAGGCCTATGCCGACCAGCAGCTGCGCGCGACCTTGCAGTGCATTCGCTGCGGCGCCTGCATGAATCATTGCCCGGTCTACGAGCGGGTGGGCGGCCACGCCTATGGCACCACCTATCCGGGACCAATCGGCAAGATCATTTCACCGCATTTGCTGGGGCTCGAGGAAACCGCCGACCTGGTGACGGCCTCCAGCTTGTGCGGTGCTTGCGCCGAAGTGTGCCCGGTGCGCATACCCATTCCATCGCTGCTGGTGCGGCTGCGCACCGAGGCAAACCGCGACCCGGCGCAGCAGGTCGACCAGCCGTTGCGTGGCCAGGGCGCCAGTTTCAGTCGTGGTGAACGCCTGGTGTGGCGTTTCTGGAGCGGTGCGTTCGCACGCCCTTCGGTCTATCGCTGGTTCCGCTGGCTGGCGACCCGAATGCGAGCTTTCGCCCCGTCCTCCCAGCTGGGCTGGACGCGCCATCGTGCACCGCTGGTCCCGGCTCGCCGCAGCCTTTCCGACCTGCTGCGGGAAAGGGGGCAGGCGGAATAAGGATTGTTGTGCCCATTACGGCGCTCGTCGCCGGAATAAGAAAAAGATTTCATACCCTTGGAGGAGTACAAAATGCAAACCTGGAACCAGATTTATGCCCCATTGGGCAGCCTGTGGCTATCGGCCCTGGCTGCCGCCATCCCTATTCTTTTCTTCTTTGTCGCGCTGGCAGTCTGGCGCCTCAAAGGCCATATTGCCGCTGCAGTGACGCTGGCACTGTCGCTGGCGGTCGCGATCTTCTTTTATGGCATGCCGGTGCCGCAAGCGCTGGCCGCTGCAGGCTATGGCTTTGCCTATGGCATGTGGCCCATCGCCTGGATCATCATCAGTGCAGTATTCCTGTACAAGGTCGTCGAACGCACGGGCCAACTCGATATCATCCGCGCCTCGGTGGTCTCGATTACGGACGACCAGCGCCTGCAGATGCTGTTGATCGGCTTTTCCTTCGGCGCCTTCCTGGAAGGCGCGGCAGGATTTGGAGCACCTGTGGCGATCACCTCCGCGCTGCTGGTTGGCTTGGGCTTCAATCCGCTGTATGCGGCTGGCCTGTGCCTGATTGCGAATACCGCGCCGGTGGCTTTCGGCGCCATGGGCATTCCAATTATCGTGGCGGGCCAGGTCACTGGACTGGACGCGATGAACATCGGCGCCATGGCCGGGCGCCAGTTGCCGCTGCTGTCGCTGCTGGTGCCATTCTGGCTGGTGTTCATGATGGACGGTAAGCGCGGCATCAAGGAAACCTGGCCCGCAGCGCTGGTGGCTGGCGGCAGTTTCGCCATCACGCAGTACATCACCTCCAACTACATTGGCCCGGAACTGCCGGACATCACCTCCGCCCTGGTGAGCCTCGGCGCCCTGACCGGCTTCCTGAAGGTATGGCAGCCTGCCAGCGCAAAGGCTGGCGCCCGCAACACGATTTCGATGGGCGGCGGCACGGCGGCCTGGTCTCCGTTCGGCGGCGCAGCTGCAACCGGCATGGAGCCGCGCCGCCGCAGCAAATCGCCATACTCCACCGCGCAAACGGTGCGGGCCTGGGCGCCATTCGGCCTGCTGACTGCCGTGGTGACGATCTGGAGCCTTCCGCAGTTCAAAGCGCTGTTCGCCGCCAAAGGTGTGCTGGCCGGCACGGTGATGAAGTTCCATGTGCCTTACCTGGACACGATGGTGATCAAAATGGCCCCGATCGTGGCCGCGCCCAAGGCATACGAGGCGGTGTTCAAGCTGGACCTGGTTTCCGCGGTCGGTACTGCGATCTTGGTTTCGACACTGCTGTCGATGGCCTTGCTGCGTTTTAGCCCGGCCAACGGCTTGCGCGCCTTGCGCGACACCGTGCTGGAATTGCGCCGCCCGGTGCTGTCGATTGGCCTGGTCCTGGCGTTTGCGTTTGTCGCAAATTACTCGGGCATGTCGTCCACACTGGCACTGGTTCTGGCAGGCACGGGTGCGGCGTTCCCGTTCTTCTCGCCCTTCCTCGGCTGGCTGGGTGTGTTCCTGACCGGTTCCGACACTTCTTCGAATGCGCTGTTCTGCTCACTGCAGAATACAACCGCGCACCAGGTCGGGGTTTCCGATACGCTGCTGGTGGCGGCCAATACGACCGGCGGCGTGACCGGAAAGATGATCTCTCCGCAGTCGATTGCCGTTGCCTGCGCGGCGACGGGCCTGGTCGGCCGGGAGTCGGAATTGTTCCGCTTCACGCTCAAACATAGCCTGCTGTTCGCCGTCATCGTTGGCCTGATGACGCTCTTGCAGGCCTATGTATTCACAGGGATGGTGCCACACTGACGCAGCTTCTCCTGGCCCAGGCCTGCCACTGCGGAATGACAAAATGCAGGTCTGTTTTCTTTCGAAAGTCCCAAATAAGACATACAACAGAAACTTGTCTCAATTTTCCGCAAACGTTGACTTGCTCCCTGCAACCTAGCTAGTGTTGGTATTCGAGCCGGAGAAACCGGACGACAAAACACAAGACAATCACGGGATTAATGGAGCAAATATGAAGATTCGCAAGACCCTGATCGCAGCGGCGATCACGCTTGTAGCAGCACAAGCTGGCGCCGCCAGCATGATGGCCAGCCCAGTCGCATTCTCCGCCCAAGAGAAGGCGCGCCTGCTGGCAACCCTGAACGGCGAGCGCGGCAAGTTCGGCCTGGACGCTGACCATGGCTACAGCATCGCTTCCCAGCACCCGGGTGCTTCTGGCCAGGCAATCAGCCGCATGAACCACACCTACAAGGGCGTGCGTATTTTCGAATCCGAATCTGTGGTTGTAACCGACAAGGGCGGCAACATCGTTGGCGAGTCCGTGACCGACCGCCGCGGCAACCTGTCCGCCAAGCGCTTCGATGTGAAGCCAACCCTGTCCGGCACCGTCGCCATTTCCAAGGCAATGGCAACCCTGCCGTCTGCCGCCAGCCACATCGACCCACCATCCGCTGAACTGATCATCTTCCCGGTCATGCAGACCGTGCGTGTCGCAGGCGCTGAAAACAAGCCCGAAGCTGACCTGAACGCGCTGGATGTGAAAGATGTCGTGAGCAGCTACCAGCTCGCGTACCTGGTGAAGACCCGCATGAGCAAGGGCCAGGAAGCCGTGTTCCATAACACCATCGTGAATGCCAAGGACGGCAGCGTGCTGGATCAATGGAGCATGGTGCAGAGCGTCGTCGGCACCGGCCATAGCCAGTACAACGGCGATGTGCCGATCCAGACAACCCTGTCCGGCACCACCTACCAGATGCTGGACTCCACCCGCGGTGTAGGCGGCCAGTTCGGCGGCATGGCGATCACCAATGCCAACCACGCTTCGACCTCCAACCCGACCCCGGGCGTGATCTACACCAACAGCACCAACGTTTGGGGCGATGGCCAGAACTACATCAACGGCGGCAGCACCACCAACGCCAACGGCCAGACCGCTGCAGTGAACGCGCTGTGGGGCTTGCAGAACACCTACGACACCATGAACAATGTGCTGGGCTGGAAGTCGCTGGACGGCAACAACACCGCGACCTACATCGCAGTCCACGTGGGCACTGCTTACGACAACGCGTTCTATACCGACTCCTGCAAGTGCATGTACATCGGCGATGGCTCCAGCTTCTACAGCCTGGGTTCGATCGATGTGATCGGCCACGAGATGGGCCACGGGGTGACCGCCGCAACTTCGAACCTGACCTACCGTGGCGAATCCGGTGGCCTGAACGAATCGTCTTCCGACATCAACGGCGAGGCAGTGGAAGCCTACGCACGCAACGGCGGCACCGGCAGCGTCGTCAATGCCGGCAATGACTGGATGATGGGCAAGGAAATCTCGAAGACCGGCACTCCGCTGCGCTGGCTGTACAAGCCAAGCAAAGATGGCAAGAGCCCGAATGCATGGAGCACTTCCCTGAAGCGCCTGGACCCGCACTACAGCAGCGGTCCTAACAACCGCATGTTCTACTTCCTGGCCATGGGCTCGAGCTCGGTGTCGACCAGCGACTACTACTCGCAGTACCTGACCCAGGCTCCGAAGAACATGACCGGTATCGGCATCGACAAGGCATACCGCATCTGGTTCAAGGCCAACACCACCAAGCTGACCTCCGGTTCGACCTACGCTGATGCACGTGCAGCAGTCGTCGCCGCAGCGCAGGAACTGTATGGCGTGGGCAGTGTGGAAGCCAAGGCTGCGATGCGCGCTTACGCGGCGATCAACGTGGGCGCCGACGTGGCCGAATAAGCTGTGTAGCCACATTCAAAAAACGCCAGGGTGACCTGGCGTTTTTTTTGTCTTATCGCTTATCGGAGCAAGGCGCCGACCAGCATAGCCACGAACATGGCGCCGAAATAGCGCAGCCACCTAGCGCTGTAATTGCGCCAGGCCAGCACCGCCAGCACAATCGCAACAGCAAACGGCAGCATCGTGCGGAACGTCAGGCACAGGCTGATGGCAAAGTAGACCTGGATGATGATGGCGACGAAAGGGCGTCCCGTGAAGGCCCCACGTCCGCCGCGTGGCGGCACCGGCGCAGCGCCCCCCGCAGCCTGGCTTGCGCTCGTCGCCCTCCCCGCCGGCCTTGAAGGGCCGTCTGTGGACGCAACAGTCTTTTGCTTTGCTGCGCGTTTTTCCTGCGCAAGCTGTTCCTGCGTTTTTTCCAGCACGGGCGCTGCCGGTGCCGCTGCTTGCCAGAAGCCGGCCCACGGTTCCTTGCCCTGCGCGGACAAGGCGCGGAAGCCGCTGCTGCGCCGGGCGGCCGGCGCACTGGCGGCTGGCGCCTGCGGGAGCCACTTCGCGCGTGCAGCGCGTACCTGCTGCAGCAAGGGGGCGCCCTTTGCGGCATCGACCATCTTGATGAACTGCGCGTAGCCTTCCAGCGCATCGATCACGTTGTCATTGCCATTCCACTGCTTGCCAGCCGGGCCGTCCTTCTCGACCTGGAACAGCGTCGCACGGAAGCGGCGCAAGGTGTCTCGGTCCAGCGAAAGCTTCCTGTTGACGACGATGCCGGTAACGCTCTGGCAATGTGCATCGCTCATCACGTGCTGCTTTTCCGGATGCGGCGTGAAGCCCTCGTCGGCAATGATCTGTTTGACCCGCCACAGCAGCTTGCCGGCCAGCTTGCGTGCGGCGGCATCGCCGGAGAAGGTCAGGTCGTCGGCGTAGCGGGTGTAGGCGAAGCCCAGCTTTGCAGCGCAGCTTTGCACCCGCGCGTCGAGGCGGCGGCACAGGATGTTGGTCAGTGCGGGACTGCTGGGCGCCCCCTGGGGCAGGGCACGTTCGCCAGTCGCGACGAAGAACTTCTCGCCATCGACGCTGACTTCTTCAACTGGCGTCTCGGTGCAAATCAGGCCGAGCGTCGTTGCCAACTGCTCGCTGTAACCAAGCTCGCGGAACACGCCTTTGATGCGCGGCAGGCTGATCGAAGGGAAGAAATTCTTCAAATCCAGGTTGATGACCACTGCTTTGCCAACATGGGGCTGGGCGTTGCTGACAATCGAGCGGCCGGGGATGAAGCCGTGCGCAGCGTCATGCAGCGGCACCTTGGCCAGAATGTTGTCCAGCACCCAGTACTGCAGGCGCTTCACGCGCGGCATTGGCGCCGAGATGATTCGCTCCCCGCCGGTCTTCTTCGGCATGGCAAAGCGGCGGTAGTGGCTGATGCGGGATACGCGGCGTTCGAAGCTGAGGAAGCGCAGCTCTGGCAAGGTAATGCCCATGGCGCTCGCCAGTTCGCTCGCGTTGTTCATTGCTGGCAGCGACCAGCGCGCAAGCTTTTCGGCATTGCTCTCGGCATGGTTCAAGCCTGCGGAAACGCCCTCACCCAGGTAGAGCAGTTCGGTCGACTGGCGCTGGTGCCACGCTGTCGCGCGTTCAAAGCGCTCGCGTGCGCGTTTCTGGCGGGTCTCTTCGCGGCGCTGGCGCGATTTGGCCAGGCGCTCCTTGCGCATCGCCTTGAGTGCCTGTTCCGGGTCCTGGATGGTGCGCAGCTCCTGCCCAAGGCGTACCAGGGCGCCACTGAGTTCGGCCTCGCGCTTGACCAATTCTTCCAGTTCGGTGGGCTGGCCGCTATCGGCGGGCCAGAAGCCGAGGCGCTGCATTTCGCCCAGCACGACTTCCTGGCGCGAGCTGGTACGCAGGCGCTCCATCAATTCGGCGCGGGTGGTGATTGGCTTGGATTCCGTGGCGCTCATTGCATGGCCTCCTTGCGAGGCGAGCGCGAAAGATGCAAGCACGGCGGGATTGTCATCGAAGAGCCTTTAAGACTGGGGCGCTCCACTCGATGCCATACAGCGACCGGTGCGGCGAATGGGCTGCAGGGCAGCCACACCGTCTTGCTGCACCGGTCCTGTATGGCACTGTGAAGAGCGTGCCAGTGGCGCATGGGAAGAGCTGAATACGTGAACGGCGATCCACCGTTCGGGTTGCAAGAGCCATCCCGCCGTGTTTGCTGGAACGAGTATATCAGTTCATTTGCTTTTTTCATATCAATCGTCATCCTCAGGCCGCCTGCTGCCGCGACATGCGCAGCGCGAGCATGTGCGCGCAAGGGCCTTTGTGCAGGCGGTTGAACGTGAAGAAGTTGCACTGGCAGGCGCCGTCGACAATGCGCTCGTCGGCATCCAGCCGCAGCATCACCTGGTAATGGCGGTCGCCGTGCTTGGCGCGGGCGCTTAGCCGGAGGCTGCCGTCGGCAACTGCTTCAACTGCATGGTTGCTCATTGCGTGGAGGGCGACCAGCTTTTGGGCCTCCTCTTCCTCCGGGCTTGCGAAGCGCAGCGAGTCCAGTGGCAGCGGATCGCGCGCGAGTTCGCGCAGGCGGTAGACTTCATCCACCAGGTCATACACCACGCGGCCGGCTTGTGTGTACAGTGTCAGCGCGCGTTCGACCATCATGCGATCGAGGCCGGTGTCGAGTGCCAGTTGGGCGGTGGTGGCAAACCAGCGCTTGCCCAGTGCGGCAAAGACCTTCTCCTTGCTGTCGTTGTCGATTTCGCCGCGTGGCGCCAGCAGGTCGAACTGGCCGGCGCGCGACCAGTCATTGGCGGTCCAGCCGGAAAGGCCAAGCGTGAACTGCATGTCGGGCATATTGGCGATCCAGAAGCTTGGCAGCCCGCTGCCCATCAGGTGCACAGTGAAGCTGTCGGCGACAGGAATCAGGCGTTCGAGGAGCATCAGCCGGCGGCGGCCCCAGATGCGGATTTCTTCGGCCACGTTGCCGCGGTAAATGGAGCGGCGGCAGACCACTTCTTCATTCCACGGTTCGAAGACAGCGCGCACAGGCTGGCCGGGCGCAAGAACGAATCGGATCGAGCGCGGGCCGACGCGCTCCTTCTTGCGCCGCATCTGCAGGCAGAAATTGTGCACGTCCATCGGGTGCAGGTCCAGCCGCCGCGCGACCATGTTCATGGCGCTGCTCACCTGCAGGAAGCCGCGCACCCAGGTGTCCGGCACGTCGATTTTTTCCTCGATGAATTCGGGATCGTCCGCAGTCCTGACCTGGAAGCCGCTCGGGTCGATCGACAGCCTGGTGCTCTTGTAGTCGCGGATCTTCTGGAATTCGCCGTACAGGCTTTCCGAGTAATCGATATTGGTGGTGCCACAGGCGAAGTCACCGACGTGGCCGAACACATTGTGGCTGCAGCTGAGGGAAGCGTAGCTCGATTCGTCGCGGCTGAAGCACTCAAAGAATACGCGGTCTGGATGTACGGTGATCACCGGGTCGAGCGCGATCCACAACTCGCGGTTGGTCTGGTACAGGTAACTGTAGTACTTGTACTGCGCCTCATAGAAGGGCTTCATCAGCTTCGACTTCTGCTCACGCAGCGTACGCAGTTCGGATTGCAGCGGTTGCAATTGCTCTTTCAGCTCACTGCCGCGGGCCTGGAACTGCGCAAGCATCATCTCTTCGTTCTGCGCTACCCATTCCTTGTAGGCCGTTTTGTCCTTTGGTTGGTAGCGCTGGTCGGATACCACCACATCGTGCAGGGCGGAGATCGCCTCGCGGAAGGGAATGTGCTTGTTGATCTCGGCGACGAAGTGGGTCGGCGCACGCAGGGTGTCCGGCACGAAGCGCATATCTGTCGATGATGCGCTGTTGCTGACGCAAGTCTCGCCGTAGTAGCGGTACTGGAATCTCATGTCTTGCTTCCCCGGCCTGCGATGGTCGCTGGCGTATGGATCGTGATGGCGGCGGGCAGGTCCGGATAACGTTGCTGGATAGCGCGCAGGCCTTCGATGTATTGTGCCTTGTCGGCAATGGCGACAGTCAGCACCTGGCGCGCAAACAGCCTGGCGACAAAGCCGGCGATTTCTTCCGACAGTTCGGCCTGTGCGCGCAGGAAAGCTTGCACCCGCCCTTTGACAACGCGGCCACGATTCACTTGCGACAGTACGCTGAGGAAGTAGGGCTCCATGCGCTGCAGCTTGTGCACGTCGCCGGCGCAGGCGCTTTCCAGCCAGGAGCTGACGAAGAGCTGCATATTGGCGGAGGGGTGCTGGCTCAGCTTATCCAGCAGCTCAGTCACGTCGCCGACGTCGAAGTGCCTGGTGATCATGGCACGGCCGAAGCGCTGTGCTGCCGGATCCTGGTGGTCGCACAGGTTCACCAGCAGCAGTGGCGTCCAGTCATCGCGTGTGCAAGCCTCGGTAAAGAACGCCGAAGCGAATTCACGGCTGTCGTCGAAACGGCTGTCGAAGATGCGCAGCGCTGCTTCCATCTGGCTCCGCACACGCTGCGGGTCGGACCGGAAGGCTTCGAATGCCCATTGGCGGACGCTGGCCATCGGATTGCGGCCGAAGGCTGCCCATGCCGCTACATCAAACTGCTCGGGGCTGAACCCGGGCAGCAGCCGTGCGCCAAGCAGCAGCGCGCCTTTGCTGCGCGCGGCCAGCAGGCGAGCCAGAAGGCCGGGATCGGCCAGTTGTTCCTCGTCTTTCAGCGGCCCGGTGACCCAGGCCACCAAATCTGCGTGCATGCCTTCGCCGGTTTCGCTGCGGAACAGTGCGTCAAGCAGACCTTCCAGCAATGTGCGGCGGAAGCCGGCATCGGCTGCGCTCAGGCGTTGGATGACTGGATCGACGCCGCGCCTGACGCTCGCTTCCGCGCTGGTGGCAAAGGCGATGATCAGGTCCGACTGCGCGGACAGCACCTGGTCCGGCAGCATGCCGAACAGGCGCACAGCAGCACCGCGCACTTCGGCGTCTTCATCCTTCAGCAGCATGGCCAGCCTGGAGCCGGGCAGCATGCCGGTCGGTGCCGGATGCAATACCAGCCACTGGCAGGCCAGCAGGCGCACGGCGGCCAGCGCATGGCCAAGCAGTTGCAGCAGGCGTTCGTATGGCGCCCCGGCGGCGGCATCGCGCAGCGGGTTCTCGATCAGCCAATGCAGGTCGGCGCCGATTGGCGGCACGGCATTGCGCGCATCGTCGATGTCTGCGCAGTTGTCCAGCCAGTCGAGCAGCTGCATGACGATGGCTGGCGCCTGGCCGGGCAAGGTGGCGGCGACCTGGCACAGCATGCGGCCCTGGCGCCGTACTGCCTCCAGCGGCGCGCAGCAGATGGTAGCGACCAGCAGCGGATCGGCGGCATAGTTCAGCGGGTCGCGCACAATGCAGTCCAACGCATACTGTGTCGCTTCCGGCAGCGTGCACTGGATCAGCAATAGCAGCCATTCGGTTGGCGGAATGCCCGGCTCGAAGCGCTGACGCGCCACCTGGAAGGCAAAGCGCGCCGTCGGCAGGTAAGGACTGCGCAGCAGTTCGCGAATCACGCCAAGTTCCAGCGCGGCGCAGAAGCCTTTGTTGTCGGCCAGCGCGCGTGCCGCGAATTCGTGCACGCCGGCGCAGCGGCTTTGCTGCATCAGCGAAAGCAGGGCCTGAGGCTGTGCATCCCACAGCTCGGGGAACGCTTCCCGGCGCCTGTCGTCAGGCTGGATCGGGTGCTCCTGGTACCAGCTGGTGCCAGGGCGGTTGCTTAGCCAATTGCCGCGTGCGCGCAGCATGCGGTTGAAGACCATCCAGTGGCTGTAGCTGTCGTAGAAGCGACTGCCGCGGTTGTATGGCTGGCCGGCATCGCTGTCGTCCATCGCGGCCAGCACGCCGAGCGCCATCCGGACGTAGGCCGGGTCGCGGTCTTCCGCAAGCCGGCGCAGGGTGCGCCAGCCGCGCCGGCGCAGGTAGTCGCGCGTACGCAGGCTGTAAGCGACCTTGCTGTCCGGACGCGATGCTTCCTCGGTGTACTTTGTGTAGGCTCGGCGCACGTAGACCCATTGGCTGCTGCTGGTATGGGGATCCGTATCGAAGCGCTGCTGGATGAGGCCAAACAGCTCGGCATCGCCGGCCATTTCCGCCGCTTTGTAGATGTGGCGCACGGCGCGGAATGTACCGGCGCGCAAGCGCATGCGCTTCAGGTGGGTGCGCAGGATGCGGCGCGCCATCGGCTGGCTGAGGGCTACCTGGTGCAACTGCTCAAGCCAGTCCGACTTCGACAAGCCTTGCCATTCGTCGTCGCCGGCAGCGATCGACAGCAGCTTTTCTTCATCCTGCTGGTCCCAGGCGTCGCGCAGGGCAGCCGGCCAGTCGGCCAGCAGGCGGGCAGCGTGCTCTTTCAGCGCGGCGCCATCGGCCAGCATCAGCCAGGCTTGCAGGGCGATGCGGCGTATGGCGTCCGTGCGGCCTCGGGCGTGCAGCTCCTGCATCGCAATGGCGGCGCCGGCATCGCCGCAGCGGCCGATGGCCCAGGCCAGGCAGTAATCCTGCATCTCGTCGCCGCGTGCGATCAGGTCGACCAAGGTGGGCACTGCGCCACGCAGGCGGCGCTCGCCGATGCGCCAGATGACGCGGTTGCGGTGGTGCTGGTCGAGTTGCTTCCAGTTCCCCGGCTGTAGTTGCTGCAGCAGCGTGACAGCGGCAGCATCGGGCGGGTTTTGTGCAGGGGCTGGCGCTGGCGCCGCGCTTTGCGGTGCGGCCGGCTCCGGGACGCCCGCAGGGTCAACGAAGCCTTGCGCGGCCCTTTCGATCAACGCCAGTTCGAACAGGGTCTCGGCGGCCTGCCAGTCGACCGGCTGTGGCGTGCGCGTGCTCTCGCGCCATTCTTCGCCGGTGCGGCCTTGGCGCAGGTTGACCAGGTAGCGGGGCGGCGACCCAGCCACTGCGCCGGCCACCTCGCAAAGTTCGATCTCGCAATGGATGGTGGCGTCTTTTTGCCTGCGAACCAGGCTGCTTTTCCGAATCAGCTTCACTGTAGTGCGGGCCTTGACTTGAAATGCGGTTACTCAACAGGACGATGGTAGCCAATCCTGAAAGTGTTTGCAAATAAAGCAATGCCTACATCGGCTTGAGCAGCGCTTCCATCAGCGGTTCGCAGGCTGCGGCCAGGCGATCCAGGCTAGCTTCGCGCAAGGCGTTGCTGTCGACGGTCTGCTGTGTCGCCAGGCCGGCCCACTGCAGCAGGGCGCGGCCGGCTTGGGGGTGGTCGAACAGGCCATGCAGGTAGGTGCCGAGCACCTGGCCGTCTGCGGAGATGGCGCCTTCCGGGCGGCCGTCGATGAAGAAGGCCGGTTGCGCCAGGGCGGCGCCGTTCGACACGCCCATGTGGATCTCATAGCCGCTGACCGGCGCGTCGTCGAAGGCACAGCGGCCGGTGACTTGCGCCAGGCGCTTGTCGCGCGTGAGTTCCGTCTGCATGTCCAGCAGGCCCAGGCCCGTCTCGCTGCCGGCCCGGCCTTCCACGCCGTGTGGGTCGTCGACCTGTGTGCCCAGCATCTGGAAGCCGCCGCATACGCCGATTACCTTGCCGCCGTAGCGCAAGTGGCGTGCGATGGCCTGCGGCCAGCCGCCTTCTTTCAGCGCGGCCAGATCGTCGCGGGTATTCTTGCTGCCGGGGAGGATGAGCAGGTCGGCGGGCGGGATCGCTTCCCCCTTGCGTACAAAGCGCAGGTCGACGCCCGGGTGGGCGCGCAGCGCATCGAAATCGGTGTGGTTGCTCATGCGCGGCAGGCTTGGGACCACCACGCGGAAGGCGCCGCGCTCAGCCTGCACCGCTTGCACTGCGTCTTCGGCGTCAAGGTAGAGGCCATGCAGGTAGGGCAGCACCGCCAGCACTGGCTTGCCGGTCTGTCGTTCCAGCCATTCCAGGCCCGGCTCGAGCAGTTTGATGTCGCCGCGGAAGCGGTTGATGACGAAGCCGATGATGCGCTTGCGTTCACTCTCGGAAAGGCAGGACAGGGTGCCGACAATGTGGGCGAACACACCGCCACGGTCGATGTCCGCACACAGGATGACGGGGCAATCGACTGCTTCGGCAAAGCCCATGTTGGCGATGTCGCGGTCGCGCAAATTGATTTCAGCCGGGCTGCCGGCGCCTTCCACCACTACCGTTTCATACTGCGCCAGCAGCCGCTGGTGCGATTCCAGCACGGCCGCCATGGCAATGGTCTTGTACTGGTGGTAGTCGCGTGCATTCATGTCGCCGCGCACCTTGCCGTGGATGATGACCTGGGCGCCGATATCGCTGCTTGGCTTGAGCAGCACGGGATTCATGTCAGTGTGCGACGGAATGCCGGCGGCAATTGCCTGCAACGCCTGGGCGCGTCCGATTTCGCCGCCGTCGATGGTGACCGCGCTATTCAGCGCCATGTTCTGCGGTTTGAAAGGCGCGACGCGCACGCCGCGCTGCTTGAGCAGGCGGCACAGGGCTGCGACGATGGTGCTCTTTCCGGCGTCGGACGTGGTGCCCTGGACCATCAGGGTGCGGAAGGGGAAGCTCATTTTGCGGGACGGTGTTTGCGGGCTTCTTCCAGCTTTTCGCACAACACGGCGGTACCGGCGATCATGCGGGGGCCGGCGCGATTGAGCATGCCGCCGTCAATCGTGAACAGGTTGTCCTGCCTGGTCGCCTTGAGTGTCTTGTAGGGGCGCCAAAGGTTGACGCCACCGTAGTCTTTCTCCGCGGTGGCGAAGACTGCTTCGGGATCGGCTTCCAGCACGGCTTCCACGCTGACCACCGGCGCGGTGACTTTCTGGTCGGCGAAAATGTTCTGGCCTCCGCACGCTTTCAGCGCGTCACTGACGATGTGCTCACCGTTCAGCGTGTAGAGCGGCTTGTCCCATACCTGGTAGAAGGTGCGTACCGGCGGGCGCGCGGCATACTGCGTGCGCAGCGCGGCCAGCTTCTGCCGCAACTCTTTTGCTGCAGTATTGGCGGCGGCCTCAGTCCCGAGCAGCTTGCCCATCTTCTCAAGGTTGTCGGCGATCTGGTCCAGCTTTTTCGGCTCACTGTGGAACATGGGGATGCCAAGCTGGCGCAACTGGTCGATCTGGCGCTCAGAGGTACCATGGCGCCAGACTACCAGCAGGTCCGGCTTCATTGACAGCAGGCGTTCCATGTCCACCTGGCGGTTGTCGCCGACGCGTGGGATCTGCTTGGCGGCTTCGGGATAGTCGCTGTAGCTGACTGCGCCCACGATCTTTTCCGCGCCGCCGGCGGCGAACAGCAGTTCGGTGACGTGCGGCGCCAGTGCAATGACACGCTGCGCTGGTTTTTGCAGGGTGACGGGCTTGCCATCGTCGTCGTTGACGGTGATGGCGGCGTGCGCCTGGAACTGCGCGGCACACAGTGCGGAGATCAGCAGGTATCTTTTCATCGTTTGGTCCATTCGTTCAAGGCGTGTTCGAGGCGTTGCCAGCCTGCTTCGTCGGCGGGAAGTCCGAGGCGGATGCCGCGCGCCGCTTCGCGGAACAGCCGTACCCAAATGCCGCGGCGAGCCATGTGGTCGTGGAATTCTTCGGCGCACGGCTCCGGCCACCATTGGAACAAGGACGTGCCATTGCCGGCAATGCCGTGCGCAGACAGAAGTTCGCGCAGGCGTGCGCCCGCCGCGTGCAGCTGTTCGTGCGTGGCGCGCTGCCATGTGCTGTCTTCCAGGGCGGCACGTGCGACTTGCTGCGCTGGACCGCTGACCGCCCATGGGCCCAGCATGTCTGCAAGCGGCGCCAGGACATCCTGGTGTGCAGCGACAAAGCCCAGGCGCAGTCCAGCCAGGCCGAAGAACTTGCCGACGGAGCGTAACACGACCAGGCCGGGAACCTCGGTGGCATCGGCAACGCTGTGGGCGCCTTCGGTGTCGGCGAAGGCTTCATCGACTACCAGCCAACCGCCGCGTGCCCGCAGCACCTCGGCCCACTGGAGCAGCAGAGCGCGAGGCACGAAGGCACCGGTCGGATTGTTCGGGTTGCAGACCACGAGCACGTCGGCCGTGGCAACGGCCGCGCCAAGCTCGCTATAAGGGACGGCGCTGGTGTGGTGGCCGTGCTGCGACCAGTGGTGCAAATGCTCGGCGTAGCTGGGACTGGCGACCACGACGCGCGAGGCCGGGCGCAGGCGGGGCAGGGCCTGGATTGCCGCCTGCGTGCCGGCGACCGCCAGCATGCGCGGCGCGCCGTAGTAGCGCTGGGCGGCTTCCAGCAGCGCCGGATCGTGTTCGGGGAGGCGGTGCCATGCGTCGACGGATAGGGCTGGCGCTGGATAGCCGTTGGGGTTGAGGCCGGTCGACAGGTCGAGCCAGTCATTGCGGCCGTAGCGCTGCGCTGCCTCGCGCAGTTTGCCGCCGTGTTCAAGCATGGTTTGCTCCGTAGGCGATGGCCAGCATGATGGCCATCCATAGGCCGGTTGTGTTGCGCACGAGGTGCCAGGCGCGAGGGATATCGACGGCCGACGCTTCGTCGCCCTGGCCAAGCGGCGGGCGTTGCTCTATTTCGCCGCCGTAGCTTGCCGCGCCGCCCAGTTGCAGGCCGAGCGCACCAGCGCCAGTGGACATGACCGGGCCTGCATTAGGGCTGCTCCAGGCCGGGGCTTGTTTGCGCCAGCAGGCTAGCGCGCGGCGTGTGCTGCCTGCGCCGGGAGCCAGCAGGGCGTAGCTTATTGCGGTCAGGCGTGCCGGCAGGTAGTTGAGGGCATCGTCGATGCGGGCGGCGCTGCGGCCAAACAGGTTGAAACGTTCGGTGCGGTAACCCCACATGGCGTCCAGCGTGTTCGCCAGGCGGAACATCACGGCGCCGGGGCCGCCGGCAATGGCGAACCAGAACAGCGTGCCGAAAACTGCATCGTTGCCGTTTTCTAGCATGGACTCGGTGGCGGCTTTGGCGAGATCGGATTCGGTGGCGTGTGCGGTGTCGCGGCTGACGATGCGGGCGGTCAGGGCGCGGGCGGCTGCCAGGTCGCCGGCTTGCAGCGAGCGCCAGATGGGAAGCATGTGGTCGCGCAGGCTGCGCAGTCCAAGGCAGAAGTAAAGGAGGATTGCGTGCAGGGCGGCTTGTGCAGCGGGCGGCAGTGGCTGCGCGCAGGTCCAGGCGGCGAGCATTGTGAGGGGCAGCACGGCAAGTGCCCAAGCCAGCGCGCCGCGAGCGAAGCGGGAGAATGGCGCGCGATTCAGCCGCTTTTCGATTGCGCTGGCGAGGCGGCCGAAGCCGACCAGGGGGTGGAAGCGCGACACTTCGCCCAGGATGGCGTCGAGCAGTACGCCGGCCAGAAGGGCGGCAGCGAAAGTGGTCCAGTCCAGGCCTGTCAACAGCATCAGGCGCCTTTCAGCTTCAGCGGCAAGCCTGCCGCGACAAAAGCGACGCGGTCGCATACTGCAGCAACTGCCTGGTTCAGGCGTCCCGCTTCATCAGCATAGCTGCGCGAGACTGCCCCCCAGGGCACGATGCCCATGCCGACCTCATTCGACACCAGCACCACGTCACCGCGTTCAGTTGCCAGCTCGCCGAGCAAAGCCGCGCGCTGTTCGTGGAAGCGGACCGGCAGTTCGATCATGCCGACATCCGGATATTGTGTGCCATCGCTGAACATCAGGTTGGAGAGCCACAGTGTCAGGCAATCGACCAGTACCAGTCGATGCGGTGCGCGCCATTCAGCCAGGGATGCGGCAAGCGCAAGTGGCTCTTCGACGGTGTGCCAGTGCTGCGGGCGCTGGGTGCGGTGGTGCGCGATGCGGGCCGCCATTTCCGCGTCGCCTGCAGCTGCCGTGGCGATATAGACCACCTCCTTGCCTGAAGCAGCGGCAAGCTGCTCCGCATAGGCGCTCTTGCCGGAACGTGCGCCGCCAAAGACCAATGTGCGCGTCATGTTGTGCTCCGCGAGAACATGGCCGCCACCGCGGCTGGATTGGAGGGGAAGTAGCCGTGGAAGTAGGAAGCTTGCAGCGATCCGACGCGGTAGACGGCTTCACCACTGGCGCCGCTTGGATGCTTTTGCGTCGTCGCGGCAGCCGGCACGCTGGTTTCCAGTCGCGAGTAGTGGAAGGTATGGCCACGCAGTGGGCCCTGGGCCGTGGGCATGGCTTGTGCGCCCAAGCCGGCCAGGCGGGCTTGCATGGCAACTTTGCCGGGCAACAGGCCGGCCATCGGCCAGGTCTTGCCTTCCTTGTCCTGCAGCGAGTCTGCGAGCGCCATCATGCCGCCGCATTCAGCCACGATGGGCAAGCCGTCGGCGTGCGCAGCGCGCAGCGAGGCTTGCCAGCGTGGGCCTGCGGAGAGCTCGGCGGAATGCAATTCGGGGTAACCACCAGGCAGGTAGACGGCCGTTGCGTTGCCCGGCACCGGCTCGTCGGCTAGCGGGGAGAAGTATTCGAGCTGCGCGCCCAGCGCTTGCAGCGTCGACACGTTGGCCGGGTAAAGGAACATGAAGGCTGCATCGCGGGCGATGGCGATGCGCGCGCCCTCAAGCGGGCGCACGGAAAGCGCGGCGCCCCCGGCCCCGGCGCCACCGGTCGCGGCGATGTGCGCTTCCGGCAGTGCGTCCCACGCCGCAAGATCGAGCGTCAACTGGTCAGCCAGCGTGTCGAGCAATTCATCAAGGCCCGCGACTTCGTCAGGCAATACAAGACCCAAGTGGCGTTCGGGCAGCGACGCAGCTTGCTTGGGCAGGGTCCCCAGTAAAGGAATGTCGCGCAGGGAGGCCGCCACCATGGCCGCATGTCCCGCACTGGCAATGCGATTAGCCACCACGCCCGCCATTGCAACCGGCCCGTAGTCCCGCAAGCCATGCACCAGCGCCCCGGCCGTCTGCGCCATGGCACCGGCATCGATCACGGCCAGCACTGGCAAGCCGAACTGGCGCGACAGGTCGGCGGCGGACGGCGTGCCATCGTAAAGTCCCATGACACCTTCAACAAGGATCGCATCGGCCTGCGCTGCAGCCTCTGCCAGCAAGGCACGGCAGCGTTCAGCACCCACCATCCACAGGTCGAGCGATTCGACCGGTGAACCGCAGGCACGCGCCAGCACCATCGGGTCGATGAAGTCCGGTCCGCATTTGAAGACCCGTACTCGGCGCCCGGCGCGAACGAGCTTGCGCGCCAGAGCCGCCGTAACGGTAGTTTTGCCCTGTCCTGATGCGGCAGCGGCAATCAGTACGGCGCGGGCTACCATTCGGTGCCAGGCTGCGCCGCGATGCCAGCCTTGAAAGCGTGTTTGACGACGGTCATTTCTGTGACGGTATCCGCGACGTCGATCAACTCTTGCGGCGCGGCGCGGCCGGTGACGACAGCGTGCTGCATTTCGGGACGGTCCAGCAGGTCGGCAATCACGTCATGCACGTCCAGGTAACGGTATTTCAGTGCGATGTTCAGTTCATCCAGCACCACCATGCCGTAGGACGGATCGCGCAGGAACGCACGTGCCTGCTCCCATGCTTGCTGCGCCTTCTCTATGTCGCGCTCGCGGTTCTGCGTTTCCCAGGTATAGCCCTCGCCGATGGCGTGGAAGCTGCATTCTTCCGGGAAGCGGCGCAGGAACTGCTCTTCGCCGGTCGACATGGCGCCTTTGATGAACTGCACCACGCCTACCTTCATGCCGTGCCCCATGGCCCGCATCGCCATGCCAAAGCCACTCGAGCTTTTGCCCTTGCCATTGCCGGTATTGACGATCAGGACGCCGATATTCTTGTCTGCCGCCGCGATCTTGGCGTCGATAATGGCCTTCTTGCGCTCCATGCGCTCGCGGTGGCGGTCGTTGATGTCGCTCATTGGGGACTCCCGGGGATGAAGATGGTGCGTTCGCCGTGGCGGACGATTTCGATTGGGTGGTCAAGATACTCGCTGAGGATCGCCGGCTGCATCACTTCCTCGACGGGCCCGGCCAGCCAGCGGCCATCGCCCATCAGCAGCAGGGCGTGGGACGACACGCTATGCGCCAGTGTCAGGTCATGGCCGACCATCACCACGGTCTTGCGCTGCTCGCGGCATAGCCTGGACAACAGTGACATGACGCTGACCTGGTGCGCCAGGTCCAGCGCATTGGCCGGTTCGTCCAGCAGCAGCAAGGGAGTGTCTTGTGCCAGCATGGCAGCGATGGCCACGCGCTGGCGTTCGCCGCCCGACAGCGTGCGCACGTCGCGTTCCGCCAGGTGATCGACTTCCATGGCGCCCAATGCTGCAATGGCAGCCTGGTGGTCGTCGCTGTTCTCCCAATACCGGTTGTCGTGGTAGGGGTGGCGTGCCGACAGTACGGTTTCGATCACGGAATATGAAAAGGCATCGTTGCGCGCTTGCGCCAGGAAGGCGCGCTTGCGCGCAAGCTCCTGCAGCGGCCATTCGCCCAGTGCGCGGCGGTCGATAGTGACGTGGCCGTCCTCCGGCTGGCGCAAGCCCGCCAGGGTGCGCAGCAGGGTGCTCTTGCCGGCGCCGTTGCGGCCGATTACGCTCCAGCACTCGCCATCGCCGACCTGCCAGTCCAGCTTATCGACCAGGGTGCGCTTGCCCATGGCAAGCCGCAGTTGGTGGGTGCCGATCATCTTATTTCCTCAGGCGGTGCAGTTGGTACAGGAAGACCGGAGTGCCAACCAGCGCAGTGACCACGCCTGCAGGCAGCTGCTGCGGCGCGATGATGGTGCGCGCGACGGTGTCGGCCAGCACCAGGTAAGCACCGCCCACCAGCGTGGCGGCCGGCACCAGCAAGCGATGGTCCGGACCGAGGGCGAAACGGCAGGCATGCGGCACGATCAGGCCGACAAAGCCGATGCTGCCGGCCGTGGTGACGGCGCTGGCGGTCAGCAGGCCGGAACAGAAGAACAGTCCCTTGCGCAGGGCGCTGACGCGGATGCCCAGCGTCGCCGCCGCTTCCGCATGCAGCGCCATCACGTTCAGCGAGCGCGCCACGCGCAAGGCAAATGCCATTCCGCCAGCCAGAACAATCCATGGCAACCAGCGGATCGGGGAGCCGGACAGGTCGCCGATCAGCCAGAAAACCATGGTACGCAGGCGGCTTTCCGGCGCGATCGACAGCATCAGGGTGACCAGGGCGATGCAGCCGGAAGACAGGATCACGCCGGTCAACAGCAACAGCGCCGTGCCACCTTCCGCCGCGGTGCCGCCGCGCAGGTCACGCCGCGCCAGGAAGTACAGCATCATCGACACTACGACCGCTCCGGCGAAGGAGGCGGCATCCACCATCCACGCCGCGCACATGAACAGCAACGCAGCCAGTGCACCGACCGAAGCGCCCGAGGAAATACCCAGCACATAAGGGTCGGCCAGCGGGTTGCGCAGCAAGGCCTGCATCATCACGCCGGCCAGCGATAGCGAGGCGCCTGTGACGAAGGCCGTGGCTGCACGTTCGGCGCGCAGGCCAAGCAGATGGCCTGGCAGGGAGGTTGGCTGCCCGCTGAGAAATTCCCGCAACGCGCCCGGCATGTCGGCCAGCGGGATGCTGACCGAACCGATCATGCCGGCCGCCACCATGCTGGCCAGCGATAACAGCACCAGCAGGATGATGACGGTGACGGCGCGCATGCGCAGGTTGGCGGAAAGAGGATGCATAGCGGGCAGCTTATCTCATTTATTTGTGGCTGAAGCGCAGGCCGGCATACACGGTGGAACCGGCGGTGGCGTAATTACGCGCCAGTTCATAGTGTTTGTCGGCCACGTTGTTCCAGCGCAGGGTGCCAGTCCAGGAACGGTCGAATTCCCAGGCCGCGTACAGGTTCAGCAAACCATAGCCGCCCAGGCGGTTGCGGTTGGCCGTATCGTCGAAACGGTAGCTGGAAACCTGCCATTCGGCGCCGGTACTCAGGCTGCCCGCAGTATAGTCCAGCGCCACATTGCCGTGGCGCTTGGCGCGGCGTACCAGCAGCTTGCCGGAGACGTCGTCTTGCGGGTTTTGCAGGTCGGCGGTGGCGGACAAGGTGAAGTAGTTGCCCAGTTGCTGGCGCGCCGACAGCGAAATACCTTCCAGCGTGGCTTTGTTCACGTTGTAGGCGCAGCCGAAGCGGAAGCCTGGCAGCGGGCAAGGAGAGGTATTGACCAGCAGGTCGGTCAGCTTGTTGCGGTAAGCCACGGCGGCCAGCGCCGTACTGCCTTGCTCGAAGTGGATGCCGATCTCGCGGTTGCGGCCTTCTTCCGGGCGATTGGCCGGCAAGCCGTAGCCGGGGTAGTACAGTTCATTGAAGGTCGGTGCACGGAAGCTGGTGCCATAGCTGGCGTTGACGCGCAGGCCCGGTGTGATGCGGTAGCCATAACCCAGCGAGCCGGTATTCTTCGAGCCGTATTGCGAGCTGTCGTCGTTGCGGGCGGCAGCGGCCAGCAGGTGGTCGCCGCGCTTCATGTTGTAGCTGGCGGCCCAGGAAGTGGTGCTGCGTTCGCGCACCAGAGCGGCGGTGTTGGACTCGATTTCTTCCTTGCGGTGTTCGGCCAGCAGTTGCAGGCTGTCCGTGCCCAGCGAGATATCGTTCTGCCAGCTGAATTGCGACTGTTTGGTATCGATCTGGCTGGCGCTGGCGGTGAAGCTGCCGGACTTGTCGCGCGATTGCGCAACTTGCGTGGTCATCTGCCAGGCCTCGGCCAGGCGGTTGCGCGAGTAGAGCGCTGCGGTGTCGAGCTTCTGCGTGCTCCATGCGCGGACCTTGCTGCCGCTGTCGAAATCCGCTTCCTGGTCGCTATGCAGGAACAGCACGCCCAGTTCATGGCCGCGCGCAATTTGCCATGCCAACTGGCCGGCCGCATGTTTGCGGTCGTAACCGTCGTCGTCCGCGTTGAAGCTGCTGCTTGCCGGCAGGGTGGCGGAGAAGCCATCGGAACGTTCCTTGCCCGCGCTGAGCGCATAGCTGAAGGGGCCGGTGCTGCCGGAAATGCCCGCTGTGCCGGAACGCGTGCCGTAACTGCCTGCCAAGACGCTGGCCTCCAAGGCCAGGCTGCCCTGGCCTTTTTTGGTGAAGATCTGTACCACGCCGCCGATGGCATCGGCGCCGTACAGGGTGCTCAGTGGGCCGTACACGATTTCGATATGGTCCACGGCGGCCAGCGGAATCGCATTCCATGCCGCCGCACCGCTGCTGGCGGAGCCGATACGCACGCCATCGATCAGGACGATCACCTGGTTGCCGTTGGAGCCGCGCAGGAATACGCTGGCGTTGGTGCCCGGGCCGCCATTGCGGGTGACCTCGATGCCGCGCTGGCGCTGCAGCAGTTCAGTGATGGAGCCGGCGCCGCTGCGCGCGATTTCCTCGGCGCCGATGCTCAGCGTGTCGCTGATGACGTCGCGTGCTGGCTGCGGGGTGCGGGTGGCGGTGACCAGCACGGAGTTCAATACGGGAGCCTGGGCTTGTGCCTGGACGGCAGGTGCGGCAACGGCCAATGCCAGCGACGCGACGGCCGCTTGCCGGGTGACGGGAAAAGACATGACTACTTTCGTAACGAGCCGCCGGCCCACGTCCCCGTAAGCCGGCATGAACAGGAACGGGCGCAGGGCGCGTTCCCACCTGGTCTGGCCGGTATCCGGGCTGGCAAATCTGGCGGCCTGGCCTTCCCATGCTTTCGCACAGTGGCAGGGAGGTCGCTGCCGCACATTGAAGGCGGCACTTGCTTACCGTTGCGGGGGCAGCACACGTTGGCTGTCGGGGACAGCGCCGTGTTTCCCGTTTAACTGCATTCGAGAATTCGAATGCGGGCACCAAAACCCCGCCATTATACGGGCTTGGCGGGCCAGGACAAGCGAAGGATCTCGCAATACTTGATGTGGTTTGGCTTTGCGGCAGCCTGCTGCAGGGGCTCGCCGGCGGCGATGGCAGCCATCAGGCGCATGGTGCCGGCGTGGCATACGACAATGGCGTCATGTTGCAGTTCGTCGAGGAAGGATTGCACCCGGCCGGCTACTTCGCGCACTGTCTCGCCGCCACCCGGGCGGTAGTCGAGCAGGTCGGCGGCCCAGGCATCAACCTCGGCGTGCGCGATGTCTGGCCAGCTGCGCTGCTCCCAGGCGCCGAAATCCATTTCCGCCAGCCGTGCGTCGGGCGTGAAAGCGCCCAGCAGGGATGCCAGCGCAGCGCAGCGCCGCAAGGGGCTGGAATACAGGCGGTAGCCCTGCGCGAGCGCACTGGCCAGTTGCGGCGCCAGGGCGGCGAAGCCGGCGGCGAGGGCGTCGGCTGCAGCAGGAAGATCGCTGCTGCCGTAGCACACGCCGGGCGCCACATCCGGTTGCGGGTGGCGGATGAGGATCAGTTCCACACGCAGGCCAGCGCGGCAAGGTAGAACACGGCTTCCGTCAATTGCTGGACTGCGCCGAGGCAGTCGCCGGTGTAGCCGCCCAGGCGTTGCTGGAATTTGTGTGCCAGCCAGAGCGTCGCCAGCAGCATGCCGGCCAGGCCGGCACCCAGTGCGGGAAGTGGCAGCCAGCCCAGGGCGACGGCGCCCGCAGCAGGGATGGCGGAGGTCAGAACAGCGATGGCGAATTCGCCGCCGCGCATTTCCTGCGCCAGCGGCTTGGCCTTGCCTTCGGCGCGTGCATACTCCATGCGCCAGATCAGCGAGCAGGCCATGAGGCGGGACAGCGGATGTGCCGCCAGCAGCGCACCCAGCACCGGCAGCTTCGGCATGCTGGCCAGCGTCGCCACCTTGGTTGCCAGCATCAGGCCAATGCCGATGGCGCCATAGGCGCCGATGCGCGAATCCTTCATGATTTCCAGCACGCGCTCGCGGGTATGGCCGCCGCCCAGGCCGTCGCAGCTGTCGGCAAAGCCATCTTCATGGAAGGCGCCGGTGGCGTAAATGCCGGCGGCAGTCGACAGCAACACGGCAACCGCCGGCGGCAGTACCAGGGCCGCTGCCGCGTAAACGCCGCCCGCAATCGCGGCTACCACCAGCCCCACCGCCGGAAAGTAGCGCGAGGCATGGTGCAGCCAGGCCGGCTCGAACCCGACCCAGCCAGGAATAGGCAGCCGCGTGAAGAATTGCAGTGCGATGAAGAACAGGCGCAGCTGCTGCATGGGCGCTTACTCGGACTTCTCGCTGACCTGGGCCGACTCGAAGGTCGCCATCTGGTTCAGGAAGTTGACGGCGGCGTGCAGCAGCGGCACGGCCAGCGCGGCGCCGGTGCCTTCGCCCAGGCGCAGGCCCAGGTTCAGCAGCGGGCGGCCGCCGAGGAAGTCCAGCATGCGCTTATGGCCATTCTCGCCGGAGCAGTGCGAGAACACGCAGTAGTCCAATACCGCCGGCTGCACGCGGGACGCGACCAGCAGGGCGCTGGTGACGATAAAGCCGTCGATCAGCAGCACCATGCGGCGTTCGGCCGCCTTCAGCATGGCGCCGGCCATCATCGCGATCTCCAGGCCGCCGAAGGTTGCCAGTGCTTGCAGCCCGCCTTGCGCGTCGGCGTGCAGCGCCATGGCCGCTTCGATTACCCGCTGCTTGTGCAGCACGCCCTCCGGCGCCAGGCCGGTGCCGGCGCCGACGCAATCGGCCACTGGAATGCCGGTCAGGCGGTGCATCAGCGCTGCGGCGGCGGTGGTATTGCCGATGCCCATCTCGCCGAAGCCCAGCACATTGCCAGGCAGTTCGGCCACCAGGTCCATGCCGCATTCGATCGCCTCCATGCACTGCTGCACCGACATAGCCGGCTGCTGCGCAAAATTGGCGGTGCCCGGCGCAATCTTGCGGTTGACCAGGCCCTCGCGAGGTCCGAAGTCATGCTTGACGCCCGCATCCACCACTTTCAGCGAGCAGCCGTTCTGGCGCGCGAAGACATTGATGGCGGCGCCGCCGGCCAGGAAGTTCTCCACCATCTGCCAGGTCACGTCCTGCGGGAAGGCGGAAATGCCTTCCGCCACCACGCCATGATCGCCTGCGAATACCAGGATGGCCGGCTCGCGCAACTGCGGGCTGGTCGTCTGCTGGATCATGCCAATCTTGTGCGCCAATCCCTCCAGTGCCCCCAGGCTGCCCAGCGGTTTGGTCTTGTTATTGATGGCGCGGTCCAGCTGGGCCGAGAGCGCTTCGTCTTTGAGTGGGGTGATGTGTGGGATAGTCATCGCGGAATTATAATGCCCGGATGCGCATACTTATCATTGAAGACAATAAGGATATTGTCGCCAACCTGTACGGCTTCCTTGAGCCTAAAGGATATGTACTGGATACGGCAGCCAATGGTTATGGCGGGCTGGCGCTGGCCACCGAGCATGAATACGACGCCGTGGTGCTCGATGTGATGTTGCCTGGACTGAATGGCATGGAGCTGTGCCGCAAGCTGCGCGGCGAGCTTGGAAAGGCCACCCCGGTATTGATGCTGACCGCGCGCGACACGCTGGAAGACAAGGTCGCCGGCTTTGAGAGTGGCGCCGACGACTACCTGGTCAAGCCCTTTTCCCTGGTGGAGCTGGAAATCCGCCTGCGCGCCCTGGTGCGGCGCGCGCGCGGCGTGCAGGCGGCAACACCGGTGCTGCAGTTCGGGGACCTGACTTTCGACACTGTCAATTACGAGGTGCGCCGCGCCGGTCGCCCATTGGCGCTGACCCGCACCGGGTACACCATCCTCAAAAGCCTGATGAAGGACGCTCCGCGCATCGTTACGCGCGATGCGCTGGAACATGAGGTCTGGGGCGACGAACGTCCGGACAGCGATGCATTGCGCACTCACATCCATGCGCTGCGCCAGGCATTGGACAAACCTTATCCTTTTGCCATGCTGCGCACCATCCCGGGCATCGGCTACAAGCTGGTGACTTCAGATGAAGAAAACTGATTCGCTGCGCCGACGCATCGTCGGCGCCTATATGACTTTTGCGATCGCGGTTTCCGCGGTGTTTGCCGTGATTGCCGCGCTGGCCGTGGAGGGCATTGAGGAAAAATTGGTCGACGAGCGCCTGGAAGAAGTCGCCTTATGGGCCGCGCCGCGCCATACCGGCGGCATGCCGGTGCAGATGCCGGCGGGGCTGACCTTCCACCACGGCGCTGACATTCCCCGCTCGCTGCGCGGGCTGCCCCACGGCGTGCGCGAAATCACAGTCGATGGAACCGACCTGCACGTGCTGGCAGGGAACGACGGCCATGGGGAATTCGTGGTGGTGGATCATGATAGCGAATATGAAACGATCGAGATCGTGGTCTATTCGATGTTTGCAGCAGGCTTCCTCACGTTTGTGGTCTGCTCGCTGGTGCTGGCGCGCTTCCTCGCCAATCGTATTGTTACGCCGATAACACTGTTGTCGCAGGCTGTCGAACAGCGCCAGGACGAATTGCCCTGCCTTGAGCGCAGTGACGAACTGGGCGTGCTGGCGCGCGCCTTTGCCGGCCGAACTGGAGAGCTCAAGCAATTCCTCGACCGCGAGCGTTTCTTCACCGGGGACGTGAGCCACGAGCTGCGCACGCCGCTGACGGTGATCAGCGGCGCAGCGGAAGTGCTGATCGCGCGCACCGAGGGCGACCCCGGGCTGCAGGCCCCGGCCGAACGGATCTACCGTGCTGCGCGCGAGGCCAGCGACGTGGCCAGCGTGCTGCTTCGCCTGGCGCGTTCGCCGCAAGGCCTGGAAGCGCCGCCCCAATCGGTTGCCGAGTTGGCGGAATACGAAGCAACCCGCTGTCAGCCCCTGGTAGCCGGCAAGCCGGTCACCTTGCGCTACCTGGATGGCGCCAATTTCACCATACACGGCTCGCGTGAGCTTTTGCAGGCTGCGATCAGCAACCTGCTGCGCAATGCCTGCGCCTACACCGAGCAGGGCGAAGTCGTGCTGCGCCTGGAGCAGCGCTCCATCATTGTGGAAGATACCGGTCCTGGCCTGCCAGCCGCAGCCCTGGCACGCCTGCGCGGCGAAGCTGGGCCGGACGGAGATGGCGCTTCATCCGGCACTGGGCTCGGCCTGGGGCTGGTGCAGCGCATCTGCGCCTATCTCGGCGCTGAGTTGCATGTTCAGCAACGAGATGGCGGCGGCACCCGTTTCTCTATCAGCTTCCCAGACGATTTAACGCAATCTTAACGCCGCCTTTACATAGCCTTTACTGGCTGCAAGCTATCGTGCGAGGATGAAATTTCCTCGCATTCATTCCGCTCTCCTGCCGCTGGTCACCGCTTCCTTCCTGGTCCTGATCTATAACATCAGCTTCTGGAAGAGCTTTGTGTCGGCCACCGGCGGGTTCCGCGGTGCCAACCTGCTGATTTATCTTGGTTCTGCCCTGTTGCTGGTACTGGTGTTCAGCGGGGTGCTGGCGCTGGTGAATTTCCGCCGCCTGTTCAAGCCGGTTGTGATAGCGCTATTGCTGCTGTCCTCGCTGACGGCCTATTTCATGTCCCAGTACGGCATCGTGGTGGATGCCTCGATGGTGCAGAACGTGGTGGAAACCGATGTGCGCGAAGCGGGTGAGCTGTTCAGCTGGAAGCTGGTGCAGTCGGTGCTGCTGCTTGGCGTGATCCCGTCCTGGCTGATCTGGCGGTTGCCGGTGCGCTATGGTTCCTTGCGCCGTGAAGTCCTGGTCAATACAGGCTTGGTGGCCGGCTCGCTGCTGCTTGCGGCTGGCTTGCTGCTTGTGTTGTTCAAAACCCTGGCTCCCGCAATTCGTGAACATCGTGAACTGCGCTTCATGTTGACGCCTACCAATGTGTTCCAGGCCACGAACAGCTACCTTAAACGCAAATGGGCGACGGCTGCCGTGATTGCGCCACTCGGCACGGATGCCGCCAGGGGAAGCCTGTGGGCTGCGGCAGGCAACAGCCAGCGCACCGTGACCATTATCGTGGTTGGCGAAACTGCACGGGCCATGAACTTCTCGCTGAACGGGTATGCGCGCGAGACAAATCCCCGCCTGGCGCAAGTGCAATCGCTGGTCAACTTCACTAACGTGAGTTCCTGCGGTACTGCCACCGCGGTCTCCGTCCCCTGTGTGTTCTCTGACCTCACGCGTGAAGATTATTCGGAGGACAAGGCACGCAGCAAGGAAGGCCTGCTGGACGTGCTGCAGCACGCCGGGCTGGAAGTGATCTGGCGCGACAACAATTCCGGCTGCAAGGGCGTGTGTGACCGGGTGCGCTTTGAAGACATGTCCAAGCCTGTCGCCGGGAATCCGCTGTGCAATTCCGAAGAGTGCTTCGACGAGCACCTCCTCGAAGGACTTCCGGACCTGATCCGCAATGCCAAGAAAGACCTGGTGATCGTGCTGCACCAGAAGGGCAGCCATGGCCCGGCTTACTGGAAGCGCTATCCGCCCGAATTCAACAAGTTTGGCCCGGTATGCCAGACCAATGAACTGGAGCAGTGCTCGCGCGAACAAATCACGGCGGCTTACGACAACACCATCCTGTACACCGATTATTTCCTTGATAAGACCATCAAGATGTTGGGAGAGTCCGGGGTGCCGGCCTCCATGCTGTACTTCTCCGACCATGGCGAATCGCTGGGCGAGAAGAATATGTACCTGCACGGCGCGCCCTATATCTTCTCGCCCGAAGAGCAGCGAAAGGTGCCGATGATGCTGTGGATGTCGGACAGCTTCAGCCAGCGCTTCCATGTTGACCGCAGCTGCCTTGCGGCACGCAGCAGCCAGCAGTTCTCGCACGATAACGTATTCCATTCCACGCTCGGCATGCTGAACGTGAGTACCGCGGTTTACAACCCCAAGTTGGACATGTTCCATGCCTGTATTGATGATGCCTAAGAAGTCCCGGGGATTGCTGGCGCTGGCAGCGTCGGCAATCCTGATCCTGTTGCTCGGCCAGTACACGGATATCGATTTGCGCCTGGCCGATATGGCGTATGACCGCGCACGTGGCGTATTCCCTCTGCAGCACGCCTGGTTTACCGAGCAATTCAACCATGTGATCCTCAAGGCACTGCTGTCATGCCTGGCCGGCGCCGCTGTGGTGGTGGCGCTGTGGGACACGTGGCGGCCCCACTTGAACTGGGCACCTTCGCGGCGCCTGGGCATGCGTGTTCTTGGCATGTCGGCCATCAGCGTGCCGGTAGTGGTGAGCCTGCTGAAGCGCGCCAGCACCTCGCATTGTCCTTGGGACCTGGAGCGCTATGGCGGTCACGAACCTTATATACGCTTGCTCGAATGGATGCCGGCTGGTGTCGATGCAGGCCATTGCCTGCCCGGCGGGCACGCTTCAAGCGCCTTGTGGCTGATCGCACTGTCGGCCTTCTGGTGGCCGGAGCAGCCGCGCAAGGCATTTGGCGTTGGCGCCTTGATGATGGCATTCGCACTGGGCGTCGGTTTTGTGCAGCAGCTGCGCGGCGCCCACTTCCTCACGCATACCCTATGGTCGGCATGGATTGCGTGCGCAGTCGTGATGGCGAATTATGCCCTTGCAAAACGCCAGGCGTTTGGTTATAGTTCTGTCCCTCGCAACGCAGCGCTGACAAATCAGTAAAGCGAAACGAGAAAAAGAAGGGGTTGACGAGTTGCACGCTGTATCGCATAATCTCGCTTCTCTGCTGCTGACGAACACAACGCTTCGTCGACAAAACAAGGCAGCGATCTTTAAAAATCAACAGTCGATAAGTGTGGGCGTTTGACGATATGCCCGAGCCTTCGGGCTCGATGCTCAAAATATACGTTATAACGCTCGCACAAAATTAAACGTAAATCTCTTTATGAGATTTCGTCAGTATTTTGAGTGAGTGACCTCGGCAGCAATGCCGAAAAACAGAGATTGAACTGAAGAGTTTGATCCTGGCTCAGATTGAACGCTGGCG
>Ga0102592_1001136_pt1 | contig 32713 bp, 30 predicted proteins | sample AraplaCol_mMF_r2_FD_76861 | JGI IMG/M metagenome (GOLD analysis project Ga0102592, IMG submission 76861) | Arabidopsis root microbial communities from North Carolina, USA - plate scrape MF_Col_mMF_r2 (SPADES assembly) (version 2) | ecosystem: Host-associated > Plants > Roots > Endosphere...
GATGCGCTGTGCGCTGTAGCCGTCGAGTTGGGTGAGGAACTGAGAGCTCGTCAAAAGCGGTGCGATGCCGCGATCACCGATGCGATAGAGCTTGAGATTGGTCGACGTCATGTTGACGGAAACGATCGGTATCCCCCGACGTGCCGTCGACGGCAGGACGAAGCTGTCGCCAGTGAAGCGTACGCTGGCTGTGCGGTCCTTGACGTAGATATCGAGGCTGACAGGCGCCTCGAGCACTTCGTCGACCGTAGAGGGCAGACCGGTGCGGAACGTGATCTTGTAGTTTTCACCGTGGGTCAGCCCCTCGATGCAGACCTGCTTGTCCTTGGTCTCGAGCGCCTTGGGGGCTGCACCGTTCAGCGTCACGAAGGGCGTATAGTCCTGCGTCTTGACCAGGGTTTCGGAGAATGTCGCGCAGATACGGGGATTTGCACTATCGGCATCGACAGTATGCTCGGTAATGCGAAATCCTTGCGTCGATTTCAGCTGCAGGAAGGCTGCCTGGACGTCCTTCGAATTCACCAGCGCCAGGCTTGCCTTGTAGGCATTGAGTGCGGCGCGATAGTTGGTGTTCTTGTCGAGCGCGGCGGCAAGCACGGAGAGCGCCTCGGCACGGGCAGAGGCTGTTCGTGTCAACTCATAGCCATTGACCGCGTCCAGCACAGCCTGTCCGTAGATCTCGCTGCCATCGTTGTCGTCGGTCTTAGTAAAGCTGTCGCCGGCGCGCGCCGTTTCCAGCCAAAGATCGGCATTGTCGGGGGAAAGTGCGAGCGCGCTTCGGAAGGATTTCACGGCATCAATGACATTGCCTGCCGTCAGGTCGAGACGGCCGTTGGCGATCAGGCTGTCGGCGCTCTGGCCCTGCTGGTCGTCGGCCACTTCGAGATTGGCCTTGTTATCGCGCGCCTGCTCTCTCACATCTCCGGAGAGAAAGCCGAGCCGGGGGGCGGCCCCGATATCCGGCTCGGGCTTTGCGGCCGCGGTCTCGACTATCTTGCCGGCGATAGCGCCCGGGAAGGCGTTCATCGTCTTGAAGTCGGACTTCAGGAAGCACCACTTCACCTTCGGATTATAGGTGAAGGCCCTGCAGGACTTGTCACCGATGCAGGATGTCTTGCATTGATCCAGCGTAAGGTTCTGTTCGGTCCGCAGATCGAAGCCGAAGTAATCGGCGTCCTGGATTGTCTGGATTTCGCGTTTTACGTCTGCCGCAAATGCCGGAAGGCTTGGAGTGATTGAGGCGAGAGCAACTGCGGCTATGGCGAAAAACGCGCGTACAGACATAGGTTCCCCCCAAGGTGCTGGCGCTGTCCGGGGTGCACTCTCCGCACTCCACAACCGGTTGTCAACTCGGCATATCTCCGGTGGCGAATTCGTACGTTTCATTCTGATTGGTTGGCTGGAGCTGGGTCCGTCTTATCTGCATCGACCCTTATGTCTGTGTCGTCTGTTTACCTGTTTGGAAGGACGTGTAGGGCAGAACAATGCCTCACCCCTCTATTGGTTAGGTCCAGGCACATGCCGACGCGACACCCGGGAGCTCCATCGACTCCTGTAAGTGGCAAAATAATAGAGACGCAATCCCTAGTTTATTATCCGCTTTGGCGAACGTTGAAATATTTTTGATCGGCGCCATTCGCTTGCAACCAAAACCACCATGATCCCCGTTATCTCCAGAATCCAGTTCCATTTAAGGCCGAGGTAGCGGCTGCTTATAAAGCGGTCGAAATGGTGGAAAGATGCTGCTCGGATTATCACGTAGCTGAGGATAAATGCTGAGCCGACCAACGCAACCGAGGTCTGAATTGGAAACTTTCTGGCCCAGTAGATAATGACCGGTATCGCCACCAAACAAACTGCTGCAATGGCTATAATGAAATCCATTTGCACTATTCGCCGTGACTGATACCAGCCGTTCGCGAAGGCAACCATTCTTCCGATCTCAGTCATCGCGGACTGAAGGTCGAGTTGCTTATTGATGCCGAGAAAGAGAAACACAACGGATATTGTAAGCCAAACTTGGACGTCTGTTCGATCGCCGCGACCGACAAATGTTGTCGTTCTCCAGCAGCTTAGGCTGGTCAACAAGTACAAAGCGACCGTAGTCCATCCTCCTATTGTCGGGTCGCCAATCCCAGGGTGCCAACTGAACTCGTGCTCCATTGTCGTTCCCCTATATAGGCCTGTGAAGCTCACTCAAGGATGTTATCGTTTACCGCGCCTATGCCAAGTCCGACTTTGGAAGGAGCAAATTTCTCGACGTGGCATCACTGATCTCCACGAACGGCATCCTTGGGGAACAGCCAGTTGGTGGCGCAGAGCGCGATCCTAATTTCAAGTTGCCGACTGGAAGGCGTCCAGCTGTTCGCGGTGATAGCTGCGAGCTGAACGGCTGTTAATCAATACGGGCGCTGCGGATCGCCTAACGGTTCGCAATGTTAACAGTGATTTGCTGTTGAACTATTTCGAGCCGACCAGGAACATATTGTCCTTAATACCGTTATCCGCTCGCCAAAATGCAGTTAAGCGTTACCAGTGTTGTGAAATAAGCGAAAGCAAGAGGCAATCATGGGCAGCGATGGCAAAACCCAGCGGCGGACAGGCGACGCTGCTCGTGAAAGCGTTCTGATCGTTGAAGACGAATTTCTCGTTGCACTAGATCTTGAAACAACAGTCAGGGACATGGGGCTTGATGTCGTCGGTGTCGCAACCAATAGAAAACAAGCCTTGTCGCTAGCCCCACACGCGGACATCGCCTTTGTTGATGTCAATTTGGCCGATGGGCCGACGGGCCCAGAGATTGGACAACGGCTTGTCGATGAATTTGGCGTAACGGTGGTTTTCATGACTAGCAACCCCGCGGCGGTCCTTGGACGTCTTCACGGAGCGCTGGGTGTCGTTAGCAAGCCGGCAACGCCATCGATCGTGCAAAACTCTTTGCGCCACGCGCTCGATGCGCGTCGCGTGCTATAATTTGAAAGCTCAAGAGACGCCCTGCCAGAAAATATCTCACGTTGGGTACAGCGCCGGCGGGCTTCAGGGTTCGCTGTCTGAAACGCAGAGACCTCAAAGCTTGAGCCTGCCTTGCTCGCGCGTACGTTGTATACTTCCGAATGTGGAGGGCGTATCTACTACTTTTGCGACCCGCCGCCCGGTCGAGGTATCATCGGCTTGTTTCGCGAGCCGAGAGCAGCGTGGGCAAATCGCATATGCCTACGCTCTTTCCCAGCGCAGACGTATCCGACATAGTGCAGAGCATCCGCGACGAGGCAGCGTTTGTGGGCCTTAACCTCCCGGCCCACATCATCGACGAAATAAAAGCCTTCGCGCTGACCGAGCCGCTGCAAGCGATCTACGATCCAAAGGGCGCAACGTTCTATTATTCTGACGTGCAGATCGGAATCGCCGCCGACGGGCGACCGATGCCGATTGGAGGCGTGTCCGACCCTGCCCGATGCCCTGCAAAGATTATCAATGACCCTGTCGTTCGATCGTGCGCAAGTATCTCGGTCACGGGCCACGAAAGATCACCACTATTCTCGACTTGAGCTTCGGATCGTCGATGACAGATGAGCAACGCAGAAGTTTGAAGCATGGCGTGATCGACTATCACTATGATGTGGCCGGCTACAGTGTCGTTTACGCAAGTTTCTACATCACTGATACGGATCGATGTTCCGGAGCTCACGTGATGATGAAACGCTCTGTCGAAGCCCTGGAGGATGCTATTCGGTTCGGCACGCGCGAGCCAAGAGCATGTGTACGAGCAGTTTGGCAGAGAAAACGAAATAACGATCGAGGGTCCAGCTGGCACCGGCTTCGTGCAGGATATGTCGTGATATGCTCGCTCGTTTCGGCAGGCCGAAGATGTCCGGGCGTCGACTGCTCCTACAGAAGTGCGCTCATCCGATTGCGAACTTCGAACACTTGGTGCGCGATAGTTCAGGCGCTGTCGCCGCCACCACCTGACCTAGGAGTAAGGTTTCTTCGTCAGCCTGACTGGCATACGCTGCGCTCATCCGCATTCGTTGAGTTGTCAAACATCGAGATGCTTCTCCGTCAGTCCGTGCTCCAATTGATCCACCGCTGCAATCACACCTCGGAGCTCCGCCAGGCCTTTCAGCCGGCCGATGCAGGAATAGCCCGGGTTGGCCTTCTTTGTCTGGTCGTCAATCAGAAGATGGCCATGGTCGGGGCGCATCGGAATGACGCTGTCTGCCCGTCCGGACGCGGCCCGGCGGCGCTCCTCCCGACGTAACACCGAGATCAGCGAGACCATGTTGACGTCGCCGCCGAGGTGCTCGGACTCGATGAAGGAGCCGTCTGGTTCCTTGCTGACATTTCGCAGATGCGCGAAATGAATGCGCTCGGCAAAGCGGCTTGCCATGCCGACGACGTCGTTGCCGTGGCGCGAGCCATAAGAACCGGCACAAAGAGTTATCCCGTTGGCAGTGTGATTGACCGCTGCAAGGATGGTCTCGATGTCTTGCGACTTGGATACGACACGCGGCAATCCGAACAGCGAGAAGGGCGGGTCGTCCGGGTGAATTGCAAGACGTACGCTGTTCTCGACGGCTACCGGTACGACCTCTTTTAGAAACTCGACCAGATTGCTGCGCATGTCGTCGTCCGAGAGCTCGTCGAATGCCGCGATATGCCCGCGGATGGTTTCCCGCGTGTGGCTGTCCTCGCCGCCGGGAAGGCCGGCAATAATATTCCTCTCGAGGGTATCCACATCCTCCTCGCTCATGCCTGCCAATCGCTGGCGCGCCGCTTCAATGAGCGGAGTGCCATAGCTCACTTCGGCTGCTGCACGCTTCAAGACAAAGACGTCATAGGCAATGAAATCGATCATGTCGAAGCGAAGCGCCAAACCGCCAACAGGAGTCGGGTAGAGCAGGTTGGTGCGCGTCCAGTCCACGACAGGCATGAAATTGTAGCAGACCACAGACACGCCGCCTTTGCCTAGATTGGCAAGACTCTGCTTCCACGCATCGACATAACGACGCCAGTTTGCGTTTCGCAGTTTGATCGCCGAATTGACCGGGATGGACTCGCAGACCGACCAGACCATACCGGCATTTCTTACCAGGGCCATGCGTTCGGCAACGTCGTCTGGCGTCCAGACCCGACCGTCATAGATATGGTGGAGCGCGGTTACGATGCCGTGCGCGCCGGCCTGACGGGCATGGGACAATGTGACAGGATCCTGCGGTCCGAACCAGCGCCAACTTTCCAGCATCACAGACTACCTCCCTAATATGTTGGACAATTAAGCGCACTTTAGTTGCTTTTAGCAAGCTCAAAGCGACGGTTGCCAAAATAAGGCCAACATATTAGTTTCTCGGAAACGGAGGTAAGCACTGTGGAGTCAGGCAATCGTGCTTCGGCGGTCGATGACGTCGTCAGGCAGATCCGGCGTCTGATCCGCGAGCGGGGGCTCGGTGTGGGCGACGTCCTGCCGAGCGAAGTCGAGCTCGCCGCGATGTTCGATTCCAGCCGAAACACGGTGCGCGAAGCCTTCCGCACCTTGAAGGCCTATGGGGTCGCCGAATCCAGGCAAAAAATCGGCGCCGTCCTGACAGACCAGCATCAGAACGCCATGCGCGATCTCTTTTCCTTTGCCATGGAGATTTCCGTCGATGCCTTCCGCGATATCCAGGGCTATCGGCGACTGACGGAAATGAACCTGTTCGATCTGCTTGCTGACCGTCTGACCGATCAGGCTCTCACCGAGATGGAGGCAGCCAACGCTGCGATTCTGACAGCGGAAGACGCCGAGCGGGCCTCCGAGCTCGATTTCGAGTTTCACCGGCTGGTTGTTGATGCTGCCGGCAATCGCACATTGTCGGAAACCTATGGAATGCTGAAGCCTGTCATCCAGCGATTGATGCTCGCCGGAAAATCGCAACGACTGACTTTGGAGACGGTTGTAGCCGAGCACGGCGATATTCTGGAGGCCCTGCGCGATCGCGACCGGATTGCCTTTGTCTATCACATGGATCGGCACCTCAGCGCCGGTCTTGAGTTCATTGTTGAATGAGCATGCGGAACAGGAGGATAGGCTGATGGGAGAATACGCCGGCAAGATCGCACTCGTTACTGGGACAACCGGAATCGGACGCGCGATCGCATTGCATCTGGCGCGCGAGGGCGCAGCCGTTGCCTGCCTCGGTATTGATGAAAAGGCGAATGCCGAGCTTGCGGAGATCGGTGTGGAGGACGGTCTGGCCCTGCGCGTTATCAGAACGGATGTTTCCGCCCCCGCAAACGTGGCTGACGCCTTTGCTGAAGCCGTCGCAGCGTTCGGTGGTGTGGATATCATCGTCAATTCGGCGGCGGTGCATCCCTATGGCAATGCCACCGATACGCCCTTCGAGATGTTCATGCGCTGCATGGCGGTGAATGTCGGCTCGATCCATCTGACAGCCGAGCATGGCGTGCCCGAAATGCGCAAACGAGGCGGCGGCGTGATTGTCAATATTTCAAGTGTGCAAGGCTTTGCGTGCCAGCCTGGCGTTTCTGCCTACGTCGCTTCGAAAGGGGCGATCCACGCATTGACGCGGGCGATGGCGATCGACTTTGCGGCAGACAATATACGCGTGGTGTCGATCAGCCCCGGTTCGGTGCGCACACCTATCCTGGAGCTGGCGGCACGCACATTCGAAGGAGCAGATGCCGATATCGATGCGGTGTTTCGGCGTTTCGGAAAGGCGCATCCGCTTGGCCGCATTGCCGAACCCGAAGAGGTGGCCGCACTTGCGGCCTTCCTGGCGTCGGACAAGGCTGCGTTCATCACCGGATCGGATCACCGTATTGACGGCGGCCTGACGGCGGGTATCGGGGTGCGCTGAGGGCCATGCCCGGCCTTTTGACCGGGCAGGCGCATTGTTAGACGAGACCGGTAAACAGCCCGATGCCGGCGAGTGCGGCAATGCCGCCAGCCGAGCGCATGACGATTGCTCCTTGATGCTCGCTGATCTTGCCGATCAGGTAGCCAACGGTGATGCCGGCAATGTGAAGCACTGACGTTGCCAGCATGAAGCCTGCCGCATAGGCAATGCCGGCGGCAGCCGCGGGCATTTCGGAACCGTGCGCATGTCCGTGAAAGATAGCAAAAAGGCCGACGACACCGGCTGCGATGGCGAGGGGAGCGCGGATACCAAGCGCGACGACGGCGCCGAGGACGATCACGGAAAAAGCAATGCCGGCTTCGACAAATGGAACGGAAATTCCCATCATGCCGAGTGCGCCGCCGATCGCCATCACCGAGACAAAGGTGGTGGGCACGAGCCGCAGCGCACGGCCGCCGAGTTGCCAGGCGAGAACGCCGACGAGGATCATCGCCAGCACGTGATCGAGCCCGGAGACGGGATGCGTGAAGCCGTGGGCGAAGCCAACTGTTTGGCCAACGCCGGTATGGGCGAAGGCGAGCGATGGAGCAAGGACGCCAACCGCGAGCGCGGCGTTAAATCTGGAAATCTTTGAAAACATGGGAGGCCCCTACTTTGTCCAAGTTGTCCAGAAAATGGCACGCTGGATCAGGGGGATAAAGCAAAAAAATCAGCGACACCGTCATTTGACGTAGGTCGGTTCAACATCGAACCGCTCAAGTCGGCTGCAGCATGCCAAACACGGCGACAAGGCCAAGCACGGCAAACCCCAGGGCTATTTCGGCGCCAGTCGTCCACTTGAGGGGCTCGAGCGACGGGTTGCGAGCAAGCCTTGGAACAAGAAGGTAGCGATTTCCGATCGCAAGCATAATCAGGGCGAACACAATCAGGATCTTGATGCTGAGCAGAAGCTGATACTCGAGCTGCCAGTCCAGCGGGAGAGATCCGACGATCAGTGCTGTATTGATGATGCCGGTCGTGATGACGAGTGCCACGGCAACATGGCCCGCGGTTGAAAACCGCACCAACGCCGTCCGTGCGTCCCTCTGGGATCGGGCATCTCTCAACAACGGCAAGGTGACGACGATGGGGACCAAAGCCCCAAGCCAGGCGCCGCCCGACAGGAGATGAACACTGTCGTTGAGACGATGCATCATGCGTAACCAGCCGCTGTGCATCGCGGCATGGCCGCTGAGCGTGACGCTGATGAGCAGGAAGGCGGCGCTCACCGTGCGGGCACCGTATCTGAAACGGCCCGTTACCAGGCAAGACGCCATCAGGACACCGGCGGCGCAAGCCTGGGCAATCCAGGCCTGCCCGACATTGGTTCCTGTAAGGACGGAGAACAACGTTTGCGGCGCGAACGCGTCGGCCCAGCCCTCGCCGATCGCAGCCGCTCGTAGCGGGAGCAGGGACGCCGTCGTGCCGATGATCAGAAGCGTTGAGAGGCCATAGCAATGACGGAGCCGTCGGCTCACCTGTGCCGCCAGATCTGCCGGCGCAATCCAGCAGAGATAAGCTGATGCGCCCCACAAAAATATTGCGGAACCATAGAACAGGAAGCGGCACAGGACGAGCGCGGCGTCAGGTGTCACGGCTTGACCGTGAAGCCGTACGTGCCCGTGGTCTTATGGCCGTCCGTCGAAAGGATGTGCCATTCCACTTTATAGGCGCCGGGGCCGAGCTTTTCCGAAAGAGGAACCATCAAGGTCTTTCCTTCATCCATCAGCATGGCGTCACCAGTCTTCACTGAAGCCTTGTCCGGGCCGATGATCTTCACGCTGGAGAATTGAAGATCCAGTTCTTCGGAAAAACGCAGATCGAGCTCGTCGGGAGAGACTGCGACCGTTGCCTTGTCGGCGGGCACGGCCTTGGTCAGATGAGCATGTGCAAAGGCCTGCCCGGCAAAAATGGCGAGTGCAATGGCCGACAGTGCGGTAAAGCGTGAATGTTTGGACATGTTCTTATCTCGTATTCTGATCACTGTTCTGATGCGGTAGCGCATGCGAGCCTGCTGGTCGCCGCCTCTACTGTGGCTTGGACATATCCATGCCGCCCATATCCGAGTGGCCATCCTTTGCGGACGCATTCGTCCCGCCAGCGCTGCCAACGGTAAACTCGACATCGACCGATCCCGCCTTCTCGAAGGTAAGGGTGGCCTTGATCGTCTCACCTTGCTTGAATGGCTGCGCGACGCCCATGAACATGATGTGGAAGCCGCCCGGCTTCAGTTCGACCGTTTGACCGGCCGGAATAACGAGTCCGCCGGCGACGGGTCGCATGGTCATCACGCCGTTGTTTACGCTCATCTGATGGACTTCGGTTTTTGCCGCCCGGTCAGACGTGATGCTGACGAGCCTGTCATCGGCCGAACCGGTGTTGGTCAGGTTGAAGTAGCCACCGCCGACCTTGGCGCCCGACACCATGGCTCGAGTGCGGGGGTGGGCGATATCGATGGCGCCCACCTTCACGTCATTGGCAGTAGCGATTACAGCAAACAGACCGGAAAAGATCAGGCCCGTCATGAGGATGATTAGTTTTTTCATAATGGCTATTCTCGATTTGGCCGTCGCGTTGTGGCTGACGATGATCGTGCGCCCATCCTGCGATGTGCCTGGATTTAAGAAGAACGCAAGTTGCCCGTGACCTCGGTCGACCTCTTGTGGGGGCGACTGACAATGGCACTAGCGCTACGGTGTCGACCGCGACGCGGCCTATCCAAAAGCAGGAGGTTGGGGTGGCGCTCTTGGCCCTTTGTTGGGCGGGCGCGGCTCCTCGCGCCCTCCCTCAACCATTGTCGGCGGAGTGGTGCGGGTACCGATGCGAATGACTGCGATCTTGATCGCGTCGGGCAAAGGCAGAAGGATCGACGGGCTGATCCGACATGCCTCGCAGCCAGGGACATGCGACTTATCATGTTGATCGGCCGCGTGTTTGCTGCCGTCGGCGCAGATTACCGGCAGAGTGCCGTCTGGCAGAACGTATTCGGCGAACTCCGCGGCGGCCAAGGCGCTACTCGTGATGCCCGTTTCTTGATAGGCGTAGCCAGCAAACAAAAGTGCGATCGCGCAGATCACCCGCACGAGCCACTCTGTTAATCTCGAACCGACGACACTCACCTGCGCCTTTGCTCCTCCCGTTGGCAAGAAGCTCTACGGCAGTTTCCCGCGAACCTCAATGCGGCAATTGGACGGCAGGTGTTGTCGGGAGGACCCCGAATTGCCTGGCTGGCGCCGTTGGATGCTGTCATCGTTGGTGAGCTACGAGGGATGCTTCCGCGCGCGGATGACGAGTTCCTTCACGAAGAGCTGGGTGAGCGGCGCCACCGCAAATGCGTATCGCCGCCAAAGCCTCTTGGGGTCGGACGCCAGCCGGTGCGCCCATTCCATCCCCGCGCGGCGCATCCATAAGGGCGCACGCTTTTGTGCTCCAACGAGAAATTCCAATGAGGCTCCGATGCATAATCCAACCCCACAAGCGTCTGGTCGCTGAGCGAGGGCGTGAGCGATTTTTTCCGATTGCGGGGACCCAATCGCAATGAACACGAAGCGTGCCTTCTCTGCCGCAACGAAGTCGACGCATGCCTGCAGCGCATGAGGATGATGCAAGACACCTGATGGAGGCACCATGCTTCTAAAGCGAATTCCAGGATAAGCGCTTTCCAGGTCGCTCACGATCTGAGGGTTGGCAGCGATCAGGGTTATCAGGTCGCCGTCCTTGATCACTGTCTTGAATAGTCGTGCGGTTAGGTCCGAGCCTGTAACAAGAGGCAGGCCGAGCGAAACGGCGTGTGATAAGGTCGAAATCGGCTTGCTGTCGCAAAGCGACATCCAGGCTTCGTCGTAGTACGGAGCGAGCTGGCGGTTTCCGCTGAGGCGGACAACGTGATCAACGTTGGGTGTGACGATGTAGCGGAATTTAGTCGAACCGTCGCTATCCGTGACAAGTCTGACGGCCGCATCCTGACCGATGTTATCGAACGGCGCGCCAAGAAAATAATGACGATGCCCTCGACTGACGGGCACATTTCGAGCGAGAGAATAGTCCAATATCGCCATGATCTCCCCGTGCAGATTGAGTTGCCGGACGAGCGCTTTTCCGGCTGCGGTAGCGCGCAAGCCAAGCATTTGATTTTGTGCTCGATTTACAGACTACGAGATCGCCGCAATGGCGCAATTATCCCGCATTCAGCAATTGGGCGTATCCGCGAAGAGACGGCGGATCGGATGTCACCAGAAAGAATTACGCAGAAAGAACTACGTCGTGATTGTGGGATGAATGGAGCGATGCGTGATATTATTGGAGAACAAAATGACGAGCAAAGAGGAATACTTTGTTGTATATGGCAATACTGTTCGCTTCCGCGATCTTGTCCTTCCTACTTGCTGTTCCGATCTTGGTGTTTGCGATCGAATGCCTGGCCGGAAGCTTGCTTGCAGGCAAAGCCCCGACGACGGCCATAGCGATCCGACCCGCGGTAGCGGTTCTTGTCCCGGCACATGACGAAAGTTCCGGCATCGCCGAGACAGTTCGCAATATCAGGCGGGAGATGAGGCAGGGCGATCGGCTCGTTGTCGTTGCCGATAACTGCAGCGACAATACGGCTGACATCGCCCGCGCCGAGGGAGCAGAGGTTGTCGAGCGCCAAAACCGGCTTGAGCGGGGAAAGGGGTACGCACTGGATGCGGGCATTCGATATTTGAGCCAAACACCACCGAAAATAGTCGTCGTCATCGACGCCGATTGCCGCATTGGCAATGGAACGTTGGATCATCTGGTGAGCACTGTCGCGACAAATAGACGTCCAGCACAGGCTCTCAACCTTCAAATTGCCCCTCCGGGTTCAGGTCACAAACTCGCGGCCGCGGAATTTGCCTATCTGGTCAAGAACCATGTTCGTCCTCTCGGACTCTTGCGACTTGGTTTGCCCTGTCCACTCATGGGAACCGGCATGGCACTCCCGTGGTCGCTGCTCGAGGATGCGAGGCTGGCAAGCAGCCATCAGGTTGAAGACGTGAAGTTCAGCCTCGACCTGGCACGACAGGGGCATACCGCACGGTTCTGCCCGCAGGCGCTGGTAACGAGTTACTTCCCTCACTCAAAAGAAGGCACGGAGACGCAGCGCAGGCGGTGGGAGAGTGGCCATCTTTCGATGATATTCCATGCGACCAAAGCTGTCATACAGCCCGCAAACTGGACGAAGTTCGGCTATATGGTCCTGCTCTTCGATATTCTTGTACCACCCCTCACGCTTCTCGGTGCTGCGACGTTTGCAATGACGTTGATCTCAGGCTTGCTGGCCTTGATCGGGGGGCCAACGCTACCCTTTGCAGTTGCGCTAATAAGTTCGATGATACTCTTGTGTTCGGCTGGCCTTGCGTGGGTCGTACATGGCCGTTCCGTTCTTCCGTTGCGAAACCTGGCGCAGGTGCCACTCTATGCCATGTCGAAGATCCGGCTCTACCCCAATATCGCGGCCAGAAACGACGTCTGGGTGAGGACCGACCGGGAAAGACGGGACCATACAGGCTGACCATCGTTATCGCACATCGTCTTATAGACTGACCGCACTACGCGCAGCTTGATCGTACTGACCGGAAAGGAGCCGCATCAGCGCCGCGAACTGGCTGACAGCGTCTTCATCGAGTGCCAACGACGTCACTGCGGAGACCAGAAGTGCTTCGCGCACTTCATGGTAACGCCGGCAGATCCTTTCGCCTTCGTCGGTTACACGGATGGTCTTTTCCTTGCCGCGGCGGCCGCTTTCGACCAGGCCAAGGGATTGCAGCTTCTTGACCGCATAGGTCACGACATGCGTGTCTTCTATGTTGAACATGACAGCGATGTCGGCGAGGGTTTTCTCGCGGCTGCGATGATTGGCGGCATGCAGGATGAGGACGTCGGTGGATTGAAGGCCCGGCGCGCCTGCTGCGGCCATGCATCTGATGATCCACCGCTGAAAGGCATTCCCGGCAACAGTCAGTGCAAATTCCATCTCCGACAGCGACGGCATCGACCCTTCTGCAAGATGAGACGCCGACACGACTGGCCCGATGGAATACTTGCTACTTTTCATATTTGCGTCACTCACGATTTATCGATATTTTATCGGCAAATTACAGCAAATGGGATTGCTTAGAAAGAGCTGCAAAGGTGGTGGCATGAGTGATGGAGCCTGGGATTTCTGGATCGATCGTGGCGGCACCTTTACGGACGTAATCGGGCGCGCTGACGATGGCAGTCTCCACGCCCGCAAGCTTCTGTCGGAAAACCCAGAAGCTTATCGCGATGCGGCGATTCAAGGCATTCGCGATCTTTTGGGTATCCGGAAGGAAGAATCAATCCCGTTCCAGCGCATCGGCGACATTCGAATGGGTACGACAGTTGCCACGAACGCCCTTCTTGAACGCAAGGGGGACAGCGTTCTCCTTCTCATCACCAAAGGCTTTCGCGATGCCCTGCGGATCGCCTATCAGGCGCGACCCGATATTTTCGCAAAGGAGATCATTCTTCCTGAGCAGCTCTATGAACGGGTCATTGAGGTTGACGAGCGAGTTCGCGCGGACGGCTCCATCGAGGCTGACCTCGACCTCGCGACGGTGAAGGACAAGATCGAAAGGGCCAAATTCGACGGGATCGATGCGGTCGCTATCGTCTTCATGCACTCCTGGAGGTATCCACGGCACGAGGAAGCGATTGCCGACCTCTGCAAAGCAATAGGATTTCGACAAATCTCCGTCAGTCACCAGGTCTCTCCCCTGGTCAAGCTCGTTGGACGAGGGGATACGACCGTCGTTGACGCCTATCTCTCTCCGATCCTGTCGCGCTACGTGCAGCAGGTCGCTGCCGAACTCGGCATCGACAAGTCAAACGACAGCGCGCCGCGACTAAAGTTCATGATGTCATCCGGCGGATTAACCGCGGCTGACCTGTTTCAGGGCAAGGACGCGCTTCTATCAGGGCCGGCGGGTGGCGTGGTCGGAATGGTGGAAACCGCCAAACTGGCAGGCTTCGACAAGGTCATTGGTTTCGACATGGGCGGCACGTCAACCGATGTTGCTCACTACGACGGCGAGTATGAGCGTGCGTTTGACACCGAAGTTGCGGGCGTGCGTGTCCGTGCGCCGATGATGCGAATCCATACCGTCGCGGCAGGTGGTGGCTCGATCCTTCACTTTGAGGCCGGTCGCTTTCGCGTCGGCCCGGACTCCGCGGGTGCCAATCCCGGCCCGGCCTGCTATCGCCGGGGTGGTGATCTGGCGGTGACCGACGCAAACGTCATGTTGGGAAAGTTGCAGCCGGACCTGTTCCCGGCGATTTTCGGCCCGAACCAGGACGAGCCGCTCGATGTAGCAGTTGTCCGCGAGAAATTTAAGATCCTTGCCGCCGAGGCGGGCAGCGAGCTTACCCCTGAAAGCGTGGCTGAAGGGTTCGTCAAGATCGCCGTCGAGAACATGGCAAATGCGATCAAGAAGATTTCGGTCCAGCGTGGCTATGACGTCACTGGCTACCTCTTGAACTGCTTCGGTGGCGCCGGCGGCCAACATGCCTGTCTTGTGGCCGATGCGCTTGGCATGTCGGCCGTCCTCATCCACCCGTATTCCGGCCTCCTGTCGGCGTACGGTATGGGGCTTTCGACCGTGTTTGCCTCCCGCCAGCAAGCATTCCTGCAGCCGCTATCCGAACAAGTCAAAGCCGAGATTAACGAGTTGATCGCTTCCCTTGGCCGTGAGGTCGCTGGGGAACTGATGGCTCAGGGGGTTGCAGAAAACGGGATCGATTTCAGGTCCGTCTTGCACATCCGCTATGACGGAACCGATACGACGCTGCCGGTGAACTTCGAAGAAGGATCGGTTGACCGCGCAAAGAGCGATTTTGAACGAGCTCACAAGGCGCAGTTCGGTTTCATCTATGACGCAAAGACAATTGTCGTGGACTCGGTGGGCGTTGAAGGAAGTGACAGGAGCAGTGCAACGCATGATGAGAGTGACAGAACAGTAGACAGCCGAGTTGCCGCTCCGCGCGAAAGCCGTAATGTCTTCGTTGAAGGTTCATGGCAGGATGCGGGTGTTTTCCGACGTGTTGATCTAACCCCTGGAGCGTCGATCGCCGGCCCGGCGTTAATCATCGAAGCCAATCAGACCATCGTCGTAGAGCCGGGCTGGCAAGCGCAGATCACGTCCAAGGATCATGTGCTGTTGCGAAGGACCCAGAAGAAACAAAACGCCGCCGCGTTGGGAACCGATGCGGATCCGATCATGCTGGAGATCTTCAACAATCTCTTCATGTCGATCGCAGAGCAGATGGGCGTGACGCTGCAGAACACCGCTTACTCGGTGAACATAAAGGAGCGGCTCGATTTCTCTTGTGCGGTTTTTGACCGTACCGGGGCGCTCGTCGCCAACGCTCCCCATATGCCGGTGCATCTCGGGTCAATGGACCGTTCGGTCGAGACCATCATTCATTTGAACCGGGGCAAGATCCGTCCCGGCGACGTTTTCGCATTGAATGCGCCCTACAACGGCGGCACTCACCTGCCTGACATAACGGTCGTGACGCCTGTTTTCGATGAGATCGGAAAGGACATTCTGTTCTATGTCGCGTCTCGGGGGCACCATGCCGACATCGGGGGAACCGCGCCTGGGTCCATGACGCCGCTTGCGACAACGGTGGACGAAGAGGGAATTCTCTTCGATAACTTCAAACTCGTCGATCGGGGTGAGTTTCGCGAGACAGAACTCTACGATCTTCTGACCCGACACCCTTATCCTGCCCGCAATCCGCAGCAGAACATCGGTGATATCAAGGCGCAGATCGCATCGAACGAAAAGGGTGTGGCAGAGTTGCTCAAGATGGTTGCGCATTTCGGGCTGTCCGTCGTCGAGGCATATATGGGACATGTCCAGGACAACGCCGCCGAAAGCGTGCGCCGGGTCCTCGAACGTCTGCCCGATGCCTCCGAGTATGAATATCCCACTGACACCGGTCAGATCATCAGGGTGAAGATTACCATTGACCGGACCAAGCGTGAGGCGACGGTCGATTTCACCGGCACGTCAAAAGTTCAGAAGAACAATTTCAATGCCCCGGAACCCGTAACACGAGCGGCCGTACTTTATGCCTTTCGCGTGATGGTCGAGGACAATATCCCGATGAATGCCGGCTGCCTGAGGCCGATCAGGATCGTCATTCCGGACGGCTGTATGTTGAAGCCCGCTTATCCTGCCGCTGTCGTGGCCGGCAACGTCGAGACCTCGCAGCACGTGACGAATGCGCTTTTCGGGGCCATGGGAGCAATGGCCAACGCTCAGGGGACCATGAACAATCTGACCTTTGGCAACGAGCGCTATCAGTATTACGAAACGATCTGCTCGGGGTCGCCGGCGGGCCAGATGAACAATGGGCGCGCCTTTGCGGGCACGTCCGGTGTTCATACCCACATGACCAATTCCCGGCTGACGGATCCCGAAATACTTGAACTCCGTTTTCCGGTCCTGCTTGAAGACTTCCATATCAGGCAAGGATCGGGAGGTAGGGGAAAATGGAACGCTGGAGACGGCACGAAACGGACGATCCGTTTTCTCGAACGCATGGAATGCGCAATCCTGTCGTCTCATCGCGATCGGCCGCCAAAGGGTGGCAATGGTGGCTACGAAGGGGAGGTCGGATCCACAACGGTTCGACGTCTGGATGGGCGTGTTGACACGCTGAAGGCTAGCGATCAGACGGTCTTGGACGTGGGCGAGGCCGTGACGGTTACGACCCCCACTGCAGGTGGGTTCGGCACGCCCTGGCCGAGATAGGCTACCGATTGCAAGCATTGCCTGCCTGGCGCTTTCGCCCATGCGTTAAGGCAGCCGAACCGTTACCTCCTTAGGCGGTCAGCCGGAAAGCTTACGCTTCGTTTCAAGAGACGCACTTCTCAATGGTTCTTGCCTGCTCCATCCTGCCACTAGCAAGAGGCAGTTTTGGGGCTGGTGGACACAGGTCGGCTGGAGGAAAGATCGATGCGCATGAAACGATCTTGGAACACGCTTAGTCGGCGGGATGCTCTCAAACTTGCGGCATTGGCTTCGGTGGCGATGGGAGCGCTGGCATTTAGTAGAACGAGGCGGACAAGTGCAAATGACCGCCCACTCTTCCCTGGACCTTCCTTTTTTGTAAAGGGTGTCTACCAGCAGCCCATTGAGAAGATGGCGGAATGGCGTGACCGTGGCGTAAACACCATCTTCACGGTAAACCGCGGCGCGACCATTATCACATGGACGAACGAGGCAATGAAGCAGGGACTTTACTTCGTTCGTGGTCCAGCCGGTGTCGACGATAAATACCGAGTCATTGACCGGGCGGCATTCGAGCAGGATGTCCGCAATCCCTTTCTTCTGGCAATTGCCCTCGTTGACGAGCCATCAAATCTGAAGCCTGGCGGTGCAGGCATTACCTACTATGACGTGATGGTGCCACCTGCCGAGGTTGATGTCGTTGCACAGGAGTGGTCTAGTGGTGGAAAACCCCTGTGGATCAACCATATCGGGGCCCACATTAACAATGTTTACCTCGAAAAAATCATGAGTGACTACGCTGACAGTCCTTATATCGATTGGCTCGCGCAGGATAGTTATCCTGTCGCATCCGGCTGGGATCTGGTCCTCGATCTTGACGATTACACTTCCACACCGCAGGGTCACTCGATCGATCGGTTGCTGCGATGGAGCGGTGGCCGGCCGCAATTTTCTTTCTTGGGCGTCACCAAGTACAACGCCGACGTGGGCCGAGACACGACGCCGGCAGAGTTTCGCCTGCAGGCCTGGTCATCGATCATTCACGGCGCGACGGGCCTCATCTACTTCTCCTTCATGTTCTCGCCGCAGTTTTCCTACGACGCGACGCCAGAGAACCTCGTTGCCGAAATCAAGATGCTTCACGCGCAGATCGACGAGATTGAACCCATCCTGATGGACAAAGACAAGGGCGGTCGTCGTCCCTGGGTTCTCCTGAAGTCGGTACGCGGCGAGGCCAATGACCCAACGACTTTGCCGTATCCCTTCGAGGCCTGCTCAATCAAGACCGATCGCGGCGAATACAAGATCATCCTGAACCTCGCGAACGAACCGGCTGAACTGAGCTATGAGCCGTGGGGCCTCACCAAGGTTTCGTTTTCTCCCTATCAATGCAAACGAGGATATTCCGCTAAGGAATTCATGTAGATTCGAGACATATCTACGCGCTATGGTGCAGGGCATTAGTCTGTGGCCACGAACTGACCACTTTCAGCACATCTGCGCAGCAGATCAGACGGCGGTTCGGCAAGGCCCTCTGCGGCGAGGCCCTCGAGTCTTGCGGCGATTTCGGAAAGTCCGCGCCCTTCAGCATAATGCATCAAACCGCCGCGCCAGCGCGGGAAGCCATATCCGTGAATTTCCACAAGGTCGATGTCTTCCGCTCGTAGCGCGACTTTCTCGTCGAGGATCTTTGTGGCCTCATTGACCATAGGCAGGACGATGCAATCGATGATGCTGGCTTCGTCCCACTCACGCTGCGGCGTTTCCCGTGCTTCCCCGGCAATGATGTCGGCCACGATCTCCGAGTTTTTGGGCGTGCGATCGCCCTTCGCGTAGTCGTACCAGCCGCCGCCGCTTTTCTGGCCAAAGCGTTCAAGTGCGCAAAGCCGTTCCGCGATTGGAGCGAAGGGGGTCTCGCCACGGGCACGCGCCGCCTTGCGTTGGAAAGCGGCAATGTCGAGGCCGCCGAGGTCCTGGGCCTCGAAAGGCCCCATGGGCAAGCCGAAGCTGCGCATCGCCGCATCGACCGCCTGTGGTGTCGCGCCCGCCAGCAACAGACGTTCGGCCTGGGCGCGCGTAACTTTCAGGATCCGGTTGCCGATAAAGCCATCGCAAATGCCGGCGCGCACAGGAATCTTGTTCAGTATCCGGGCAAGTGCAAAGCCGGTTGCAAGGGTTGCGGGCGCGGTATGAGCGGTCGGTACGATCTCCAGCAGCTTCATGACATGCGCTGGGCTGAAGAAGTGCAACCCGAGGAAGCGCTCCGGGTGCCTGATGCCTGCCGCGATCTGCTCGGGATCGAGGTAGGACGTATTGGTGGCAAGCACCGCATCGGCGCGGCAAACCGTCGAAAGCCTGCTGAAGACCTCGCGCTTCACGTCGAGATCCTCAAATACTGCCTCGATGACGAGGTCGGTTGCGGAAAGCTGGCTGTAGTCGGTCGTTCCTGTTACGCCGGCCAGGCGCTCGGCCGCAACGTCTGGACTGATCTTGCCGCGTTTGACCGCACCTTCGAAGATCGAACGCAGGTTGGAGCGGCCGCGTTCGACCGCAGCCTCGTCGCGCTCCACAAGCGTCACCGGCAGTGCCGCGTCGCGAAGGGCGGCTGCAATACCCGCGCCCATCGTGCCGCCGCCGATGACAGCGGCAGAACGGATCTTTCGGGGCTCGACCCCTGCAAGCTCAGGTGGCCTGGGCGCTGCCCGTTCTGCGAAGAAGACGTGGCGCAGGGCTGCAGCCTGGGGTGAGCCGCGCAATTCGAGAAACGTCTGGCGCTCGAATGCCATCGCGGTGTCGAAATCGGCCTCCGCCGCCTTCCTAACGCAGGCGAGCGCACGAAGCGGTGCTTCCTCGCGCCTGGCGCGGCTGGCGACTGCCTTTGAGGTCGTTTCCCAGAACGTCGCGTCGACAGCAGGCACGCCGCGCTGGCGGAGCGGAAGTGGAAGGGACTGATCGATGGCAGAACGCGCAAAGTCGATCGCCCCCTTTTCCAGGTCACCCTCGACAACGGCATCGATCAGCCCTTGAGACCGCGCCTTCGGCGCTGCCACGGGCGTACCTGTTGTGATCATCTCGGTTGCACGCGCCGGTCCGATCAGCCGTGGCAGGCGCACGGTACCCCCGGCACCCGGAACAATGCCGAGGCGGACTTCGGGCAACCCGACGCTTGCCGACGGCACTGCTATGCGAAAGCGGCAGCCGAGCGCCACTTCGAAGCCGCCACCGAGCGCGCTGCCATGAATTGCGGCAACCCACGGCTTGGCTGCCATCTCGATACGAGCGACAAGGTCGGGAAGGTGAGGAGGCATCGGCGGCTTGCCGAATTCGTTGACATCGGCGCCGGCAATGAACGTCCGTCCGTCGCAGATCAGCACCACTGCGCGCACCGAAGGATCGGCGTCCAGCGTCTCGGCCGCATTCCACAGGTCCTGCCGCACTGTCTGCGACAAGGCGTTCACGGGCGGGTTGTCGATGGTGACGACGGCAACGTCGCCGTTGCGTTCGATGGTTACGGTCATGATGTCAAATTCCCAGGTAGGCTTCGCGAATTCGTTCGTCGGCAATCAGGTCCTGAGCAGGTCCCGACATTGTAATACGGCCGGTCTCCATCACATAGCCGCGGTCGGCAATCGACAGTGCGCCAAAGGCGTTCTGTTCGACGAGGAGCACAGTGACGTTGAGCGCACGCAGGCCCTTCACCACCTCGAAGATCTGGGCAACGAGGATCGGCGCCAGTCCCATGCTTGGCTCGTCGAGCAGCAGGCAGGAGGGGCGGGCCATCAGGGCACGCGCAATTGCAAGCATCTGCTGCTGGCCGCCGGACAGGCCCCCGGCCGCCAGATTGCGTTTTTCGCGCAGCACCGGGAACATGACGAATGCCTCCTCCATGTCCCGTTCGACCTTGTCGTCCGAGAACAGGAAGGCGCCGAGGCGCAGATTTTCCTCGACGGAAAGGTTCGTGAAGATCTGCCGTCCCTCCGGCGATTGCGCGAGACCGCGCGCCGGGCGTCGATAGGCTGGAACACTGTTCAGGCTCTCGCCGCGAAACACAATGGAGCCTGACGACACCGGCTGTATGCCGGAAAGGCAACGCAGAAGCGTCGTCTTGCCAGCGCCGTTCGCCCCCACCACGGTGACGATTTCGCCGGAGCCGACCTCAAGATCAATACCGTGCAGAACCTCGATGCGGCCATAGCGGGAGCGCAATCCTTCAACCGTCAACATCAGCCGCCTCCACCGCTTGCGCGCCAAGATAGGCTTCGATGACCCGCGGGTTGCGGGCGACCGCTGCCGGTTCTCCTTCTGCGATCTTCTCGCCGTGATCGAGCACCACGATATGGTTCGAAATGCGCATCACCATCTTCATGTCGTGCTCCACAAGCAGAATGGAAACGCCCTCTGCCGCGACCTCGGCGATCAGGTGATCGATCTCCTCCGTCTCGACAGCATTGCAGCCGGCAGCCGGCTCGTCGAGAAGCAGCACACGTGGTTGCAGGGCAAGCGCGCGGGCGATCTCCAGCCGTTTCAGCGCGCCGTAGGACAAGGAGCCCGCGGTTCTCTCGGCTGCCTGGGCAAGGCCAACACGCTTAAGCAGTTCGCGGGCTCCGGCTTCCGAGGCCTGGCTTCTCAGGCGCGAGCCCGGAAGACCGAGGAGATCGGCGAGAATGGATCCCCGTTCATGCAGGTGATGACCGACGGTGACATTCTCCAGCACCGTCATCGTCTGGAATATCTGCAGGTTCTGGAACGTGCGGGAGAGACCGCGTTCGGCGAGCAGATGCGGCCCGAGGCCAGTGACATCCTCCCCTGCGAGCAGGATACGCCCGCGGCCGGGCAGGTAGACGCCCGAAATCATGTTGAAGAGGGTCGTCTTGCCGGCGCCGTTCGGTCCGATCACCGAGACGATTTCGCCGGCCTTCAGGGAAAAGCTCACATCATTGACGGCACGCAGGCCGCCAAAGTCGATCCCGAGGCCTTCGACTTGAAGCAGGCTCATTCTCCCCTCCCTCTGATCAGGCGCGCAAGGCTCGGAAGCAGGCCGTCGCGCATGAAAATCATCACGAGCATCATGATGAGGCCGAGCACAAGCTGCTCATATTCCTGAAACACGGTCAGGACCTGAGGCAGCGTCGTCAGGATGGCGGCCCCGAGGATCGCGCCGACCACAGAACCCGCACCGCCGAGAACCGCCATGGTGACGAGCTCGATCGAATGCATGTAGCCGGCAACATCCGGGGTGATGAACTTGTTCTGCAGCGCCAGCAGGGAACCGGCAACCGACGCGTAGACGGCGGAGATCACGAAGGCTCTCAGCTTGTATTTGGCGACATCGACGCCGACGGTGCGGGCAGCGACCTCCGAGCCATGAAGGGCCCGCAACGCCCGCCCGGTCGGGCTGTGAAAGAGGTTGAGTGCGAGCCAGGCGCCGATCAGCATGATGAAACCGGTCAAGGCATACCAGAAGACCGGGTTCGACATGTCGAGACCGAGTGACTTCAGGAGCGGACGCAATCCGAGGTCGGCAACGGCAATACCGTCAGGACCGCCGGTCAATCCCGCTTCATTGGCAAGCACCATGGCAACCAGCGCTCCCAGCCCGAGGCTGGCAACGGCCAGATAGTATCCCTTCAGCCGGAGGATGGGCCGTCCGACCAGCCAGGCGACAAGGGCGGAAAGCACGGCGCCAAGGATGACGGCGAGGGCTGGATGCAGGCCGATGTGGAGAGGCGCAAGCGCACAGCTGTAGCCGCCGATCCCGACGAAGCCGGCATGGCCGAGGCTGATCTGGCCGGCATATCCGGTGAGGATGACAAGACCCGTCACGGCAAGTCCGTTGACGAAGATCAGCGAGCCGACGCGGAAGTAGTAGGAGGATGGAAACAGGAAGGGCAGGGCTACGACGACGAGCGTCAGCACAAGCAGCGTGATGGTTTTCGAGGACAGCTTCATCGTCATACCCGATCCGTGACTTTGCGGCCAAAGATGCCCTGCGGCATGGCGAAGAGGACGGCAAGGATCACGATGAAGGCAGCCGCGTCCTTGTATTGTGAGCTTATGTAGCCGGCGGTCATTGCCTCGAGGACGCCGAGAAGCAGGCCGCCCACGAGTGCTCCCTTGGGGTTGCCCATCCCGCCCAGCATGGCAGCGGCAAAGCCCTTGAGCGCCAGCGAGATGCCGACATCGTAGCTGGTCAGCGTGATGGGCGTGACGAGCACACCTGCCAAGGCGCCGATCGCGGCCGAAAGCGCGAAGCTCAGCGTCATGATGTAGCGCGTGTTGATGCCGACCAGTTGCGCGGCAATGCGGTTATTGGCTGTCGCGAGCACTGCGCGGCCGGTGAGCGTCTTGGTGAAGAACAGCCAGAGGCCAATGAAGACCATGAGCGCGCCGGCAGCGACCCAAAGGCTCTGCGGCAGGATGGTCGCGCCGCCGATTGCGATCGGCGTATCACCCGAAAAGGCGGGGAAGCGATGCAATTGCTTGTCGAAGGCGATCTGCGTCAGGCCGCGGATGAAGATCGAGGCGCCAATCGTGATGATGATCAGGGACACCACGGGGGCACCGCGCGCGGGCTCGATGGCGAGCTTGTTGAGCGCGACCCCGATCGCCGCCGTCACGAGAATGGCAAGGATCGCGGCCAGCGGCAGAGGAATGCCCGCCTGATAGGAAAAGACGGTGATCATGCCGCCGAGCATGACGAATTCGCCCTGGGCGAAGTTCACGACATCGGATGCGTTGTAGATGATGGTGAAGCCGAGGGCCACCAGCGCGTAGACCGCACCGACCGTCACCCCGGACAGCAGAAATTGCATGAACTCGGCCATTGGCTGCCTCCCTTTGCACCGCGCCTGATCGGGAGCGCCACGCGCTCCCGAAAGCACGGCTCAGCACTTAGTCGACGATCTTCCAGCTACCGTCACGGATCTCCAGCATGCGGAAGGCCGTGAGATCGAGGCCGAGGTGATCGTCAGCCGTCATGGTGACGGTTCCGGTGGTTCCGACGAGGCCCTTCGTCTGCTCAATGGCTTCGCGAATGGCTGCGGGATCGGCTTTGCCCGCACGGTTGATTGCGTCGACGAGGATGCGCAGCGCGTCATGCGCATAGCCACCGAAGGTCGATACCGGCTTGCCCGTCGCTGTTTCGAAGCTCTTCTTGTAGGCGGCAACGACCGCGCGCTGCGGATCGTTTTCTGGCAGGAGGTCGGCCACCAGCAGGGCAGTACCCGGCAGGCGAATGCCTTCGGCCGCACTTGCGCCAGCCAGATCGATGAAGCCGTTGGAGGCGACACCATGCGACTGATAGAGCGGCAGACCGACGGCAAGCTGAGCGTAGTTGCGGGTGACGATCGCCGGACCCTGGCCGAAGCCGGGGTTGAGGATCGCCTGCACGCCTGACGTGTTCTTGATGTTGGTGAGCTGCGGGGTCATGTCCGCATCGCTCGGCCCATAGGTTTCGTCTGCAACCACTTCAATGCCATAGTCGCCAACGATGGCCAGGCACTGCTTGTGCATGGAGGCGCCGAAGCCGTCGGAACCGGAGATCATGCCGATCTTCGTGAAGCCCTTCTTCTTCATGTCGTCGAAGATCTTTGCGCAGGCCATGCGATCGGTATGCGGCGTCTTGAAGGTATAGGGCTTTACCGGGTCGATGATTTCGATGGCGCCGGCAAGCGAGATGAATGGGATCTCGGCATCTTCGGCAACCGGAATGATCGCCATTGAGGTGCCGGTGGTGGTGCCGCCAATGACCGCGGTGACTTCGTCGTCCTCGACCAGACGCGTTGCGAAGGTGCGTGCCTTGTTCGGATCGCCGCCATCGTCGTAGATGACGAGCTCGAGCTTCTCACCGAGAACGCCGCCCGCCGCATTGATCTCGTCGACCAAGAGCTTCAGCGTCTTGGCTTCAGGGTCGCCAAGGAACGAGGCCGGTCCCGTTTCCGAGACAGTCGCTCCGATGCGGATGTCGGCAAGGGCTTCGCCGGCAAAGCCTAGCCCAAGCGCAAGCGTACCCGCGAGCGCGGTGGTCATCGCAAATTTCATGTCAGTCTCCTCCCAAGAGAACAAAGGTTAGGTCAAAGTCGTCACGCCGCCTTCGGACGGCGCCACATGACGGTGCGGAAGCGGTTGGCCACGAAGGCCGCGTCTGTCAGGCTGGCATTGCCGGCCGGGTTGGCGCCGGTGACGTGGAAATCACTGAACGCAGCACTCTGATTGACGAAGATGCCGCCGGTCAGATTGATTGAGAGATTCACGCCCGCCCTGGCGAAGGCGTCGACAGCAGCGTCGATGCGGCTGTTTTCGGTGTCATAAAATGCCGCGGTGATCGCACCTTTCCGGCGGGCGAGGCTTGCTGCCTTTTCGATGCCCTCGCCAACATCCGCAACAGCGACGATGAAGGTGATCGGACCGAAGCGCTCTTCCTCATGCGCATCCGTCGTGTCGGCATCGACGGCAAGGACGAGGGGCGTTGCCGTGCGGGCGTCGCCTGTCGTGACCGGGGCAGAGTCGCGAATGAGCGTTCCGAGGCTGCGGGCGGTCTCGATGCGCGATAGAGTAGCCGGGTTGGCAATCGCGCCACAGACGCCCGCGGCGCGTGCCGGATCACCAAGAAGGTCGTCGATGGCAGCGGCAATTGCCTTTGCCACGTCGTCGAAGCTCTTGTGGCCCTCATCGGTCTCAATGCCGCTCCTTGGAACGAAGATGTCCTGCGGGGCGGTGCACATCTGGCCGCTGTAGAGCGAGAGAGAAAAGGCGATGTTGGCGCACATGCCGGCAAAGTCGTCGGTGCCGGCAACGACTATCGAATTGACACCAGCCTCTTCGGTGTAGACCTGAGCGTTTCCGGCATGCTTGCGCACCCAATCGCCGAAGCTGTTCGAGCCGGTGTAGTCGATGAGCTGCACCGCATTGTTCTCAACGAGATCGCGGGTGATTTCGGCGCCCGGCGCATCGGCTGCCAGCAGTGCGATATTGGCGTCAAATCCCTCTTCGGCAAGCACCTGGCGAATGACCGAAACCGTGATCGCCAATGGCAGGATTGCGCCCGGATGCGGCTTGACGATGACGGTGTTGCCGGTCGCGAGGCTGGCAAACAGGCCGGGATAGCTGTTCCAGGTCGGAAATGTCTGGCAACCGATCACCAGCGAGATCCCGCGCGGCACGATCCGCCAGTGTTTTTCCAGAACGATCGGCTCGGCCTTGCCCTGCGGTTTGGTCCAGATGGCTTGAGCCGGCGTGCGGGTCATCTCTGCGAAGGCGTAGGCAACGGCTTCGAGGCCGCGGTCCTGCGCATGCGGTCCGCCAGCCTGGAATGCCATGGCAAAGGCCTGTCCCGTCGTGTGCATGACGGCATTGGCGATTTCGAAGCTGATGCGATTGAGGCGGGCCAGAACTTCGAGGCAGATGCCGATGCGGGTCTTGATCGCTGCATCCGCCCATGTGGGTGCCGCAGCCTGCGAGGCGGCGATCAGCGTGTCTGCATCTGCGGCCGGATAGGTGATGGCGAGCGTCGGGCCGAATGGCGAGACTTCTGCGCCGACCTTGGCCGTCTCGGGATGGCCGGGCAAGGCAAAAGGCTTGCCGAGCCGGGCATTGTAGGATGCCAAGCCATCGTCCTTGGCGGTTTCGCCATAGATCTTGCCGCTTGGGATTTCAGGATAGGCCGACCAATAACCGCGTTCCTGCGCAGCCTTCAGGGCTGCGGCAAGGGTTGGCTGGTGGCGGTCGAAAAGGGCATCCATTCACATGTTCCTCTCATGCTGTGGATTTATAATTGACCGGCCGGTCGGTTTATGCAAGAGTTTTTTCATGAACCGCCCGATCCTGGCGGAACTGGAGGAAACATGTCCGAATCCGACACCGTCCAATCGGCATTTGCCGATGGCGTCCTTACGTTGACGCTCAACCGTCCAGACAAGCTCAACGCCTTCAATGAAGAAATGCACCTGGCGCTCAGGGCAGGCTTCGAACGTGCGCATCAGGATGCATCCGTTCGGGCTGTGCTTCTGACCGGCGCCGGTCGCGGCTTCTGCGCGGGGCAGGACCTCGGCGACCGCGATCCGCGCAAGGGTGGGGCGGCCCCGGACCTCGGACGCACGATCGAGCTTTTCTACAACCCGCTGATCCGCCTGATCAGGACACTGGAAAAGCCCGTCATCTGTGCCGTCAATGGCGTTGCCGCGGGTGCGGGCGCCAATATCGCGCTTGCATGCGATATCACTCTGGCGGCGCGCTCGGCGCGTTTCATTCAGGCCTTTGCCAAGATCGGCCTCGTACCCGATTCCGGCGGCACCTGGAGCCTGCCACGCCTGCTTGGCGAAGCGCGCGCAAAGGGGCTGGCACTGACCGCCGAGCCGCTCGACGCGGAAACGGCGGCAAGCTGGGGGCTGATCTGGAAGGCGGTCGACGATGCGGCACTCCTCGATGAAGCCAGGACCCTTGCCACCAAACTCGCTGCCGGACCGACAAAGGGTCTCGGCATGACCAAGCGCGCGATCCAGGCGGCGGCAACCAATTCGCTCGATGAGCAGCTTGAGCTTGAACGCGATCTGCAGCGCGAAGCTGGACGCAGTGCCGACTACGCCGAGGGCGTCGCTGCCTTCCTGGAAAAGCGCAAGCCGGAGTTCAAGGGACAATGACCGACAGGATCATTCTCACGGCCCAGGAGCTTGCGAACGCCTGCGCAGACGCCATGTGGCGCGACGATAATGCCTCCCGTCACCTTGGCATGGCGATGGAACGTGTGGCACCGGGCATGGCGGTCATTTCGATGGTCGTCAAGCCGGAGATGACCAACGGCCATGGGACCTGCCACGGCGGATACATCTTCACGCTGGCCGATTCCGCCTTCGCCTTTGCCTGCAATACCTACAATCAGCGGGCCGTCGCGCAGCATTGCTCGGTTACCTACATTGCACCGGCCTTTGCCGGCGACCGCTTGACGGCAACCGCGCGGGAGGTTTCACGGCGCGGACGCGGCGGCATCTACGATATCAACGTGACCAATCAGAACGGCGAGCACATTGCCGAGTTCCGTGGCCATTCGCGCACCGTCAAGGGCACCCTTTTGCCGGAAGAGGCGTAAAGCCGCCGGTCATTCATCTCGGAGGAGAGACAGACATGGAAGACCTTTCACCCCGCCCTGGCGACCTCGACGCGATAGAAACAGCATCGCGTGACGAGATTGCAGCACTTCAGCTTGACCGGATGAAATGGTCACTGAGCCATGCCTATGAGAATTCGCCCTTCTACCGTGCGCGTTTCGACGAAGCTGGCGTCCATCCCTCGGATCTGAAGTCGCTGGCTGATCTCGCAAAGTTCCCCTTCACGACCAAGAAGGATCTTCGCGATACCTATCCCTTTGGCATGTTTGCCGTGCCGCGCGAGAAGCTGACGCGCATCCATGGATCTTCGGGCACCACAGGCAAGCCGACGGTCGTCGGCTATACGCAGAAGGACATCGACGTCTGGGCAGATATGGTGGCGCGCTCGATCCGTGCTGCCGGTGGCCGGCCTGGAGACATGGTCCACGTCGCCTACGGCTACGGTCTCTTCACGGGTGGCCTTGGCGCCCACTACGGCGCCGAACGGCTTGGCTGTACCGTCGTGCCGATGTCGGGCGGCATGACAGAACGTCAGGTCACGTTGATACAGGATTTCCGGCCGCGCATCATCATGGTGACGCCATCCTATATGCTCTCCATCCTCGACGAGTTCCACAGACAGGGCATCGACCCGCGCGAGAGCTCGCTGGCGGTCGGCATCTTCGGCGCCGAGCCCTGGACGAACGCGATGCGCCAGGAAATCGAGCAGTCGTTCGACATGCACGCGGTCGATATCTATGGCCTGTCCGAAGTCATGGGTCCCGGCGTTGCCAGTGAGTGCGTCGAGACCAAGGACGGGCTGCACATCTGGGAAGACCATTTCTATCCTGAAATCATCGACCCGGCGACGGGCGAGGTCCTTCCCGATGGCGAAATGGGCGAGCTTGTCTTCACGACGCTGACCAAGGAAGGCCTGCCGATCATCCGCTACCGCACGCGCGACCTGACGCGGCTGCTGCCCGGCACGGCCCGCTCCATGCGGCGTATCGAAAAGATCACCGGCCGCTCCGACGACATGATGATCCTTCGCGGCGTCAACGTCTTCCCGACCCAGATCGAGGAGCAGATTCTGAAGTGTCAGGGGCTTGCTCCGCATTTCCAGATCGAGCTCAGCCGCGCCGGCCGCATGGATCAGATGACGGTTCATGTCGAGTGCACGCCCGAGGCTGCGGACGAAATTGCACGCGCCTCCTCGGCAAAATCCCTTGCCCACTACATCAAGAGCGTCGTTGGTGTTACCACGAAGATCGAGATTCGCGACCCGGGTGGAGTCGCACGATCCGAGGGTAAGGCAAAGCGGGTCGTCGACAACAGGCCAAAGGAATAAGGCTACTGCTTCCCGGCGTGACGATCATTCCGGGAGGCTGAAAATCAGGAGCCCTTTGGCTCATCGCGTGGGGGCGCGGAGGAAGAACAGGAACGCAGGATAATATGGCACGAACGCGCGCGATCGATTTTGAAGAGAAACAACGCAGCCTCTTGAGCAGCGCCGCTGCCGTCTTTGCGGAAATGGGAATGGAGAAAGCCTCCATGGCCCACATTGCCTCGCGCAGCAACGTGTCCAAAGCCCTCCTCTATCACTATTACCCGAGCAAGGATGCGTTGATTTTCGATATCATTCGCAACCATCTCGAGGAACTGGAAGCTGCCGTTGCCGCCGCAGACGAGCCCAGCGTGACGCCTCAGGAGCGACTTCGGCTGCTGGTGCGGCAAGTCCTGGAGAATTATCGCGATGCGGACAACGAGCACAAGGTGCAGCTGAACGGCACGAGTGCGCTGTCGCAAGAACAGCTGGACGAGTTGCGCGCCATCGAGCGCCGGATCGTCAAGCGCTTCTCCAATACCATCATCGAGATCAACCCCGACCTCAACGCCAGCAAGCCTTTGCTGATGCCAGTGACGATGTCGCTCTTCGGCATGATGAACTGGGTCTACATGTGGTTTCGCCCAGGCGGCCAGGTCAGCCGTGACGAGTATGCCGATATCGCCACGACCCTGATCCTCGAGGGCGTCAAGGCGGTCCGCTAGGGCCCGCGGTGTTTCGCTTGTTGCGCTTCGGTCGCGCATAAGGCCCCTTGTGATGATCATGACCGACGGGCCGAGCCTGAAGGTTGATCATTTCGGTTTGGGAGCCATGAGATTGCCGAACTCCATCGGAAAGGGGAACAGGATCGTCGAGCTCTTCTCGCTTGCGATGACGTTCAAGGTATTCAGATAGCGCAGCTGCATGGCCTCTGGCTGCCTGGCAAGCACTTGGGCCGCTTCGAGAAGCTTTGCAGTTATGAACTGCCGAAGCCCGGCGATTGCCAATGGGATAGACCGGTGTGACCCGTCGAGAGGTGGATGAGAGCTGGGCGGTTTCGAAATATAAACAAACTGGCCCGAGTACCTTGACCGCCCGCGTGACGGTGTCAAGCGATCCCATCATGGCTGTTTCGATGATCGGCTATGTCACATCAAGGATGGTCTCGCTGGTAGCCGGCGCTTCCCTTTTTATCGGGCGGCGCGCCGCGTCTGCGCCCAAGTTCTCAGGGCCTTGAAAATCGGCTTTATCCGCACAGGTGCGCTTCACACACATCCTTGACGAGAGACTGCAGCACCTTGATCCGCTCGACCAGCCAGCCAAGTTCCTCGGTCGTGATTTCGTAATGCGGTGAATAACGGGCATCGACATACGCTCGGTCAAGTCGGGTGAAGCAGCGCCTGGCAAACTTGCTGTCGCGCGGCCATGCCTCGACAAGCCGCGGCTCGACCCGTTCGGCATGGGTCCGAAGGACGCTGAGCCGGTGCGACTTCGGGGAGTAGAGTGTGAGCACGAGGAGGGCACAATGGTACAAGCGTTCGGTGGCCTGATGGAGATTGAACGCTTCGAGTTTGAAATTATCACGCTCGCGACAAAATTCCGCAACCGCTAAAAATTCGGCTGCATCCGGAAACCACTGATCAAAATGTCGCTGCGCTTCCGCGCGCGCCGCCTCCGCTGTCAGCGGTTTGGGCTCGGCCAGCGGATGGCCGGGCGTTTCGAAAAGCACAATTCCGTCGCGGGCGATATCCATGAAGAATGGCAATCCCCGCGCCAGCTTGTCGTTGACGTCGGCCAGGCTATGGGCAATCACCTTGGCCGGTGTTTCAAGATGACCGGTGATGGTGAATTCCCGTGTCAGCCGATCGTCGATCGTCTGCCAGACCTCGTTCTCCTCGGCGAAGCTCTCGACGTTGACGACAGCCAGCAGATCGTAGTCGGAGCGATAGCCGCTGTCGCGGTCCTCCACCCAGTCGCCGCGCGAATAGCTGCCGAACAGGATCAGTTTGAGAATTCGACCGGCGCGGGCCTTGTCCGAAAGCTTGTTTTTCTGGGCGTCCTCGAACTCCCCGAAGATGATCTGAACGACGCGGGCAAGCTCGCGGCGCTTCTTGTCGGGGAGATGATCGAGCTCTTCGAGGATAATCAAGGCAATCTGCCCTTTAATGTTCTGCAATTATCAATACCGTAATGCATGAGATTCTCTACTGCCGATAGTCAAAGCGCAAGAGGTAGCAGGCGGCTTTTCGGGGGGTATCAGCATTCGTGCAGGCGGCTCGAGGTCATACCTTTCCGACGGTTGAAGACCGGAGTAGCCAAGCCGCTTTATCGGTCGTTCGAAAACCATCCCTCGCCTTTCTAAGGGACCGGTGGCAACCCTGACGCAAAAGATCGACGGCAGTCTCGAAGGCGTATTTGCCACCATCCGGTCAACGACCCGATCAAGGCAAACAAAAGCTCCCGAGCGCCAGCACAAGAAGCCAGCCGGAGTTCAACGTGCAGCCGTTCATCGGAGGTAATGCCCGAATGAACGGGCCAACACCGGAATAGGCGGGTTCAGTCGAGCAGAAGCTGAAAATAGTCGCTTGAACTCTACCGCAGCGCCCGTTTAGAAATGGGGATTACCATCGCGCGCGAGGGAATCAGAATGGTTCTCGAGGAAGAGGACCTGTCGGTCCGCTACTAAGTACCAGCCCGTCGCAATTTTTCAAGGCTTCCGTATTCTGCGTTCGCCTGCAAAACCGGACCTCTTGGGGACGCATGCCTTGGCTCAATCGCGGAATTTCAGCCGTTCCAGGATCAATGGATCATATTCGGGTGCCTGGATCCGTCGCCGGTCTTCCTCCGGCTCGCTGAGTGGTTCGGCCGGTCGAAGCTTGTCTCTGGCCTCCAGGGCGAGGCGTTGATAAACGCCTGTGCCCTGGCGTTTCCAAGCGATTTCCTTTTCACTGAGCTCGCGGATGACCCTGGCCGGCGAGCCGACCGCCAGGCTGTTTGCCGGGATGTCAGCCCCTGCCTTGACGAAAGCCATGGCGGCAACGATCGAATTCTCGCCGATGACAGCCTCGTCCATGACGACCGCATTCATCCCCACCATGGCGTTGCGACCGATCCGGCAGCCGTGCAGCACGGCGCCGTGCCCGATGTGGCCTTCCTCGCCGATCACCACCTCGACATTGGGGAAACTGTGTACAACGCAGGTCTCCTGGACGTTCGAACCGCGTTCCATGACAATACGCCCGAAATCCCCGCGCAGTACGGCGCAGGGCCCGACGTAGCAGGCTGGTCCGATGATGACGTCGCCGATCACCACCGCGGCCGGATGGACGAAGGCCGCCGGATGGATCACAGGCACGACGTCATCATAGGAATAGACCATAGCCATCTGATCAGCCCCCTGTCTTAGTCTCTTGTCTTGGCGACCATCGTCAAAACATCGTATTGGGCGACCGTCGCACCGTTCTGATTGGTCACATTGCAGTCCCAGCGCACCTCGCCGTGCTCGGCGCCGATGCGCGGGTTGATCTCCTTGCAGGTCAATTTCACCTGCAACGTATCGCCCGGATTGACCGGCGTGAGGAAGCGCAGGTTGTCGACGCCGTAATTGGCGAGAACCGGGCCGGGGGCCGGGTC
>Ga0102592_1001139_pt1 | contig 32605 bp, 28 predicted proteins | sample AraplaCol_mMF_r2_FD_76861 | JGI IMG/M metagenome (GOLD analysis project Ga0102592, IMG submission 76861) | Arabidopsis root microbial communities from North Carolina, USA - plate scrape MF_Col_mMF_r2 (SPADES assembly) (version 2) | ecosystem: Host-associated > Plants > Roots > Endosphere...
ACCACGCCGCTTGAAGTGACCGAACGCCTTCGCCTGGAACTTCTGATGGCCATGTCGGATATGAAAGTGGTGGAGAAAATGTCCGCCCTGGGTGTGGAAATGAAGGGCACCTCGCGCGATCAGCTGCGCGGCTTCCTGCGTTCGGAATCCGAGCGCTGGCGCACCCTGGCCCGCAATGTGGGCCTGAAGCCGCAATAAGCGGCGCCTGAAAAAAAGCGGTGAGCGCCGGCACCCGTGCCGGCGCCAAAGGCTAAAGGCCCAACCAGCGCTGGGCTGCCGCTTGCAGCGCTTCCTGCGAGCCTGTCGTCAGCAAGGTGGTGTGGCCGGGTGCGTGTCCGGGCCGCAACTGCCTGGCGGCTTCAAGCAGGCGGCGCGTCTGCCGCGCGACGGGTTCGCCGGTTTCTATCAAGCGCACGTGCGGGCCCACCAGGGCCTGCAATGTGTCCCACGCGAAAGCGTAGTGTGTGCAGCCCAGCACCAGGGTGTCGATTTCTCCGGGCGCAGTCCCGAAGGGCCCTATCGCCTGGATGTATTGCTCGCAGAGCATCCCGACGCGTGCAACATCATGGTTCTGTATCGCATCGGCCAGCCCGTCGCAAGGCTGGAGGATGAATTCAGCTTGCTCTTTCAACGAGTCGTGCAATACCCGCAGCTTGGCACTGGTGACTGTGACGCGCGTTCCCATCACGCCGATGCGGCCTGTTTTGCTCAAGGCGACTGCCGGCTTGAGCGCAGGCTCCACGCCGACCAGCGGCAGGTCCGGATGTTCGCTTCGCACCAGGTGGCCGGCAGCCGCCGTTGCCGTGTTGCAGGCGATCACCAGCGCCTTGATCGAATGTTCTTCTCGCAATTTGCGCACGACCGCCCGTGTGCGCTCGATCACAAAAGCATCGCCGCGCTCGCCATAGGGTGCGAAGCCCGAGTCGGCAAGGTAGGCGAAGGATTCCGTGGGCAACTGGGCCCGCAAAGCCTTGAGGATGCTCAGGCCGCCCACGCCGCTGTCGAACACGCCGACGGGCCGGGCGGCACCGGCCTGGCTATGCATCACGCCGTAGTGACGGGAATGTTCTTGAACTCGCCGCTGGCGATCTTCTTTTGCCACTCGGCCGGGCCGGTGATGTGGGCGCTTGTACCGCCCGCGTCAACCGCCACGGTGACCGGCATGTCCACCACGTCGAACTCGTAAATCGCCTCCATGCCCAGGTCGGCAAAGCCGATCACCTTGGCGGTCTTGATGGCCTTGCTGACCAGGTAGGCGGCACCGCCGACGGCCATCAGGTAGGCGCTCTTGTGTTTTTTGATGGCCTCGATGGCGACCGGGCCGCGCTCGGACTTGCCGATCATCGAGATCAGGCCGGTTTCGGCCAGCATCATTTCAGTGAAGCCGTCCATGCGCGTGGCGGTGGTCGGGCCGGCCGGGCCCACGGCCTCGTCGCGCACCGGGTCGACGGGGCCGACGTAGTAGATGACGCGATTGGTGAAATCCACCGGCAGCTTTTCGCCCTTGGCCAGCATGCCCTGGATGCGCTTGTGCGCGGCATCGCGGCCGGTCAGCATCTTGCCGTTGAGCAGCAGGGTCTGGCCGGGTTTCCAGCTGGCGACCTCGGCTTTCGTGAGCGTGTTGAGGTCCACCTTCTTGCTCTTGTTGTAGTCGGGTGCCCAGTTCACGTTGGGCCACAGGTCCAGCGAGGGCGGGTCCAGGTAGACCGGGCCGCTGCCATCCATCACGAAGTGGGCATGGCGCGTGGCGGCGCAGTTCGGGATCATCGCGACGGGCTTGCTGGCCGCGTGCGTGGGATACATCTTGATCTTGATGTCGAGCACGGTGGTCAGGCCGCCCAGGCCCTGCGCGCCTATGCCCAGCGCGTTGACCTTTTCGAACAGCTCCAGGCGCAGCTCTTCGGTTTTCGTGAGCTTCGCCCCCGAGGAGGACTTGGCCTGCAGCTCATACATGTCCAGGTCGTCCATCAGGCTTTCCTTGGCCATCAGCACGGCTTTTTCAGCGGTGCCGCCTATGCCTATGCCCAGCATGCCGGGCGGGCACCAGCCGGCGCCCATGGTGGGCACGGTCTTGAGCACCCAGTCGACCACCGAGTCGCCGGGGTTGAGCATGACCATCTTGCTTTTGTTTTCACTGCCGCCGCCCTTGGCCGCCACGGTGACGTCAACCTTGTCGCCGGGCACCAGCTCGGTGAAGATCACGGCCGGCGTGTTGTCCTTGGTGTTCTTGCGGTCGAACTGGGGGTCGGCCACGACCGAGGCGCGCAGGGTGTTGTCGGGGTGGTTGTAGCCGCGGCGCACGCCTTCATTGATGGCGTCGTCAAGGCTGCCGGTGAAACCTTCCCAGCGCACGTCCATGCCGATCTTGAGGAACACATTGACGATGCCGGTGTCCTGGCAGATGGGACGCTGGCCGGTGGCGCTCATCTTGCTGTTGGTGAGAATCTGCGCGATCGCGTCCTTGGCGGCCGGGCTTTGCTCGCGCGCATAGGCGCGTGCCAGGTGGGCGATGTAGTCGGTTGGGTGGTAGTAGCTGATGTACTGCAGTGCAGCGGCTACGGATTCGATAAGGTCGGCTTGCTTGATCGTGGTCATGATGGGGTGGGGTCGTCGTTTTGGGGAAATTCGGGCAAACCCCGCAATTATCCGCCCTCGCAGCTCGGCATCCGCCGCCGCAGGGCGGTGGATGCCGGCAAAACCCCTCAGATGAGAATTCTTCTCGTCTGCGGTCATACTTGAGCCTTCACTTTTTGACAGCGCAGGACATTCCATGACGACCAGCAGCACGCGCACCGAGCGCGATACCTTCGGCCCCATCGCCGTGCCATCCGACAAACTCTGGGGCGCGCAGACGCAGCGTTCGCTGCAGAACTTCGACATCTCCGGTGAACAGCAGCCGCGCGAGATCATCAAGGCGCTGGCCCAGGTCAAGCGTTCCTCGGCCAAGGTCAACCATGCGCTGGGCCTGCAGGACGAGAAGAAAACCAAGGCCATCGTGGCCGCGGCCGACGAGGTGATCGCCGGCAAGCATGCCGATGAGTTCCCGCTGGTCGTCTGGCAGACCGGCTCGGGCACGCAGACCAATATGAACGTCAACGAGGTGCTGGCCAACCGTGCCAGTGAAATCCTGGGCGGCGAGCGCGGCGAAGGCCGGCTGGTGCATCCCAACGATGACGTGAACCGCAGCCAGTCCTCCAACGACGTGTTCCCCACCGCCATGCATGTGGCCGCAGTGGAGGCGCTGACGCACAAGCTGTTGCCGGCCATCGCCAAACTGCGCACCACGCTGGCGAAAAAGGCCAAGGACTTCGACGGCATCGTCAAGATCGGCCGCACCCACCTGCAGGACGCTACCCCGCTCACGCTGGGCCAGGAGTTTTCGGGCTACGTCGCACAGCTGGACCATGGTGAGAAGCATGTCCGTGCCGCCTTGCCACACCTGTGCGAACTGGCGCTGGGCGGCACCGCCGTCGGCACCGGCCTGAACGCGCCCAAGGGCTATGCCGAGCAGGTGGCGGCCGAGCTGGCCGCGCTCACCGGCCTTCCTTTTGTCACCGCGCCCAACAAGTTCGAGGCCATGGCTTCGGTGGACGCACTGGTGCATGCGCACGGTGCGCTCAAGACCCTGGCCGCCAGCATGATGAAAATCGCCAACGACGTGCGCTGGCTGGCCAGCGGTCCGCGCAGCGGCATTGGCGAACTCAGCATCCCCGAGAACGAGCCCGGCTCGTCCATCATGCCGGGCAAGGTCAATCCGACGCAGAGCGAGGCCGTCACCATGCTGGCGGCCCAGGTGTTCGGCAACGACGTGGCCATCAACTTCGGCGGCGCTTCGGGCAACTTTGAGCTCAATGTCTTCCGCCCCATGGTGGCGCACAACTTCCTGCAGAGCGTGCGCCTGCTGGCCGACGGCATGGTGAGCTTCAACGACCAGTGCGCGGTCGGCATTCAGCCGAACCGCGAGCGCATCACCGAACTGGTGGAGCGTTCACTGATGCTGGTGACTGCGCTGAACACCCATATCGGCTACGACAAGGCCGCCTTCATCGCCAAAAAAGCGCACAAGGAAGGCAGCAGCCTGCGCGATGCGGCGCTGGCTTCGGGCTACGTCACGGGCGAGCAGTTTGACCAATGGGTGGTGCCGGGGAACATGGTCGGCAGGTGAATATGCACACCCCCGTCCAGGCTCACTGCGTGTAGCCTGTTCCCCCTTGCAGGGGGCGGCACCTGCGGCCTGGCTAAGCCAGTTCCGCGGCCCCTGCTGGTAAGGGAGAGCCCTCTGTCATTCCGTCTGTCTGGGAGAATGGGGCATGCTCAAATTTGTCCACCGCACGCTGAATCAGTTCATCCATTCGCAGTCGCTTTCGGGCGTGGTGCTGGCACTGGCCGCCGTGCTGGCGCTGATTGCCAGCAACTCGCCGTGGAGTGAGGCTTATCTGCGGTTTGTGGACCTCCCGGGCGAGTTGCGTGTGGGCAGTGGCGCGCTGGTGCTGTCCAAGTCGCTGCTGCACTGGGTCAACGACCTGTGGATGGCGGTGTTCTTTTTCCTGGTGGGGCTGGAGATCAAGCGTGAAATGCTGGACGGTGAACTGGCTTCGCGCAGCCAGGCCCTGCTGCCGGTGGGCGCGGCGCTGGGCGGCATGGTGGTGCCGGCGCTCATCTATATGGCGATCAACGCCGGCAATCCCGTGGCGCTGCGTGGCTGGGCGATTCCGGCCGCCACCGACATCGCATTCGCGCTGGGCATCCTGGTGCTGCTGGGCAGCCGCGTGCCGGCCTCACTCAAGGTGTTTTTGACGGCTGTCGCCATCATCGACGATCTGGGCGCCATCCTGATCATTGCGTTTTTCTACACCGACGGCCTGTCGCTGTCGGCGCTGGCCGCCGCCGGCGTGGGCGTGCTGGTGCTGCTGGCCCTGAATCGCGCCAAGGTCATGGCGATCTCGCCCTACGTCGCGGTGGGGCTGGTGATCTGGCTTTTCGTCTACAAGTCGGGCATACACGCCACGCTGGCGGGTGTGGTCACCGCGCTGGCGATTCCGTTGTCGGACGGCAAGGGCGGCTCGCCGCTCAAGACGGCTGAGCACGCGCTGCATCCCTGGGTGGCTTTTGCGGTGCTGCCCATGTTCGCCTTCGTCAACGCCGGCGTGTCCTTGCAGGGGGTGACGCCGGGGGTCTTGCTGCAAACCGTGCCCATGGGCATCACGCTGGGCCTGCTGGCGGGCAAGGCGATCGGTGTGTTTGGCGCGTCCTGGCTGCTGATCCGCTTTGCCGGCGCGCGCCTGCCCGCCGGGGCTGGCTGGAGCCAGTTCTTTGGGGTCTGCCTGCTGTGCGGCGTGGGCTTCACCATGAGCCTCTTCATTGGCGCGCTTGCGTTTGCCGGCCAGGATGCGGCGTATGAGACCCAGCTCAAGCTGGGCGTGCTGTGCGGCTCTTTGCTGTCAGGGGTGTTGGGGGCGCTGATGCTGCTGCGCACCAGCGCTATTGCCACCGGAAAGGCACCGGATTGATCCGGTGCCAAAGCCAGGCGCTCAGTGCTTTTGTGCGGCGATGCCGGACATGATCTTGTCGGTATAGGCGATCGCAATGGCCGACAGCAGGAAGGTGATGTGGATCACCGTCTGCGCGATCAGCACCTTGTCGGTGTAGTTGTCGGCATTGATGAAGGTTTTCAGCAGGTGGATGGAGCTGATGCCGATGATGGCCGTGGCCAGCTTGACCTTGAGCACCGAGGCGTTCACATGGCTCAGCCATTCCGGCTGGTCGCGGTGGCCTTCGAGGTTCATGCGGCTCACGAAGGTCTCGTAGCCGCCCACGATGACCATGATCAGCAGGTTGGAGATCATGACCACGTCGATCAGGGCCAGTACCACCAGCATGATCACCGTCTCGTTGAGGGAAACAATCGGCGTGGCGGTCTTGTAGCCAATGCTGTTGATCAGCGACTGCAGGGCGGTCTGGCTGCCGTATGCGGCTTCGATCAGGTGCCAAAGTTCCACCAGAAAGTGCACCACGTACACCGCCTGCGCGGCGATCAGGCCCAGGTACAGCGGCAACTGCAGCCAGCGGCTGGCGAAAATCAGGTTGGGCAGGGGGCGCAACGGCGAAGTTTTGCCGGGAGTCGGAGTCTGGGTAGGTTCAGTCATGATGGCGTAAGCTGAGAGAATTGCGGGATTGTAGAGGGCGGCCGGGTTCCCCCGATTTGACGCATTTGTAAGCTTCAAGCCAGTCAGTGGCTTGTAAGTGCGGCAGAAGACAGTACCACGCATTCAGTGACAAACAGGAGACACAGCCAAATGAGCGCCCCTACTTCCGCGATTGAATCCACCCTGGTTGAAAACCGCATTTTCCCGCCTGCCCCCGCCACCGTGAAGGCGGCGCGCATCTCGGGCATGCCGGCCTACCAGGCGCTGTGCGCCGAAGCTGAAAAGGATTTTGAGGGTTTCTGGGCGCGCCTGGGGCGTGACAACCTGAGCTGGAAAAAGCCCTTCACAAAGACGCTGGATGAATCCACCGCGCCTTTCTACAAGTGGTTTGCCGATGGCGAACTCAATGCCTCCTACAACTGCCTGGACCGCCACCTGGGCACCCCGACCGAAAACAAGAAAGCCATCATTTTTGAAAGCGACGATGGCAAGGTCACCAACGTCACTTACAAGGAACTGCACGCCAAGGTCAGCCAGTTTGCCAGTGCGCTCAAGGGCGCGGGCATCAAGAAAGGCGACCGCGTCATCATTTACATGCCGATGACGGTCGAGGGTGTGGTGGCCATGCAGGCCTGTGCACGTATCGGCGCCACGCATTCCGTGGTGTTCGGCGGCTTCTCGGCCAAGAGCTTGCAAGAGCGCATTCAGGACGCCGGCGCCGTGGCCGTCATCACGGCCAATTACCAGCTGCGAGGCGGCAAGGAGTTGCCGCTCAAGGCCATCGTCGACGAAGGCATCGCCATGGGCGGTTGCGAGTCGATCAAGAACGTGATCGTCTACCAGCGCACCGCCACGCCCTGCAACATGGTGGCTGGGCGCGACAGCCTGATGCACGAGCTCACCGCCAAGGCGGCGCCGGTATGCGAGCCCGAATTCGTCGGTGCCGAGCACCCGCTTTTCATCCTTTACACCTCGGGTTCGACCGGCAAGCCCAAAGGCGTGCAGCACAGCACCGGCGGCTACCTGCTCTGGGCCAAGCTCACCATGGACTGGACTTTCGACATCCAGCCCAGCGATGTGTTCTGGTGCACGGCCGACATCGGCTGGATCACCGGCCATACCTATGTGGCATATGGCCCTCTGGCGGCCGGCGCGACGCAGGTCATCTTCGAGGGTATTCCGACCTTCCCGAACGCGGGGCGTTTCTGGCAGATGATCGAGAAGCACAAGGTCACGATTTTCTACACGGCGCCCACGGCGATTCGCTCGCTGATCAAGGCTTCCGATTCCGACGAGAAAGTGCACCCGGCGCGCTCGGACCTCAGCAGCCTGCGCATCCTGGGCTCCGTCGGCGAGCCCATCAATCCCGAAGCCTGGATGTGGTACTACAAAAACGTGGGCGGTGAGCGTTGCCCCATCGTGGACACCTTCTGGCAAACCGAGACCGGCGGCCACATGATCACGCCGCTGCCCGGTGCCACGCCGCTGGTGCCCGGCAGTTGCACCCTGCCGCTGCCCGGCATCATGGCCGCCATCGTCGACGAGACCGGCAAGGACATGCCCAACGGCTCGGGCGGCATGCTGGTCGTCAAGCGCCCCTGGCCATCCATGATCCGCACCATCTGGAACGACCCGGAGCGCTTCAAGAAGAGCTATTTCCCCGAAGAAATGGGCGGCACGATTTACCTGGCCGGCGATGGCGCGGTGCGCAATGCCGACAACGGTTATTTCCGCATCACCGGCCGCATCGACGACGTGCTGAACGTGTCAGGCCACCGCATGGGCACCATGGAAATCGAATCGGCGCTGGTCGCGCACTCCGCGCTGGTAGCCGAAGCCGCCGTGGTGGGGCGCCCCGACGACCTGACCGGCGAAGCCATCGTGGCCTTTGTGGTGCTCAAGCGCGCACGTCCCACGGGTGAGGAGGCCAAAGCTATCGCCAAGGAGCTGCGCGACTGGGTCGGCAAGGAAATCGGCCCCATCGCCAAACCCAAGGACATCCGCTTCGGCGACAACCTGCCCAAGACACGCAGCGGCAAGATCATGCGCCGCCTGCTACGCGGCATCGCCAAGGGCGAGGCGATCACGCAAGATACGTCGACGTTGGAGAATCCGGCGATCCTGGAGCAACTGGCTGAAAAGCAGTGAGATGAATCTGAATCAGGCATAAAAAAAGCCCGTCAACGACGGGCTTTTTTTTCGAGCAAGAGGCCCGGTTTATTTTTGCGTCAGGACCCAGGCGGCCAGCTTCTTGGCCTCTTCAGGGTTGACCTGTGCGTTCGCGGGCATGGGGACTGGACCCCAAACGCCGGAACCGCCCTTGATGATCTTGGCGGCCAGCTTGTCTGCGGCGTCTTTCTGGCCGGCGTACTTGGCGGCGACATCCTTGTACGAGGGGCCTACGAGTTTCTTGTCGATGGCGTGGCAGGCCATGCAGTTCTTGGCGGTGGCCAGCTGCAGGTCAGCCAGGGCTGGCGTCGAGACGGCAAAACCTGCGGTCACAAAAGCGATTGCCGAAAGAATGCGTTTCATGGATTGTCCTCGTGAGGGAGTTGTGGATTCGGTTACAGTCAATCAACGTGATTGTAGTGGTGCCGGTTGACCCTTGTTTCAAGGGGATACCCCGGGGCGCCTGTGGGCATATTCAGGAGAAACCTCATGTACTTTTTGATTCTTGGCATTGCGGCCTTGGCGCTTAAATACCTCGAAATCGGGCCGGTGGCCAATTGGAGCTGGCTCATCGTGTTGTCCCCCTTCGCCCTGGCGGTCGCCTGGTGGGCCTGGGCCGATGCATCGGGTTACACCAAGCGCAAGGAGATCGAAAAGATGGCCAAGCGCAAGGACACCCGCATTGAAAAACAGCGTGAAGCCATGGGCATGCTTTCGGCCAAGAAGAGGCGGAAGTAAGCCGCGTAGCGTCAATTTTTTTATCTATTCGACGCGACTCAGTCTATTCGCCCGGCGTAAAACATCTGGTGTTCCAAGGCAAAGAGCCCGTGAAGTCTGTAACTTCACGGGCTCTTGTCGTTTCAGCCGTGCAGGATCATGTCGTTCAATAGTCGTCCAGCACCGCGCCCTTGCTGGCGCTGGAGGCATTGAAGGCAAACTTGGCTTGCACGCCGCGCGTGTAACGTGGCGCCGGCGCCTTCCAGCCGACCTTGCGCTTGGCGAGCTCGACATCGCTGATGTTCAGTTGCAGCAGCAGTTGTTTGGAATCGATGGTGATGGAGTCACCTTCCTGGATGAAGGCGATGTTGCCGCCGGCGGCGGCTTCGGGTGCGACATGGCCGACCACCATGCCCCAAGTGCCGCCGGAGAAGCGGCCGTCGGTGATCAGGCCCACGCTTTCGCCCAGGCCGGCGCCTATCAGCGCGCCGGTGGGAGCCAGCATTTCAGGCATGCCGGGCCCGCCCTTGGGGCCGAGGTAGCGCAGCACCATCACGTCGCCGGCCTTGATCTTGCCGGCCAGGATGGCGGCAAGGGCCGATTGCTCGTCGTCAAACACGCGTGCGGGGCCGGTCATGGCGGGGTTTTTCAGGCCGGTGATCTTGGCGACGCAGCCTTCGGGGGAGAGATTACCCTTGAGGATGGCCAGGTGGCCCTGGGCATAGATGGGTTTGTCGATGGGGCGGATCACGTCCTGGTCGGTGCGCGGCACCGCGGGCACGTCCTTGAGCGTCTCGGCGATGGTCTGGCCGGAAATCGTCAGGCAGTCGCCATGCAGCAGGCCGGCGGCCAGCAGCGTCTTCATGACCTGCGGAATGCCGCCCGCGCGGTGCAGGTCCACGGCGAGGTATTTGCCCGAAGGCTTGAGGTCGCACAGCACGGGCGTGCGCTGGCGCACGCGCTCGAAGTCGTCAATCGTCCATTCGACGCCCGCCGCATGGGCGATGGCCAGGAAGTGCAGTACGGCATTGGTGGAGCCACCGGTCGCCATGATCACGGCGACCGCGTTTTCGATCGACTTCCGGGTGACGATGTCGCGCGGCTTGATGTCTTTCTTGATGGCTTCGACCAGGACCTTGGCCGACTCCTTGGCCGAGTTCATTTTCTCGTCATGCGGGTTGGCCATGGTGCTGGAATAGGGCAGCGAAATGCCCAGTGCCTCGAAGGCGCTGGACATGGTGTTGGCCGTGTACATGCCGCCGCAGCTGCCGGTGCCGGGGATGGCCCTGCGCTCAATCTGTAACAGGTCTTCGTCACTCATGCGGCCTGCGGCGTTTTCGCCAACGGCTTCGAACACGCTGACGATATTGAGGTCCTTGCCCTTGTAGCTGCCGGGCAGGATGGTGCCGCCGTAGACATAGATTGCCGGCACGTTGGCGCGCAGCATGCCCATCAGGCCGCCCGGCATGTTCTTGTCGCAGCCGCCGACCACCAGCACGCCGTCCATCCACTGGCCCTGCACGCAGGTCTCTATACAGTCCGAAATCACTTCGCGGCTTACCAGCGAATACTTCATGCCTTCGGTGCCCATGGCCATGCCGTCCGAGATGGTCGGCGTGCCGAACACCTGGGCATTGCCGCCGGCTTCCTCGATGCCGGCAATCGCGGCGTCGGCCAGTTTTTGCAGGCCGCTGTTGCAGGGCGTGATGGTGCTGTGGCCGTTGGCCACGCCGACCATGGGCTTCTTGAAATCGTCGGCCTCATAGCCCATGGCGTAGTACATGGAGCGGTTGGGCGCGCGCGATTTGCCCTCGGTGATGTTTTTGCTGCGGGGGTTGGCAACGAGGTTGACGGTTTTGGTATTCATGGCGGTCTCGTGGGTGGGGTTGCCGCCGTGCCTGCCCATGGGGCGGTCCGGCGCTGTGATCGGAAAGCAGAGTATGCGTGCTTTGATTGATTCTTTCCAATCCATTATTCATCTTCTATTAATATGTAATGCATATGAAAAGCACCCTGAGTACCGCAGACGTGGATTCCCGCAGGCCACCCCTGATCGAGCTGCGCCTGTGGCGCCAGTTCCTGGCCGTTGCCGAGGAGTTGCATTTCGGCCGCGCAGCGCAGCGCCTGAACATGACCCAGCCGCCGCTCACGCAGGCGATCGCGCAGCTGGAATCCCTGCTGGGGCTCAGGCTGTTTGACCGCACCAAGCGCAGCGTGCAGCTCACCGCCGCAGGCACCGCTCTGGTACCCGAGGCGCGCGACCTGCTGGCGCGCGCCCAGGCCTTGCCGGCGTATGCGCGGGCCAGTGCCGACGGCGAAGCGGGGCGCTTGCGCCTGGCTTTTGTCTCCACGGTGGGTTTTGAATTGTTGCCGGGCTGGGTACGCGCCTTTCGCGAGCACTATCCCAAGGTGCAATTGGAGCTGATAGAGGCGACCGGTGACGTACAGTTGCAAGCCCTCGAGCGTGGCGAGATCGACGCGGGCTTCATGCTGCATTCCCCCGGTTTCGCGCCTCCCGGCCTGGCCTGCCGGCGCATCAGCCAGGATCCGCTGGTGGTGGCCTTGCCCGAGCGGCATCCTCTGGCAAACAAAGCCGCACTGGCTCTCGCGGATCTGCTGGACCAGCCGCTGGTGATTTTCCCGCGGCGCATCGTTCCTTCACTGTACGACGCGATTTTTGCGATGTACCACGCGGCCGGGCAATTGCCGCAAGTCGCCCAGGAGGCCATCCAGATGCAGACCATCGTGAACCTGGTCTCGGCCGGGCTCGGTGTGGCCTGGGTTCCAGAGAGCGTGCGGCAGTTCCAGCGGCCCGGTGTGGTGTACCGCAGCCTGCCTGTGAGCAAGCCTTCCATGCGTGGTGTGCGGGGCGCCTCGGTCTCGGTACCGGGTTGTGAAACCAGCCTGGTCTGGCCGGGCGCCAGCGCCAACCCGGCGCTCGCGCGTTTCACATCCTTTATCGGTTGAGATAGCGGTTAAAGGCTTCGTCCTGTTCGCGTTGCCGGCGTGCCGCCACCGCGCTTTGTTGCTGCTGCCTTTCGGCGGCGGTGAGTTGGCGCTGCTCCATCCTGCGCTGGGCTATTTCGCTGGCGCTGTTGCAGCGTGCGCCGCGATTGGCTTCGCAATTGGCGATGATTTGTTTGTCGGTCGGCTGGGGCTGGGTACTGCCATTGCGCTGCCCAGCCAACGCCGAGGGCGTGGCCGGGCGCGACGTGGCGGCAGATGCCTCAGCAGCGGCGGCCCGCGCGTTGGCCGCTGCGTTTTCCGCCGCCCAGTTTTTGGTTGCCGGGGCGGCTCCACCAGCGGGCGCCTCGGCCGCGGTGGACTTCTGCATGATGAGCTTTTCGCTGCCGCCGCCCTGGGTCGAGCACGGCATCTGCGAAAACACCTTCTTGCCGGTTGCATCCAGGCACTGGTAGACCTGTGCGGTCGCATACTGCGTGAAGAGCAAGCCGAGCAGGCTGGCAACAAGGGCAGGGCGGAGAGAGTGATGCATGGCGGGGTCTGGAAGGGCTGCTGCTGGCAGTCTACTCGAGAGCGGTCTCTTTGTAAGTCTGTTCCTACGGTGCTTGCGTGCAAAATACCGCCCATGCTTATCCATCCGCAAATCAATCCCGTCGCGCTCCAGATCGGCAAGCTTGGCATCCACTGGTACGGCCTGACCTACCTGGCGGCCTTCGGCCTGTTTTTCTTCCTGGCGACGCGGCGGTTGCGGCACCAGCCTTTTGCCTCAATCACCGGCCCGGGGGCCTGGTCTCGCAGGGATATCGAGGACATGCTGTTTCTGGGCGTCATGGGCGTGGTGATAGGGGGGAGGCTGGGTTACTGCCTTTTCTACAAGCCGGGCTACTACCTCACGCATCCCCTGGAGATCTTTTTCGTGTGGCAGGGCGGCATGAGTTTTCACGGCGGCATGCTCGGCGTGCTGGTCTCCCAGTGGTGGTTCGCGCGCTCGCGCCAGCGGCCCTGGCTGCAGGTGATGGACTTTGTGGCGCCCTGTGTGCCCACGGGGTTGGCGGCGGGGCGTGTCGGCAACTTCATCAATGGTGAGCTGTGGGGGCGCTTCAGCGACCCGGCCTTGCCCTGGGGTATGGTGTTTCCCGGCAGCGGCTCCATGCAGCCGCGCCACCCCTCTCAGGTTTACCAGTTCTTGCTGGAGGGCCTGCTGCTGTTCGTGCTGCTGTGGCTGTATGCGCGCAAGCCGCGCAAGACGGGCCAGGTTTCCGGGGCTTTCCTGCTGGGCTATGGTGTGTTCCGCTTCATCGCCGAATTCTTCCGCGAGCCGGACGAGTTCCTCGGCCTTCTCGCCTTGGGGATGAGCATGGGCCAGTGGTTGTGCGTTCCCATGATCATTGGGGGTGCCTGCTTGTGGGCGTGGGCGACGAAACGCACTGATCCGGCCTGAGGCCGGCCAAACACTGCGGGGAGTGCCGAAGGCTGTTGCCGGCAAGGCCCGCAGCTTCACCCATCCAGCGACCTACCCTAGGGTTTTTCCCCTGTGGTTTTCGGGCACTTACTCTTGATTGAGGTTGGTTTGTTTTTCATAATTACACGTAATTACTTGAAATTACTGCGATTAAACTGCCCGGCATTCAAGCCTGCAGCGGTAATTCGGGTGTTCTGCAGGCGGTCCGCCATGCCGGTGGATCGGGGTCAGCCAAGGGGTCATGCCATGCGTCTAGTCCAGAGTTCACTGCACCAGGAAGTCGCCGATACCCTGCGTGAGCAGATTTTCGCGGGCCAGCTGCCGCCCGGCAGCTTCCTGGACGAGGTCGCGCTGTGCGAGCGGCTGGAAATCTCGCGCACGCCGCTGCGCGAGGCGCTCAAGGTGCTGACGTCGGAGGGGTTGCTGCGCCATGAGCCCCGGCGCGGCTGCTTTGTCAACGAAGTGACCGAGCAGGACCTCGACGACATTTTCCCGGTGATCGCGCTGCTGGAAGGGCGCTGCGCCTACGAAGCGGCGCGCAACGCCACCGATGCCGACCTTGCGGCCCTGACCACCTTGCACGAGCGGCTCAACAGCCATGCGGCGGCCGGCCGCATCAATGACTATTACGCCACCAACTTCGCGATCCACGAGGCCATCATCCTGCTGGCCAACAACCGTTGGCTCGCGCAGGTGATCGCCGACCTGCGCAAGATCCTCAAACTCGCGCGGCTGCAGCAGTTGCATGCGCCCGGCCGGCTGGCGCAAAGCCTGTCGGAGCACATGACGGTGTTCGCCGCGCTCAAGAGCCGCGACAGCGAGGGCGCTGAAGCCGCCATGCGCACGCACCTGACGCGCCAGCGCGAAGCGCTGCGTGAACTGGCCCGCAGCCAGCGCTCCAGGGTGGCATCATGAGCGCCGCCGAATGGCTCACCCGCAGCGTTTCGCGTTTCACGGCGAGCGACAAGGCCGGGGCATCTCCGGAGTCCGTCCAGGCCGCTGGCAAGAAAACGGCAGCGGGCGCGGGCCTGCCCGCGCGCAGCACCCACGAGCGGCTGCAGGCCACGCTGAGCCAGAAGGATGAGGCGCTGTCGCCGCGCGTGCTGCGCCGCACCTTGCAGGAGCTGCAGGCCATCATCGACCCGCGCGTGAGTGAAGTCGAGGGCGGCCGCCGTGCCATGGCCATCGCGGCGTGGTACCAGGGGGCTACGCCGGCGCGCAGGCGCGACCTGTGGATGCTCATGAGCGAGCAATTTGTCGCCAACCCGCAAAAGGTGAAAGCGGCGCAGGCGCAGTTCGCGGCCGCGGTGGGCACCCCCGAAGAGGCGGTGGCCGAGGTGCGCTACCGGCGCGCCACGGTATCGCCGCGACGGCGCCTGCTGCAGCGCTTCAGCGTCTACCCGGGCGGCATCCAGTTCCTGGTCGACATGCGCGCCGAGATGCAGCCCAGCCTCAAGGCGGACAAGCGCCTGCTGGCGCTGGACGTGGAGATGGAATACATGTTTTCCACCTGGTTCGATGTGGGTTTTCTCGACCTGCGCCGCATCACCTGGGATTCGCCGGCCTCATTGATCGAAAAGCTCATCAAGTACGAGGCGGTGCACGACATCAAGGGCTGGGCCGATGTGAAGAACCGGCTCGACAGCGACAGGCGTTGCTATGGGTTTTTCCACCCGCGGCTGCCCGATGTACCGCTGATCTTCGTGGAAGTTGCCATGGTTGAGCGCATCGCGGGCGACATCATGCCGCTGCTTGACGAACTGGCCGCGCCCTCGGACCTGAGCCGTGCCACCACTGCCATCTTTTATTCGATCAGCAACACCCAGGTCGGCCTGCGCGGTGTGAGCTTTGGCGACTCATTGATCAAGCGCGTGGTCGAGACCCTGAAAGAGGAGTTTCCCAAGCTCAAGACCTTTGCCACGCTATCGCCGATACCTGGCTTTCGCAGCTGGCTGGCCAAGAACGCCGGGGCCATGCTGGAAAAGCTGGGCGAAAAAGAGCTCACGGCGCTTGGCCGGGCCGTCGGCTTCGAGCCACCCGGCGCGGGGCATCTGCTGACAGCCGCAGAGAACCCGCTCGCGCTCGGCGAGAAATCACCGGTGCGGAAAATGCTGCTCCAATGCGCAGCCCAGTATCTGGGCAAGACCCTGGAAGAGGGCAAGCCGCTGGATCCGGTGGCGCGTTTTCACCTGGGCAACGGCGCCCGCATCGAACGTATCAACTGGGCTGGCGACCCGACACCCAAAGGGCTCAAGCAGTCCTATGGCCTGATGGTGAATTACCTCTACGACCTCAAGCGCCTGGACAGGCATCGCGCGCAGCTGGCCCAGGGGGAAATACCCGTGTCGGGCGACATCGAAGATTTGTACATTTGAATGAGTACTTAGGAACGGATGCAAATGGGTTTGGGTAGCCACAGGCCGGGTGAATCCCGTCAGATCACGTTAGAACTTCCGGCTTGTTTTTTCTGATTTCAACAACGACAGGAGACATCAATGACTTTCAGTTTTCAAGCCCGGGCTCCCCGGCGCGACATCCTGCGCGCCGCGGCCGCCGGCGCCGCGACGCTGTCTTTCGGCAGCCAGGCCCAGTCGGGCTGGCCGATCAAACCGGTAACGGTCATCGTGCCGTTTCCGGCCGGCGGGGGCACCGACGCGTTCGCCCGCCCCCTGTCGGCCCAGTTCGCCAAGCTGACCGGCAAGCAGCTCATCATCGACAACCGCGGCGGCGCGGGCGGCACCCTGGGCGCCAGCATCGCCGCGAAGGCCCAGCCCGATGGCTATACGCTCTTCATGGGGGCGGTGCACCACACCATCGCGCCGTCCATGTACCCCAAACTGGACTACGACATCGAAAAAGATTTTGTGCCCCTGGCCCTGATGGCCAATGTGCCGCAGGTGCTGGTGGTCAACCCCCGCAATATGCCTTTTGCCGATTTCAAGGCCTATATCGCCGCCGTGCGCAAGTCGCCGGGGAAATATAACTACGGCTCGGCTGGTGCCGGCACTTCGCATCACCTGGCGGGGGAGCTGTTCAAGCAGCAGACCAAGACTTTCATTACCCACATTCCCTACCGCGGCGCGGGCCCGGCCCTGCAGGATCTGATCTCGGGCAATGTCGACATGATGTTCGACGGCCTGGGTTCATCCGCCAACCACATCAAGGGCGGGCGCATCAAGGCGTTGATGGTGGCCGGTACCAAGCGCAACCCCGCATTTCCGGACGTGCCTTGCGCCGGTGAACTGGGCCTGCCCGATTACACCGTGACCACCTGGTACGGCATGTGGGCGCCCAAGGGCACGCCGGCTGATGTACAGGCGCGCATTGTTGAAGACCTGCGCAAGGCCGCGACCACCGACGAACTCAAGGCCATCTGGGCCAACAACGGCGCGGATTTCGGCAACCTCACGCCCCAGCAATTTGGTGCTTTCGTGAGCAGCGAGGTCAAGCGCTGGGCGGCCGTGGTGAAAACCTCTGGTGCCAAACTCGAATGACCGCTTGATGAGTGGAGCCGTTTTACTGGAGGTGAAGGGCTCCCTGGCCTATGTAACCCTGTCCCATCCGGGCAAGCTCAATGCCATGAGTCGCGCCATGTGGTGCGAGCTGCGCTCTGCCTTTGAACGCCTCCAGCAGGCGGCCGATGTGCGCTGCGTGCTGGTGCAAGGCGAGGGTGGGCATTTTTGCGCGGGGGGCGACATTTCCGAATACGCGGGCTTCCGCTTTGAAGAAGCCGCCCTGCGTAATTTTCATGAGCGTGATGTATGGGGCGGCTTGCAGGCCATGCTGGAGTGCGACCTTCCCATGGTCGCGCTGATCGAGGGCAACTGCATGGGCGCGGGCCTGGAGATTGCCAGCTGCTGCGATATCCGCATCGCCGGCGACGCCGCGAAATTCGGCGCACCCATCGCCAGGCTCGGCTTTCCGATGGCACCGCGGGAGGCCGCATTGGTGGTGCGCGCGGCGGGTGAGCTGACCGCGCGCGAGATACTGCTGTCGGCCGCCGTACTGGACGCCGCCGAGATGAAGCGGCGCGGCTTTCTCAACCAGGTGCTGCCCGCAGGTGAAGCAGGCGCCACGGCTTCGGCCTGCATGGAGCGCTGTGCCACTCTGGCGCCCGGCGCGGCCAGGCTGAACAAGCAGGCTTTGAGGGCATTGGCCCAGGCCGGCAGCTCGCAAGTCGTGATTGATCTGGCAGCGAGTGCTTACCATTACGCCGCGTCGCCCGAGCATCGGGAGGGCGTTACCGCTTTTACTGAAAAACGCCAACCCCGGTTTAACGGCCGGGTTGCCGACCTTATCCCCACTGACAGCCTGAACCATGAAAAACCATAACCTGTTCGCGGCGCTGCGAGCCGCTTTCCCTTCCTCACTGGACGACATCGCCGTCGAAACCGACAGCGGCCTGCACTATTCGTGGCGCGACCTTGAGCGCGGTACGGCGATGATGGCCAACCTGCTGGCTTCGCTGGGCCTGCCGGAGGGGGCCAGGGTGGCGGTGCAGGTCGAAAAGTCGGTCGAAGCCATGATGCTTTACCTGGCGACCTTGCGCTCCGGTTATGTGTTCCTGCCGCTCAACACGGCCTACCAAAGCGCCGAGATCGAATACTTCATCGGCAATGCCGAGCCCTCGGTGGTGGTGTGCAGCAGCAAGAACTTCGGCTGGGTCACCAAGATCGCCTTCAAGGCCGGCACGCAAAACGTCTTCACGCTCGACGACGACCGCACGGGCTCGCTGCTGGAGCGTGCCGCGCATTGCAGCGACCAGCATGAGCCTGTGGCGCGGCAGGCCGACGACCTTGCCGCCATCCTCTACACCAGCGGCACCACCGGCCGCAGCAAGGGCGCCATGCTGACCCACGGCAACATGCTGAGCAATGCGCTGGTGCTGAAGGACTACTGGGGCTGGAAGCAGGGCGACGTGCTGATCCATGCCCTGCCGATTTTCCATGTGCACGGCCTGTTCGTCGCCATCCACGGCGCGCTGATCAACGGCAGCAAAATGATCTGGCTCTCCAAGTTCGACCCCAAACTGGTGGTGCGCAAGCTGCCGGAGGCCACGGTGTTCATGGGTGTGCCCACGCTTTATGTTCGCCTGCTGGCCGAGCCGGGGCTGACACGCGAGGCTTGCCGCAACATGCGCCTTTTCGTCGCGGGCTCGGCGCCTTTGCTGATCGAGACCTTCAACGAATGGAAAGAGCGCACCGGCCACACCATCCTGGAGCGTTACGGCATGTCTGAAACCGTGATGCTGACCTCCAATCCCTACCAGGGTGCCGAGCGGCGCGGCGGGACCGTGGGCTTTGCGCTGCCTGGCGTGAGCTTGCGGGTGCAGGGCGATGACGGCCGGCCCTTGCCCACCGGCGAGATAGGTGGTATCCAGGTCAAGGGGCCGAATGTCTTTAAAGGCTATTGGCGTATGCCGGAAAAGACGAAGGAAGAATTCACGGCGGACGGGTATTTCAAGACCGGCGACGTCGGCAAGATCGATGAACGCGGCTACATCGTCATCGTGGGCCGCAGCAAGGACCTGATCATCAGCGGCGGCTACAACGTCTATCCGGCAGAGATCGAGGGCTACATCAACGATATGCCCGGCGTGGCCGAGAGCGCCCTGGTCGGCGTGCCGCACCCGGATTTTGGTGAAGTGGGAGTTGCCGTCGTGATCGCCAAGCCCGGCGCCGCGCTGGAGGGTGGGCAGATCGTGGGCGAGCTCAAATCCAAATTGGCGAACTTCAAGATTCCCAAGCAGTGCTTTGTGGTCAAAGAGCTGCCGCGCAACACCATGGGCAAGGTGCAGAAGAACCTGCTGCGCGAGCAGTACAAGGGCTTGTTCGCCTGAAATTTCCCTGGACGGCGATCAGGCGCATCAAGGCGCGAAGTCGTCCACCTGGATCACCTTGTCGGCGGCGCGCAGGTAGGCCAGCGCAAGTTCAGGGCGGCTTGAGGCCTGCGCGGCACGCTCCATCGATGGGCTGCGGCGCACGGCCCTGTTGAGCACCACGGTTTCTTCCCCGAGCTGGGCCGCCAGGTCCAGCGCATCCATGAGGTCGCGCAAGCCGCCGCTGCCCGGCCTGGCGAGGTCGGGGCAGAGGCCTCGCATGAGGGCGCTGTCGGTGCGCAGCAGCCTGGCCAATTCCAGCAACTGGACGTCCCGAAGCGGCGCCAGCCGAGTGCTGCGGTTGAGCACAAGGGCGCCCACCACGCGCCGTAGTGGCGAGGGGAAGTTGGCATAGAGCGCTTCCAGTGCATGGCCGGCTTTGTCAAGCTGCATGCGGATCGCGGCCCTTGCCACTGGCAGCATGTCACCATTCTTTTCCACGGCATAGCGCCAGGTGCAGGCGCTGGCCATGTAAAGATGGGCCAGCGCGTCGCCGAGCCGGGCCGACAGCAATTCCATGCGCTTGAGCTTGCCACCCAGCAGGCCCATGGCCAGGTCGCAGGTGAGCGCGTACTGGCTGCTCAGGCGGGCGATCAGCCGGGCTTCTTTTTCCAGCCCGGTGGGCGGTATGCCCAGCAGCGGTGCGCCCGCGATGCTGCACCAGAAGTTGCACAGCACGTATCCGACGTGGCCTGTCAGCGCTTCGCCCAGCGCCTGGGCGTCGTTGTCCTGTACCGCCTGCATTTCTTTCATCACATAGGGGTGGCAGCGCACCGCACCCTGGCCGAAGATGATCAGTGAACGGGTCAGGATGTTGGCACCCTCCACGGTGATGGCGATGGGTGCGCCGCGATAGGCCACGGACAGCAGGTTGGAGGGGCCCTGGATGATGCCCTTGCCGCCGAGGATGTCCATGCCGTGGTTGACGGCGCGCCGGCCCGCTTCGGTCAACTGGACCTTCAGGATCGCACTGGCCACGCTGGGCTGTTCGCCGCGGTCGAGCACGGCGGCGGTGTAGCGGCGTGCGGCGTCCGTTGCGTAAAGCTCGCAGGCCATTTCGGCGATCACGCCGGCGATCGCATCGAAGCGGCCAATCGGGAGACCGAACTGCTCGCGCACCTGGCCGTAGCCATTGGCGACGAACAACGAAGTCTGTTGCATGGCCGAGCCCAGCGCAGGCAAGGAAATGGCCCGCCCGGCCGCCAGGCATTCCATCAGCATGCGCCAGCCCTGGCCGACCCGGGCTTCGCCACCAATGACCCAGTCCATCGGGATGAAGACTTCGCGGCCATCGATGGGGCCGTTCATGAAGGCGGCGTCCATGGGCCGGTGCCGACGGCCGATTTTCATGCCGGGCTGGGGTACTGGGATCAGCGCGCAGGTAATGCCCAGGTTGCGCTGGCCCTCCGGCAGGCTTTCGTCGATGGCGTTGAAGGCCAGACCCACGACGGTGGCCACCGGTGCCAGCGTGATGTAGCGTTTGGAGAAGTTCACGCTGAAGCCACGCACTACCCGGCCCTCAAATTCCCGCTCGACCAGCACGCCGCTGTCGGGGATGGAGGCCGCGTCGGAGCCCGCATAGGGCGAGGTCAGGCCGAAGCAGGGCAGGTCGCGGCCATCCGCCAGGCGCGGCAGGTAGTGCTGCTTCTGCGTCTCTGTGCCGTAGCGCAGCAACAGTTCGGCCGGCCCCAGGGAGTTGGGCACCATGACGGTGACGGCTGCCGAGATATTCAGCGTGGCGATGCGCGTGACCACGGTGGCGTGGGCGTAGTGGCTGAAGCCCAGGCCGCCGTGCGCCTCGGGAATGATCATGCCGAAGAAGCGGTGCTCGCGGAGGTAGGCCCAGACTTCGGCGGGCAGGTCGCCGGCCTGGTTGATGGCGAAATCGTCCAGCATGGCGCAAAGAGTGGTGACTTCCCTGTCCAGAAAGGCCCGCTCCGCAGCGCTGAGCATATTGGGGCCGGCGGCCAGCAGGGCGTCAAAATCGGGCTGGCCGGAGAATAGCCGGCCTTCGAAGCCGACGGTGCCCGCCTCGAGTGCGGCACGCTCCGTGCCGCCCATCACGGGCAGTGCCCGGGCAAAGGGTTTCATGGTGGCCTGGCCCAGCCAGCGGGCAAATCCCATGGAATGTTCTTTCGGAAAGGAGGTGAAAGCTTGCCCCCAGCGTACGCGGGGAGGGGAGGTCCGGCCAGGCGCCTTCACCTTGTCTTGCTGTAGGCGGATGGGCCTGGTGGCCGCTGTCGGGCTTTTAATGCAAAGGTGGCATAAGAAAGGTTCCCCGGCCTTCGACCCTCTTATACAATTGCTCCGGTCTGATTTTTGCTAGTGTTTCCTGGTTTTTTACTTCCAAGTTTTAATAAGAGGAGTTGAGGACATTATGAAAAAGCATCTTGGTTATTGGGCGCTTTCGGCTGTGCTGGTAGCGGCACTGACTGCCTGCGGTAAAAAAGAAGAGGCGCCTGCCGCCGCCGCACCGGCCGCTGCCGTGAGCGCACCGGCGCCAGCGCCGGCGGCTACCGAGGAAAAGGTGCTCAATGTCTACAACTGGCCTGACTACGTCGCCAAGGACATGGTGGCCAACTTCGAGAAGGAAACCGGCATCAAGGTCAACTACCAGACCTTTGAAAACAACGAGGCCCTGCATGCCAAGCTGGTGGCCGGCAACACCGGTTACGACATCGTGGTGCCGGGCGCCGTGTTCGCCAAGCCACAGATCGACGGCGGCCTGCTCGCCAAGCTCGACAAAACCAAAATCGCCAACTACGGCAACCTGGACCCTGCCATCATGGAAAAGCTGGGCACCATTGATCCCGGCAACGCCTATCTGGTGCCCTGGGCCTGGAGCTTCACCACGGTCGGCATCAACAAGGCCAAGGTGACCAAGGCGCTGGGTTCCACTCCCATGCCTGAAAACGCCTGGGACCTGGTGTTCAACCCGGTCTATACCGCCAAGCTCAAGTCCTGCGGCATCGCCTACCTGGATTCGCCTACCGAAGTGCTGCCGCCCGCCATGCACTACCTGGGCAAGAACGCATACTCCAACGACCCGGCCGACCACAAGGCGGCAGGCGAGATGCTGGCCAAGGTGCGCCCGCACATCCGCATGTTCTCCAGCACCATGATTGACGACCTGGCCGGCGGCAAGGCCTGCGTGGCCCTGGCCTGGGCAGGCGACATCAACATCGCCCGCGGCCGCGCGCTGGAAAACAAGAGCGGCAACGAAGTCGAGGCCCTGCTGCCCAGCACCGGCGGCCTGATCTTCTTTGATACCCTGGCCATCCCCAAGGACGCCAAGCACCCCAACAACGCGCTGGCATTCATCAACTACTCGCTGCGCCCCGAAGTGTCGGCTTCCCTGACCAACGAGCTGGGCTATGCCACCGCCAACAAGGCCAGCCTGGCCAATGTCAAGCCCGAAATCGCCAAGGACAAGGCGGTGTTCCCGGATGCTGACAACCTGAAGAAAATGGTCTCGCCGGCTAGCTTCAGCAATGAAGCCCGCGAGTCCATGAGCAACGTGTTTACCGCCTTCAAAAAAGGCAAGTGACGTTTTACTGATCTCTGGCAAACGCTGATTTCAGTGTGAACCCGGCTGTGCATGCAAGGTGTTGTGTGCGCAGCCTTTTTTTATCTTGGTGAGCCCTGTTCATGAATCTACCTCTGTCGCCCGGCGATGGTTATTTGCGGACTGACCAGCTGGTAAAACGCTTTGATGGCGTGACAGCCGTCGATGACGTTTCGCTGTCCATCCACAAGGGGGAAATCTTCGCACTGCTGGGCAGCTCCGGCTGCGGCAAATCGACCCTGCTGCGCATGCTGGCGGGTTTTGAGAAGCCGACCTCCGGCGCGGTCATCCTTGATGGTGTGGACATCGCGTCCTTTCCGCCCTACGAGCGGCCCATCAACATGATGTTCCAGTCGTATGCGCTGTTTCCGCACCTGACGGTTTGGGACAACATCGCTTTCGGCCTCAAGCGCGAAGGTATGCCTAAGGGCGAGATGGCGGCCCGTGTGGAGGAGATGCTCAAGCTGGTCCAGCTCGAAGCCTTCGCCAAACGCAAGCCGCACCAGCTCTCGGGCGGGCAGCAGCAACGTGTGGCCCTGGCACGGAGCTTGGCCAAGCGCCCGCGGCTACTGCTGCTTGACGAGCCCCTGGGCGCGCTGGACAAAAAACTGCGGGAACGCACGCAGTTTGAACTCGTCAACATTCTTGAATCCGTGGGCGTGACCTGTGTCATGGTGACGCATGACCAGGAGGAGGCCATGGCCATGGCTTCCCGCATCGCGGTCATGAGCCACGGCCGGGTGCTGCAGGTCGGCACGCCCAAAGAGGTTTATGAGCACCCCAACTGCCGTTTTGTCGCTGATTTCATCGGCAACGTGAACATGATGGAGGGGGAGCTTACGCTTGATGAGGCCGACCGCTGCGAGGTCACGACCGAGCATGGCGTGGTGCACATCGGCCACGGTGTCAGCGAGGCCCAGGGCATGCAGGTCGCCATTGCGGTGCGGCCCGAGAAAATCCGGATATCCCGGGACAAACCTCAGGTGCGCAACAACCTGTTTCGCGGCACGGTGCGGGAGATCGCGTACTTCGGCAGTTACAACACCTATATCGTCGAAATGGACAGCGTGGCGGGCGCCGGCCGCACGGTCAAGATTACCGAAACGAATACCACCGGTGATGAAAGCGTGAGGATCACCTGGGACGACAAGGTGTTCTTTTGGTGGGACGACGACGTTCCCGTGGTGCTTACCCAATAGGAGCGGACCAGCATGCGTTTTGCTCCATGGTCCAAGTTTCGCCCCGGGCGTCACGTCGTAATTGGCGTGCCTTACCTGTGGCTGCTGCTGTTTTTTGTCTTTCCTTTCCTGATCCTGCTGCGCATCAGCGTAACCGACATGGGCAATGGGGTCGATCCCTTTGCGCCGCTGATTGAGGTATCCCGGGGTTCGTGGCACGTTCTTTTGCGTTATCACAATTACGCGTCCATCTTCCGTGACGCGGGCGATGGTGCACGGGGTGTGCTGGCCGGCGGCTGGTTCAACACCATCTATATGGAGGCCTACATCACCTCGGTGAAGTACGCTTTGCTCACCACGATTTTCTGTCTGCTGATCGGTTACCCCTTTGCCTATTTCATCGCGCGGGCGCGAGCGAGCATCCGGCCCGCCCTGCTGATGCTGGTCATGCTGCCGTTCTGGACGTCCTTTTTGCTGCGCGTTTATGCCTGGAAGGGCATCCTGGCCGACCAGGGCGTGCTCAACAACCTGTTGCTGTCGCTCGGCGTGATCCATGAGCCCATGGTGATGCTGTATACCGACGTCTCCATGCTGGTGGGGATGACCTATGTGTACTGCCCCTTCATGATCCTGCCTCTGTATGCCAACCTGGTGAAGATGGATTTCCGGCTGCTGGAGGCCGCGCACGACCTGGGCGCCAGCGCCTGGAAGGCTTTCTGGCTGGTCACCGTACCGTTGAGCAAGTCGGGCATTGTGGCGGGCTCCATGCTGGTGTTTATTCCCAGCGTCGGTGAGTTCGTCATTCCATCGCTGCTGGGCGGCGCTGAAAACATCATGATTGGCCGCGTGGTCTGGGACGAGATGTTCAGCAGCAACAACTGGCCGCGCGCTTCGGCGCTTGCTGTGGTGATGATCCTGCTGATCCTGGTGCCGCTGGCGTTTTATTACCGCTCCAGCAGCGATCGCGGCGCACGGGGAGGGCATTGAGATGAAGACCGGCACGAGGGGCTTTTCCCGCCTGGTGGAGAACAACGTGGGCCGGCTCTGGATGGGGCTGGTCTATCTCTTTCTTTACATCCCCCTGTTTTTCCTCATTATCTTTTCGTTCAACAGCACCCGGCAGGACGGTGTCTTCACCGGTTTTTCCACGCGCTGGTACGAGGCCTTGTTCGCGGACTCGCGGCTGGTTGAAGGTTTTTTCCTCTCGCTCAAGGTAGCGCTGATCACCGGAACGCTTTCGGTGGTGCTGGGCAGCTTTGCCGCCTTTGTACTGGTGCGCTATCTGCGCTTTACCGGGCGAACGCTGTTTTATGGGATGGTCAACGCGCCGCTGGTCATGCCCGAGGTCATCATCGGGCTGTCTTTGCTGTTGTTGATGGTGGCAGTGCAGCGCGTGGTGGGCTGGCCCGACCGCGGCTTCATCACCATCGTGACAGGCCACACCTTGCTGGGCATGGCCTACGCCACCGTGGTCATCCAGTCGCGCCTGAGCGAAATGGACCGTACCCTCGAAGAGGCCGCCATGGACCTGGGCTGCCGTCCCATGCAGGTATTTTTCCTGGTGACCCTACCCAGCATCGCTCCGGCGCTGGTGTCGGCCTGGCTGCTGACCTTCACGCTGTCGTTCGACGACGTGGTGATTTCGGAATTCTTGTCGGGCCCAGGCGTGACCACGCTGCCGCAGGTGATCTTCAGCTACGCCCGGCGAGGCGTGAACCCGTCGATCTACGCGGCGGCCACGATCCTGATCACCGTGGTGTCGCTGGGCATCATCAGCTACAGCATCTATGTGATGCGCCGGCAAAAACGGCTGGACCGCGAGATCAGTGCGGCGGCTCGACCGGAACAGGCTTTTCCAGATCCCGTGCCGGTAAAGTAGCCAGTACCACGCCGGCCAGCGCGATCCCGAAGGCGCCGACTTGTGTGGCGTTCAATGTTTCGCCCAGCACGATGACGCCGACCGCAGCGGCGCTGATGGGCAGCAATACCGCGAACACGCCGGCTTCATTGGCCGGGATGGTCTTGAGGCCGGTCATCCAGAGCCAGACAGTCCATACGCTGGCGGCCAGCGAATAAAACACCAGCAGCACCCACAGGGACGGTGCGACCCCGCCAAAGTCAAAATCCCAGGCCATCCAGAGGCCCAGCGGTGTGACGAGCGTAAAACCCCAGAGGTTGATCAAAGCCGAAATGCGTTTAGGGCTCAGCACGCCGGTCAGCTTCTTGCCGATCACCGCGTAGGCTGCCTCACACAAGACAGCGCCGACCAGCAGCAGATTGCCCAGCCAGGCGTAGTTCGATGCTAGGCCGGCCTCCGGTCCAGTGGCGGCGTGCGCCGGCGACGGGTTTTTGGACAGCGACACCAGGGCAATGCCGGCCACGGCGCAGGCCACCGCGGCCCATACCCGCAGGGCGATGCGCTCCCGCAGAAAGAGCCAGCTCATGAGTGCGACAGCCGCCGGGATGGAAGCCATGATGACACCGGCCGCAACGGCGCTGGTCATGCTCACGCCGAACAGCATGCAGATGGAAAACAGGAAGTTGCCCAGGAAGGATTCCAGGAATAGCAGGCGAGCGGTTTGCCGGCTCATGGGAACCTCTTCGGCGGGCTTTCTGAGCCAGCGCAGCATGGCCGCGCCGCCTATGCCAAAACGCAGCCAGGCGAGCAGAAAAACCGGCAGCGCGGTGGCCAGGGGTTTGGATAACGCTACATAGCTGCCCACCAGGGACATGCTGAGCCCGAGACAGGCGTAAGCCACGATGCGGTTCATTAAACTGGGAGTTCCTGTTGCAGGCCCTGGGGCCCGCCGATGTTCGAGGCGTGGCAGGGAGATGCCAGCACAGGCTGAAATCATGCCTTAATTTTCGGGATGGGCCTTCCTGGCTTTCCCAATCCTCAGGATGTCTCGCGATGCCACTTTCTTTCCTTCGCCATGTTTTTGTCTACGGCACTCTTCGCAAAGGGGAAGAGCGTGACATCAACCGCCTGAACCCCGCGCCGCAATGGGTAGGGCGTGCGCAGGTGGCCGGAACCCTGCATCACCTGGGAAGCTACCCGGGCCTGGAACTGAGTGGGACGGGCGTCGTGCAGGGCGAGGTGTATGCCGTCAGTCCCGAGCTGGAACGGGTGCTCGATGAGATCGAGGAAGTCTGGCCGCAGCAAACCGGTGAATATGCCAAGCGGGAGGTCATGGTGCGCCTGGAAGCCTCGCCGGCGCAAACCCAATCGCAAGGCGCGCAACGCGAACTGCTGTGTTTTCTGTATGAGATTGCGCCTGAGCGCACACAGGGCAAGCCGATTATTCCCGGCGGCGACTGGGTGTTGCACCGCACGGGCCGCGCTACCTGAGCTTTGGTCTGCCGCGATGTCGCGAGCCTGCAGCCACGCATTTGCCCGCACGCTGGTCGTTTTTCACAATCCAATAAATCGGTTTCACAATTCAAAATTGTGAAATGGTGCGCTGCGGAAATATTTCTCAATCCGAGAAATATAATTCCATATTGCGATAATCTATTAAAAGATTGTTGATTTTATTAATTTAAATTTTTGTCTTATATAAGACATAAGAGCTTCACAAAGTCTTGTAGAAGACTTAAAGTGGCTTCATCGCATTCACCACTTTTCTCTTCTTCACTTTCAACTCAAGGAGCCCACCATGCCACAGACCCTGACTGAACAACTGAGCCGCGACCAGCAGATTTCCGCCCTGGAAAAAGAATGGGCCACCAATCCCCGCTGGAAGGGCATCAAGCGCGGCTACACCGCAGCCGACGTAGTCCGCCTGCGCGGCTCTTTCCCGATCGAGCACACGCTGGCACGCCGCGGTGCCGAAAAACTCTGGAACCTGGTCAACACCGAGCCCTATGTGAACTGCCTGGGCGCGCTGACGGGCGGCCAAGCCATGCAGCAGGTCAAGGCCGGCGTGAAAGCCATCTACCTGTCGGGTTGGCAAGTCGCCGCGGATAACAACAGCTATGCCTCCATGTATCCCGACCAGTCGTTGTACCCCGTGGATTCGGTGCCTACCGTGGTTGAGCGCATCAACAACACCTTCCGTCGCGCCGACGAGATCCAGCACTCCAAGGGCATAGACGCCGGCGACAAGGGCTATATCGACAACTTCGCGCCCATCGTGGCCGATGCTGAAGCCGGTTTTGGTGGCGTGCTCAATGCTTTCGAACTGATGAAGGCGATGATCAAGGCCGGCGCAGCCGGCGTGCACTGGGAAGACCAGCTCGCATCGGTCAAGAAGTGCGGCCACATGGGCGGCAAGGTGCTGGTGCCCACCGCTGAAGCCGTGCAAAAACTCGTGGCGGCCCGCATGGCTGCCGACGTTTGCGGCGTGCCTACGCTGGTGATTGCCCGTACTGATGCCGAAGCAGCCGACCTGCTGACCAGCGACTACGACGAAAACGACAAGCCTTTCATCACGGGTGAGCGCACCTCCGAAGGTTTCTACAAAACCAAAAAGGGCCTTGACCAGGCCATCAGCCGCGCCATCGCATACGCTCACTACGCTGACCTGGTGTGGTGCGAAACCGGTACACCCGACCTCGAGTTCGCGAAAAAGTTTGCCGACGCCGTGCACAAGGTGCATCCCGGCAAGCTGCTGGCCTACAACTGCTCGCCGTCCTTCAACTGGAAGAAAAACCTCGACGACGCGACCATTGCCAAGTTCCAGAGGGAACTCGGCGCGATGGGCTACAAGTACCAGTTCATCACTTTGGCGGGCATCCACTCGATGTGGTTCAACATGTTCGACCTGGCGCAGGACTACGTCAAGCGCGGCATGTCGGCCTATGTCGAGAAGGTGCAGGAACCTGAATTCGCGGCACGCGACCGCGGCTACACCTTTGTGTCGCACCAGCAGGAGGTGGGCACCGGCTACTTCGACGAGGTCACCACAGTGATCCAGGGCGGCAAGTCCAGCGTGACCGCGTTGACCGGCTCCACCGAAGAAGAGCAGTTCCACTGAAACTGGTTCATCCAACGATTACCCAGACGCTGGCGCCTCGCGGCACAGCTTTCAGCCCGGACAGACCTAGGGCCTGTCCGGGCTTTTTTGCGAGGGCTTTTTGGCGTAGAGTGGATGTTTGTTACAAAAACACGACCTTGAACATCAACTGGAGGAGGCTGCCGTGTCGGAGTCAACGATGGGTTTCAAGCGCATTTCCTGCCCCGATTGCCAAGGCTCCGGTGAACTGCGCATCGAGAGCGAGAACATCAACGAGCATTTCGAAGTCGAGAAGCAGACGGTCATTACCGAGTGCCCGCGTTGCCTGGGCTTGGGCTTTTTGCCCCCAGCCACGCAGCAATCGTCATAGTGCCCTGAGGGAGTGGTCTGGAAAGGGCTTTTCCAACCTGCCGTAAAATACGCGCATGCAATCAATCAAGCTGGAAACAGGAAGGATCGTTCGGGTTATGACACCGCGAACTAGTTCCTCGTCCGTATTCTGGAGTCATCCAGGGCGCTAGTCCGCACCCCTTGGTGATTGTTAGCTACACAATTCATAGCTTAAATCCGAATCTTCCCCCTCAAAGCGCGGCATGTTCCGCGCTTTTTGTTTTGCTTTCCTAACTTTTCGCCCATAGAAGCCCATCCCATGATCCAGATCACGCTCCCAGACGCCTCCAAGCGCGAATATCCGCAAGCTGTCACGGTCGCCGACGTCGCCGCTTCGATAGGCGCCGGTCTTGCCAAGGCCGCCTTGGGCGGCAAGGTCGATGGCAAGGTGGTCGACACCAGCTACCTGATAGCCAAGGACAGCGCGGTCTCCATCATCACGGCCAAGGATGCCGACGGGCTGGACATGATCCGGCACTCCACGGCCCACTTGCTGGCCTATGCTGTCAAGGAGCTGTTTCCGGATGCGCAAGTCACCATCGGCCCAGTGATTGAAAACGGGTTTTACTACGACTTCTCGTACAAGCGCCCCTTCACGCCGGAAGACCTGGTGGCGATCGAAAAGCGCATGGCGGAACTCGCCGCCAAGGACGAGCCGGTGACGCGCCGCGTGTTGCCGCGCGACGAGGCCGTGGCGTATTTCAAGAGCATAGGCGAGCACTACAAAGCCGAGATCATCGCCAGCATCCCCGCCAATGAAGACGTGTCGCTCTACCGCGAAGGTGCCTTTGAAGACCTGTGCCGCGGCCCCCATGTGCCCAGTACCGGCAAGCTCAAGTTCTTCAAGCTCATGAAGGTGGCCGGCGCCTACTGGCGCGGCGACCATCGCAACGAGATGCTGCAGCGCGTTTACGGCACGGCCTGGGCCACCAAGGATGAACTGCAGCAATACCTGACGATGCTGGAAGAGGCCGAAAAGCGCGACCACCGCAAGCTCGGCAAGGAACTGGACCTGTTCCACATCGATGACCACGCGCCCGGCCTGGTGTTCTGGCACCCCAAGGGCTGGACGGTCTGGCAGGGCGTGGAGCAGTACATGCGCAAGGTCTACCAGGACAACGGCTACCAGGAGGTCAAGGGCCCGCAGGTCATCGACAAGACGCTGTGGGAAAAAACCGGCCATTGGGACAAGTACCGCGACAACATGTTCACGACCGAGAGCGAAAAGCGAGAGTACGCGCTCAAGCCCATGAACTGCCCGGGCCACATCCTGATCTTCAAGCAGGGCATCAAGAGCTATCGCGACCTACCCCTGCGCTACGGCGAATTCGGCCAGTGCCACCGCAACGAGCCTTCGGGCGGGCTGCACGGCATCATGCGCGTGCGCGGCTTCACGCAGGACGACGGCCACATTTTCTGCACCGAGGACCAGATCCTCAAGGAATGCGTGGATTACACGACCCTGCTGCAAAAGGTGTACGCCGACTTCGGTTTCAAGAACATCATCTACAAGGTCGCCACGCGTCCGGAAGCGCGCATAGGCTCGGATGAAAGCTGGGACAGGGCGGAGCACGCGCTGATGGAGAGCCTGCGCGCGTCCGGCTGCGAATTTGAGATTGCCCCTGGCGACGGCGCGTTCTATGGGCCCAAGATCGAATACACGCTGAAGGACGCGATAGGCCGGCAGTGGCAGTGCGGCACCATGCAGGTCGATTTTTCGATGCCGGAGCGCCTGGATGCCGAATATGTCGGCGAGGATGGCAACCGCCACCGCCCGGTGATGCTGCATCGGGCCATTGTGGGTAGCCTGGAGCGGTTTATCGGAATTTTGATCGAGGAACACGCCGGCGCGCTACCGACCTGGCTGGCTCCTGAGCAGGTTTCGGTCCTCAATATCACCGATTCCCAGGCCGAATATGCCCGGGAAGTTGCCAAAACGCTGCAAAATCAAGGGCTTAGGGTCAACCTGGACCTGCGCAACGAGAAAATTACGTATAAAATACGGGAGCACTCGATGAAAAAGCTTCCTTACATCCTGGTCGTGGGCGACAAGGAGAAGGAAGCCCGAGCCGTCGCAGTGCGCGCCCGGGGTAACAAAGACCTTGGAGTGATGCCTCTCGATGCGTTTGCCCAGCAAATCGCCTCTGACATCGCACAAAAAGCCTGAACCGCCGACAAATTCACAGAATTTGTAAGGGTTAGAGCTTCTCGTCCTTGCCGGACGGGCGCAAGCCGCTATAGCTTTTATAGCAAGAGTTAAAGGACAGAACCATCGCTACTGAATTTCGTGACCGCCGTCACCGTGAAGAACGCAAGCACCGCTTGAACCGTGAAATCATGGCCCCCGAAGTGCGTCTGACCGGGCCGGACAATGAGCCTTTAGGCATTGTCAGTCTCTCGGAGGCATTACGCCTGGCAGGTGAAGCCGACGTGGACCTTGTTGAAATCTCCCCCACCGCGGTTCCGCCGGTGTGCAGGTTGATGGATTACGGCAAGTTCAAGTACGCCGAGCAGAAAAAGGCGGCGGAAGCGAAGTCCAAGCAAAAAGTGATCGAGATCAAGGAAGTCAAATTCCGGCCCGGCACTGACGATGGGGACTACAACATCAAATTGCGCAATATCAAGCGCTTTTTGGAAGAGGGCGACAAGTGCAAGATCACCTTGCGCTTTCGCGGCCGTGAAATCACGCACCAGGAACTGGGCTTGGCCCTGCTGGCGCGTATTCGCGACGAGTTGGCTGATTTGATCGTGGTGGAGCAGTTTCCCAAGCTTGAAGGCAGGCAGATGGTCATGATGATCGCGCCGGGCCGCAAGAAGCCCGGCGGCAAGCCGGCGGCGGAAACCGCTGCAGCACCGGCACCTTCGGCTGCGGCCTGAAGGGCAGGTAGAGGAATACAGGCTTGCCGGAGTAATCCGGCGGCCTATTGAGGGGATGTCGTGAGGCGTTTCCTGTGGGATCGGCCAGAAGCCTTTTCCCGAAAGTGACGGGTTAAACCGTCGCGACCGGCGGGTGTTGCAAGACGCCCGCTGACAGTGGCAAGCGTTATAGCGTGCCACTGACAAGTGGCTCGGGGCCATCAAGTCTGCGGAAGGTTCGCAGCGCCTCACGAGCACAAATGAAAAGGAGCATTTATATGCCCAAAATGAAGACCAAGAGTAGCGCGAAGAAACGCTTTCGCGT
>Ga0102592_1001143_pt1 | contig 32548 bp, 33 predicted proteins | sample AraplaCol_mMF_r2_FD_76861 | JGI IMG/M metagenome (GOLD analysis project Ga0102592, IMG submission 76861) | Arabidopsis root microbial communities from North Carolina, USA - plate scrape MF_Col_mMF_r2 (SPADES assembly) (version 2) | ecosystem: Host-associated > Plants > Roots > Endosphere...
GGCGCGCGGGATCGAACTGCTCGAAGGCATCGATAACGGTTGGCCCGCGATACCATGCAGCACGATCGGTGAATGCCGCGACGCCATCGCCGTCGCGCGCCGAAATCGGGATCACCGCCAGCGGCACGACACCCAGCCCTGTCAGATGGGCAGATATTTCCGCACGGATCGCCTCGAACCGCTCCGCGTCGAAGCCGACCTTGTCCATCTTGTTGACCACCACGGCGACCTGGCTCACGCCGAGCAGATGCAGCAGATAGCCATGACGGCGCGTTTGGTCGCGCACACCTTCGAGCGCGTCGATGATCAGTACGGCGCCATCGGCCTGCGCGGCACCGGTGATCATGTTACGCAGGAATTCAGCATGGCCTGGCGCATCGATCAGAACTACATCGCGGCTCTTGGTGCGAAACCGGATCTGCGTGGTGTCGATGGTGATGCCCTGGTCGCGCTCGGTCTGCAGCGCATCGAGCAGGAACGACCATTCGAATGGCATGCCGCGCCGTGCGCTGGCGGCTTTGAGCGCTTCGAGCTTGCCGTCGGGCAGGCTGCCGGTCTCATGCAGCAGACGGCCGACCAAAGTTGATTTGCCGTGATCGACATGGCCGACGATAACGACGCGCAATTGCGGGCGCCGTGGACCGGGAAGCGAAGCGGATGCGGAAAGATTTGCGGAGAGGGTCATGATGCTGCTCTTACAAATAGCCGGCGGCACGCAGCCGCTCGAATGCATCTTCGGTTTCGTGATCGAGCGCGCGGCCTGCGCGCTCCGGCACTTTGCTGCCGTCCAGTTCGATCAGGATCTCGGCAATCGTCGATGCTGTCGACGCGACGGGATGCGTGATGTCGGCATCGCCAAGCGAACGATAACGCTTGCCGTCGCGCGCGAGATAGAGCGGGATGATCGGGATGTTTTCGCGTTGCGTGTAGGCCCAGATATCGGCCTCGGTCCAATGCAGGATCGGATGCACACGCAAATGCGCGCCAGGCGGCGGCGATGCATTGAACTGATCCCAGAATTCGGGCGGTTGATCGCGCACATCCCAGCCACCTTCGACGCCACGCGGCGAGAACACGCGCTCCTTGGCGCGCGTTGCCTCTTCGTCACGACGAATGCCGGCGATCAGGCCATCAAAACCATATTTGGCCAGCGCAAGCTTGAGCCCTTCGGTTTTTCGCGCGGCCGAGCGCGCCGCGGGTGGCAAGGTCGGATCGACGGCATCGATGGGCGGGCATTGTTCGATGCGCAGATCGAGCCCCCACTCTTTCGCGTAGCGATCGCGAAACGCATACATCTCCGGAAACTTCTTGTCGGTGTCCACATGCAGCGCCGGAAACGGCACATGGCCGAAGAAGGCTTTTCGCGCCAGCCAGATCATCACGTTTGAATCTTTGCCGAGCGACCACAGCAAAGCGACCTTCTTCAGCCGGGCAAAGGCTTCGCGCAGAATGTAGATGCTCTGCGCCTCCAGCTCATCGAGATGACTCATGGCCGGGACGGCAGTGGCGGGACGGTCGAGAACGGAAGAATCCATGGCAAAATCCGCGAGGTCGTTCGCCTCAAATCGAACGAAAGACGGACGCGCAGAAAGTGCATCCATAGAATCGAGGGATCGGAGGAGGAAATTTCATTCCAACAAATTCAAAAAGGAAGAATATTTCTCTCTTTCTGACTCATTAGATATGAGTATATAGAATTTAGTTCTAGTCAAGCTACTCTTCGTGATAACCTGATGTCTGCCGCCGAGCGCGCCCTTCAAGTCACACAGTTGAACGACCTGCTGCAGGACGCATCGCCCGCCGATGTGATCAGCGCTGCGCTCGACGCTGTCGGTCGCGACAGACTCGGCGTCGTCTCATCCTTCGGCACACAATCCGGCGCGCTGCTCAAGATCGTCGCTGATGTCGATCCAGACATTCCGGTGATCTTCATCGACACCGGATGGATGTTTGCCGAGACATTGCAGTATCGCGACGCTTTGGTGGATCAGCTCGGCTTGCGCGATGTGCGGTCGGTCCTTCCTCGAGCAGCGATGCTCAACCGTCTCGACCCCGACGCTGATCTGTGGTCTGCAGATCCTGACGCCTGCTGCCAGTTGCGCAAGGTCGACACGCTGAGTGCTGCGTTGGCGCAGTTCGATGCGTCCATCAACGGGCGCAAGCGCTTCCAGGCCGCAAGCCGCGCCGATATTCCGATCGTCGAGCTCGACAGCGACCGGATGAAATTCAATCCTTTCGCACAGATCACATTGCGCGATATCGAATTGATCTACGCGGCCGCCCATCTCCCGCAGCATCCGTTGGCGGCCGCTGGCTTCTCGTCGATCGGCTGCATCCCCTGCACGTCACGCACCCTGCCCGGCGAAGATCCGCGCGCCGGCCGCTGGCGCGGCCGGGCCAAGACGGAATGCGGCATACATCGAACCGCCTGATCGTCCTCCGCAAACTTGGTCACGCAGCGACAGCGCAACCATCACGCATGATGAAAGACAAGCGCGCGCAACTCGATACTCTCTCGCGGCGGCGCATTTGGCGGCGTGGTCGGATCAACAAAAGCGGTATGCGGCCCAAACCGCGTGCGACCGTCGGATGCAGAATCATAACACTTCAGGAGCAGCGCCTCGTTGACGTCCATGTCCGGAAAGTAGAACCACTTGTGATTGGGATGATAGGTGACGGAATATGTCTCGCCCTGCCGGTTCGGATAGATGAGATCGGACGCAACCAGATCCTTCTGCGCAACGCTGCCTCCGTCACACATCGCAAGCGGCGTATCTTTCAACGGTCCCTTGATCGGCCGCCACAGATTGATGACCTGCACGCGCCCAGCCAGCAATGCGTCAGCCTCGTCCGGTAGATGCTCGCGAACCCGGTTTGGTCCCGAGCGCAGGGTCTGATCGACGTGAACCCGACTCGCTGGCTGACGTGGACCGTCTCCACGGACATCCGCCGCACCCACAACGCGTTTGCGAACCGTGTGGTCGAAGATCAGCACGCGATCGGCGCCGAGACTGCTACGAATGAAAGCGATGGCTTCCGGGTAATAGCTTCGTCTGACTTCCTCATCATCATGGAAGTCCCGCACCGTCGTCGGCTGGTCGACAAGCGCGAAACCCGCCCGATCGAGCGTAAATCTGTCTCGTATCGGGCGCCCATTGGCAATCTTGACCTGCACCGCTTGCGACAGAGCCGTACTCTTCGGCTCCCCGGGTGGCGGATCGTAAGCGTAGGTCCGCGGCTTGTCTCGCATCGGTACGAGATAGTTCAACTCTGCGGTGACGAACGGCAGAGTTCCTCCCTGAATGTCGTAGTGGATGGCCACAGCGTTTCTCCCGTCATGTGAATAGTCTTGATGATCGAGATTGACACAGCAGCGGCCGACTTCAACGCGAACGGAAAAATAGAAATATCCGTTTCGATATCGCCAACACTACACAGCATGCATTCTTCAATGCTGCACACATGATGAAGAGTCTTATTCGTCGTCGCTCGATGCAAAATGGATTCTCGTACAAGTTAGCTGAATGCGGACCGACTGGTGCGGATGTATTTTTCACGATGACGTGGCGACGCAACCCATTTGTGCTGGCTTTGCCGCAAACTCTGAAATTGTCAGCGCAAACAGTTCGCGCGAACATCCACTCAAGCATACGCCGTTGCTTCGGCGCATCCCGACAGGCAGTGGAGATTTCAGATGGGCGAGCACACACGCCGCGACGAACGCAGCGCGAGCGAGGGCATTTCGCTCGATGCCGACGTCCTTGTCATCGGCGGCGGACCGGCCGGCACCTGGGCCGCGATCAGCGCAGCGAACGAAGGCGCACGTGTCGTGCTGGTCGATAAGGGCTTTTGCGGCACATCTGGCGCGACCGCGGCAGCAGGCACCGGCGTCTGGTATATCGATCCCGCGGCTGACAAGCGTGAAGCGGCAATGGCCGGCCGCGAGAAAATGGGGGGCTATCTGCAGGATCGCCGCTGGATGGCGCGTGTGCTCGACCGCACCTATGAGCAGAGCAACCAGCTCGCCGGCTGGGGCTATCCCTATCCCACCGACACCGATGGGCGCCCGCAGCGCAATTCGCTGCAGGGCCCCGAATATATGCGGCTGATGCGCAAGCGCACCAAGGCGGCCGGAGTCACAATCCTCGATCAGAGCCCCGCGCTTGAACTGCTCGTGGATGATGCCGGCGCCGTCGCAGGCGCGGCGGGCGTCCAGCGGCAGGACGGCAAGCCCTGGCGTGTCCGCGCGGGAGCCGTGGTCATCGCCACAGGTGGCTGCGCGTTTCTGAGCAAGACGTTGGGATCCAACGTCCTCACCGGTGACGGATATCTGATGGCGGCCGAGCTCGGCGCCGAACTCACCAGCATGGAGTTCTCCAATCCGTATGCGATCTCGACTGCCTTCGGATCGGTCACCAAGACGCTGTTCTTTGGCTGGGGCACCTTTACCCACCAGGACGGATCGCTAGTGCCGGGCGCGGCGTCCAAAGGGGGCCGCTCCGCCATCGCTCGCGCGCTTCTCAAAGGCCCCGTCTATGCGCAGCTCGACAAGGCCGATGCGGATGTGCGCGAAGCGATGCGCGCGTCCCAGCCCAACTTCTTCCTGCCGTTCGATCGCACCGGCATCGATCCGTTCACCCAGCGTTTCCCCGTCACGCTGCGCCTTGAAGGCACCATTCGCGGCACCGGCGGCCTGCGTATCGTCGACGATCACTGCGCGACCACGGTGCCCGGTCTCTACGCGGCCGGCGACGCCGCCACGCGCGAGCTGGTCTGCGGCGGCTTCACCGGCGGTGGCAGCCATAACGCAGCCTGGGCGATGTCCTCCGGCTTCTGGTCAGGACAAGGCGCCGCGCGTTACGTCAAAGGCCGTCGCAGCGCGCGCGGATCAGCCACGGGCGCAGGCACGGTCGGCCTGCAACACGGTTCGCGAGCTGCACTGAACGGCGCCGACCTCGCCGCTGCGGTGCAGGCGGAGGCCTTCCCTTACGAGATCAACTATTTTCGCGAGGCTGGCCGCCTGACGGCGTCGCTCGATCGGCTCGACACCCTGTGGCACGACGCGACGCGGGCCGGTGCTGCACCCCACAGGGACATCGTCCGAGCCCGCCAAAGCGCGGCCATGCTGGCGACGGTCCGCTGGATGTATCGCAGCGCCCTAGCGCGCACCGAAACCCGCGGCATGCATCGCCGCGACGATTTTCCCGAGCAAGATGCCACGCAACGACACTACATCACCACCGGCGGCCTCGATGAGGTGTGGACATCTATCCGTCCACATGCCGATGCCTATCTGGCGGAGGCTGCGGAATGATCGAAGTCATCGATAGCGAGACCTGCACCTCGTGCAATATCTGCGTCCGCGTTTGCCCGACCAATGTGTTCGACAAGACGGACGGCTTTCCTGTCATTGCGCGACAGGAGGATTGCCAGACCTGCTTCATGTGCGAGCTCTATTGCCCCGAGGACTCACTCTACGTGTCGCCCTTCGCGGAAACATCGGTCAGCCTTCACGCAACCGAGTTGAAGGACGCCGACGGGTTGGGAAGCTACCGTCGTGCCGTCGGATGGACCAAGGACACCAAAGACCGTCGCGGCATCGATCGCAGCCATGAACTGTTCGGTCACTAGACCGATTCCGATGGCATCGGACGCTGTCGCGTCCCGGAGTTTTACATGAACGTCAGATCCGCGGTCGCCGATCGCGTCATTGATGCCCCTCCGGCTGCGCGACGCATCTGGACCGGTCGCATTGTCGGCTATCGTTTGTTGCCTTTGGCTGCGCCATTGGCCATTCTGGTGCTTTGGCAGGTCGCAACCTCGCTACATGTCCTGCCCGTTCAGATCCTGCCGTCGCCGTTATTGGTCGCGAGCACGGCGATCGAACTCATTCGCGGCGGCGAGATCATCGATGGCCTTCGCGTCAGCCTGAGGCGGATCGGCATTGGCTTTGCCATCGGCGCGGGCTCCGGCCTGATCTTCGGCGCCGTGCTCGGCCTGTCCCGCACCGTCGAGGATTATTGCGGCCTGACATTCCGCCTGCTGGCTCAGATTCCGTCGCTCGGCTGGTTGCCGATCCTGCTGCTGATCTTCGGCCTCGATGAGACGTTAAAATTCGTGCTCATCGCCAAAGCCAGTTTCGTGCCGACAGTCATTGCAACATCGGAGAGCATCAAGCAGATTCCCACGCCGTTTCGCGAAGTCGCACGCGTGCTGCAACTGCCGGCGGTGTCCTATCTGCGCAGGCTGGTCGTGCCGGCCACGGTGCCTGGCATTTTCGGCGGGCTTCGCACCGCGCTGAGCCATGCCTGGATCGCCCTCATCGTTGTCGAGATGCTCGCCGCCACAGAAGGTGTCGGCTATACGATGGTCTGGGGCCGTACGCTGTTCCAGATCGACATCGTGATCGTCGGCATGGTGGTGATCGGCTTGATCGGTCTCGCCATGGATACCGGCCTCGCGCGTGTCGAACGCAGGTTGCAGCGTTGGGAGCTGCGCGCGTGAGCCATCCGCAAATCGCCGCCGCCCTGCCACAAGCAACGATACGCACGAAGCGCGTGGCCTGGCCTCGCGGCCTCATACTCCCGGTCGTCCTCGTGCTTGGCTGGACGTGGTCCGTTCATGCCGGCTGGGTGACTGGCCCGCTCGCCGTCCATGCCGAACAGTTGCTGCTGGCACCGTTCGACGATGCCGCCGGCCGCGAAATCTGGCATGCCATTGGCGCCAGTCTGCTGCGTTACATCACAGGGATCAGTATCGGCATCGCCGTCGGTCTCGCCTTCGGGACCAGCATGGGCCTGTCAGCCACCACGGAGCGCGCCGGTGGTGGCACTTTCCACGCTTTGCGCCAGATCACACTGTTCGCATGGATCCCGTTACTGACCGCGTGGTTCGGCAATGGTGAAGCGAGCAAGATCGTCTACATCGCACTGTCCGCTTTCTTTCCCGTGGCGCTCAACACGACCACCGGATTGCGCAATGTGCCGATCACCTATCGTGAAGTATCGCGCGTGCTCAGCCTGTCACGCCGCCAGGAAATCCGCCGCGTGCTCATTCCGGCAGCTTTGCCCGCCATCACGATCGGCATCGAGATTGCGCTGATCAGCGGCTGGATCGGCACCGTCGGCGCGGAATACGCCATTGGCAACGGACGCGGCATCGGCACTTTCGTGTCCGAAGGCCGCGAGCAGTTTCGCATGGACATCGTGATCATCGGCGTCACCGCGCTCGCCGCCACCGGCTATCTCGCCACGCGGCTATGCCGCCGGCTGTCATCGCTGGCGCTCGCGCGCGCCTCCGGCCTGACGTGAGGAAACACATGGCTGCCTTCAACGAACTTGCGATCCGTCACGTCACCAAAACCTATACGGTCGATGACACTCCTCTGCCCGTGCTACAGGATATCTCGCTGTCGGTGTTCCCCGGCGAATTCGTCAGCATTGTCGGAGCATCCGGTTGCGGCAAGTCCACGCTGCTGCGCCTGATCGTCGGGCTCGACGACCATTTTCGTGGCGAGATCCTGCTCGGCGGCTCGCCGGTGAACGGCCCCGGCGCCGATCGTGGCATCGTGTTTCAGGATCACCGGCTGTTTCCGTGGCTGACGCTGACGGAGAATGTCGCGCTCGCGCTGGATGCACTTCCGCTGCCGGCGGAAGAAAAGACGCAGCGCGTGCGCGACGCCATCGCACTGGTCGGCCTCACCGGCTTCGAACGCGCCCGCCCCGCGCAATTGTCCGGCGGCATGGCGCAACGCGCCGCCATCGCGCGTGCACTGGTACGGCGCCCCGCGATCCTGCTGCTCGATGAGCCGCTCGGCGCGCTGGACTCGCTGAACCGAACCCGTCTGCAGGATGCGCTGCTCGATATCTGGGAAGCGCAACGCACCACCGTGATCATGGTCACCCATGATGTGGAGGAAGCCGTCTATCTCTCGACCCGCATCGTCGTGATGGAGCCGCGCCCGGGGCGTATCCGCAGCGTCATCCCGGTCGAGCTCATCGCGCGTGACCGCGCCGCTCCCGATTTCGTCGCGCTGAAGCAGCGCGTCCTCGCCGATCTCCGACACTGAGCAAAGAGCATATCATGCACAACATCACCCGACGCCATTTCACCGCAGGTGCTGCCGCCTTGCTGGCGACGGCGAGCACGGTCCGCGCTGCCGAAAATCCCGAAACGATCCGCTTCGGTGCCTTTGGCGCTGGCTTCGGCCAGCCTTTTGGCGTTGCCACCTTCGGCGTTGCGCAGGCCAAGGACTTCATCGCAAATGAATTCAAGGACACATCGGTCAAGCTGGAATGGACCTATCTCAGCGGCACCGGCCCGGCGGTCAATGAAGGCATCGCCAACGGCCGCATCGACTTCGCGCAATACGGCGCTTTGCCGAACGTCATCGGCCGCGCCAATGGCCTGCAGACCCGCGTGCTGCTGAATTACGGCCCCACCACCATCTTCGGCGCGACGCGAAAAGGCCTGCCGATCCATTCCATCAAGGATCTCAAGGGACGCAAGGTCACCTTCCAGAAAGGCACTATCCTGCATTGGGCTTTCCTGCGCGCGCTGAAGAGCAACGGCCTGACGGCGAAGGACGTCACCATCGTCGATCTCAAGACCGCCGACCAGCTCGCAGCACTGGCGGCCGGGAGCGTCGATGCCAGCATCGGATCGAGCTCGGTGCTGTCGCTGCGCGAGAAAGGCATCGTGGATATCTTCTATACGTCCAAGGATATCGGCCCCAAGGTCACCGGCTTCGGCGGCATCCTGGTCACCGAACAGTTCCGTGAAAAATATCCCGACGCCATGCGCCGGGTCGTCACCGGTCTGGTCAAGGCCGCCGCCTGGATCGCGGATGAAGCCAATCGCGACGAGGCGCTACGCATCTGGTCGAAATCCGGCACGCCCTATGAAGCGCTGCAGGAGGAATTCCGCGGCCAGCCGCTCAAGGAAGCGTTCAACCCGCTGGTCGATGAGTTCCTGCTGGCCCAATTCCAGGACGTGGTCGATTTCTCGAAAGAGGAAAAGCTGATCCGCAACGATATCGACGTCAAGCAGTGGGCGTTTCCTGCGCCGCTCAACCAGGCATTGGCCGACCTGAAGCTGGAGAAATTCTGGACGACGCGCCAGGCCGACGGAACGCCGAAAGCATAGACCGGCGCCCCTCGATCACCCATCACAACAGGATCTGATACGTGACCCGACCTCTCCAACCTCCTCACCATCTCTCGCTCAGCCGTCGACGCCTTCTGGTCGGCGCCGGCGCCATCGCCACCACCGGCCTTCTCGGTGCACCAGTTATCGCACAGACGCGCAGCAACGCCGTGCTGGCCTATGGCAGCACCGGCTATACCTGGGCTCTGCCCTATGTCGCGGAAGCTGCCGGCCTCTGGCAAAAGGCCAATGTCGATCTGGCAACATCGTCCTTCGAGACCGGCCGCGACGCCATGCAGGCCTTGTTGTCGGGCTCGGCGGATTTTTCCGCCTCCACCGATACACCGCTGGTTTTCGCGGCGCTGTCCGGTCTGCGCCCCATCGCCCTGATCAATTACAGCCGCTATTCACGCGACATGAAGATCGCCATCAGAAAAGGCGGACCGGTCGATCCTAAGAACCCGGCCAGCCTGAAAGGTCGCAAGATCGCGACCCGCATCGGCACGTCCGGCCAGTTCTTCCTCGCCAAATATCTCGAACTCGCCGGCCTGAAGCAGCAGGACGTCACGGTCGTCGATCTCGCGCCGAACAACATGACCACGGCGCTGGTGCGCGGCGACATCGACGCCTTTGCCTGGGTCAGCCAGACTGTCGGCGTGGCGCAGAAGCAGTCCAATGGACAGGTCGAGGAACTGCCCCTCGATGGAATCGAGAAGTACTTCCAGAGCCACCAGCTCCTGCTCACCACCGAACGCGTGCTGAAGGAAAAGCCCGATCTCGTCAACGCGGCCGTCAAGGTGTTCCTCGAAGCCGAGGCCAAGATCGCCAGCGACAAGAACTGGCCGCAGACCATCGCCGAACGGATCAAGACACCTGCCGGCGACATCGCCGATGCCACCTCGACCTTCACTTTCAAGTTGTCCTTCGATGATCGCTTCATCGACGATCTCGTCAGCCAGGCGCAATGGGCACTCGATGCCGGCCTCGCCAAGCCGCCGAAGGGCGAGCTGCGTCCGCTGCTCCGCGGTCTCGTCGCCGACGGGCCGGTGAAGGCTGCGCAGCCGGACCGCGTGACGCTGTCATGAGCGGCGCACCGTCGCTGATCGACATCGCCGGCGTCTCGCAGGTTTATGCCGGGCGCGACGGCGCGCCCACCTGGGCGTTGCGCGATGTCTCGTTGCAGATCGGTGATGGCGAATTCGTCTGCCTGATCGGGCCCTCGCGCTGCGGCAAGACCACGCTGCTGCATCTGATTGCCGGCTTCCTGCAGCCGAGCCGCGGCTCCGTCGCGTTTGAGCAACGCCCGGTCACCGGCCCCGGCCCGGACCGCGGCGTCGTCTTCCAGGAATATGCGCTGTTCGCCTGGATGACGGCCCGACAGAATGTCGAATTCGGCCTTCGCGCCAAGCCGCTGTCCCGCGCGGACCGCAGGCGATTGGCGCTGTATGCGCTCGAGCGCGTCGGCCTCGCCGCCGCCGCCGACAAATATCCACATGAAATGTCAGGCGGCATGCGCCAGCGCGTCGCCGTGGCACGCGCTTTGGTCGTGGAGCCGAAAGTGCTGTTGATGGACGAGCCCTTTGCAGCAGTCGATGCCATGACGCGGCAGACCCTGCAGGACGATCTGCTGCGGCTCTGGCAGGAGATCGGCGTCTCCGTCGTCTTCGTGACCAACAATATCGACGAGGCGATCTATCTCGCCCAGCGCGTCGTGATCATGGCGCCGCATCCCGGCAGCATCGTGTCCGATCGCCGCATCGAGGCCGCCTATCCCCGCGACCGTGGCTCCGCCGCATTCGGCGAACTATACGGATCGATCTCCGGTGAACTCACCCTTGGTGCGCGGAAGGCGGCATGACCACGATTTCGAACACCGACCTTGCCGCTGACGCCCATCCGGAATCCACCTCCTTCGACGCCCAGTTCCGCGCGGCCAATGATCGCGCGCGGCGCAAGGCGCAGCTGATGCGGCTGGCGCTGAACGTGCTCGGCGTCGTGCTGTTCATCGCGATCTGGGAAGCGATCCCGCGCTATTCCGACTGGGTCAACGAAGTCCTGTTCCCACCGCCGAGCACGGTGTTGCAGGCCTTCATCCCGATGCTCACCTCCGGCGAGATTGGTCATAACATCGCCGTCAGCCTGCAACGCGCGAGCCTCGGCTTCATCATCGCGCTGTTCGCCGGCATCAGCCTCGGCCTCGTCACCGCGCGCGTCCGCTGGCTGCAATATCTGGTCGAGCCGCTGCTACACGGCTTCCGCTCCATCCCCACCATCGCGCTGGTGCCGCTCTGCGTGCTGTGGTTCGGCATCGGCGAGCCGTCCAAAATCGTGCTGGTGGCCTGGGGCGCCTTCTTCCCGATCTGGATCACGACCTTCATCGGTGTCCGCGACATCAACCTGATCTATCTGCGCTCCGCCGCCTGTCTGGGCGCGCGCCGCCGCGATACATTGCTGCTGGTCATCCTCCCAGCTGCGCTGCCCTTCATCCTGTCAGGCATCCGGCAATCTATCGCCGTCTCGCTGATCGTACTGGTCGCCGCTGAACTCTCCGGCGCATCGGCCGGTGTCGCCTATATGATGTCGCAAGGCCACCAGCTGTTCCGCGTCGACATCATGTTCATCGGCCTTGCGCTGCTCGGCACATTCGGCTTCCTCGCCGACCGCGTCTTCGTCGCACTCGCGCGCTGGCTGTTCCCCTGGTACGCGGCGTCATGACGGCACGGGTCTTCGAGAATGCGAAGATCCTGACTTTCGACCGCGATCGCCCCGTCGCAGAGGCTATCGCGATCGGAGGCAACACGATCATGGCCGTCGGTCCGAATGCGGATGTTCGCGCAGCCGTCCCCGATGCGGAACGGATCGATCTGCAGGGCGCATGCCTGATCCCGGGCTTCAACGACACCCATGCGCATATGGAGCGCGAGGGGCTGAAGTCGTTGCGGCCGTCGCTCGCAGGCGCCAGATCGATTGCCGATATTCTCGCCATTGTCCGCACAGCGGCAGCGACGACACCGCCCGGCGAATGGATCGTCACCATGCCGGCCGGCACGCCGCCCTTCTTCTTCGATGGCGTCGCCAACCTCGCCGAAAAGCGCCTTCCGAACCGCGGTGAACTCGACGCCGCGGCGCCGGATCATCCGGTCTATATCCAGGGCGTGTTCGGCAATTGGGGCAAGCCACCCGGCCATTCCGCGCTGAACTCACATGCGCTCGAACTCAACGGCATCGGCCCCGGCACGCGCCCCCGCATTGATGGCGTCGAGATCGAGCGCGATGGGACAGGCCTGCCGACCGGGATCATCATCGAGCACAACAACCGGCCGACGGTCGAATTCGACCTCCTGCCCGCGGTGCCGCGCTTTGGCTTCGACGACCGGCTCGAAGGCGTCAGGCGCTCGCAGCGCCTTTACAACGCGAAGGGCACGACCAGCATCTATGAAGGCCACGGCTCCGCCGCCGAAACCATCTCGGTCTATCGCCGGCTCTGGGAGATGAACGAACTCACCGTGAGAGCCGGCCTCGTGATCAGCCCGAGCTGGAGTGACCTCACCGAAGCGCGCCGCATCATGCGCGACTGGCTGGCCAGCGCGCGCGGTCGCGGGCTCGGCGATCGCTGGCTGCGGGTCTCAGGCATCCATATCGCCTATGGCGGCGATCCCGTCACCGCCTGTTGCGCCCGCGCGCATCTGCCCGACACCGGCTGGTCTGGCTTCGTCGAACAGGCCGTGACGCCATCCGACTTCCGCGACGCCTGCTTCCTCGCAGCCGAGTTCGATTTGCGCCTGCACACCATCGTCGGCGATCAGTTGCACGAGATCATTCCTGTGTTGCAGGCCGTGAATGAGCGCCATCCCATCGTGTCACGCCGCTGGGTCATCGAACATATCGGCCGCGCGCGACCGGAAGACATCCGTGCGCTGAAGCAGCTCGGTATCCATGTCACCACCATCTCGACCTATTATCTCTGGAAGGGCGGCCAGAGATATCTGAACGAGGCCGGTGGCGGCGACGGCGTCGTTCCTCATCGCACCATTCTGGAAGCGGGCATCCCGCTCTCCATCGCCACCGACAACATTCCTTATGATCCGTTCTTCACCCTATGGACCACCTGTGAGCGCGAGGAGCGCGTGACGGGCCAGGTGATCGGGCCAAACCAGCGCCTCGATGCCTCGACTGCCCTCGAGCTCTTTACCGCCGCGGGCGCCGCCCTTACCTTCGACGAAAGCTGGAAAGGCCGCCTGAAGCGCGGCTACGTCGCCGACTTCGCAGTGCTGTCCGATGACCCGACCGTCGTTCCGCTCGCGCAGCTCAAGGAGCTGGACTGCCTACTCACGGTGATCGACGGCCGCATCGTGCACGACCGTCGCTGACACCGCGGAAAAGCATCCCTTCTTTGTCCAGTCACAAAGCCTGCGCAACTCACTCCCCGGCACGCGATAATCAAAATTCCATTTCATTGACGCTCTCCGCGTCCATGGCCGATCATTCGGCTGTGCAGACACAGCGTGTCAGCGCCGTCATTCCAGCTTCAAATCACTTCCGAACCGGACCTTCCATGACCATAGCATCACGTCTTCTCGGCATTGCCCTTTCGGCAATCGCCCTGTCCTTGCCTGCCATCCAAGCCCATGCAGCGGACAAACCGCTGAAAATCGGCGTTTCTGCCGGCCCCTATGGCGACATCCTGCGCGAAGCCGCACGTCTCTCGGAGAAGGAAGGCCTGAAGGCCGAGATCATCGAATTCACCGACTGGAACCAGCCGAATGCCGCGCTGCAGGCCGGCGATATCGACCTCAACAATTTCCAACACCGCTTCTATCTCGCCAACCAGTCGAAAGCGCGCGGCTACAAGCTCGCGGCACTCGATGAGTCGATCCTGGTGCCGGCCGGGATCTTCTCGAAGAAGTACAAGAAAGCGAGCGAGATTCCCGATGGCGCCAAGATCGCCATTCCGAACGATCCGACCAACGCGGCGCGCGCACTCCTGCTGTTCGAGAAGGCCGGCCTCCTAAAGCTGAAGCCGAATACAGGCTTGTCCGCCACCATTCTGGACATTGCCGAAAATCCGAAAAAGCTGCAGATCGCCGAAATCGACGCAGCACAGCTCCCGCGATCACTCGACGACGTCTCCGCCGCCTTCGTGTCCTCGAACTATGCCTATCTGGCTGGTCTGCCACTGAAGACAGCACTGATCGCCGAGACCGAAGTGACCGAAGCCAAACCCTATTTCACGCTGATCTTCGCAGCGCGCGAGGACCGAAAGGATGAGGCCGCGCTTAAGAAATTCATCGCGATCTACCGCTCGCAGCCGGTGAAGGACTTCATCCAGACGAAGTTCAACGGATCGATCCTGCCGGCCTGGTAACGCTCCGATCCAGCCACAATGAGCAAAGCCCGCGCTCCCGGCGCGGGCTTTTTGTTGAGGCGATCAAGACTATCCGCGTGCGGCCCTGAGCGAAGCGACTTCGCGCACGCGTGGGAAGACATGCTCGGCAAAGCGCTGCATCTCTGCCTCGAAAGGCTGGAATTGGAGCATGAACAGCTCGATCCCGGCCGCATGAAATTCGCGGATCCGTGCGGCAACGGTGTCGTAGCTTCCGACCAGACCGGCAGCAGTCCCACCATTGGTGCCCACCCGCGGCGTCTTCTGCATGGTCTGCATCATCACCACTTTGGGATCGGTGTTGGCACGCTGGATGGCTTTCATGGGTGCATCCTGCGCCGCGAGCGCCAGCAGGCGCTGATGCGCCTGTTCGGCTTCCGCATCGGTGTCCCGCGCGATGACGAAAGCCGACAGGCCAAAACGTAGCGGCGCGGCCGTTCGCGGACGTGCTGCCACATTGGCGATCAACGCCACGACATCGTCCAAAGCCTGCCCGTTGATGAACCAGACATCGCCATGTACCGCGACCAGATCACGCGCCGGCTCGGACTCGCCGCCGACATAGATTGCGGGCCGCGCACGGTACTGATCTTTCGGCCGCAGCATGTAGTCGCGAATGTCGAAATTCGCGCCTTTGTGCGTCAATCGTTCGCCGCTGGTGAGCCGCGATACGATCGAGATCCACTCCTTGCCGTAAGCGTAACGGTCGTCGTGCTCGGCGAAACCGATGCCAGCTTTTTCCAGCTCGGGCTTGTTCCATGCATTCACGAGGTTCACGGCGAAACGGCCGCGGCTGATATTCTCGATCTGCAGCGTCATCTTGGCGAGCACCACGGGATGAAATAGATAGGGCTTGATGGCTGCAATGATCTCGATCCGGTCGGTCAACGCCGCAAGAGCCGCAGCTGAGCTCCAGGTCTCCAGCTGATCGAGATCCTCCTGATGCGGATTGATCGTGTGCTGGGCGATCAGAACGGAGTCGTATCCCAACGCCTCGGCCTGCAGCACCAGCGCCCGGTTGCGTTCCCATGATGCATCATACGGCTCTTCGGGATCGCGATGCGCTGCGCGCGGACCATGCACCGGTGACCAGACGCCAAATCGAAGAGGTGCTGTGCTCATTGCTTGTCCCATGCTTGAATGCTCTCGCGCACTAACACGATCCATCGAAGGGAATGCAAGCAGCGCTGCCGCGGTCATGACGGCGACGGCGAAATGGCGCAATCACACTAGAGATTGTTTTTCTGCAAACGAGCCCAGATTCAACATATCGTTCTCGCACATTCGTCGTCGCAACGAATGCCCTCCTTTGCTGCAGCGTCATTTTCCAAAATCACCATGATCGCGGGATCATTCATCTCCCGACGCGCGCCTGCGCACATCAAACGTGACGAATATCGCGTTGAGAACAGTTTCACGCCAGAAACTGCAGACGGCGCACTTTTCGTTGCTCTACATTCGCGGCTTGTTTGGATCTGCAATGATGGATGCCAGAGTGAGCAACGCCGACTACGCCATTCAGCAACAATATCGCTCACCGGCCGACGACACGCCGGCGCGCCGTACGTCGTTCTTGTCGCGCATTCAGTTGAAGCCGAATCTGGTCGTGCTGTCATGGATCGCGCCGGTCCTGCTCATCATCGTGTGGGAGGCGCTGGCGCAGGCCGGCTGGCTCTCTCCGCAGGTCTTGCCCGCGCCGTCAAAAGTGCTCCGCACGGCATGGAAGCTCACTTTGTCCGGCGCGCTCCTGACTGACCTCGGCGTCAGCCTGCTGCGCGCGGCCGGTGGCTTTGTCATCGGCGGCAGCATCGGTTTCATTCTCGGCACGCTGGTCGGCTTCTCGCGCATCGCGGAAGCGCTGATCGACCGCAGCGTACAGATGATCCGCGCCATTCCCTTCCTCGCGGTGGTGCCGCTCGTCATCGTCTGGTTCGGCGTCGGCGAAGGGCAGAAGATCTTTCTGGTTTCGCTTGGCGTCGCCTTTCCGATCTATATCAACACGACACTCGGCATCCGCCAGATCGATCCCAAGCTGCTCGAACTCGGCCGCGTGCAGGGCCTGTCCACCCTGCAATTGATCAACCGCATCATCCTGCCAGGCGCGCTGCCCTCGATCCTGACCGGCGTGCGCTACTCGCTGGCGACAGCATGGCTGGCATTGGTGGTGGCCGAGACGGTCGGCGCCCAATCAGGCCTCGGCTTTCTCGCCATGGACGCGCGCGAATTCCTGCGCACCGACGTCATCGTGCTGACCATCGTGATCTATGCGCTGATCGGTGTCGCCGCCGACTCCATCGCCCGGCTGCTCGAACGTCGCCTGCTGGCCTGGCACCCCAATTACGGCAAGGGCGGACGCTCATGAGCAATGCAGACACCGCTGTCACCGTCAGCGCGCTGACACGGACCTACGGGACCCGCACCGTCATCGACCGGCTCGATCTTCGCATCGGCCGCGGGGAGTTTGTCGCCCTGCTCGGCGAGAGCGGTTGCGGCAAGACAACCCTGCTGCGCGCGCTTGCCGGCCTCGATCCGATCCAGGGTGGCCAGATCGACGCGCCCGGACGGCCCGCCGTCGTGTTCCAGGAGCATCGCCTGTTGCCGTGGGACACGCTCTGGCAGAACGTGTCTCTTGGCCTGCCCGGCTCTCATCCCCGTGAACGGGCGGCTGCCGCCTTGGTGGAAGTCGGCCTCGGTGACCGGCTCGACGACTGGCCGCGCAATCTCTCGGGTGGTCAGGCCCAGCGCGTCGCGCTCGCGCGTGCATTGGTGCAGGAGCCGCGGCTGTTGCTGCTCGACGAACCGTTTGCGGCGCTGGATGCACTGACCCGCATCCGTATGCATGTGCTGGTGAAGGAACTCGTCGCCCGCCACCAGCCGGGCGTGCTCCTCGTCACTCACGACGTCGACGAAGCCATTGCACTCGCCGACCGCATTCTGGTGATGCGCAATGGCACCATCGCGTCAGAACACCGCACTCCCGTTGCAGGCGGCTCTGCCGCCACCCGCGACGAACTACTCCGCGAACTCGGCGTCGCCACCGATCTTCAAGTTGCTTGATTTCATTCGAAGGGGGACTTCATCCATGCCAAAACGTTTCTTCACACCGTCGCGTCGCGATATTCTCAGCGGCGCAATGGCCGGGGTCAGCGCCTATGCCGGCATTCATTTCGCCAGCACCGAAGAAGCCATCGCCGACGCCGGCCGCAAGACCGACAAGGTTCGCCTGACCTGGGGTTATCACGGCCTCACGCTGATCGCGAAGGAGCGCGGCGAATTCGAGAAGGAATTAGCGAAGGAGAACATCAAGGTCGAGTGGCTCGGCCCGTTCCCGAACCATGCACCGACGCTGCAAGCCGTCACGGGTGACAGTGCTGATTTCGGCTTCGGCGGCAGCACGACGCCAGCCTTGGCAGCCATCATCGCCGGCTCGCCGCTGGTCTTCACGCAATTCGTGCTCTATGAGCCCCGCACCACGGCGATCATCGCCAAGGACGGCTCCGGCATCGACAAGGTCGAGGATCTGGTCGGCAAGTCGGTCGCTGTCAATCGCTCCGGCCTCGGCGAGTTCCTGCTGATTGCAGCGTTGGAAAAGCACAAGGTCGATCGATCCAAGGTCAAGTTCGTCTATCTGAATCCGCCGGACGCAGCCCCTGCCCTCGCCTCTGGAAAGGTGGATGCGTGGTCGATGTGGTCTCCGGGCGTCGATATCGCCCGGCTGGATTACAAGGCGCACGACATCTTCCTCGAAGGCCGCGACCTGCCGTTCCAGATCGACTTCTCCTCCTATGTGACGTCCCGCAAATTCGCGAAGGACAATCCGGCGATCGTCCGCGCACTGAACGCCGCCTATGAGAAGGAAGCCCAGTGGGTCAATCAGAACACCAGCGACGCTGAACATCTGATCCAGAAGGTCGCAAAATATGACGACAAGATCCGCGACCAGTTAATCGAGCGCAAACGCAACTACAAGCTCATTCCAGTCACCGACAAGAAGTTCGTCGCTGAATTGCAGAACGCGGCGAACTGGCTGAGCGAGCGAAAAGTGCTGCCCGAATCCGTCACGGTCGCGGATCATCTGGCTGGGGCTTGAGCTCGATCGAATGGCAGCGGCAGGACCGGTTCATCGGGCTTGCCGCTGCAGATCTCAATCCTTGTTCGGCCACGTGTCTTTTGCACTGACCACCAACCCCTTCGAACTCAACGCGTTCAGCGCAATGGCGTGGACCACCTCGGCTGGAGCGGTGCACAATTCTTTAATCACTTCGACACGCATATGATCGGCGGCGCGCGAGAGCGCGGTGAACACGACACAGTTCTGCGTCATCATGCCGGCGATTAGCAGCACATCCGTATCGGCCAGGTGAGACGTCAACTCAGTATCTTGAAACGCATCGGCGAACTGTTTGGTCACGACGGGCGCGTCGCCGGCCGCTGCGAGAATACCGGGCCGTATTGCAGCGCCCGTGCTGCCAGCAGCGAACAAACCTGCATCGGCTTTGCCGACATGCTGAACCAGCACCACCTTGTCGCCGGACGCACGTGCCTGGCCGATGGCCGTCACGATACCAACCTCAGTCTCCTCAGGCTGCCAGAGCGGCAGCGCGCCGCCCGGGAAATACTCATTCTGGACATCGATCACGAGAAGGGTGCGGGTCATGCGAGAGCTCCTAGTTGTCCCCCTCAGTAGCCGTGTGGGCTTTGACTGATCAGTGGCCCGATGGACATTATTGGTGTAAATTGGGCCAATGCGCATTGCCGTCCTCGCCTATGACAATATCAGCCCGTTCATGCTCTCGACGCCGTTAGCGGTGTTCGGCGAGCCGTTCGTTGCTGGCGATCATCAGATCGATGTCTGTGCCAATGAGCCCCTCACAGCCATCGGCGGATTGTCGATCCACGTTGGGCGCACGCTCGATGCGGGACGCGAAGCCGATATCGTGATCCTGCCTGGCTGGCGATCTGCGGACGAACCGCTCCCCGCTGACATCATTGCCGAACTTAAGGCCGCGAACGAGCGCGGGGCAATTGTCGTTGGCCTTTGCCTTGGCGCCTTTGGATTGGCGCAAGCGGGGTTGCTTGATGAACGCCGGGCGACGACGCATTGGGCGCGCGCGGCAGCGTTCGCAGCACGCTATCCAAAAGTGAGCATGGATGCGGGCGCCTTGTTTGTCGATGAAGGTCAAGTCCTGACGTCCGCCGGCATCGCGTCAGGGCTGGATTGTTGCCTCCATCTGCTGGCGCGCGTCTCCGGCGCAAGCGAAGCCAATCGCGTGGCCCGCCATCTCGTTGTCGCTCCGCAGCGGGCCGGCGCGCAGCCGCAACTGCTCGAGCGCCCGGCCATCGGATCGTCCGCCGATCGTCGCACCACCGAGATCCTCGAAAGCCTTCGCGCCGATCCATGCCAAGCGCCGTCCCTCGACGAACTGGCGACACAGGCTGGCATGAGCCGCCGCACACTTTCCCGACATATCCGGGCACGTACAGGCGGCAGCCTCGGACAGTGGCTCAAGCATGTCCGTCTGGCGCGGGCTCAGGAAATCCTCGTCAACGGTGCACATGGCGTCGAGGCTGTCGCCGAGAGCGCGGGTTTCCCCGATGCCCATGCGCTGAGATCCGCGTTCCGATCCGAGCTCGGTCTCACGCCGACGCAATGGCTGGCAAGGCAGCGGCAGCTCTGATCGCGCCTATGCGTAGCGATGAAGCGCGATCGGCAAGGCCGTGGTTTGCCCCAAAGTGGCGTCGATGAAGCGAACAGAGAGATTTTTGAGAGGTACGGCCTCTGCCAGGCGGCGCCTGAACGCTTCGAATGCGCCGATGTCGGGCAGCACGACCCGCAGCATGTAGTCGATATCGCCAGCCATCCGATAGAACTCCAAGATCTCGGGCAGCTCACCGATGCGCTGCGACAACAGCGTCAGCGCCTGTTCCGAATGTCCTTCACATTGCAGCATCACGAAAGCCGAGACCTTCAGCCCGAGCTTGTTCGGATCGACAAGCGCCACCTTGCGCGTGATATAGCCATCGCGCTCCATCCGGCGAATGCGCTTCCAGCACGGTGTCGACGATAGCCCGACGAGATCGCCAACGGCAGTGACCGACAGCGTCGCATCTTCCTGGACGACACGCAGGATCTTGCGATCGATGGCATCGAGTGCACCGGATCCCGCCGCTTCGCGGGTGCTTTCCACAGTACGCGCCATCAAACGGCCGGGAGCGGAATCGCCGCCCGCCCCTCGGCAATGGCCGCTTCGAGGAGGTCTAGCCGATCTTGCCCCCAGAAAGGCTCATCCCGATAGAAATAGAACGGCGCTCCGAATAGCTGCCGATCGATGGCCTCGCGCGTCAAATCGACTTCGGTCTGGCGCACTTGTTCGCGCTCTGCTGCGGCAAGGAGTTTTGCACCGTCGAGACCACTACGGTTCGCGAGTTCGACGAGCGTATTCGGATCGGCGATATTCAACTCGTCCGCCCAGACGGCCTTGAGACCAGCATGCACGAATGCACCAACATCCTGTCCCTGGTCGCGCGCAATCAACAGCATGCGATGACCCAGCGACGGATCGGCCGGATAGAATTTCGGCCAGGTCACGAGCGGAATGTTCCGGATCGCTTTCCAGCGCTCCATCTCCACCAGTCGATAGGCCTGCCGCTGCACCGGCCGTTCACGTACAGGTTTGCCGCCACCGGCAGCAAAGACTGCCAGCAAATCGATCGGCTTGTAGACGACGTCGACGTCCCGACGCCGGACCAGATCCTGAAACACGAGGCTACCGACATAGGACCACAGCGAAATGAAGCTGAAATAATACTCCACCTTCGGTTTCTGCTTGCTCATTGTAATTCTCCGAGAGGATGTCAAAGCCCGAGATAGGCCGCACGGACCGATGGATCGTGAAGCAGATCCGATGCAGTGCCCGTGGCCACACTCCGCCCTTGATCGATGACATAAGCGCGGTGCGCGAATTCCAGCGCCGTGGCGACGTCCTGCTCGACCAAGAGCAGGCTGGTACCGGCGGCATTGACCTTGCGCAGCGCCTCCACCAGTTCATCGACGACCTTTGGTGCGAGCCCGAGCGACAGTTCGTCGATCAGCAGCAACCGCGGGGACGCCATCAACCCACGCCCGATCGCACACATCTGTTGTTCGCCGCCGGATAGCGTAACGGCTTCCTGTCGTCGGCGCTCCCGGAGACGTGGAAACAGGTCGAATATGCGCTCGAGATCGCCGGCGATGCCCGCGCGATCCGACCGGCCGTAAGCGCCAAGCATGAGATTGTCATGCACCGACAAACCGGCAAATAGCCGCCGCCCTTCCGGCACATGAATCAGGCGCTGCCTCACGAAGTCAGGCGGCGACGCGCCCGCGATCTCCTGCCCGTCGAACGTAATCCTGCCACCGATGGGACGCAGCAGACCGGACAAGGCGCGCAGCAACGTGCTCTTGCCGGCACCGTTAGAGCCCACCAGCGCGATGACCTCGCCCTGTTTCACCGACAGGCTGATGTCCCAAACCACCTGCACATCGCCATAGCCCACGGCAAGCTTGTCGACGTCCAGCAATGCCCCGCTCATGTCTCGCTCTCTTTCTGGAGACGCGCATAGCGCTGGCCGAGATAGGCTTCGATCACTTGCTGATCCTGCATCACGTTTGCCGTTGCGCCATCTGCGATCAACCGCCCCTGATGCAGCACCAGCAGACGACTGCAGGAGCGCGAGACCACTTTCATCAGATGCTCGATGAGCAGCACCGTGATCCCCCGTCCCGCGATCTCGGAAATCAGCCGCAAGGCATCATCGATCTCGGCGGCGTTGAGACCAGCATTGACCTCGTCAAGCAACAACAGCTTGGGCCGCGATGCCAGGCTCTTGGCCAATTCGAGACGCTTGCGTCCGGCAAGGGTCAGTGACGCCGCCGGCGTCTCGGCCTCGCGGGTCAACCCACAAAATGCGAGATGGGCATCGGCCTCGCGGCCTGCTTCCTCTCGCGTGGGCACACCGCCAGCAAAGAGAGCGGCTGCGGCGACATTCTCGCGCACCGTCATAAGCGGGAACGGCTGGACGATCTGGAAGGTCCGCGCAATGCCGGCGCGTGCCACGAGATCGGGACGCAAACCGCCAATCGCGCGGCCAAGGAACGTGACCGATCCCGATGTCGGCTTCAGAACACCGCTGACCACATTGACGAAGGTGGTCTTGCCCGCACCGTTAGGGCCGATCAGACCGACAATCTCGCCCTGCCTGAGCGAGACCGATACATCCTCCAGCGCCAGCAGGCCGCTGAAGCGCCGCGACACCCGCTCGAGCGTGAGAAGTTCCCTCATTTCCGAGACCTCCCGAACCGGCCGAGGATCCATGACACAGCCCCCTTGCCGCGCAATGCGCCGAGGCCGCCAGGAAGGAACAGGACGAGCAGCACGACGAGAATGCCGAGGAAACCGGCATGGAATTCCAGGCTATTGCGCCAGATCAGTTCTTCCAGCCCGAGAAAGGCGAAGGCGCCGATCACCGGACCGGCCAACGTGCCCACCCCACCCAGCAACGCCATGATGATCGGCTTGACCGACAGCGAGATGTCGAAAACATCTGATGGATCGATATAGCTGACCCAGGACGCGTAGATCGCGCCAGCGATTCCGGTGAGAAGACTGGAGACGGCGAATCCCGCTACTTTTGCACGCCGTGTATCGACGCCAATCACCTGCGCGGCATCTTCATTCTGCTCGATACACCGCAGTGCGACGCCAAGCCGCGAACGGTCGATCCAGAGCGAGACCAGCACCGCCACGACCGCAACCAGCGCCATCGCCACGAAGAAAATCTTCGCCTGCGTGCCAGTGCTGCCGCCGAGCAGCGGCACATTGAGCCCCATACCACCGCCCGTGAGCGACACCCAGGAATTGGTCACTTCGCGCAGCACATCCGCCACCACAAGACTGCCGATTGCGAAATAATGGCCGCGCAAATGCAGGATCGCAAAACCGAGCAGCGTCGCAAACACGGCGGTTATTAGGCCGGCGCCGATCCAGGCGCCGACGATCGGCGCACCGGCCACCGAGGCGAGACCGCCAGCATAGGCGCCGAGGCCGAAAAAGGCTGCCGTGGCGAAGGACGGATAACCCGAAAAACCGCCGACAATGTTCCAGGCCACCGCCAGCGTCGCATACATCGCAACGGTGGTGGCGAGCCGCAGCACATAGTTGTCGCCGAAGGCCAGCAATGCCGCCGCCGCGGTGACGAAGGCCAGACCAATACCGATACGGACGAGCATCAGCTAAATCCCCGTCGGCCAAGCAGTCCCGTCGGTCTCACGACCAGCAAGACCAGCAGCAACAGAAATGACAGCGTCAGCGCATGTTCGGGCCCGATGAACATCGCGCCATAGCTTTCGATCACGCCGAGCGCGAAGCCGCCGACCACCACGCCGGGAATGCTGCCGAGGCCGCCGAGTACGCAGATCACGAAGGCTTTGCCGAGATACCCGCCGGAGGAGACCGGCGAAATCGGGAAGATCGCCGCCAGCAGCGCGCCTGCCGAACCGGCCATGAAGGTCCCCAGCGCAAAGGCAATCGCATAGGTACGGCGCACGTCGATGCCCATCAGCGCGGCAGCGTCGCGGTCCATGCGCACCGCCACGATGGCGCGGCCGAGCTGGGTGAAGCGCAGCAACGCCGCCAGTGCGAGGACCAGCAACAGACCAACGGCCGTTGCATAAACACGGTCGATCGGGACGATGATGTCGCCGATTTCGAACACGCCGAGCGGCGGCACCAGATTGATCTTGCGATAATCCGCCTTGAAGCCGGCCAGCATGGCGTTGTCGAGAAAGAGATTGAGCCCGAAGGTCAGCACCAGCGTCATCAGCACCGGACGTCCCATGACCGGATTGATGGCTACACGCTGCACAAGATAGCCGAGCAAAAAGGTGATCGCGCCTGCAACCGGGGCAAACAGGAAGGGATTCACGCCGAGTGACTGATGCGCGAAGAAGGCGAGATAACCACCCAGCACGATCAGCGATCCATGCAGGATATTGATGATATTGAGAACGCCCCAGACCAGCGAGAAACCGGCAGCGATACAGGCATAGAGCCCTCCTAATGCCAGTCCGTTGACCAGAACCTGAACCCACAACATAGCGAAGCCTCGAGACTGCAGCCGTGACGGCGGATCGCCGCCACGGCTGCACGTGCAATTGAACGATCAGTTTCCAGTCGCGCGGAAGTCGCTGGTTGCGATATCTGCGGGATAGACGACCTTCACCTTGCCCTGCTGGATTTGATAGACCGGCGGCGTATAAGAATCGGCCATGCCAGTCGGACCGAACGAAACCGGGGCGAAGAAGGTTTTGAAGCCGCCTTTGACGAGCTCGGCACGAACAGCGTTGCGATCCTTCGATCCGGCGCGTTCGATCGCTTGCTGCAGGATCACGCCGACCGCAGCGCCTGATGCCTGCGTGAAATCAGGCTCCCCGTTGTATTTTTGCTTGAACTGCGCGACAAAATTCTGTGTCGATCCGAATACGTCGTCGCTCTCGTAGTTCAGTACCGGATGAAACCAGCTCGCCGTAGTGACATTTTCCGCCAACGGTCCCACTGCGTCGATCCATTCCTGATAGGCCGGACCGTTGATCAGCGTATAGACCTGCCCGCCGACCTTGAGCTCGCCGGCTTGTTTACGAGCGAGGATCAAATCGTTGATGTAGCCGGTGACGATCACCCAATCCGGTTTTGCAGCACGAAGCTGCGTCAGCGCTGACGAATGGTCGAGCGTACCGATCGGATATTTTTCGAAGAATACGACTTCGAGACCGCGTTTCTTCGCGCTCTTCTCGAATTCGTTGGCCAGCGACAGCGGATAGAGATCATTGCGGGCGAGGATGGCGACACGCCTGACGTTGGGCAGCTTGGCTTTCACAAGATCGGCCAGCGGCTCGCTGAACGTGCTGTTGTCGGTATAGAGACCGAAAAGATTCTTGTAGCCCTGATCGAACACTTCAGCCGACGACGCACTCGATGCCAGGAGCGGCACGCCGGCCTTCTCGGCAACAGTACTGACCGCTTTCGCCGCGCCCGAACCGAAAGGCGAGAACAGAAAGTCGACCTTGTCGTCGCTGATGAGCTTCTCGGCAAGCTGTACGGCTTTTGGTGTGGTCGACTGATAGTCGTGATAGACGAGCTCGACTTTGAGCTTCTTGTCACCAACCTTGATCCCACCGGCGGCATTCACCTTTTCTAACCAGAGTTCGTAGCCCTGTCGAAGCTTGGCGCCTTCCGGCGCCAGCGCCCCGGTAAGCGGAAGCGGCGCGCCGATCTTGAGTGCCTCCTGCGCCTGCACGAGATTCACCTGCAATGCGATAACAGCACTTGCAATTGTGAGTAGCGAACGTCCGAAAATCATGACCGTCTCCTAAATTCAGGACGGCATGTCTTCGAACACAGGAACCCGCGTCAACACTTCACCCGAAATAAGAATTTCCTGCCTCGGTGACTACCTGCGAAAACGCGTCGCTTCCACGGATCGCGCTTGGACGACTGTCTCCTTCTATAGCTTTTCTACAAAGGTAGATTACAGACCATGACCTCCCGTTCGTTCCGACGGAGCGTCCGCGCCCCGTGCGTGTCGGCTATGATCGACGGAACCCAGGCGCGCAGGTTTGGTCATTGACACGCCCACAAAGCACATTTGCGCTTGCCACATGACGACACGCGTGACCTGCCGCAGCCGGACCTGTTGATCTCGACCAAACAAAAATGCCTGAAACCGGAGCAACGTAGAAATCTCCACCGTTAATCGAATCGCCGACAGTGCAGGTATCGCTATTTTCACCGACCGCTTGAAGCAGCTGCAAAACTCTCTTCAGATGCCTGCATGAGCGACTGGAGAACCACAATGCGAGAACTGTCTGCGGAAGCACGGCTGCATTTGCGTGCCCGCCGGCTTGGGCGTCTCGCGTCATCCCAATTGCACAGGGTTGCCGTGTTCAGCTCGCTGGCACTCATCGCGGCCATCGTATTCGGTGCCGTATCGGCGCGCCCGTTCTAGTTCGGCATCGCCGCCTGCAACGACCGTCGGGTCCGAGAGACTCTGCAATGACTGATCAATCCCCCATTCTACGGGGTACGTCGCCGGGCTGGGCCGCGCTGTTACCGGGCTTGATTCCCGCCGCGTTGTTCGTTGCGATCCATGGGACGCGACGCAGCTATGAATTGCTACAGGCCATCATCATCGCGGCATCGCGCGACAACATGTTTCCGTTGGTGACGTCGTTCGATGATGCCTTGCTGCTCGGACTCCCCATGCCCCTCATCGCCGGTTCGCTTGCTTTATGGGTCAGACGACATCTTCGGCAGCGCGCGGGCGTGGCGCGCTTACGTGCACAAATCGCAACAAAGCCTTCAACCGCTTTTCCTCCCTGCAGGAACGTCTAGGAACTTGCAATGACCGCTCAGCCGTCGATCGCAAGCGAGCCCCCAATCGATACCGCCCTCGTGTTCGGTGAACCGAATGCGCATCGCATCCAGTCGGACCAGGAAGCCATCTCCATTGCCCGCGAGCTGGCGGCAGATTTCGTCAAGGAAGCGGCCGAGCGGGATCGAGACCGGCGGCTGCCTTTCGCCGAGATCGAACGTTTCTCGCAAAGCGGCCTGTGGGCGGTGACGATTCCGAAAGCCTATGGCGGCGCCGGTGTCTCCTTCGCCACGGTGGCAGACATCTTCAAGATCATATCCGCTGCGGACCCGTCGCTTGGCCAGTTGCCGCAGAACCATTTCGCGGCGATCGATGCGATCCGCGTCAGTGCATCCGAAGAGCAGAAGCGCCTGTGGTTCGGCCGCGTTTTGCAGGGCTGTCGGCTGGGCAATGCCTTCTCCGAGGCGGGAAGCAAGCATGTCGGCGCATTCGAGACACGCCTGATCAAGGATGGTGACGGCTACCGCATCAAGGGCGAGAAATTCTATGCGACGGGCGCGCTGTTTGCGCATTTCGTGCATATCGGCGCCGTTGACAAAGATGGCAAAGTCAATCTCGCCATCGCGCGCCGCGATGCGCCGGGGCTGACCGTCATCGACGATTGGTCCGGTTTCGGCCAGCGCACCACCGCGAGCGGTAAGGTGACCATCGACAATGTCAGGGTCGGCACTGAAGACGTCATTTCCGTGCATCGCCGCGGCGACCAGCCATCGTCGAATGGTTCGATCTCGCAGATTATCCAGGCCGCCATCGATGCCGGCATCGCGCGCGCAGCCGTCGAGGAGACCATTCGCTTCGTCAAGACCCACGCCCGGCCATGGATCGATAGCGGTCAGGATCACGGCTATGAGGACGTTTTCTCCATCGCACAGATCGGCGATCTTCGCGTACGCCTGAGTGCCGCTGAAGCTTTGCTCGATCGCGCAGGACGCCTGATCGACGGCATCCTCGACGATCCCAGCCCGCGCGAGGTGGCCGAAGTCGTGGTCGCTGTGGCCGAGGCCAAGATACTCAGCACCGAGATCGCATTACTCGCGACCAACAAGCTGCACGAACTCGGCGGCACGCGAACGGTGCTGAACCGCCATAATCTCGACCGTCACTGGCGCAATGCGCGCACCCACACACTCCACGATCCGGTGCGATGGAAATATTTCCACGTCGGCAATTTCACGCTGAACGACGTCTATCCGCCCAATCACGCCTGGAGCTAGTCGATGCGTACAGCAGCGCCGGCGATGACGTCAGCGCTGCGGCGCATCGGGACCGATGGGTAATGTGGTCGATGACTTCAGCGTCTCGGTGACATATTGCGGCCGTGCGGATTTGATTCGCACACGCGCCGACAGGCGTCGCTGGAAATCCTCGAATTCAGAAATGTCGCCCACCACAATGCGTAGACAATAGTCGACGTTGCCGGCCATGCGATAACACGCGACGATCTCAGGCATCGACTTCACGGCCGATGAAAATGCAGCGAGCCACGCATTCGAGTGGTCGTCGCTCTGGACATCGAGAAAGATCGTCGTCGCCAGACCGACCATGGATGGATCCACCAGCGCGACCCTGCCGGGGATGATCCCGTCCTCCTCAAGCCGCTTGATCCGCTTCCAGCACGGTGTCGCAGACAACCCGACGTGATCGCCGATATCTGCGACGGAGAGGGTCGCGTTCTCCTGCACGATCGTCAGGATCTTGCGATCGATCGCGTCAAGGCGACGGCTGACCGGCGGCGTGACGATGGTATCGGTCATATGGCCTCTTCTGTTCAGCTGCAAATGTCTCGTTCGCGTGAATATCGTCTGGTCATGCCGACGCGCGCAGGCGTCCCGGCGCGGCGAGGCGGATCAATGCGCGTGCGGCGACGTCGAGCAGAAAGCCGAGCAAGCCGATCATCAGCACCATGGCCATCAGTTCGGAGTAAGCGAGCCGGTCGCGCGTATCGAGAATGAAATAGCCGACGCCTGCGGACACGCCGAGCATTTCGCACGGCACCAGCACGATCCACACCACGCCGATCGCCAGCCGCAGACCGGCGAGGATGTGCCCGAGCACGCCGGGAATGATCACGTGGCGCAGCATCTCCCAGCGCGTCGCCGACAGGCTGCTCGCGAGGCGCAGCCAGCTCGGCTCCAGCCGTCGAACACCCTCCGCGGTGTTCAGCAGGATCGGCCAGAGGGCAGCAAAAGCGAGCAGGAAATAGATCGGCCGGTCGCCAATCCCCAACACCATCACCGCAATCGGCATCCAGGACAGCGGCGAGATCATGCGCAGGAACTGAAACGCCGGCGATGTCGCGGCATCGAGCCGTTGCGAGCGCCCGACGGCGAGCCCGATCGGCACGCCGATCGAAAGCGCGAGGCCGAGACCGACCAGCACACGACGCAGACTCACAAATACATGGACCGACAGGTCGGATTGCGTCAGCAGCTTCAACAGGCTCGCAAATGCCGTGCCGGGTGCGAAGTGGCGGACGAAACTGCCTTTCGGCGGCAGCAGGTCGGTCCCGATCCACCACAGCACGATCAGCACTGCCAATCCGCCGGCGCCGAGCAAAGCCGTCGATAGCCGCGCAACCCAGCGCGAGCGCGCCGCGCGGGCTGGCCGACGCAGCGCACTGGCTTCACTGCGTTGCACCTCGTGTCCGGCCGGCGCGATGCCGGCCTCCAGACTGTGCGTCACGCGACGACGACCTCCTTGCGCGTAAAGGATTCCGGCAGGCCGAAAGCGGCCATACCGCCGGCCGCCGTCACCGCGGCCTTGACGAAACGGTCATCCGCCAGTTCGCGCGCGGCTGCGGCAGGATCGAGCCTGTCGAGGAAAGCGCGGTCCCCCTCGATCAGCGTATCCTTCAACCGGCGCACCAGTTCCTCGGTGTAGCTCGGATAGGGATAAGGCTGGAAATCGATCCGCCGCTCGCGCCAATCGGCATGTTTGATCGCCCCAGACTTAAGATAAGCCGCATTGTCCGTCTCCGGGGGCGACAGCACTTTTTCCAGCACCGCGGTCGCATGCGGCGTGTATTTCTGCCCGCCTTCCTTGGACAACAGCGCCGCCGTCTCGGCGCGATTCTCGCGCGTCCACAGCTGCGCCTTGACCATCGCATTCACGACCTTCTGCGACCATTCCGGCCGCTGCTGCAGGTCGCGCTCATGCATGAACACCACGCAGCAGGCGTGATCCTTCCAGACATCGCCGGTGAAGCGCAGGATCTTGCCGACACCGAGCGTCTCCGCCGTGGCATTGAACGGCTCAGCCACGATGAAGCCGGCAATCTGGTTGGAAGCGAGCGCCGGGACCATGTCGGCCGGCGCCATCACCACGAGATTGACCTCGTTGGCCTGCGGCTGCCCCGTGCGCTTGCTCACCGGCGTCAGGCCGTTGTCGCGCAGCAGCGCCTGCAGCACGACATTATGAATCGAGTACCAGAACGGAATCGCGACAGTCTTGCCGCCAAGCTCCTTGACGCTGTTGATCTGCGGCCCGACGCTGAGGCCGGAGCCACCGGTATGGTTCCAAGCCACGACCTTGGCCGGCGCCTGGCTGCCGAACCGCGCCCACACCGTCATCGGCGACAGCAGGTGGACCACATTCACCTGCCCCGAAATAAAGGCCTCCAGCACCTGCGCCCAGCTGCGCAGCATTACCGGCTTCTCGGCTTTGAGGCCTTCGGCTTCGAAATAGCCCTTGCCATGCGCCACCAGCAGCGGCGTTGCATCGGTGATCGGCAGATAGCCGATGCGAACGGGCGCGTCCGCTTCCTGCGCCCGCGCCTCATAGGCCCGCAGCAGCGGCAACGCGCCCGCGGCGGTGAACAAGGCCGACAGCTTGATGAGCTCGCGGCGCGATGGATGATCGAACGACATGAGAGGACCTCGGTTCAGTTGCGGCGTGATGCGCCCTTCAGGGCTTTGAGAATGTCGATCCGGATCGCGCCAAGTTCGGCGACGAATTCATCGCGCGGCTTCGGTAGGTCGATCGTCCAGTCGGCGACCGGCCGCGCCGGCGCGCCACCGAGCAAGATGATGCGGTCGGAGAGCAGCAGCGCCTCGTCGATGTCGTGGGTGATGAGCACCGCCGCGGTCCGGTAATCGCGGACGACTTTCAGCAATAGATGCTGCATCTCCTCCCGTGTCACCTCGTCGAGCGCACCGAACGGCTCGTCCAGCAGCAAGATCTCCGGCGTCCGCGCGAGGCAGCGCGCCAGCGCCGCCCGCTGCGCCATGCCGCCGGACAGTTGATCGGGATAGAAGCGCCGGGCATGACCGAGGCCAACCTCTTCGATGGCCGCATCGACGCGCGCACGGCGATCCGCGCTCGAGAGTTGCGGCTGATGCTTGAAGTCGAGCCCGAAGGCGACATTGCGCTCCAACGACAGCCACGGCAGCAGGCTCGGATCCTGAAACGCCATGGCGACGCGCGGATGCGTGCTCCCTAGCAGCCCGCCATGCACCTGCACGGTGCCGCTGGTCGGCGGCATCAGGCCCGCGAGCACCCGCAACAGGCTGGACTTCCCCACCCCGCTCGGCCCGAGAATGCTGACGGTCTCGCCGGCATGGAGCGACAGGTTGAAGTCGTGCAGCACGGGCTCGCCTGCCGACGCATAGCGCAGCGCCACGTCCACAGCTTGCATCAGGATCGACCTCATGCGATTTCGACGCTCGCCTGGCGCCGCTCATGCTCGCGCAGGACTGTCTTGAGCTGCACCACGCTCGGCGTGATGATCGGCACGAAAGCGGCCTCCCGCAGTCGCCGCTGAAATGCCCGCCCCGGCTCGGACAGATAGGCCTGCCCGCCCGATGCCGCGAGTTCGAGCTGCACCGCAGTAGCCACGATGTCCGCGAACTGCAGCCGGAGCCGGAACAATGGCGCCGGTGCCGCGATGAAGCGGGCATCGAGCAGTCCTGCCGTGAGCAGCCCTTCGGCGATATCGAGATCGCACGAGAGCGTATCAACCTCCGCAGCCAGCACGTCACGGTTCTTGTTCAGCTTGGCCTCAGTCTCCGCCAACGCGCGCCGCGCGAGACCGATCGACATCGCGCATTGCAGCCCGAGAAAGGCGGGTCGTACCTGCGGCAACCATTGGCCGGCATCGGGATGGATGATGTCGTCATCGCTCACGCGGACATGCGCGAGATCGACCGCCGCCGTGCTGCTCGCCCGCATCCCCATCAAGGCCAGATCAGGCGAACGCAGCACGCCCTCGCTGTCCGACGACAGGCTGGCAATGAACGGCGTCGACCCGCCTTCGCCCTGGATCGCCGCTGCGACGTCGAAGCCGGCCGCGCGCAGATTGGTGACCCATGGCAGTTTGCCCGTAACCTTGCGCACACCATCCTGCACCGTCGCCCGGATCTGCAGCGCCTCCACGCCGGCAAGATATTTCATCGCATTGGAGAGCCCTGTTGCGCCTGCGCGGCGCCCGGCCAGCAGATCGGGCAGAAGCCGATCGCGCAGCGCGTCATTGGGGCTCTGCAACAGATATTCGATGAAGGTCCGGTGCCCCCCAGAACACGAAACCGCTTGCGAGCGAATGGCCGGAGACCGCGGCGA
>Ga0102592_1001144_pt1 | contig 32545 bp, 25 predicted proteins | sample AraplaCol_mMF_r2_FD_76861 | JGI IMG/M metagenome (GOLD analysis project Ga0102592, IMG submission 76861) | Arabidopsis root microbial communities from North Carolina, USA - plate scrape MF_Col_mMF_r2 (SPADES assembly) (version 2) | ecosystem: Host-associated > Plants > Roots > Endosphere...
CTATTACCAAGCGCGGCGCGGAAAGCCTCAAGGCCGAGCTGCACCAGCTCAAGACGGTTGATCGCCCCTGGGTCATCAATTCGATCTCCGAAGCGCGCGCCCAGGGTGACTTGAGTGAAAACGCCGAATACGACGCCGCCAAGGATCGCCAGGGCTTTATCGAAGGCCGCATCCAGGAAATCGAAGGCAAGCTTTCCGCTGCGCAAATCATCGACCCGTCCGAACTGGACGCGGGTGGCAAGGTCGTGTTCGGCTCGACCATCGAACTGGAAGACGAGGACACCGGCGACAAGGTGACCTACCAGATCGTCGGCGAAGATGAAGCCGACATCAAGCTGGGCCGGGTCAACATCAGCTCGCCGATCGCGCGTGCACTGATCGGCAAGGACGAGGGCGACACGGCGGAAGTCCAGACACCGGGCGGCATCAAGCGCTACGAAATCATCGCGGTGATGTACATCTGAAAAATGTGGCCCCCACGATCACTCACTCCGTGTAGTTCTCTGCCCCCCGAGGGGGCTAATTTTCCTAGGGGCGGCCCGTCGGAAAATTTCTCATGAGATACCGGTTCGGCATCATGGCGGCGGCCCTCTGGTGGGGCAGCCTGACCGGCCTGGGTTTCGTCGTCGTCCCCATGCTGTTCGCCAACCTCGGCACGCCCGCCGCAGCCGGCGCCATGGCGGCCAAGCTCTTCACCGCGCAGACATGGCTCAGTACCGGCTGCGCAATGCTCCTGCTGCTGGTGCTCAATAAAAAAGACGATGCGGCCCTCGCGCTGCAGGCGCGCGCCGCCATGAAGTTCGTAGTGGCCGGCCTGCTGCTGGCTTTGCTGGTCGAATTCGGCATCGCGCCGCGCATCGTCAGTGCGCGCACCGAAGGCGGCAACCTCAAGCTCTGGCATGGCCTGGGTACTGCAATGTACGTTTTGCAGTGGCTTTGCGCCGGCCTGGCGCTGTGGCGCCTGGCGGGCACATCAGGTGTCATCGCGCGGGGCGAGCCTCCCGCCGCTGGCTGAAGAAAAGCGGCTCAGCCGCGCTCGGCGGCTTCGAGTGTATTGACCAGCAGCATGGTGATGGTCATGGGGCCGACACCACCGGGCACAGGCGTGATGTAGCCCGCGACTTCCTTGACGCCGTCAAAATCCACGTCACCGCAAAGCTTGCCTTCGTCGTTGCGGTTCATGCCCACATCGAGAACGACGGCGCCGGGCTTGACCATGTCGGCCGTCAGCACATTGCGCTTGCCGACGGCGGCGACGATGACGTCGGCCTGCAGCGTCATGGCTTTGAGGTCTTTTGTCGCGCTGTGGCAGATGGTGACGGTGGCGTTCTTTTGCAGCAGCATCAGCGCCATGGGCTTGCCGACGATGTTGCTGCGGCCTATCACCACGGCATGCTTGCCTTTGAGGTCGTAGTCGATGCTCTCCAGCATCTTCATGCAGCCGTAAGGCGTGCAGGGCCAGAAGCCCGGCTGGCCGACCATGAGCGCGCCGGCGCTGGCGACGTGAAAGCCGTCCACGTCCTTGGCCGGCGAGATGGCCTCTATGACCTTGTGCGCATCGATGTGCGGCGGCAGCGGCAGTTGTACCAGGATGCCGTGGATCGCCGGGTCCTTGTTGAGCGCATCCACCCGTGCCAGCAGCTCGGCTTCGCTGAGGGTGGCGGGGTATTTTTCGAGCACCGAATGCAGGCCGCTGTCCTCGCAGGCCTTTACCTTGTTGCGCACATAAACCTGGCTGGCCGGGTTGTCGCCCACCAGCACCACGGCCAGGCCGGGCGTGACGCCGCGCGCGCGCAGGGCAGCAGCCCGCCGGGCGATGTCGGCGCGCAATTGCTTGGAGAGGGCGTTTCCGTCAATCAGCTGGGCGGTCATTTTGAATCGGTTTCTCAAAGTAAAAACGCCCGTTACTTCAATCAATACGGGCGTCAGGGGCTATCAGGAAAGACAGCGGGCGAAGGAGCGTCAGGCCTTTGGCGCGTTGGACCCCAGGGCGATTTTGAGCAGGTCGGCCACGGTGTTGGCATTGAGCTTTTCCATGATGTTGGCGCGATGCGCCTCCACCGTCTTGATGCTGATGCCCAGGTCGTCGGCAATCTGCTTGTTGAGCCGGCCCGCGACGATGCGCTCGAGCACCTGGGCTTCGCGCGAGGTCAGCTTGGCCAGCAGGGCATCACGGCTGGCGGACTGCTGGAATTCGCTGAAGGCATCCTTGGCCTGCTCCAGCATGCGCTCGACCAGGTTGACCAGGGCTTCTTCCTGGAAGGGCTTCTGGATGAAATCCATCGCGCCTTTTTTCATGGTGTTGACCGCCATCGGCACGTCGCCGTGGCCGGTGATGAACACGATGGGCAGGGGCGACTTGCGCTCGACCAGGCGGTCCTGCAGTTCCAGCCCGGTCATGCCGCCCATGCGGATATCGACGATCAGGCAGGCCACTTCGCGAGGGTCGTAGCGGGAGAGGAAAGTTTCGGCCGAGTCGTAGCAGCGGACGCGGTAATCCTTGCCTTCGAGCAGCCACTGCAGCGAGTCGCGCACGCCCTCGTCATCATCAACGACGTAGACGGTACCTTTTTTGGGAATCAAGCTCATGCCAAACTTTCTTTCGTGAACTTCTCAAGAGACGGTTCTTGAAGGGCTTCAGTGAACGCCTGCGTTCCGGGCCGCTGCGCTGTCGCTGGCTGGCGCTGCCGGCAGGACCAGGGGTGTCACGGGGATCCAGAAGGTAAACCGGCATCCCACCACTTCGTCCCCATTGTAGAGGTTCTCGGCCTCCATTCTTCCCTGGTGGGACTCGACAATGCTGCGGCACAGCTTCAGGCCTATGCCCATGCCTTCAGCCTTGGTGGAATAGAAGGCCTCATAGAGCCGGCCCATGACTTCGGGCGACAACCCACGCCCGGTGTCGAGCACCGAAAACTCCACCACCGCCTGGTCCTCGATCTGCTTGGGCACCACGCGCAGCTCGACACTGCGGCGCGCCGTGGGCAGGTGGGCCTGCTCTATGGATTCGGCCGCGTTCTTCATCAGGTTGACCAGCACCTGCTCGATCAGGATGGGGTCCACCATGATTTCAGGCAGGCGGGCGGCAATGTAGTGGCTCAGGCGGACATGGTGGCGGCGCAGCTCGATCTCGGCCAGTTCCATGGCATTGCTGACCATGGTGGCCACGTCGGCTGCCGTGCGATTGGGCTCGCTGCGTTTGACGAAGGAGCGTATGCGCTGGATGATCTGGCCCGCGCGGTGCGCCTGCTTGGCGGTTTTGTCCAGCGCGATCAGCAGGTCCTCGTTGCTGATCTGCTTGCCCTTGATGCGCGAGACCATGCCGTTGCAGTAGTTGTTGATGGCCGTGAGCGGCTGGTTCAGCTCGTGCGCCACGCTGGAGGCCATTTCGCCCATGGTGATCAGGCGGCTGGCGGTCTGGGCCCGCTCGTTCTGCTGGGCGGCCTGCTCTTCGGCATGGCGCCGCGGCGTGATGTCGGTGGCGATCACCATCTGGGCCAGGCGGCCGTCCACCCAGGTCAGGTAGCGTGAACGCACTTCCAGCCATTTGCCGAGCTCGGGCACGAAGATTTCGGCGTTTTCCGTCTGTGCGGCCGTCAGCGTGTCGGTCGGAAAGCCGGCCAAGCCGTCGACCGCGTCCAGCGTATCGTCAGTGGGCACGGCGCCCGGCACGCCGGCCTGCGCGATCAGGTTCAGGTGGCCCGATACCTCGCCGCCGAACCAGGCGCGGTAAAGCTTGTTGGCGAACAGCAGTTCCTCACTGCCCAGCGGTGCCACCGACACGGCCGCATCGAGTCCCTCGAGCACCGTGGTGAAGCGCTCGTAGGAGGCGGTCAGCTCCTCGCGGATGCGCTTGGGCTCGGTGATGTCCGTCATGGACGTCATCCAGCCGGTCTGCTGGCCGCGCGGGTCTATCAGCGGCGAGACATACATGCGCGCATCGAAGATCTGGCCGTTCTTGCGCTTGACGCGCACCTCGAAACCGCCAGGCGGCGTGCGGCCGTGCAGCTCGTCGTCCAGCCGCTGCATCAGCGTGTCGATCTCGCCTTCCGGCCAGTGCGGAAACGGCGGTGTGCGGCCCACCAGGTCGCCTTCGGTGAGGCCCGTCATCTGGCAGAAGGCCGGGTTGACGTAGGTGATGCGTCCCTGCAGGTCGAGCGCGCGCATGCCGGTCAGCATGGAGTTCTCCATGGCGCGGCGGAAGTTGGTTTCGGCGATCAGCGCCTGCTGGGCCTGCACGCGCCGGCGCGTGTGGCGCCAGGTGCCCAGCAGCATCCACACGGTGAGCGCGCTCAGGGCGCTGACCAGCCAGAAGAAGCCGCTGCCCACCACACCCAGCGAGGCGCGGTAGCCCTCGGCGCGGATGAGCAGGCCGTTGCCCACCGGGGAGACCGGTATTTCATACTCGGCGGCGCCGTCGGACCAGGGCAGCAGCCGGGCCGCGGGGTTGCGCGGCGGCGGGAGGTTGCCCGCCAGCACCTGGTTTTTGTCGTCGATCAGGGTCACCGCGTACTTGGCGGTGACCTCGGTCGGTACGCCAAAGCGCAGCAGGCCGTCGATGGAGTATTCGCCCATGATGACGCCGGCGAATTTGCCCTGGTCGTCCAGCGGCACCTGCAACTGCAGGGTCGGCGCGTTGTAGCCGCCGGCCTCCTTGGCGGCCAGCGGGCGTGAGTATACCGGCTGGCGCAAGTCCCTGGCCAGGTCGTAGGTGCCGTCGGTTTCGCCTACCTTGAGCTGCTCGCCCGCGCCGCGCAGCTGGCCATTGGCGCTGGGCGATACATAGGCCACCTTGACGCGCCGCTTGCTGTCCACCCATGTCACCGCCATGAGTTCGGGGTACTGGTTCACCAGAGACTCGGCCTGGGTGATGAACTCTTCGGTGTCGACCTCCTTGTTCGAGACGTCGCGGCCTATGCGCATGAGCTGTTCCTGACGCTCCAGCAGCCGCAGCCGCAGGCGCTGCTGGGCGTATTCCACATCACGCTTGACGGCTTGCTGCTCGCGGTCGATTTCCTCGATGCGCAGGTAGCCGAAGGCGGCGATCACGGCCGCCAGGAAGAGCACGACGGCCAGCAGCGGACCCAGCGTGATGAAGCGGTCCTGCCGCGATGGCGACTGCCGGCGCCACCAGCGGCGCCACAGGGCCAGGGGAGCGGGATTCACCGCGGGGTCGGCGAGAGCGGGGGAGGGCTGGGTCATAGGAGGAATCAAGCAGTTTAAGGGAGATGTTCAAGGCGGGGCAGAGTTTTCCCTGGTTGTTTGAAGGTGAAACGCCGGCGTGAAGCGGGTAGCAGCAATGCGGCTGCAATGCAGCAAGAAAGAGTGACCGCAGGCGGCCCAATGCGACGTATGCTTACTTTTAAATTTCTTAATATGAAATCAAAAAGCATAATTTGAAATTCCCAAAATATTATGAGAAACTAGGGACTTGAATCTAATTTGCGTTTACAACACGCTTAGACCCAAGTTGGACAAAGGCTCTGCGGGTGGTTCGACAAGAAGCCGCATCGCAGGTTAACAAGCTCTATCAGGCTACTCAGGAGACAAAAATGGCTGCCAATCCCACCCAAGCCGGCGACAACTTGCGCGCCGCCGCCAACGACGCACTGGACAAAGACAGCCAGGAAACCCGAGAGTGGATGGACGCCTTGTCCGCCGTCATCGAAAGCGAAGGCCCGGAGCGCGCCCATTTCCTGCTGGAGCAGCTGCTGGAGCACGCCCGCCAGAAAAGCATAGACATGCCTTTCTCGGCCAATACCGGCTACGTCAACACCATTGAGCCCGACCAGGAAGAGCGCTCACCCGGCAACCTCGAGATCGAAGAGCGCCTGCGCGCCTACATGCGCTGGAACGCCATGGCCATGGTGGTCAAGGCCAATCGCCTGCATCCCGCCGACGGCGGCGACCTGGGCGGCCACATCGGCTCCTTCGCCTCGCTGGCCAGCCTGTTCGGCGCCGGCTTCAACCATTTCTGGCATGCCGAAAGCGAAAACCACGGCGGCGACTGCCTCTACATCCAGGGCCACGTGTCGCCCGGCGTCTATGCCCGCGCCTACCTCGAAGGCCGCCTGACCGAAGAGCAACTGCTCAACTTCCGCCAGGAAGTCGATGGCAAGGGCCTGTCCAGCTACCCGCATCCCAAGCTGATGCCCGAGTTCTGGCAGTTCCCCACCGTCTCCATGGGCCTGGGTCCGCTGATGGCGATCTACCAGGCGCGCTTCCTCAAGTACCTGCACGCCCGCGGCATCGCCAATACCGAAAACCGCAAGGTCTGGGCCTTCCTCGGCGACGGCGAGATGGACGAAGTCGAATCCATGGGCGCGATCGGCCTGGCCGCGCGCGAAAAGCTCGACAACCTGGTCTTCGTCATCAACTGCAACCTGCAGCGCCTGGACGGCCCGGTGCGCGGCAACGGCAAGATCATCCAGGAACTCGAAGGCGAATTCCGCGGCGCCGGCTGGAACGTCATCAAGCTGCTGTGGGGCAGCAACTGGGATCCATTGCTGGCCCGCGACAAGGACGGTGCGCTGCGCAAGGTCATGATGGACACGCTGGACGGCGACTACCAGGCCATGAAGGCCAATGATGGTGCCTATGTGCGCAAGCATTTCTTCGGCCAGGATCCGCGCACCCTCGAGATGGTCGCCAAGATGAGCGACGACGACATCTGGAACCTGCGCCGCGGCGGCCACGATTCGCAGAAGGTCTATGCGGCCTTCCATGCGGCCGTCAAGCACAAGGGGCAGCCCACCGTCCTGCTGGTCAAGACCGTCAAGGGCTTCGGCATGGGCAAGATCGGCGAGGGCAAGAACAACGTCCACCAGACCAAGAAACTGGCCGACGAGGACATCAAGGCCTTCCGCGACCGTTTCAACATCCCGATCCCCGACAGCCAGCTGGCCGATATTCCCTTCTACAAGCCGGCCGACGACACGCCCGAGATGCGCTACCTGCACGAGCGCCGCAAGGCCCTGGGCGGCTACCTGCCGCACCGCCGCGTCAAGTCCGACGAGCAGTTCACTGTGCCGGCGCTGGAAACCTTCAAGTCGGTGATCGAGCCCACCGCCGAAGGGCGCGAAATCTCCACCACCCAGGCGTACGTGCGCTTTCTCACGCAGCTGCTGCGCGACCAGGCCCTGGGCCCGCGCGTCGTCCCCATCCTGGTGGACGAAGCCCGCACCTTCGGTATGGAAGGCCTGTTCCGCCAGATCGGCATTTACAACCCCGATGGCCAGAAATACACGCCGGTCGACAAAGACCAGGTGATGTACTACAAGGAAGACACGCAGGGCCAGATCCTGCAGGAGGGCATCAACGAAGCCGGCGGTATGAGCAGCTGGATCGCGGCGGCCACCTCGTACAGCACCAACAACCGGATCATGATCCCGTTCTACGTGTACTACTCGATGTTCGGTTTCCAGCGCATCGGCGACCTGGCCTGGGCGGCCGGCGACATGCAGGCGCGCGGCTTCCTGCTGGGCGGCACCTCGGGCCGCACTACGCTCAACGGCGAAGGCCTGCAGCACGAAGACGGCCACAGCCACATCCTGGCCGGCACGATCCCGAACTGCATCAGTTACGACCCGACCTTCGCGCATGAAGTCGGCGTGATCCTGCACCACGGCCTCAAGCGCATGGTCGAGAAGCAGGACAATGTCTACTTCTACCTCACGCTGCTCAACGAAAACTACGCCATGCCCGGCCTCAAGCCCGGCACCGAAGAGCAGATCATCAAGGGCATGTACCTCTGCAAGGAAGGCGCCAAGCTAACGCCGCGCGTGCAGCTGCTGGGCTCCGGCACCATCCTGCGCGAATCCATTGCCGCACAAGAGCTGCTCGAAAAGGAATGGGGCGTGGCCGCCAACGTCTGGAGCTGCCCGAGCTTTAACGAACTGGCCCGCGACGGCCAGGGCGCAGAACGCTGGAACCTGCTGCACCCGGCCGACAAACCCCAGGTGCCGTTCGTGGCCCAGCAGCTCGAAAAGCACACTGGTCCCGTCATCGCCTCAACCGACTACATGAAGTCCTATGCCGAGCAGATCCGCCCCTTCATCCCCAAGGGCCGCACCTACAAGGTGTTGGGCACTGACGGTTTCGGCCGCAGCGACTTCCGCAGCAAGCTGCGCGAGCACTTCGAAGTCAACCGCCACTACATCGTCGTGGCGGCACTCAAGGCGCTCAGCGAAGAGGGTACGGTGCCGGTCGCCAAGGTTACCGAGGCCATCAAGAAGTACGGCATCAATGTCGACAAGATCAACCCGCTTTACGCTTGAGTTAAAACCCTGACGTAGACGCCTTAAAGCCTGAACGCCTGAAGCAACCGGAGACAAGAATATGGCAGTGGTAGAGATTCAAGTTCCTGATATCGGGGATTTCGACGAAGTGACCGTGATTGAAGTGCTAGTCAAACCCGGCGACACGGTCAAGGCCGAGCAGTCGCTGATCACCGTGGAGTCCGACAAGGCCTCCATGGAAATCCCCTCCAGCCACGCGGGTGTGGTCAAGGAACTGCGGGTCAAGCTCGACGACAAGGTCAAGCAGGGCTCGGTGGTGCTGACGCTGGAAGCAGCCGGCGCCGGTGCCGAAGCCGCGCCGGCTGCCAAGGAAAAGGCCGCGGCCGCTCCGGCGGCTCCTGCAGCCTCCGCGCCTGCACCAGCGCCGGCGCCCGCTGCCGCCGCGCCTGCCGCCTCCGGCCCAGTCGAAGTCCGCGTGCCCGACATCGGCGACTTCAAGGACGTGTCCGTGATTGAAGTCCTGGTCAAGCCCGGCGACACCATCAAGGCTGAACAATCGCTGATCACCGTCGAATCCGACAAGGCTTCGATGGAAATCCCGTCTTCGGCCTCAGGTGTGCTCAAGGAACTCAAGGTCAAGCTGGGCGATACCGTCAACATCGGCGACCTGCTGGCTGTGCTCGAAGGATCCGCAGCCGCAGGTGCACCAGCTGCACCGGCTCCGGCCCCCGCGCCGGCATCCGCACCCGCTCCAGCCGCTGCACCTGCCGCCGCCGCTCCCGCGCAGGCCACCGCATCGGCCCCCGCGAGCCAGCCGGCCCATAATCCCACCACGGCGCCGCAAGGCAGCCTGCCGCATGCCTCGCCCTCGGTGCGCAAGTTCGCGCGCGAGCTCGGCGTGCCGCTGGCCGAAGTTAAGGGCTCGGGCCCCAAGGGCCGCATCACGCAGGACGATATCCAGGCCTTCACCAAGTCAGTGATGGACGGCAGCGTCCGCACCCAGGCCCAGGCTGCCAAGGCGCCCGCGTCTTCGGGCGGTGGAGTGGGGCTGGACCTGCTGCCATGGCCCAAGGTCGACTTCACCAAGTTCGGCCCGGTCGAGCGCAAGGACCTGTCTCGCATCAAGAAGATCAGCGGCGCTAACCTGCACCGCAACTGGGTGATGATCCCGCACGTTTGCAACCACGACGACGCCGACATCACCGAGCTCGAAGCCTTCCGCGTTCTCATGAACAAGGAAAACGAGAAAGCCGGCATCAAGATCACCATGCTGGCCTTCCTGATCAAGGCCTCGGTCGCCGCGCTCAAGAAGTTCCCCGAGTTCAACGCCTCGCTCGAGGGCGACCAGTTGGTGCTCAAGCAGTACTACAACATCGCCTTCGCCGCCGACACCCCCAACGGCCTGGTCGTTCCCGTCATCAAGAACGCCGACCAGAAGGGCATCGTGCAGATCTCCCAGGAGATGGGCGAACTCGCCAAGAAGGCGCGCGACGGCAAGCTGAGCCCGGCCGACATGTCGGGTGCCTGCTTCACGATCTCGTCGCTGGGCGGCATAGGCGGGCGCTACTTCACGCCCATCATCAATGCGCCTGAAGTCGCCATCCTCGGCGTCTGCAAGAGCACGATGGAACCGGTGTGGGACGGCAAGGCCTTCCAGCCGCGCCTGATGCTGCCGCTGTCGCTGAGCTGGGACCACCGCGTGATCGACGGCGCCGCCGCCGCGCGCTTTAACGCCTACCTGGGGCAAATCCTGGCCGACTTCCGCCGCGTCCTGCTTTAAACAGGACACGGAACCATGACAACACTTGTAGTCGTAAAAAAGGCGGGGCAGGTTGCCATCGCCGCCGACACGCTGGTTACCTTCGGCGACACCCGGCTGGCCCACCGCTACGAGGCCAACAGCAAGATCTTCAAGGTCGACACGCCCGCCGGCATCAGCTATGTCGGCATGGCCGGCACGGTGGCGCATTTTCCGGTGCTGCGCAAGGCCATGGCGACCTTGCCCAAGGACCAGCTCAAGCTGGGTTCGCGCGACGAGGTCTTCGACACCTTTGTGAAGCTGCACCCTCTGCTCAAGGAAACGTTTTTCCTGCAGACCAAGGAAGACGACAACGATCCCTACGAGTCCAGCCAGTTCACCGTCGTGATCGCCAACGCCAGCGGCATCTACGGCCTCTACAGCTACCGCGAAGTCTTCGAGTTCAAGGAGTTCTGGGGCATAGGATCGGGCCGCAGCTTCGCGCTGGGCGCCATGCATGCCGCCTGGGACAAGGCCAAGACCGCGCGCGAAGTGGCCATGGCCGGCCTCAATGCCGGTTGCGAGTTCGACAAAAACTCCGCCGGCCCCGTCGACATATTCACCCTTAAATTGAAAGCCTCCAAATGAGTGCATCCAGCCTGGTAGACGTCAAGGTGCCGGACATTGGCGATTTTGACGAAGTGTCCGTGATTGAAGTGCTGGTCAAGGCCGGCGACACCATCAAGGCCGAACAGAGCCTGATCACCGTGGAAAGCGACAAGGCCTCGATGGAAATTCCGTCCTCCGCTGCAGGTGTGGTCAAGGAAGTCAAGGTCAAGCTCGGCGACAAAGTCAAGCAAGGCTCGGTGGTGTTGACGCTGGAAGCCTCCGGCGCCGCTGCAGCCGCACCCGCCCCGGCGCCCGCGCCCGCACCTGAGAAGAAGGCCGCCGTTCCTGCGGCATCCGCCCCGGCCGCGCCCGCGCCGGCGGCCGCCAGCTTCACCGGCTCCGCCGACCTCGAGTGTGATGTGCTGGTGCTGGGCGCCGGCCCCGGCGGCTATTCGGCCGCCTTCCGCGCTGCCGACCTGGGCCTGAAAGTTGTGCTTGTCGAGCGTTACGCCACGCTGGGCGGCGTCTGCCTTAACGTGGGTTGCATTCCCTCCAAGGCGCTGCTGCACGTGGCCGCGGTGATGGACGAGGTCAAGCATTTCGACAGCCTGGGCGTGAGCTTCGGCGACCCCAAGGTCGATGTGAACAAGCTGCGCGCCCACAAGGAAAAGGTCGTCGGCAAGCTCACTGGCGGGCTCACGGCCATGGCCAAGATGCGCAAGGTCACCACCGTGCGCGGTGTCGGCCAATTCGTCGGTGCCCACCACCTGCAGGTTGAGGAAACCAGCGGCGCCCAGGGCCAGGAAAAAACCGGCAAGAAGCAGACCATCGCCTTCAAGAACTGCATCATCGCCGCGGGCTCGCAAGCGGTCCGGCTGCCTTTCATGCCGGATGATCCCCGCGTGGTCGATTCCACCGGCGCGCTGGCGCTCAAGGAAGTGCCCAAGCGCATGCTGATCCTGGGCGGCGGCATCATCGGCCTGGAAATGGGCACCGTGTATTCCACCCTGGGCGCGCGGCTTGACGTGGTCGAAATGATGGACGGCCTGATGCAGGGCGCCGACCGCGACCTGGTCAAGGTCTGGCAGAAAATGAACGCGCCGCGTTTTGACAACATCATGCTCAAGACCAAAACCGTGGGCGCCAAGGCGACCAAGGCCGGTATTGAAGTCACTTTCGAAGGCGAGGGCGCGCCCGCGCCGCAGACTTACGACCTGGTGCTGCAGGCCGTGGGCCGATCGCCCAACGGCAAGAAAATCGCCGCAGAGAAGGCTGGCGTCACCGTCACCGACCGCGGCTTCATCCCCGTCGACATCCAGATGCGCACCAATGTGCCCCACATCTTCGCCATCGGCGACATCGTGGGCCAACCCATGCTGGCGCACAAGGCCGTGCACGAAGCCCATGTGGCCGCTGAAGTCATCGCGGGCGAACTGCAGGGCAACAAGGAACTCGCCAGCGCTGCTTTCAACGCCCGCGTGATCCCCAGCGTGGCCTACACCGACCCCGAGGTTGCCTGGGTGGGCCTCACCGAAGACCAGGCCAAGGCCGAAGGCATCAAGGTCAAAAAGGGCCTGTTCCCCTGGACGGCCTCCGGCCGCGCCATCGCCAACGGCCGCGACGAAGGCTTTACCAAGCTGCTGTTTGACGACAGCCCCGAAGCGCACGGGCACGGCAGGATCCTGGGCGGCGGCATTGTCGGCACGCATGCCGGCGACATGATCGGCGAGATCGCGCTGGCCATCGAAATGGGCGCCGACGCCGTCGACATCGGCAAGACCATACACCCGCACCCCACGCTGGGCGAAAGCATGGGCATGGCGGCGGAAGTGGCGCACGGCAGCTGCACGGATTTGCCGCCCGCGCGCAAGTAAGCCGCGTATCGCGTGCAAGCAAAAGCCCGGGCGTGTCCCGGGCTTTTTTACTTTGGAAGCGGTAGCGGCTCAGGGCCGGACGGCCGGCGCCTCGACGGCCATGCCCTTGGCGCGAACATTGAGGTAGAGCTCCAGCTCCACCAGTTCCTGCGCGCCATAGGCAAAGGGCTGGGCGCGCACGCCGCTCATGCAGCCGCGCAGGCGGCGCTGCAGCGAGCCCATGCCCTGCCATTCCAGCCGGTACACCGGGTAGCCCGTGGGATGCGCCTGGGGAATCAGGCTGCCGGCCAGGCGCTTGCCGGGCAGGCCTTCATGGCATTGTGCGCAGGAGAGGTTCAGCTGGCCTATGCGCTGCATGAACAGCTGCTGCCCACGCCGTCGGAACGGCTCGAGCCTGGCATCGTCCGGCGGCGCCAGCGGCATGCCGCGCGACTGCAGTGCGACATAGCTTTCCAGGCCCAGCAATTCCTGGCTTTCGGCACGCAGCGGCGCGGCCTGCTGGTGCTGCTCGCGGCACTGGTTGATGCGTTGGCCCAGGGTGACGGGGCGGCCCAGGCCGGCGTCAAATGCCGGGTAGCGGGCCGCCACGCCGCGCATGCTGCTTTGTGCCGCCGCATGGCAGTTCACGCAGGCCTTGCCGCTGGCGCCTTGTGGCTGGTTCCACTGCAGCTCGCCATCGCGGACCCACAACATGCCGGGATTGAGCGCATCCTCCTTCTGCATGGCCTGGGTGGCCGCACCCATGTCCTCGAAGCCCGAGCGGCGACTGTCCTTGCCAGGGGCGTTTTGCGCGCAGGCGTTTCCGAGTACCAAAGACAGCAGAAGGTAAACCGGTATGTAGCTCATCCTGTGACGGCCAGGTTGATGCTTTCGGTCTGGGTGAAACCGTTGTCGCCTTCCCAGCTGAGCACCAGCGTGCCGCTCTCGGTGGCCACGGTATGGAAGGCGATATAGGGGTTGGCCGAGATGGCCGGGAACAGCTCGGCACTGAACACCAGCTCGCCGTTGTAGCGGCAGCTGAAGGACTGGATGATGTTACGCGGCAGGACCTTGCCATCCTCGCCGGCGCGAAAGCCTGTTTCCATGGGATGGCCTATGGTGGCGCGTATCTCTATGGCCTCGCCGCGCCTGGCGGTGGAAGGAGCGTTGATCAGCGTGCGGGCCATCACGGCTCTCCTTCTATGCACGCCGCCAGGGTAACGATGACGTTGACCGTATGCGACCACCAGCTGCCATCGCTCATCTGCGCGACGGCGACCAGCTGCTGCGACGTGGCCAGCCGTATGCGCGTGGTGACGCTCGCCTTGCCGGCGCGCGACCCCAGCGTGAAGCGGGCCACGTCGCGCTGGGGATTTTTTTCGTTGAAGACGGCGATGCTTTTCACGTAGTCTGCGGCCGTCATGGGACTTTCCACCGTGACGGTGATGGGCACCACATTGCCGTTGTCCACCAGCTCGGCCACGCCAAGCCTGACCTTGCCGGCGCGAACCGTTGCCCCCTGGGTATAGGAGGCAACGGCCACCGCCAGGTCACCCGCGGCGGCGGACGCGGGCCGCAGCATGATGCCGGCCGCCATGCCGGCGGCGCCCGCCAGGATCTGGCGCCGGCGGGGCAGGACGGACTTGTGTGGAGGCGGCGTCATAGTCTCAGCTCAGTCGCGCAGCGTCAGCAGGTAGGCCACCACGTCTTCGATTTTCTGGGCGTCCATGATAGGTTTGCCCTCCCAGGCCGCGCCCACACGCACCAGGCCGTCGACGCGGTAATAGGCGGGCATGATGCTGGCCGGGTTCAGGCGCTGCGCGTCGGCGATGCGAAGGCGCAGCTGGCCTTCGCTCCAGCGCGATCCCGCGCCGGCCAGGTCGGGCGCCAGGTTGCCCTGGAAGCGCTCTTCGGGAATGGGGCCGGTGTGGCACAGCAGGCACAGGCCCTGCTGGCGGCTCGCGACGATGGCGCGGCCGCGCGCCGGGCTGCCGGGCGTGGCTGTCAGCGCTTGCGGGATGGCGTCACCGACGACCTGCAGCGGCACCATGGCCTGTTGCGCGAAGCCGGCCCAGGGCGCCATCATCATCAGCCCGCCGGCGATGGCGCTTTGCCAGTTCATGCTTTTTATGCCTTTTTGAGGTCGTGGTTTTTCAGCGGCAGGTCGCGTATGCGTTTGCCCGTCGCCGCGAACACGGCATTGAGCACCGCGGGCGCGGCGACTGCGATGGTTGGTTCACCAACGCCGCCCCAGAAGCCGCCCGATGGCACGATCAGCGTTTCCACCGCGGGCATATGCTGCATCTGCACGACGGGGTAGGTGCTGAAGTTGTCCTGCTCCATGCGGCCGTCTTTTTGCGTGCATTCGCCGAACAGGGCCGCGGACAGGCCATAGGCGAAAGAGCCTTCGACCTGCGCCTCGATCTGCTGCGGGTTGACCGCATAACCCGGGTCGGTGGCCGCCACGATGCGGTGGATCTTGAGTTCGCCGTCTTTGCTGACCGACACCTCGGCGCAGGCTGCGACATAGCTGCCGAAGCCCATGGTCTGGGCCAGGCCGCGGTAGACCTTCTGGCCGCCGACGTCGGGTGGCGGCACATTCCACTTGACGCGCTCGGCCACGGCGTTGAGTACCGCCAGGTGCTTGGGGTGGTTGGCCATGAGCTTGCGCCGCAGGGCCAGCGGGTCCTGCTTGGTGGCGAAGGCGATCTCGTCGATAAAGGACTCGAGATAGATGGTGTTCTGGTTCAGGTTCACGCCGCGCCAGAAGCCAGGCGGCACGCTGGGGTTGCGCATCGCATGGTCTATCAGCAGGTTGGGGAAGCCGTAGCCTATGGAAGCCTCGGGCCCCGGCGCATTCAGGCCCTGGAACTGCACCGGGTCCAGGCCGTTGCGGATGTTCTGCGGCGCTACGCCGGCCAGGATGGACTGGCCCGAGATGCGCATGTGCAGGGCCGTGACGTTGCCCTGCGCATCCAGCCCGGCCTGGAGTTTGCACTGCGTGACCGGGTGGTAGCGGCCGTGCAGCATGTCTTCTTCGCGCGACCACAGCAGCTTGACGGGTACGCCCGGCATCTGCCTGGCGATGTCCACGGCCTGGCGCACCCAGTCGTGCACCGCGCCGCGCCGCCCGAAGCCGCCGCCCAGGTGGATTTTGTAGACCTCGCATTTGCCGACCGGCAGGCCCGCCGCTTCCGAGGCCGCGGCCAGCGCCGCCTCACCGTTCTGGGTGGGCGTCCAGACCTCGCAGCGCTCGGGCGTCCAGCGCGCCGTCGCGTTCATGGGCTCCATGGTCGCGTGGTTCTGGTGCGGGTAGGAGTACACCGCCTCGATGCGCCTGGCCGCCGAGGCCAGTGCGGCCTTGGCGTCGCCGTTCTGGTTGCCGATGACCGCGTCGTTCGCGTCGAGCCCGGCCTTGAGCATCTGCGCCACGCTGGCGCTGGAGTTGGCGGCATTGGGGCCGTTGTCCCATTCGATGGGCAGCGCCTCCAGGGCGGTCTTGGCGTGCCACCAGGTGTCGGCCACGACGGCCACCGCGCTGTCGCCGACAGCCAGCACCTTCTTCACACCGGGGCGCTTTTCAATCGCGGCGGCATTGAAGCTCTTGACCTTGCCGCCAAACACCGGGCAGTCCTTGATGGCCGCGTTCAGCATGCCGGGCAGCTTAAGGTCGGCGCCGTAGACCTGCTTGCCCGTGACCTTGTCCTGTGTGTCCAGCCGGGCCAGGCGCTTGCCGACGATCTTCCAGTCTTTTGGATCCTTGAGCGTGACTTCAGTGGGCGGCGTGATCTTGGCCGCCGCCACCGCGACCTTGCCGTACGTCAGCGTGCGGCCGCTGGGCGTGTGCGTGATGATGCTGTTAGCCGCGCGGCATTCGGACACGGGCACCTTCCATTCATTCGCTGCGGCCTGCACCAGCATCATGCGCGCAGTGGCGCCGCCTTTGCGCACATAGTCGTGCGACTCGCGTATGCCGCGGCTGCCGCCGGTGGAGAAATTGCCCCAGGCGCGGTTGCGCGCGAGGTTCTGCCCCGGCGTCGGGTATTCGGTGGTGACTTTGGCCCAGTTGCATTCCAGCTCTTCGGCCACAAGCTGCGCGAGGCCGGTGAGGCTGCCCTGGCCCATTTCGGAGCGGGCGATGCGTATGACCACCGTGTCGTCGGGACGCACCACGACCCAGGCGTTGATCTCGGGTGAGTCAGCGCCCTGCGCGAAAGCCGCGCCGGCAAACGGGATGTGGAAGCCGACGACCAGGCCGGCCGATGCGCCTGTGGCCAGGAAGCGGCGGCGAGACAAGCGGGGGGATGCCAAGGAGGGCATGGAGGAAGTGCTCATGTCGTGCTCCCGTCGGTGTGCTGGATGGCGAGCGCTGCGCTTTTGGTGTTGCCGCCCGAGGCCACGACCTTGATGGCGGCGCGGATGCGGTTGTAGGTGCCGCAGCGGCAGATGTTGGTCATGGCCTCGTTGATGTCGGCATCCGTCGGGTTGGGCTTGGCCTTGAGCAGGGCGGCCGCGGCCATCACCATGCCGCACTGGCAGTAGCCGCATTGCGGCACGTCCAGTGCGACCCAGGCTTTTTGCACCGGATGCGAGCCGTCGGGCGACAGGCCTTCGATGGTCACGATTTTTTCGGCCGCGCCGACGGTGGAGATAGGGCGCACGCAGCTGCGCGTGGGCACACCGTCGATGTGCACGGTACAGGCGCCGCAGGCCGCGATGCCGCAACCGTATTTGGTGCCGGTCAGCCCCAACTGCTCGCGCAGCACCCATAGCAGCGGTGTGTCCTCCTCCGCCTCAAACTCACGCACGGTACCGTTGACGTTCAGTTTTGCCATGGATGCGCTCCTCACTTTTCAGAAGAATGAAAGAACCGGGATGGGCAGGGCCTGTTAATGCTATTTATGCAGATGCGTTGCGAGTCAAAAAGGCCTTGAGCAAGGCGCAAAACGCAGGCGGGGTAGACCCCGTCAAGGCTTTGCAACGCCGCGCAAGGCCTTTTTGATCGCAACCCGGAGGGAATGGGGCGAAAACGGCGCCACTCGGCGTTGCACTCCTAGCCCAGACACCCGGTCTGGGCGTCGTCGTGCGCCTTGATTGGCGCCGTTTTCGCCCCATTCGCATTTGCATAAATAGCATTAACAGGCCCGGGCATAGTAGCGCCGGTACATGCCGAATGCACCAGAGCTTGCTATACCTGACTAATGTGCTGACCCGGAGCGGCTCAAAAAGTTTGACCGGGTAAACCCTTGTGATGGTGGCCTGCTTCCTCAGCGAACTTCCGCCAGCGGCAAGCTCGTGAAGGCCGAGTAGCGTTGTGCAGCCAGCCGCAATGCGCCGGCACTGCCGCGCGGCAGCGGCGCAAAGAGGGAGGTGCTGATATTGAGCGCGTCTTTTTTGACTTCCGCCTGCCAGGTGCCGGCCACGCGACCACCCAACAGCAGCGCGGGGCGAAACAGGCCGTTGGGTGTCATGAGCTTGCCGGTGTGCGCGGTATCGATGATGGCTTTGCGGTCGGTGTAGCCCAGCACATACTCGTCAAAACCCGCCAGCAAATGCAGAGCCGGCTTGCCGGCCGGCTGCGCAGTCACTGATGCGGCCGGTGTGCGTTTGGACCACCACACGGTATCGCCCTCAAACAGTGCATGCGCAAGGCCTGGCCCGGCCATTTCCAGTGCTGCCCGGGCTTCACCGGCTGCCAGCCCGGACCACCAGCTGAAGTCGGCCAGCGTGGCGGGGCCGTGGCTCGCGAAATAGCGCTGCGCAAGCTTCTCCAAGGCCTTGTCGCGAGGCAGTTCGGGCTGCGGCGGCAGCCATTCATCGAGCAAGGTGTAGCGGGCCTGTTTACCCTGCGGATCACCCAGGCAGATCAATCCGGTCTGGGCCGCGCGGTACAGGATGCGTCCGCCGCGATCGCCTTCGGTGTCTATGCGGCGCTCCGCCAGTGCGGCAAAAAGTTCTGCGCGCGTCAGTTGCCGGCCGCCCTCAATGCATTGGCGCAGGGCCGGCAGGATCTTGCGGAAGGCCGCCTCATCGAGCTGGACCGCGCGATAGGCCGCCGCGGTGCGGGTCAGCAGTGCCGGAGCCGCCAGGGCCAGCAGCCAGCGCAGGTCGGCCGCGGCCGCCAGGTGCAGGGTGCCGCGCAAGATCCAGCTGCGCACCAGCTTGCGCCGGGCCAGCGCATCCTCAATCGCCACATCGGTGACGGCGGCGGGGTCTGCGAAACGTGAAGCGACGGCCCAGCGCGAGTGGGCGTATTCCTGCGCCTGCACCGCGCCCATCCATTGCACGGCCTGGTCTATGCGTTTGAAATCAGACTGTCCTGAATAAAGGCCCGCCAGGCGATGGCTGGCCAGCCGCAGCGCGATGAGCTCCTGTCGCGAGATGTCCGCCATGCTCAGGCAATGCTTTCAAGCATGGACAGCATGCGGCCCTGCCAGGCCGCCGGCGAGAAGCGCTCGCGCAGCAGCGTTTGCGATGCGCGCACCATGGCCTCGCGCCGTGGCACGTCGGCCAGCAGCTCCGCGCAGGCCCGCGGCAAGTCTTCAAGCTCGGCCATCACCATGTGCACGCCGGGAACGATGCCGAAATCTTCCCAGCCTTCAAAACTGTCGGACACCACGGCCGTGCCGGCCGCCCAGGCTTCAAAGGTGCGGAACTGGTCGAAGTAGCGCAGCTCGGGATCGGCATGCACATTGAGGCTGATGCGCGCGCCGGCACGGCAGGCATCGCGCGCCGCGCCCCATAGCCCGCTCCAGATGAACTCGGCTTTCAACGGGGCCGGTGCTGCGAGGAACAGGCGCTCGGCCTCACGCCGCCTGGCCGTGTCGCCGCCCAGCATGACGATGTCGCGCGCCCTGTCCACCTCGGACAGGGGCACGCGCATATGCCGGTCCGCCACCAGGTAGGGGAGGCGGAATGTCGCGAGCGCGGGGAAGTGTTGGGCGAGGTAGCGCTCTATGGATGCATCCATGGCCATCACGGCATGCAGGCCCGGCGCGATGGTGTCGAACAGTTCTGCCTTGTGCCTGTGCACCGTGGCAGAGGCGTCTCGTGTCAACGGGTCGAACATCCAGAGCACGTGCTTGCCGTGCCGTGGCAAGCCGCGTTTAGCGAAACGTGGAAAAGCATAGATGCCGGTGATGAGCAGGTTGATGTCGCTGTGGCCGGCATCGGGCAACGGCGCCTCGGTGCTGTTGCCCATGTCGAGGAACTCAACCTCATGCCCGGCTTGCAGCAGGACGTCCATCCACAGCCGCACGGCGCGGCCGAACAGGGTGTCTATGTCGGTATAGAGGTGGATTCTCAATGCGGTTCCCGTTTTCTTTTGCCTTCACCGCTTATAGCGCACCTGCGGATGCCCCCGCGTGTTCGGCCAGCGGCAGGCACAAAAAACGAGGAAACGGCGTTCACGGACGTTTGGGGCAGCGATTACAGAAAACTTTACACAGCCGATTGCATTTTTTTAAGCCACGCTCCATCGGGGCAAAGCGGCGGAACAGGGGGATGCAGTAAGCCGTAGGTAGCACGAAATCTGATGCTGCTATTCACAGTGGCGAGGTGAAGTCAAGATTTGTAAGTAACAAGAGTTCACTGCCTGAAAAGTGAGCAATCCTGAGGGGTGCGCCACTCTCCAGGCCGGGTAGTTATTAGTTACTTTTTCTCGCTTGTATCAAGTTTCACAATTGGTTACTGTGAACTAATTCACGAAAAATGCCGATTTGGGTGGGGTGACCCGGCCAATATTTTGTAACTCTCGACTTGAGTGGGATGTGCAATGAAACGTACTGATGGTGCAGGCATGCACGGCGTTCTTTCTTCTGTTCTCGCCTTGCATCTCCTGTTTCCCGCCGCGGCCGCGGCCCAGCAGCAGCCGTCCACCATAGACCCAGGACGTCTCCGTGAGCGCTTTGATTTCCAGCCTCAACCCGAACCCGCGCAGCCACCCGCACAGCTGAAGAGCGAGCCTGCCGGGCCCTTGCCGGATTCGCTCAGGGCCATCCGTGTCACGCTCAAGGAAATCCGCATCGAGAGCGCCACTGCCTTGCCCGGCAATGCATTGCAGGCGCGCGCCGACAGTTACGTCGGCCGCGAAATCACGGGCAGTGACATCCTCGAACTGGCTTCTTCACTCACCGCGATGTACCGCAACGCGGGCTACATTCTTTCGCTGGTCGTGGTGCCGCCCCAATCACTCGCGGAAAGCACGCTGACGCTGCGCGTCGTTGAGGGCTACATCGATCGCGTGAACGTACAGGCGGGGCCGGGCGTGAGCGCCCATGTGCAGGAACAGCTGATGCGCATCGGCGAAAAGATCCAGGCCTCCAGGCCCCTCGAAAGCGCCGTGCTGGAGCGCTACCTGCTGATCGCCAATGATTTTCCCGGCATGGAATTGCGCAGCGTGCTCGCGCCTTCGCAGTCGCCCGGTGCAGCCGACCTGACGCTGGCCGCCAACGTCAAGACGGTGGAAGGCTTCGCGTCCATCGACAACTACGGCTCCAAGTACCTTGGGCCTGGCCAACTGACCCTGGGGGTTGTCGGCAACCAGCTGCTGGGCGTGAACGACCAGTGGCGTTTTGTCGGCGTGGGCACCGGAAATTCCGAGATGTCCTATACGCAGCTTTCCTACAGCCAGCTTGTGGGTGGCGAGGGCTTGCGGCTTTCCGCGGCCGTGTCACGTGCCCGCACCCAGCCCGGCGATGTGCTCACGCCGTTTGATGTGCACGGAAGCGCCGATACGGTGACGCTGTCCGCCGCCTATCCCTTGCTGCGCACCCGCAACGAAAGCCTCACCGCTCGCGCAAGCTATGACCATTCCGACGTGCATACCGAAGTGCTGGGCACCCGCGTGATCGAAGACCGGATACGCGCGCTGCGCGTGGGCCTGAGCTGGCGCGTGCTGGACAGCCTGGATGGGCAGAACACGCTGGACGTCGATTTCAGCCAGGGCCTGGGCGGCACGCAGGCGTCCGATGTGCTCAAGAGCCGGGTGGGCGCCAAGGGTGTGTTCAACAAATTCACATTCGACTATGAGCGCTCGCAGCCCCTGGCCTCGAATTTTTCGTTCAGCGTGGGCGCGGGCGGGCAGTGGGCCAACACGCCGCTGCTGTCGTCGGAGCAATACGCGTTGGGCGGTCGGCGCTTCGGCCGGGCCTACGAGCCGGCGGAGCTTGTGGGCGAGCGCGCGCTGGCCTTTCGCATCGAGCCTCGTTACGCCGGTGCTGCTGCCAGTATGCCGGGGCTCAGGTCCTGGCAACTGTTCGGCTTTTACGACATCGGCAAGGTCTGGAAAGTCGGCAGCGTCGCGCCCGGTACACCCGCAAGCCAGAGCCTGGCTTCGGCCGGCCTGGGGCTGCGCTTTTTCTTTGAAAAAAATGTGGTGGCCGCGCTCGAGGTGGCCTGGCCGCTGACGAAATCCATCGCGAGCTACCAGTCCGGCGGCAAGGATCCGCGGCTGCTGGGTTCGCTGCTGGCGCGGTTTTGACTGTGTTGATTGTGTTCACTGGATCGGTCCCTGTTGTTCCTTGTTTTCAAGAGGTGATTCCATGCAAGCCAAACTCCATCCGCTGCGTCTGCGGCCACCCGAAAAACGGCGGCAATCCTTCGCGCTGAAAGCACTTCCCGCCGCGGCGGCCTTGCTGTTCGCACAGCCCGGCTGGACCGTCGACATCGTGGGCGCGGCGGGCCTGCCGCAGAACGGCACGGTGTTTTCCGGCACGGCCTCGGGCTCGGTGGCCGGCAACCAGATGACCATCAACCAGGCGACCGACCGGGCCGTGGTGGATTGGGCTTCCTTCAACATCAATCCGGGCAAGGCTGTGCAGATCCTGCAGCCCAACGCGGCGTCGGCCATCCTCAACCGCATCAACGGCGACAGCAATGCCACGCACATCATGGGCAGCCTGTCAGCCAACGGAATGGTGATGCTGATGAACCCCAACGGCGTGATGTTCGGGCCGAACGCCACGGTGAATGTGGGCTCGCTGATCGCCACGACGGGCACCATAGACGCGAACAACTTCATGAGCACCGGCGGCGCGCAGATCACCGGCGCCACGGGCAGCATTACCAACCAGGGCGGCATCACCGCGCAGGGCGCCGGCCTGGTGGCACTGGTCGCGCCCTCGGTCACCAACCAGGGCAGCATCACCGCCACCGGCGGCACAATCGCGCTGGGTGGCGCTACCGCCGCCACGGTGTCGCTCAACGGCGGACTCTATGAATTCGCCATCGCCTCCGGGGCCACGGGCACGAGCGTGTCCAACGCCGCCGGCGCCAGCCTGAACGGCGCGACCTTGCGCCTGGGTGTGGGTGACGCGGCCAACCTGTTGTCGGGCGTGATCAACCTTGAGGGTGTGCAGCAGGCCAGCAATGCCATCGTCGTGAACGGCAATGCGGTGGTGCTCAAGTCAGCGCTCCAGGCGCCCAGCGTCAGCGGCAATTCCAACCAGGTGGACGTCTACCAGGGCGCGCGCATCCAGGACGCGGTGGACATCGCCAAGGCCGGAGCGCCGGGCGCCGGCGCGGCAGTGGACGTGCACGCGGGCAGCTACGCCGAACAGGTGGCGCTTAACAAGGCCAACCTCACGCTCACCGGCGAGACGGGCGCGAAGATCATCGTGCCCGACGCCGGGCAGGTCAATGGCATCAGCATCAGCGCCGACAACGTGACCGTGACCGGGCTGGAGATCGCCGGGCCGGTGAACCAGCCCTACCTCAACTACGCCTGGGGCTCCAACATCAGCCGCGGCATTGCGGTGGCCAGCGGGGTCACGGGCTTCACGATCACCAACAACAACATCCACGATGTGCGAAACGGCATCCTGGTCGATGGGCGCAACACCGGCAGCGTCACCGGCAACCGCATTGAAAATACCAAGAGCGCGATCTCCGTGCAGTACACCGACGGCGGCGGCATCACCATGGCCGGCAATACCCAGGGGCCGACGGGCAACGAATGGGGCCTCAACCTGCACCTGAATGGCTATTGGGACGGCTCGACCATCCATAGCAATCCGATGGCCGCCGACCCGAGCCTGGCCTGGCAGCAGTCACTGCTGGCCTTGAGCGCCGCCAATGCCGGCTGGTCGGTGCAGGACCAGGGGTATACCTCCTCCAACCGCACGCATGTGAACGTGGCCACCACGGGCACCGGCGGTGCGCAGGGCAGTGCGCTTACGCCGCTGGACAGCATTCAGGCAGGGGTGAATGCCGTGGTCACAGGGGGCACGGTCAACATTGCCGGCGGAACTTACACGCAGCCCGCCACGCTCAATGTCGACAAGGGGCTGACGCTGGCTGGCGCGGGGCAGGGCTTGACGGTAATTGACGCGCGCGGCGTCAGCGGCTACGGCATCAAGGTGACGGCCGACAATGTGTCGCTCAGGGACTTCACGCTTTACGGGCCCAGCGCCGATGTGGCTTCGTCCTACGGCATCAAGGTGGCGCCGGTGGGCGGGGCTTCCGCCCGCCTGCGCAATTTTGCGATCAGCAATGTCACCAGCCGCGGCGCGGGCCGGGCCGAACTGGACCTCAACGGCGTGGACGGCGCGCTCATCGACCATGTCACGGCCAACGGCGCGCCCGTGGGCAATGACGCCGGCAGTACGCAGGGCGCAGGCATCCAGCTGACCGACAGCGCCAACGTGACGGTCAGCAACTCCACCACGCGCAACAACGACTGGGGCGGCCTGGCGCTCTACCAGGCCAATCGCTTCTACAACCAGCAGATGAGCAACATCACGGTGGCGGGCAACAACAGCTTCACCGAGCGCAACCCGGTCTTCATGCAGGACGAGTCGGCCAGCCGCGACTTCGGCACGCTGAGCATCGCCGGCTTCGACTTCGCGGTGCGCAACGCCAGCACCACGGGCGACAACAACCAGTACACCTGGCTGCAGGCCTCGCAACAAAACGCGTTTGACTACGCCGTCAACCTGGGCAGTTCCGCCTCCAGCTACGTGCAGGGCTGGAATGGCGCCCAGGCCACGCAGGACTTCCACGTCGGCATCGGCAGCCTGCTGGGCGGCGGCACGCAGGCCATGTCCATTAACACGGCGCTGGGCAACGCGGGCAATGGCGCCAACATCCGCGTAGGCGCCGGCAGCTACGCCGAGAACGTGGTGGTGAACAACCCCTACAACCTCTATTTCAGCGGCAGCACCTTGCACAGCCTGGCGCTCAATGCCGGTGCAAGCGGTTCCGGGATTACCGGGACCGTGACGGCCGATGGCGCGGGCGGCATTGTGTTCCAGGCGCCGGTCAGCCTGCTGGGCGACACCACGCTGGCCACGCTGGGCGCCGACATCTCGCTCAACGGCGATATCCAGAACGCTGGCGCCACCGCCCGGGCCCTGAGCCTGATTGCCGGTTCAGGCTCCAGCCGCGGCAATGTGCACATGGTGACTGGCGGTACTGAAACCAATGCGCTCGGCCGGCTTGAGGTGGTCTCCAACCAGTACAGCCTTGATAGCACGCTGTGGGTCAAGGGCTATGGCATAGACGCGCTGGGCAATGTCGCGCTGAGCAACCACACCCTGCGTGGCCAGGACGCCAGCGCCACCAACACCCTGAACGCCGGCGGCGATGTGAGCGGCTCCACCATCAGCCAGGGCGCTGTCCAGGTCACCAGCGGCGGCGATGTTTCGGCCAACGTCACCGCCAGCCAGGTGGCGGTGGCCGCCGTGGGCGACGTGAGCGGCACCACCACCAGCCAGGGCAATGTGCAGGTCACCAGCAGCACCGGCGACATCAGCGGCAACATCAGCGGCGGCAGCGTGGTGGTGCAGGCGCAGGGCAATGTGAGCGGCACCACCACCAGCCAGGGCACCGTGCAGGTTAGCAGCGCCACGGGCGACATCAGCGGCAACATCAGCGGCGGCAACGTGGTGGTGCAGGCGCAAGGCAACGTGAGCGCCACCATGACCGGCCAGGGCAATGTGCAGGTCAGCAGCGCCACGGGCGACATCAGCGGCAACATCAGCGGCGGCAATGTGGTCGTCCAGGCGCAGCAGGGCGAGGTCAATGTGGTGGTGGTGGCTTCGGGCTCGGCCTCCCTGGCCGGCGACTCGGTGGTCGCCAATGTCGTGGCGCCTGTGGTGGCGGTGGCCGCCGTCGGCGAGGCCCAGGTGACGGGCTCGTCCTCGCAGGTCACGGTGACCGCGGCCAGCGGCAGCGTCAGCGGCAATTTCGGGCAGGTGACAAATTCAGGCGGCGGGCTGGTCAACGTCAATGGCAAGCCGCAGGGCAACCAGCAGCTTTCGTCCAACGCCGAAAACAACCGCGTGCTTCCGTCCGGCAACAACCTGGCGGAAGGCGCACCGGCCGAGCAGCCCGCGCTTCAGCTGGCCCAGGCCGGCATGCTGGTGAGTGAAGGCGAGGTGCGCACGGTTCGGAGTTCGCCATCCGGCGCCGGCGAGGCACTCGACAACGGCCAGTCGGTCGAGCTCGACATGTCGCCGAAAAACGAGCGGGAGAAGCGGGAAAAGGACTGAGCCCGGAAGCGGGCGAAAAAAACCGGCTTAGCGCCGGTATTGTTCCTGTTGTGTCTGCTGCGCCTGCAGGCCGGCCGCGAGCTGCGGGATCGCAGTTTGCACGGCCTGGATTTCAGGCGCTGCCGGGCTTGTCTTGGGCTGTGAAGCCGAGGCCGGCAACGCGGCTGTGTGCTGGGCTTCGGCGCCGCCGGGCGCTTGCTGCACGCGGCGGGCGCCGTCAAAGCGGCGCTGCCAGTAGCTCACGCCCATGCTTTCGACGCGCACTTCGGCGCCGGGCTTGGGGGAGTGGATGAATTTTCCGTCGCCGACATAGATGCCGACATGGCTGAAGGCGCGCCGCATGGTGTTGAAAAACACCAGATCGCCCGGCTGCAGATCGTTTTTGTCGATGCGCTGGGTGGCCGCGGCTTGCTGCTCGGCCCGGCGGGGCAGCAGCAGGCCGACGCTTTGTTCATAAATGGCGCGTACAAAGCCACTGCAGTCAAAACCGGTTTCAGCGCTGTTGCCGCCGCGTTTATACGGAACCCCCAGGAAGCCCATGGCGTTGACCACCAGCTCGGAGGCCTTGTTGCTGACGTTCTGGCGGACCTGGCCGATCTGCGCAAGCAAGCCTTTGTCGGCCAGCAGCTTGTCCATGTCGTCATTGGAGTTGCCCGGTGCCGCGTGCACGCCGGCTGCCAGCAGGGCGGCAGAGGCAATGATGAGGGCAGAGGCGATTTTTGGCATGGCGCCGAGGATACTTGACAGATCTGTCCTACGTCAACCTCAAGTGGCTTCTTGATAAGCTTTACAAGCCCTTGATTTGTAACGAATTTATCTACGGGAAAACCCGTTTTTACGCCTTCGGTGCTATGTTTGCATATGAAAAGGGCGTGATGGCGGCCGGCCGGGGCCGGGGCGATGTGGGCTGTATTGTAGCCTCTGGTTTGGGATTGATTTAAGGAGCGAAATATGAATGCTTTCAAGGCCATATCGATAAAGTTCGCTCTTGTTTTGATAGCGTATTGTGGAGCCGTTCCCGCCGCCCAGGCCCAGGGCGTGCGTCCGGAAACCGTGGCCGCCGGTCTGCAAAACCCCTGGGGTCTGGCCTTTCTGCCGAACGGTCGGTTTTTGGTGACTGAACGGTCGGGCCGGTTGCGGGTGCTTGCGCCTGATGGCAAGCTGGGGCCGCCGGTGGCCGGGCTGCCCAAGATTGACGTCGGCGGGCAGGGCGGGCTGCTCGACGTGATCACCGACAGCGACTTTGCCCGCAACCGCACGATCTTCTTCTGCTTTTCGGAACCCGGGCCCGCAGGCCGCGGCAATAGCACCGCCCTGGCGCGCGCAACCCTGAGCGCCGACGACAGCCGGCTGGAAAACCTCAAAATCATCTTCAGCCAGGAGCCCAAGGTAGCCAGCAGCTCGCACTTCGGCTGCCGTATCGTTGAAAGCCGGGCGGCCGGCAGGGGCGCCGCCGACGGCAAGCTCTTCCTCACGCTGGGTGAGCGCTTTTCGCGCAAGGAAGACGCGCAGGCCCTGGACAACCACCACGGCAAGATTGTCCGCATCCACAAGGACGGCTCTATCCCCCAGGACAATCCCTTTGTCGGCAAAGCCGGGACTCTGCCCGAGATCTGGAGCTACGGCCACCGCAACGCGCAAGGCGCGACGCTGGCGCCCGACGGCACCTTCTGGATGCATGAGCACGGCCCGCAAGGCGGCGACGAAATCAACCTGCCCAAGGCCGGCGCCAACTACGGCTGGCCCATCATTACTTATGGTGAGAATTACGGCGGCGGCAAGATCGGCGATGGCATCACCGAAAAAGCCGGTATGGAGCAACCCCTGCATTACTGGGTGCCATCGATAGCCCCCTCGGGCATGGCCTTTTTGACCAGCGAGCGTTACGGCAAAGCCTGGCAGGGCAACCTGTTTGTCGGCTCGCTCAAGTTCGGCTACCTGGACCGGATCGAGCTGTCGGCGCCTTTCACCGGCAAGGTGGTGCGCGAGAGCAAACTGCTCACCGAACTCGGCGAGCGCATACGCGACGTGCGACAGGGCCCGGATGGTTTGCTGTATGTTCTGACAGACAACAGCAACGGCAAGTTGATACGGCTGTTACCCGGGACCTGAAGCCAAAAGCACCTATTGCGGCGTAACGGCCGCTATGAGGTCCAGTTCCACCGACGCATTCTTGGGCAGCTGGGCGACGCCCACCGAGGTGCGCGTATGCGTGCCGGCCCCGCCCAGCACGGCATGCAGCAGTTCCGATGCGGCATCGGCCACCTCGCTTTGCTGGGTGAAATCCATCGCTGACTGCGTGTAGACCGTGACGCGCAGGATCTGCTCGATACGGTCCAGGCTGCCCAGGCTTTGCCGCAGCAGCACCAGCGCGCGCATGGCACAGACTTTCGCGGCCAGCTGCGCCTGGGCCAGCGATACCTCCGCGCCGACGCGGCCGGTAACCACCACGGTGCTGCCCACGCGCGGCACCTGGCCGCTGACATAGACCACATCGCCGTGCCTCAGGGTGGACACATAGTTCCCGCCTATCTTGATCTCTCCCTCAAAGCTGTAACCAAGGGCGGCTTCCTGGGCGGCGAAACGGGCATTGCGTGAGTTTTCCATGGGAGGGTCTTTCTTTGGAGGGTTATATAGAGAGGGGGAAGAGGGAAGGGGAAATGGAGGAGGCTCAGTTGGGGCTTTTAAGCCGAAGCAGGCTCAGCCCCAGCAAGCCGAAGGCGCCGCCGCACAGGCGGTTGAACACCTGGGCCCGGCGGGGCGTGCCGAACCAGCGGTGCGTGTGGCGCGCCAGCAGCACATACAGCAAGTGGGAGCACAGCACGCAGGCGGCGAAGGCGCTGGTCAGCGCCAGGAACTGCGGCAGCACCGGCGCCTCGGGGTGGATGAACTGGGGGAACAGCGCCGTGAAGAACAAAATGCTTTTCGGGTTGGTCAACGCCACCAGCAGGCCCTGGCGGAACAGCGCGGCATTGCTTTTGCCGGGCTGGGACTGCTGCGGCAGGGGTGTATCGAACATCGAGGTCTTGCTGGCCCACTGGCGCCAGCCGAGGTAAACCAGGTACACCGCGCCCACGGCCTTGAGCACCGCGAACAGCCAGGCTGAGGTGTGCAGCAAGGTGCCCAGGCCGGCCATCGCCGCGGCCGAGACCGAGAACACGCCCAGCACATTGCCCGCCGAGCTCCACAGCGTCTTGCGCGGCCCCCAGGCCACGGCGTTGGAGACCGCCAGCAAAATGCCCGGCCCGGGGCTCAGGGCGGTCACAAGTGAAATGGTGATGAACAAAAGCCAGGCGGAAGTGGTCATGGTCGTGGGTTAGAGAAGAAGGAAGAGGTGATCCAATTTAGCGTGGTGGCCTCAAACCGGCCTGGCGCCGCGGTAGCGCCCGCGCGCGGCCTGGGTGATTGCTGAAAGGCGGCCAAACCATTTTCTGCCGGCGTCCGTCAGCCTTTGCGCAAGCGGCATCCGGGCCGCCGGGTTCAGGATGCAAGCCGCGCCGCCGTGCTGGGCCGTCACCGTGACCCACCCGTCCTCGGCGACGGTATGTGACTGCCCCGCTTCCAGCGCCGCCGCGTCGCGAATAACCTGTTCGCCCAGCCAGCGCGGGGCGCCTGTCACCAGCAAAGTGCCCGAGGTGCTGATCAGCGCACTGCCGGCCTTGCTGTGGAAGAACAGGGATTCACCGGGATCAAGCTCAAGGTGGCGCGAGGCGGGGCATTGCATGGCGGGCTCCATTCAGGGTTGTGAAACGGGGGAGGGCATGGCTGCAAGATTAAGTAAAGCCCCCAATTCCCGACAGATGCACACAAGGTCTTTCTGTATCGGTACAGAAGACCTTTTCCTCATCTGTTATGGTGTCATTTCGCCCCATCTGTGGCTGTGTCGCCGCAGCCCCTTCACGGATCATTCATCCCATGGACGTGCAACCCCTGTCACCCGCGCAAACGCAGGCCCCGGCCGAGCCTCTGTACCTGCGGCTTTCCAGCCACTACCGGCAGGCCATACAGTCCGGCGTGCTCGTGCCCGGGGAGCGCATGCCATCCGTCAGGGCACTGACACGGCTGCACCAGGTCAGCCTGTCCACCGCGGTCGAGGCCTGCCACACCCTGGAGGACGAAGGCCTGCTCGAAGCGCGGCCGCGTTCCGGCTACTTTGTGCTCAAGCGGCGCCGCGCCGACCTGCAGCCGCCCAGCGAGCCCGAGTTCGGTCGCAAGCTGGACCCGGCCCAGTACGTCGGCATCCATGACCGCGTCTCCGACTTTGTCGCCAAGTGCGACGTCTACCCGCTGGTGACCAACCTCGCGGGCACCTATGGTTCACCGGCGATGTACCCCGCCGAAGCGCTGAAAAACGCCGCCACGCGCACCCTGCGCAAACATCCCTTCCTGCTCGTGAGCCCGCCCGATTTCCTGCACGACTCCCCGCTCAATGCCGTGCTGGCCAAGCGCGCGCTGGAAGCCGGCATGCAGCTTTCGCCCGAGGACATCCTGGTCACCCACGGCTGCATAGAGGCGCTCAACATCGCCCTGCGCGCCGTCACGCAGCCAGGCGACACCGTCGCGGTGGAGTCGCCCACCTACCACGGCCTGCTGCAAATCCTGGAAAGCCTGGGGCTGCGCGCGCTCGAGATTCCCACCAGCCCGCAGCAAGGCATTTCGGTCGAGGCGCTGGACCTGGCCCTGCGCACGCACGACCGGATACGCGCCGTCGTGGTCATGCCCAATTTCCACAACCCGCTGGGCAGCGTCATGCCCGATGCCGAAAAAGAAAAACTCGTGCGCCTGTGCGAACGCCAGCGCATCGCGCTGATCGAGGACGACACCTACGGCGCGCTGGGCCCCGACGACATCCCCCTCAAGGCCGCCAAGGCCTGGGACCGCGACGGCTCGGTGATTTACTGCGCCTCACTGCGCAAGACCCTGGCGCCCGGCCTGCGCCTGGGCTGGGTCGCCGGCGGCCGCTGGCAGGCCCGCATCCACATGATCAAGTACGCGCAAAGCCGCGCCAATGAAATCCTGGCCCAGTTCACCGTGGCCGAATTCATGGCCTCCAGTGCCTACGACCGCCACATGGCCCGGCTGCGCCGCATGCTCAACGTGCAGCGCGAGCAGATGGCCGAGGCCATCGCCGCCCACTTCCCGGCCGGCACCCGCCTGTCGGTGCCCAGGGGCAGCATGATGCTGTGGGTGGAGCTGCCCGCCGGCACCTCGGCGCAGGCCGTCTTCGACACTGCCATACGCCAGGGCATACGCGTTGCCCCCGGTTCGATGTTTTCCAACTCCAGCCGTTTCGATCACTTTTTACGCATCAGCTGCGGCGAGCCCTTTTCCAGCCAGGTCGACGAGGCGCTGCGCACACTGGCGGCGATCGTCTCGGCCCAGGTGGCGAAAGGCTGAGCAAGCGAAAGCTAGTGCACCGCAGCGTGGCTGCGCTTCACGAAGAACAGGCCCGCACCCACCGCCATCAGCATGCCGCCAAACACCCGGTTTTGCAGCCTGATGGCGCGGGCATTCTTGAACAGCAGCTGCAGCCGGCTCGCCGCGAAGGCATAGCCGTGCATCACCACGGTGTCCACCGCCACGGTGGTCAAGGCCATCACCAGCAATTGCGGCCACAGCGGCCGGCCGGGGCTGATGAACTGCGGCAGCACCGCCACCATGAAAAGAATGCCCTTGGGGTTGGTCACGTTGGTCAGCAGGCCCGTCAGAAAGCAGCGTTTGGCCGATACGCTGTTGTCGTCGGATGCGCCTGCCTCGCCGTCCGCCGCGATGCCGTCCGAAGAGCGCCACTGCGACCAGCCGATGTAGATCAGGTACAGCGCGCCCAGAACCTTGACGACGCTGAAAGCCAGCTCGGACGCCACCAGCAGCGAACCCACGCCGGCACCCGCCACCAGCAAGATCACCACCAGCCCGATCTGCAAACCGGCAATCGTTGCCCGCGTGCGCCGCAGGCCAAAACTCAAGCCATGGCTCATGGCCAGCACGGCGCCCGAGCCGGGAGAGAGCGCGATCAGGATGGAAGCGAGGAAATAGGCGGTCCAGGTGTCGAGGGCCATGGTTTAGTGCAATCAGGGAGGAAAAACGATAAGGAGGCCAAGAGGGAAAAACGCCTGCCATCCTACAGGGTAGCGGACAGGCCCGCAGGTATCATGCCCGCATGGCTTCCAGGGCGCCCACGCAAGACCGACTCACGCAAACCGGCCGTGTCGCGCAGCTGTGGGTGATTGAATGGTGGCGGCTGGTGCGCCTGGGGGCTGTCATCCTGGTGCTGACGCTGTCGCCCTCGAGTTACAGCCCGCAAAGCCGGGCGATCCTGGCGCGCCATATTTACGTCAATACCGCGCCCATTCTTTTGGGCTTCACGGTGCTGTGCGCGTTGGTGACGGTGGTGCTGACGCGTATCGTGCTGGTGACGGCGCTCAGTTATGGCCTGTCGCAGTATGCGCTGCAGGTGGTGATCCGGGTGCTGGTGCTGGAGCTGATCCCGCTGACGGCGGCGCTCTTTGTGGCGCTGCGTTGCACGATTCCCGACGGCGCTGAACTGACGGCCATGCAGGCCAGCGGCGAGCTGGACGAGATGCGGCGCAAGGGCATTGAGCCGGTGCGCCGCGAGGT